>Ga0180302_10000403_pt1 | contig 18479 bp, 16 predicted proteins | sample GuaBasSediGuay17_FD_121794 | JGI IMG/M metagenome (GOLD analysis project Ga0180302, IMG submission 121794) | Subseafloor sediment microbial communities from Guaymas Basin, Gulf of California, Mexico - Guay17, Core 4571-4, 12-15 cm | ecosystem: Environmental > Aquatic > Marine > Hydrothermal... | reverse complement strand
CTTAAATACCGAAGCCCCGGTAACTCAGCCAGGTAGAGTGCCTGCCTCGTAAGCAGGCTGTCGTGGGTTCGAATCCCACCCGGGGCTTGGCTGAGAGAACCCGCTACACTTTCCATTTTGCTCTCCCCGGGAATTTTTTGTTTATAAATGGATGAGCAAAATTGTACGTCAACGTTTGTTTTCAAGGTTTCTACTGCTTTATGCATAGCTCGAAAACCGCTATCGTTCATAGAGCTGTTAACGCTTCTTCCATTACTATGATTTCGATCTCCTTAATCTTTTTGAGCCTTCTGTCGTTTGTTATGAACGCCTCCGCGTTGCTTCTAAGCGAGGCGGCGACCTGCAGCGCGTCGGGGGGTCTCACCCCGTATCTAGCCCTGATCTCGGCAGCCTTCTCAGCAACCTCGGCGTCGACCTGAATTATCTCTAGGTTTGGGAAAGTCTGGAGGATGAACTTGTACTCCTCCGCGGCCCTCTCGTTTCCAACCCTTTTAGGCTTAACTAGAACCTCCATCAGTGTGATCGTCGAGGTAACCCCCTTGACCTCTCCGGTCTCGATCATCTCGAAGAGAACGTTCGTGAAGGGCAGGTACCTCTCGTTCTCCTCGAAGTGGTATATGAAAGCAACGGTGTCGATCCCTACTTTCCTATACTTTGCCAGCAACCCTCTGATAGACTGTGCTAGAGCCATGCCTCCCTTTCCCCTTCGACATGCTCCGTAGCCTCGACACCCCTCCAGACCTCCTTGTAGAGGCCACGCATGTAATCCACGTATCTCTTCGGCTTAGGTCTCATCAGTATCTGCCCGTCCTTCACCGAGACGATGAGCTCGTCTCCACAGCCGATGTTTAACGCCCTACGAACACGCTTAGGAATGACGACCTGATACTTCCTACTGACACGCACGGTCTCGGTCATAAGACAACACCATCACTTTACATTTTCTTATTTCACTTTACTATAAAAGTTTCGTTTTACCCTACTGTCGCCCTCCACCTTCACCTCCCGGTTACCGTTACTGCCTGGCTTCGACTAATCTCATTACTCTTCTCCACAGGGGTTCCTTGTGGCTGTAAACTCGCTCCCCGGGAATTTTTTTGTTTATAAATGGATGAGCAAAATTGTACGTCAACGTTCTATTCATCTGTTGAAGGAGAGTTAAAGCGGTCACAGGTAGGTCGGAAAGGAGGTGGAACGTGCTTAAGAGCTTTGTTGAGGTTTAGCAGACTTAAGGATGGACTTAAATACCTTTTTCCAAGCTTGAGTTATCTAAAGGAGGTGAGCCTTTTTTCGATTGAACATGTACCTCAGCATAACGCTTCCACGCATTTAAGCCTCCGCGGATGGTCGAACTTGAAAACACTTAAATTACCATTCTAGCCTTAAGTAAGTTTAGATGGATATGGGCGAGGAGAGAGTAGAAAGATTTCCATGGCTACTTGTAATACTCACACCGCTGCTGATAGGGTTTATAGGGCCGATATGGCAGCTACTCATACCTAGCTTCCCATACTGGATCAACAACTCCCTAGGTGAGTCGATATGCAATATAGGGCTGACGACGGCGCCCTTCCTGGTTCTCCTACTAACGGCGCCACTCTATCGGATCAGAGCGCTTAGGGAGAGGCTCGGAATTAAAACCCTAGCGTATCTGTACATAAGCTCCATAGTGGCGTCGTACTTCATAAACTACCCTTGGGCCATCGGTCAGCGGTACCTATACGCGAGCAGATACACAGAGGGGGAACTCGGCGCAACGGTGATACCTGACTTCATGGCTCCACCCCCAGAGGTCTGTAAAGTACTAGCCACGGGTGGTCCGATAGATTGGAGTGCGTGGGCTACCCCGATCATGTGGTTCTGGCTTCACAACATAACCATGGGTCTCTTTATGCTCTCCGTGGCCACCCTGTTCAGGAGGCTGTGGATAGATGTCGAAAAAGTTCCCTTCCCCCAGACGCTCGTCGCTTACGAGCTTGCGAGGAACAACCTCCGGGAAAGAGGCTGGGGCAAGCTTTTTATCATAGGCGTGGTCATAGGTCTAGCCTTCCAAATACCCGTCACCTTCACCGGAATATTTCCATGGTTCCCGGACATATACGGTGTTAAATACAGAACCTGCCCACACCTGACCAGATGGATAGGCGGTGATGAACCTTTAGGGGCAATACCCGGTATGATGAGCATGAACTATAACCCTCCGGTCGTAGCCATGGCGTATATGGCTCCGCTATCGGTCCTACTGAGTACATGGTTCTTCGCTCTCGTATACATAATATCTGTGCAAGTGGCTTACTACATGGGGTACTATACAGGTATAACCGACATAGGGACGTGCGGAAGGTTCTGGTGCCATCCATCGCCAACAACGGATCCTCCTCTGAAGTTCGGGGCGATAGCCATAGGAGCCCTGATTATGATGGGTATCATGCATCTCATACTAAACAGGGGGTATTTAGCCGAAACGTTTAGCGCGGTGTTTAAAGGGTCTAGCGGAGCCGAGGAGGAAAAGGAGGCTATGAGCTATAAAACCATCTTCATAATGATGGCCGTCACCTTTATAGCGACCATAGCATTCTGGATGTGGTCGACCCTATCGTTCATAGATGCATTATTCCTACCCATAACAGCCTTCTGCGTGTGGTACCCAATGACGAGGATATATGGACTCGCAGGGGCCTACTGGAGAAGCGCGGATAAGGGTTTAGTTTTCTTCAGGCTCCTACATCCGACGTGTCACAGCCCTCCGACGACCCAGGAGTACCTGATTTACAGGACGGCCGTGCAGTCCTGTTCAGATACCCCATCATATCCATGGGGAGGAGCGGCTTTCTCAACGTTTGCAGCGTATAAGTTCGCCGACCTTGCCGGTCTAAGCGCTAGGAACACGTTTAAAACCCTGTTAGTGGCCCTGCTAATAGCTCCTATAACGTCTCACATATCGTTCATATGGCTTTTGCACACCGTCGGCGGAGAGCACATAGGCATCTGGAAGAGCTGGTTTGAGCCGATAGGGGAGAGGATAGCACGCATACCGGACTGGTGGATCCACACACCAGCTTCGGAGCCTTGGGTCGAGTACGCGGTTCTCGGCGCTGTTCTGATGGCCGCTTTAAGCTGGCTCCACGCGAGGTTCGTCTGGTTCCCGCTTAACCCGATAGGCTACCTCCTTGGTACGACAGCGGCCTCAGCCCTATTTGGTCTTTGGATACCGTTTTTCGTCGCTTGGGTTCTCAAGGTCATAACGCTCAGGATCGGGGGTGCCAAGCTCTACGAGAACTACGGGGTTCCAGTAGCCTCAGGTGCCGTGACGGGCTGCATAATAGGAATGGTCTTAGGAGGACTCATATGGATAGTGAGGTACTTCGTGCCGTTCTAACTCTCCCTTATTTTTCCCCAAATATTGTGAGTAAATGATGTGATCCTTAGAAGACCATTTCAGCTAACATTCTAGAGCATTCCCATAATGGCGCAGTTCTCTTAGTACATCTTATAGAGCTTAGCTTAACATATTTTTATAGCTCCATGATCCAGGCAAGCTTGACGGTAAAATACTCTTCAAAACACCCAAATAGAGCTCAGACCTCTCTTTTCTATTTTGTTTAAAATGGAATGAACAAAATTGTACATCAACACTCCATTTACACGTTGAAGTTGGGGGTTGATGAAGAATCTTTCGATCCCGCAAAGAGAGTTTCATGAGATCATTCTTTAAAATCCATGTTAAAAGAGCTTTTTAATCGTTTTATTTTATCGATTCATGAGACATTCATATAACTATGGTATGTATGTTTAACCTGAAGGGTTCTAGATATGGGTGTAGATGCTTAAAGATGGTTGAGGCCATGCTTACATTTAAGGGTGGGACTACCGATACCAAAACTTTAATGTAACATGCATCGAGGTTGTAGCCTGAGGGGTTCGTCTATGAGCTGGGGTCTGGAGGAGGGGTCTAAGGAGCCGTTTAAGCCGACTTGGGAGTCGTTGAAGCGGTATAGGGTTCCGGGGTGGTATATGGACGCTAAGTTCGGTATATTCATCCACTGGGGTGTGTACTCGGTCCCGGCCTTCCAGAACGAGTGGTATCCTAGAAACATGTATCTGAAGGGGCATCCCGCCTATAGGCACCACCTGGAAACATACGGCCCGCACAGCAGGTTCGGCTATAAGGATTTCATACCGATGTTCACAGCCGATAAGTGGAATCCAGACGGGTGGGCTGAGCTGTTTAGAAGGGCGGGGGCGAGGTATGTCGTCATCGTCGCCGAGCACCACGACGGTTTCGCCATGTACGACTGTAGCTATACCGAGTGGAACTCCGTGAACATGGGTCCCAGAAGGGATGTCGTGGGCGAGCTTGCCGCCGCCGTCCGTAGGAGAGGTTTAGCCTTCGGCGTGTCGTATCATCGGGCGGAGCATTGGTGGTTCTTCGAAGGAGGCATGCAGTTCGACTCAGACGTGAAGGACCCACGCTTCCGTAGCTTCTACGGCCCCGCAAAACCGAGAGGCACCCAGCCGGATAAGGAGTTTCTAGACGATTGGTTTAGGAGGGCGTGTGAGCTTGTGGATAAATATCGCCCCCAGATATTTTATTTCGACTGGTGGATAGAGCAGCCGGTTTTCGAACCATACCTACGTAGGTTCGCAGCATACTACTACAACCGAGCCTTGGAGTGGGCTCACTTCTCAGAGCCTTGGAGCACCGGGGTGGTCATCAACTATAAGCATAAAGCCTTCCCAGCCGGGACCGCGGTGTTAGATGTAGAACGTGGGAAGCTGGGGGACATACAGCCGTTCTTCTGGCAGACGGATACCTCTATCTGCATGAAGTCCTGGGGCTATATTAAAGACCACGAGTACAAGTCGGTTAACGCCATCATAGACGACCTAGTCGACATAGTCAGCAGGAACGGGTGTCTACTTCTCAACGTCGCCCCAAGGCCAGACGGAACGATCCCTGAGGAGCAGCAGAAGATACTTCTGGAAATCGGCCGCTGGCTAGAGGTTAACGGTGAGGCCATATACGGTACCAGGCCTTGGAAGGTCTACGGCGAAGGCCCTACACGGGTCGAAAGCGGAGAGTTTAAGGAGCATAAAAGCTCGCCGTTTACCGGGCGGGACATACGGTTCACAGCCAAGGGCGACGTGTTATACGCCATATTCTTGGAGTGGCCGGGTGAGGAGGCTATCATACGGTCTCTGAGCACAGACCTGAGGCTGTACGCCGGAAAGGTCGGGAGCGTCGAGCTCCTGGGGTCGGATGAGCCTGTAGAATGGAGCCGAGGCGAGGCGGGTTTGAGGGTGAAGATGCCTAAAAGCAAGCCATGCGACCACGCGTTCACCCTAAAAATCACACCCACCTAATTTCAGAATTAAAGCACATAAGGAGGATATCATGCATAGACCGCCGAGAGGCTTTAAACGATGCCGACTACGTCGTAGTTTCCATCGCGCTGGCGGTATGGAGGCGACTAGACTTGACCTGGAGATACCGGCTAGGTATGGTGTTAACCAGTCGGTGGGAGATACCGTCGGTCCGGGAGGCGTATTCTACGGTCTACGTAACGGGTTTGCCCTACTCGAAATAGCCCATAATATGGAGGAGGTCTGCCCGAAAGTGTGGCTTCTGAACTATACGAACCCGATGGCTATACTCTCATGAGTTGTGAACGACTATACGGACGTTAAATATGTAGGGCTGTGCCACAGCATACCTAACACGGCCGCCACACTCGCCAGATACATAGGCGCGCCCTTCGACGAGTTCTCCTACCTTGCGGCTGGGATAAACCATATGGCATGGTTCCTAGAGTTCAAGTGGCGTGGTAGAGACGCTTATCCGCTTCTCAGGGAGAAATTAAGCGACCCCGTTCTATATACGCGGCCTGAGGAACACCCGGACTGGAGGCGACCTAGTCAGGGTCGAGGTGTTTAAGGCCTTAGGCTACTATGTCAGCGAATCCAGCAGACACCTATCTGAGTATCTACCCTACTTCAGGAAGAGAAAGGAGTTGATAGCGAAGTATAGAGTAGTCGAAGAAGGATTACTGTCGATAAGAGAATCCGGCACATTCATCGAGGGGTATTTAAGGGCCCTCAGGCTCGAGTCTGAAGGATTCGGAGACCTCATCGACCTGATACTTTACTCTACGGCGCTAACGAAAGGGTTGAGATTCCTAACGAGAGACAAGAAGCTGATAAAGTTCATAGAGGATTCCGGTGAGGACGTAACGGTATTTCTAAGCGAAGAAGAGCTACCTTAGACGCATCCCATCCGTTATGCTGTTATGTCGTATCGGCTCATGTCTAATGCATCTTTCACAGGTCTCCCTGCGAAGAAGTCTTCGAGGGACTTTACGACGATTTTACCTATCATGTGGTATCCATAGTATCCAGCCCCGGCCACGTGAGGCGTGACGTAGACGTTTTTAAGCTTTCTGAACGGGCTATCAGGTGGTAGGGGTTCAGGCTCTGTTACGTCCAGGACAGCGATTATCCTTCCCTTTCTACATTCTTCCAAAAGGGCGTCGTGGTCTATTACTCCTCCTCTAGCCGTGTTTATGAGCACAGCCCCATCCCTCATACGTCTGAGCTGGTCGCGGCCTATCATGTGATAGGTCTCGCTCGTTAAAGGCGCGTGTATACTCACTATGTCCGATTTCTCGAAAAGCTCGTTCAACCCGACTTTTATAACACCTAGCCTACCCGCCTCCCAGTCGGAGAGATACGGGTCGTAGACGAGTATCGTCTTGACGTCAAACGGTTTGAGAAGCCTTATAACCTCTCTACCGACCATTCCCACGCCCACGATCCCGACGACCGCCCCCCTTAGGAACTGGCCGTTGGCCGGTATCCCGCTAGCCCTCCATACACCCTTCTCCCTATAGGCTTGGATGTGGTCGACCCAGCGTCTCGACGCCATGATCATCATACCGACAGCCGACTCGGCCACGTTGTATGCGATGGCTCTCCTACAGCTCACGACGCATATACCACGAGGTATAACATACTTCTCGACCAAAGATTTAGTTAATATAGGCCTGACAGACCCGGCGGAGTGGACGATTATCTTGAGCTCGTCGGCTCTCTCGAAAACCTCGTCCGTTAGCCTTGGGCTCCCCCAGCCTGTCACAATCCCCTCCATACCTGCTATAAGCTCTGCAACTTCACTCGAGGTTAAATCCTGGTCCTTAACGTTAACGGTTACGTCGAAAAGCCTGAGAAACATCTCGAAGTCTTCTTTGGTGAAGACTATTTCCGTATGGGCTTTGGTCGGGATATAAAGGATCTTATGCTTATCCATACCGACCGTATTAGAAGAGCGGAAACGACTTAAGAGTTTTGATATCCCTAAGGATTATGGTTTTCTCGTATTCCACCCGTATTTTAAGGCTGTCTCGTATAGAGCGAGTATATTCTCGACCGGTACGTCGGGCTGCATCGCATGGGTCGGTCCTAGGATCAGCCCCGAAGGGCCGAGGTCGGCTATCCTTTGCTTAACCTCCCTAGCCACGTCTTCCGGTGTTCCGAACGGTAGGGTGCTTTGGACACCTATAGTCCCGTCGAAGCACAGCTTATCCCCGTAGAGCCGTTTAAGCTTGACGGGGTCCATGCATTCAGGCTGGACGGGGTTCAGTATATCCACGCCTATTTCGACGAGGTCTGGGATTATAGGCTCTATCCACCCGTCGCTGTGGAAGTGGAAGAACACCCCGTATCTATGGCATAGATCTATCAGCTCCTTGTATCTGGGCTTTAGAAAACGCCTCCACATAGCCGGGGATATCATCATACCCTTCTGCATGCCAACGTCGTCTCCGTCAACTATTATATCTACACCTGCCTCGCATAGGATTTTAGCCTGATTCATACGGATCCTGTGAAGCCCATCCAGCACCTTCTCTACGTAGCCTGGTTTAACAAACATCATCCTTATGATCTCGTTAAACCCTACGAGCTGCCAAGCCATCTCCCATAGATGCTCGACGCCACCGCGTAGGCAGTAGTCTTCGTAAGCTCTACGGGTCTTCACCACCCTATCGAACGCTTCGACGTCGACCTCAGGCCACCGGTACTCCTCCAGGGGGATGTGCTGTAGGGGATGTTTATGGTATGTGTAGGTGTACGTCCGGTTTGGAGACCATATGCTTTCGATACCCCATATATCCCGTCGAACCTCGAAACCCCTATACTCGCCGACCGTGTAAGCCGGCCCGTAAGGCCCCTCCTTCACCTCGACTCCTCTGGGTAGGTAACCGCCCTTAAGCCCTATCCCAGCGCCGATTATATCCACGCCTAGGCGCCTACAGACATCGATGTAGCTTGAAGCCCCTAGAGCCCTCTTAAGCCTCTCATATGGCTCAGGCCTGATGTTGAGGCTTAAAGGCACCCTATCAGGCTCCTCCAGAAGAATACTCCGGATACAACGCTCTCTAGAAGATAACATGTATGATCCCTTTCGACCCTACCTCTCAAGCTCATACGTAACTTTGCGATTTAACGTTTATCATCAAGCCGATTAGACGGTGTTCTAAGCTTTATCTAGGGTCAGAGGGTACTCAGGGATCGGTCGATAACGTGTTCATCTATAAGGGTATTAAGACGAGGGAGATATCCTTCCCCCTAGGCGGTATCGGAACCGGATGTATAGGTCTCGCGGGCAACGGAAGGCTGATCGACTGGGAGATATTCAACAGACCTAACAAAGGAAGTACGAACGGGTTTTCCCACTTCGCCGTCAAAGCTGAGGTGGAGGGTAGGGTGGTCGACGCGAGGGTTTTAAACGGAGACCTTATGCCACCTTATACGGGGGAATTCTGTAGACCTCAGTACCAGTCCTTCGGCTTTGGACCCCCACGAGAATACCTAGCCGGTTTACCCCACTTCAAGGAGGCTGTGTTCGAAGGTAGATATCCCATCGCGAAGGTCACGTTCGAGGACGATGGATTCCCAGGAGAAGTGGAGATGACGGCGTTCAACCCCTTCATCCCCCTTAATGATAGAGACTCGAGCATACCGGCCGCGTTCTTCGAGATCAAAGTCCGGAATCCGACCGATGTGGAAATCACCTACACGGTTAGCCTATCCGTTCGAAACCCCCTGCCAGCCGGGTCCACGGTTAACACCTACGGGGAGATAGGCGAGGTACGCTTCATAAAGCTGAGCTCAGACCGGTTGAAGGAGGACGACTTAAGGTTCGGTGATTTAACCATAGCCACGGACGCGGAGGACGTGAGCTACCAGGAGTACTGGTACCGTGGAAGATGGTTCGACGACCTGATAGTCTACTGGAGAGACTTCACATCTCCAGGTAAGTTTAGGAACAGACGGTACCCCAAGCCGATCCCAGGGGTTCAAGACCATTGTTCGTTGGCAGCCCACGTCAAAGTGAAGCCGAGGGAAGAGAAGAGGGTTCGATTCATCATAAGCTGGAGCTTTCCAAACTGTTACAACTATTGGAATCCAGAAAAAGAGGAGCCGAGAACCTGGAGAAACTACTACGCCACCATGTTTAGAGACTCCGTGGAAAGCGCTGTCTATGGGTTGGAGAACTGGGATAGGTTATATGGGGAAACCGTGAAGTTCGCAGAAGCCCTTTTCTCATCGACCCTGCCGCCGTTCGTCCTAGACGCCGTGTCGGCCAACCTTTCGACCTTGAAATCCCCGACCGTTCTAAGGCTTGAAGACGGGTCGCTATACGGGTTTGAGGGATGCCATCCCCGTTCAGGATGCTGCGAAGGAAGCTGTATGCACGTGTGGAACTACGCTGTAGCCCTACCCTTCCTTTTCCCAGAGCTTGAACGTTCGATGCTAGACCTGTATTTCAAGTATTGCCAACGTGAAGACGGGAGGCTCAGCTTCCGTCTACAGCTACCGCTGGGCAGAGGTCTCTGGGGGTTTCCGCACGCCGCTGTAGATGGACAATTCGGATGCGTGATCAGGGCCTACAGGTACTGGAAGATCTCGGGCGACGATTCGTGGCTTAGGTCTAGCTGGGAAGCCGTTAAGAAGACGATCGAATACGCTTGGGCCGAGACCAACGAGGACATGTGGGATATGGATAGGGACGGCGTCATCGAAGGGAGACAGCATCACACGCTAGACATGGAGCTCTTCGGCCCAAACTCCTGGTTGACAGGCTTCTACCTAGCGGCTCTTAAAGCCGGTGCCGAGATCGCCGAGTATCTAGGCGACCGGGATAAGGCTGAGGAGTATAGGAGGCTGTTCGAGAAAGGTAGAAAGTGGGTCGATGAAAACCTCTTCAACGGGGAGTACTACTACCAGCTCATCGACTTAGAGGATAAGTCCATCCTCGAACGGTTTAAACCGAGAGACCCGGACATCCTAGCCACCTATTGGAGCGAGGAGCACGGGGAGATCAAATATCAGATAGCTGAAGGCTGCGAGATAGACCAAGTCGTAGCACAGTGGCACGCCAACATAAGCGGTCTCGGCGAGGTCTTCGACAAAAGGAAGGTGAGGAAAGCCCTAAGCTCGATCTATAGGTATAACTTCAAGAAGAGCTTGAGGGGTTTCTGCAACCCGTGCCGTGTTTTCAGCCTCAACGATGAGGCTGGGGTGGTAGTATGCGAGTGGCCTGAGGGAAAGCGTAGACCGGTCATACCCGTCCCCTATGCCGAGGAGACGATGAACGGGTTCGAGTACGCGGTCGCCAGCCACATGATCCAAGAGGGACTTGTCGAAGAGGGGCTCGAGATCGTTAAGGCCATCCGTGCAAGATACGACGGTGAAAAACGTAACCCCTGGAACGAGTTCGAATGCGGAAGCAACTACGCCCGGTCGATGGCCTCCTACGCTTTGCTACTAGCGTTAAGCGGCTTCGAATTCGACTCGGTAGACGGCTGTATAGGTTTTAACCCACGTCTAACCGAAGATGGATGGTTTAGATGCTTCTGGATCCTTGGGTCGGGATGGGGAACCTTCGAGACGACACCGGATAAAGTCGCGGTAAAGGTCAAGTATGGAGAGCTGAGGGTCAGAAAGATAAAGCTCCCGTTCTTGAAGAACCAGAGAGTCCAAGCGGTCCTCATAAACGGTAAACCCGTAAAATTCGAAAAACATGGTGAAGAGGTCATGCTAGACGAAGAAGCTACGGTCGAAGAGGGAAAGAACTTGATCATTCGTTTAACCTAAAAGAGGATTCGCCAAAAAAAAGATAGCTGCCGCATTTTTATGGTAATGTTGCTAGGGAAGTTTACATCTATAGAAGATATGCATCGCTAACTCGGGCGGAAGAACTCTGGGTGTTTGTTGTTGGCGTGGTCGAAGGTGAGCTGTACGTAGGGGCCTCCCTCGGCTCTGGTTACGAAGATATCCCATAATTCTCTTTTACCGGGAACTTTTACGGTCACGTCGGGGTTCATAGAGTATGCTATGTATCTACCGTCAGGAGACCAGTCGCCGAAGTATACAGAGCCTGAGGGGGGAGGGGCTTGAGCCACGACCTTGATGGGTAACCTTTCCGTGCAGAACGGGTTGAAGGGTGCTACACAGACCTGAATGTCGTTCGGGTTCCAGCAGATAAGCTTGCCATCCCACGAGAGGTCTGGTCTACAGCCGTTTATACCGCATCTTCCAAGAGAATATATCTCTCCGGTTCGTAGGTTTAAGGCTATGATCGCATGTTCGAACTCGGCATACTCGTGGACCGTGGCGACTATCCATCCGCCGGCGGGAGACCAGCATGGAACATAGGCGTGGTACAGCCTGCCACCGGTCAACTCCTCTACCTCCCCGGTGTATATGTCGTATGCGAAAAGACCGAAGTTCTGGTAATCATACGTCTTCTCCCGGCTGAGACGTTTCACGAAGAGAACCCGCCTACCCTCTGGGTCCCAGCAGGGATCCGTCGCATCCCTCGCCACCAAGGTGCGGGACGACCCATCTATATTCATCCAGTAAACGTCGAAGCAGGGAACAGACCGTCCGCCGGGCAGCTCCTCCATACGGACGACTGTGAAGCAGATGCGGCGTCCGTCGCCTGAGACGTGTGGGTAAACCTCATCGACCGTAGGCGTCTTAGTTATGTTGACGATGTTCGACCCGTCTGCATCCATCACGTAAAGCTCGCTGTTACCCTCCCGGCGGGATTGGTAGCAAACCTTAAGCCCGGAGCGTTTAAGCTCCCTACGCAACTCGGCTTGAGCGGGGCTATCTTCATCAGGCGAACTCTTTGCGACCGTTGGTTTGACCGTCGGGTGCACCTGATTATGGACCTCGAGGATCTTCAGCCATCCGGCTTTAGACATCCAAATCCACTAGACAACTTAGGTGGAAAAAGGCTCTTAATAAGAGTTTTCGGCTGGAGCTACTCTTATTAACGCCTCATTATTAAAGATTAAGACGGTGGGTTTTATTGGGTAAAACCGAAATTTCTCTTAACGGTTCGTGGAGGCTTAAGGGTTTTCCGAAGCTCGACGGTGAGGCGCAGGGGGCTTATAAGCCTGAATTTCCGGTCGATGATTGGCTCTCAGCCAGGGTCCCCGGAGTGGTTCATCTAGACCTCATGGCAAACGATGTCATACCCGACCCTTTTAGAGACTCGAACGAGAAGGCTGTCCGGTGGGTCGACGACGTCGAATGGTGGTACCGGAAAGACCTCGACCTGTCCGGCGATGTCTTGGAGAGAGAAGTAGTCGAGCTTGTGTTTGAGGGACTTGACACGTTCGCAACCGTGTGGGTGAACGGTGTTAAGGTAGGTGAAACATGCAACATGTTCACACCCTACCGATTCGATGTTAAAGATCATCTTAGACCAGGCCGTAACACGGTCGTGGTACGCTTTAAGCCGGCTAAGAAAGTCGCCGAAGAGCTGCAGGAAAAATATAGGGAGTTACAGGAGAAATACTGGTTCCCGCCTAGGTCCTACCTTAGGAAGGCTCAGTACTCCTTCGGGTGGGACTGGGGGCCTACCCTTCCGACGGCAGGGATATGGCGGGGCGTCAAGCTTGTAGCCTATGACAGGGCTAGACTCGGCTATTTGGCGTTAATACCCATCGAGGTAACGGAGAACGAGGCGGAGGTGAAGCTTTCTGCCGAGGTCTACTCCTCGGAGAGAGCGAATGTCAGGGTTAGATTTTCGTTGAGGAACGGGGAGGAGGGTGTTGAAAAGTGGGTTGAATGCGTGGTCGAGCCTGGAAGGAACGACGTGGAGTGTACGGTTAAGGTCGAGCGTCCGAAGCTTTGGTGGCCTAGAGGCTATGGACCTCAAAACCTCTATAGGCTATCCGCTGAACTCTATTTGGAAGACCACCTTTACGATAAGGCTGAGACAAAGGTTGGGATCAGAAGCGTAGAGCTGGTTCAGGAGCCTGATGAGGAGGGTAAGACGTTCATATTCCGCATTAACGGGAAGCTCGTTTTCTGCAAGGGAACCAATTGGATACCCGCGGACTCCTTCCTACCCAGGGTCACAGAGCATCGTTACCGTCGGCTCCTGGAGCTCGCGGCTAAGGCAGAGATGAATATGCTTAGGGTTTGGGGTGGAGGAATCTACGAGGACGATGTATTCTACGACCTATGCGATGAACTTGGCATAATGGTTTGGCAGGATTTCATGTACGCATGCGCCGAGTATCCTGAGGAAGATTGGTTCCTGAAGGAGGCTGAAAGAGAGGCTGAGGAGGTCTTAAGACGGCTTAGAAGACACCCCTGCATAGTTCTCTGGTGCGGTAACAACGAGAACCAGTGGCTGGGCAGATACTACGTGGCTAGGCGCGGCGGTGGAAAGCTCTCAGGCCTGAAAATATACGATGAAATATTGCCGAGGCTCTGTAAGAGGCTGGTTCCGACCACGCCCTACTGGCCGAGTAGCCCCTACGGAGGAGCCGACCCGAACAGCGAGTCGGAGGGCGATAGACACAACTGGGAGGTATGGAGCGGATGGCAGGATTACCACCATTATCTGAGGGATAGGGGGCGTTTCCTGAGCGAGTTCGGATGGCAGGCACCTCCGACCCTAGAACACTTTAAGGAATACGTGAGCGTTGAGAACCTTAGCCCCCAGAGCAGAGTAGTCGAAGCTCATGAAAAACAGGAGGAAGGCTTGGAGAGGCTCTACCGGTTCCTAGCCGCCCATTATCCCGTTACGGATAATTTCGAACTCTTCACCCTGTATTGCCAGCTCAACCAAGGTGAAGCCTTGAAGACCGCTGTTCAGCACTGGAGAAGCCGTATGTTCAAGACAAGCGGCTGCCTCATATGGCAGCTCAACGACTGCTGGCCTGTGATAAGCTGGAGCCTGATAGATTACGGGTTGAACCCGAAGCCGGCTTACTACTTCGTCAAACGTGCTTTCAAATCGGTGATAGCGTCTCTGATGATCGTTAGACCTAGGTCTCCGTTCGCCGAGGGGAAACCGTTGGCCCGCGTATATGTGGTCAACGAGACAGACAAGGAGCTTAAGGCGTTTTTGAGGTTCTATGTCATGAACTTTTACGGGGAGATTCTCCGCTCTGAGCAGTTTAACGTCTCTGTCCCACCGTATACGTCTCAGCTGGTCTTGGAGAGGGAGATCGATAAACTACCTTTAATCGACGACGGGGTTTTAGCGGTGACGCTGGAGAAAGAAGGCGAGGTGGTCTCAGAAGACTGTAGAACCCTGCTGGAGCCGAAACACCTAAAGCTCCCACGTCCATCCATAAAGGTCGAAGCCGTAAAGCTTTGTGAGAGGAAGTTTGAGGTTCGGCTTGAATCGGATGTATACGCTAAAGCGGTGTGGCTAAAGCTTGAAGGAGTGGGGGCAGAATACGAAGATAATTTCTTCGACCTCCTACCTAAGAGGCTGAAAACGGTTAGAGTCGCTGTAGAGGAGGACCTTAGCCTAGAAGAATTCAGAGACAAGCTAGAAATAAGATGCTACCCCTATCGTTAACTCCCCCCTCTATCTCGGATGGAAAGTGGCTTTAGGGCAGAAGATTTAAGAAACGCTCGCTTATAATTTACGGTGGTGCGTGGTCATGAGTAGGCCGGTCGACGTGGGGTCTTTGAAAGAGGGTATGTACGTTATCATAGACGGTGAGCCTTCTAGGATCGTCACGGTCGAGAAGTCTAAGCCTGGGAAACACGGGAGCGCTAAGGCCAGGATAGTGGCTATAGGGGTTTTCGACGGTGTTAAGAGGAGCATAGTGTCTCCCGTAGACGCCAAGATAGACGTACCCATAATCGACAAACGCAGCGGCCAGGTCATAGCCGTAGCCGGAGACACCGTCCAGATAATGGACCTAGAGACCTTCGAGGTCTTCGAACTCACAGAAGTGGATGAAGAGTTTAAGGATAGACTGAAGCCCTCGGTCGAGGTTGAGTACTGGAGGATATTGGGACGACCGAAGCTCATACGGGTTAAAGGCTGAAACACCGGAAAGGCGGGAAGGAGGGTTTTGAGAGACCTTAGCCGGCTATTTATTCTGGCTAATTCTACCCTTCTAACCTCGACGAGCCTGGGGGTCGAGAAAAGAGCGTGAAGCCAGTCTAACGTTTATTCCGGCACGGCCGTCTTAACCCTATAAGCGTGAGGAAAAAGGGATGAGGTAGGTAACGAAGCTATTCACTATTTTCATATTTTTCCTGCCAAAAGGGTTTTTAGAACTTCGACGTAAACATGCTCTAGGGTGTTTACGGTCTTGTCGAGGTCTCTTAGACCTTTTACAAACGCTGTTAAGGTGACCCAGCCGTCCTCGTTAAGGTCTAGCCTAACGGTATCGCTCATCTGGGTGACGGCTTTTTTGAGCCTGAGGGTTGCGGGGAGTGTGGGGAATCTGTTGGAGAACTCGTAGAGAGGCTCGCATTCGACGTGGTAGCCATACTCTTCGACGTAGACGTTAAAACCGATCCTAAACCCGTCCACGGTCTTAGAGGCTGTGACCATCTTCTCTCCGCCGTATGACGGTGTGGCGCATAGGTAGCCTAACCCCCTCAGCCTTTCGACTATGTCCGCAAACTCCCCGGACGGTTTATGGTTTGAAACCTCGGCCTCCACCCCGTCCTCTATACCCCTCAGGTCGAACATGACGCCTACGTACTCGCCTATCTCGTAGACCTCGCTGTAGGGCTGGCTTACGCCATAGAACACGCAGAAGCCTCTCCCAGGAGGCCAGTAGTAGAGCCTACCCGGCTCGATAAGTGTGACCGGGGTGAAATCCTCGCCCAAAGCCAACGGGGTTTCGAAGTAAACCTCCTCCTTCCAAACGTTTAACACGGTCTTGAACGGGAGGACCTTTGAAACCTGTTCACCGACTCTATCGGCTACGTTCAGGACGAAAGACCCTGAATCGTATCTAACCTCCACAAGCATAGACACCTCACCCCTCTTTACCGAACATATCTCTGGATCAGAATCCACCACGGCGCTATTTCAACGCTTAGTAAAACCGTTATGATGGAGCATCAATACCATCCAGCCATCCTCATGACGTCTAAAACGCTGTCTCCTCGATACACCACGGTCCTATCGCCTACCAGCTCACCCTCAGCCCTCAGCCTAGCCTCCGCATGCACCCTTCTTTGAAACTCTATCTCAAGCGTTATCGGAGGCTCGAAGGTCAAGGGTTTAAACTCGTCTAGGCGCCTCAACGCCCTCTCAGCGGCATCGGCTATAAGCTTTCGAGCCTTCTTAGGGGCTAGGCATATGGCGCTGTATCTACCCAACCCCTTCTTGACTTCGACAGTCTCGACATCTCCTAAAAGCCTCCTAGCCTCCTCACACGTCTTGTCGTCCCCTGTGACCAAGGCGACCGGGATCCCCATGGCACCCGCTATGGCGGCCTCTATACCCACCTCACCTATCCTACGGCCGTTCAGCCTCACACATGCTATGGTCCTAGAACTCATGGTGTGCTCGAGAACCCCTCCCGGGGTGTCGGACATGGCGTGGTATCCTATCATAAACACGGCGTCGACCGACTCGTCCAGACCCGCCAGGGGGCTCTCCCTCGGAGAGCCTATCACGTATTGGGCTTCTTCGTGAAGCTCCTCTAAAACTAGGTTGCTCGGTCCGACCACGCCTCCATGTCCATCGTTCACCAGTATCTCCGTGGCTCCACCCCTTAAAGCACCCTCGACCGCCGCGTTAACCTCACCCGTCAGAAGCCTCCTAGCCGTGTCGAACTCCTTCCTACCCCAGAAAAGCCCCATGGCTTTAGCCACGCTAGGGATGGTCTGAACCTCGCTGACGACGCAGCTTACGCCTTCAAGGTCTGTAAGGATATAAACCTTCAAACGAGACACCCCTATCGGAGAAAACTAGGTTTTAATCTCTACTTATGGTTTAAGCCTTCTCCAGCGGTTTTCATGAGCTTTCAACACCCTGAGAGCGTTGCCGTAAGCCATGGCCTCCACGTCTGACTCGTTCAAGCCTCTATCCATAAGAGCCTCCCAAAGACCGTCTAGTTTAGATACATCTTCCAGCCCTTTGGGCGGTTTGACACCTATGAGACCGAAGTAGTCGGTTCCCAAGCCCAGCAACTCGGAACCATAGTGCTGACAGACGTAGAGAATATGTTCCACCAAGTCCTCTAGGCAGGGTTTTTCAGATATCATGGACGGTATCACCGTAAACCCTACGACGCCGCCTTTAGAAGCTAAGGCTTCTAGAACCTCGTCGCTGAGGTTTCTCACATGCTCCCTCACGGCCCTAACGTTTGCATGGCTGGCGATTACCGGTAGCTTAGACGCCTCTATGACCTCCAGGCTTGCCTTCTCACCTACATGGGATATGTCGAGTATCACGCCTAAACGGTTCGCCTCATCCACCAATGCCTCGCCCAGACCTGTAAGCCCATAGTCTTTCCGGCTCATACAGGAGCTTGCGTATTTCGTATCGTAGTTCCACGTCATCTGGAGGCTTCTTACCCCGAGCCTGTATAGGAGCTCGAGGTCTCCCGGCTCGTCCAAGCCGTCGGTACCTTCGAGGCTTATAAGAAACCCTACGTCTCCGCTCTTCAGAACCCTATCGACATCGCCCGGCTCAGAGACGGGTTTAACCTCAGGATGCGTCTCGAAGAGCCTATGGTAGATTTTAACCTGCTCCAGGATGTTCAGCTTAACCGCCCTGGGATAGTTCACGTAGAGTAACGGCTTCTGACGGTACCCTCTCCATACGATTTTTGAAAGCTCAGGGTTGAAAGCTGGCATGAGTGGAAAGACTGCGGAGAAAACCACCCGGACGCGGGCCCTACGGTATTTCGGTATGTCGCCGTGTCTACCGGCTACGTCTTCAGAGAAGTCTGCCAGAGGTAGACCGTCGTGTCCTCCAGTGGCGTAGTAATAGCCGATATCCTCATGCATATCTATAACCGGAAACTTCTTCAAGACGGCCACCGACCAAGAAATTACGAGGGCTCTGTTTAAAAGCTAGACCGAAGACCGAGAATAACCTTTTTATAAAAAAGCCGATTTTAAGTTGGATCTGGAGCCGCGGTAGCTCAGCCTGGGAGAGCGTCCGGCTGAAGACCGGATTGTCG
>Ga0180302_10000399_pt1 | contig 18565 bp, 19 predicted proteins | sample GuaBasSediGuay17_FD_121794 | JGI IMG/M metagenome (GOLD analysis project Ga0180302, IMG submission 121794) | Subseafloor sediment microbial communities from Guaymas Basin, Gulf of California, Mexico - Guay17, Core 4571-4, 12-15 cm | ecosystem: Environmental > Aquatic > Marine > Hydrothermal... | reverse complement strand
ATAGTACTTCGCTTAATATGTCTTCATCAAGCTTTATATTTAGTAACCATGCTATTATGTTTAGCATCAGCCGTACGTTATCAGCTTTTAAAATCCACTCGTCATCAAAGATTTTATATGAGCCTACTACTAATACTCTCCCATTACCATATTTTGTACCGACAATTATAGGCGCGTTAGAGGGATACGCGTAGCTCGGAGTACTTAAGATAATAAAAGTGGTTATTCTTTTCTTTATGAGAAATGATGCTCCATCTGGATAAATAATCCTTGTAACATTCTTTAATATATCATGATGCTCTTCCACTATTTTGATTTCAATAGGCTGAGTTCCAGTCATGCTTTTTACTTTTTTACATCTGACATAGATTCCAAGTATTTCCATTATCTCATTAATATTGGAAGATAATGTGCATTCGCTTTCGCTATCTAGCAGAATTAATAATGCTCCACCTTTTACAACATAATCGATTATTGTTTTTATTTCAGATGAAAGAAATTTACTTCCGTACTTAGCTGGTATAATTAACAATTTCGTCGAAAATAATGTTTGTTCATCAATATTTTGTATCTTTATTAAAGATATTCCTATTTTCTTAAGGATATTATTAACAAGCGTATAATTTGAATCTAAGCGCCCCTTCACAGAAAACTGATCTATACCGATCCTAACTCCGCTTATACCTTTCATCTTTAACACAATTTAAAAGCCGATTTTACTTGAGGTACACTACAAAAATAGTTCTATAAACTTAGTTAAAATGTTTCGTGCATCGAAGACAAAACATTTCTGTTGCACAGTGAATATGATTCCGTATATGAAAAAACTATCTCATTACGGCCTCATAGAAGAGTAACTCATTAATTCTCATTAAGCTGATCAATATATCTCTCTTATTCTTAGTTAAATCTTGAGAAAGCTTATCAATGCGCTTCTTTTCTTCCAATAATCTTTTTCTTATATTAGGATCTAATATAGCTATAAAGGCCCTTTTCAATTTAGTTAAAATTCTCTTTACTTCTGTTTTCATCAATAATTTTTTTGTAGTCATTGATAATTGAATCGTATTTCCGATCATCAATTTCTTATATCGTCCATCAATTACATTATTCAGGAGAATCTCTTCGTCAGGCGAAATTAGTTCTGATAGGTATAATAGTGATAAAATCTCGGGATCAACATCTATTTTAGGTTCGACGCGTATAATTACCTTGGCTGTGTCATCCATTAACGGGTATACACGAATCTCTGCATTAAAAAATTCTGATTCGATTTTTTTCGCAGGGATCCCCTCTTGATATGCTTTTAATAAATTTTCTAAGCTCTTAATTAATTGATCGACCTTTAATATCTGTCTACGAAAAATTTCAACAAAACTTTCTGAAGTCATTTTAAAATCACTTTTTAAAACCTCCTAATGGCTTAAGATGCTCCGGTCTAGCTATTATTAACTTAACCTTGTTTCCGTCTCTTATTTGCACAACATATGCTCTTCCCCTCTTCTCCACAATCACTCCTGTTCTTCCATGAAATCTTGGATGAGGCATCCCTTTATGAATACTTGGTTCAATCTCTATCACTACCTTTTCTCCAATTTTATATTGATATAATACTTTGCTTAATGAAAACATCCCTCGCCGTCTTGGGCTCTTTCTAAGTATTTGCCTTGTCCCAGCTCTAAATCCACGAGAATGTCTCATTTAAACCACCAGTATTTATAGTCTCTCCAAAAATCTCTGGATATTGTTTATTACCTTCAGAGCAATTGATATTAAATCTTTTTCCTTAAGTTCGGCTTTTAGACTCTCGAGATAAGCTTCTCTTCTTACGGGTAATAACCCCAATTTATATATACAACCAATTGATGCTGCAATGGGTATTATAAATCTATTTCTTAGTGGCAACATCTTAGCATATGCGTTGTTAATTTCTGAGATCTTCAAAATATAAAGATCAGATGCTCTCTCCTTATATTTATTCATTAGATTGATTAAGTCCTCACTAGTAGGGAACGATTTTGTGATACAATGAAGTAGATCTGAGACAATAATCACACCACTTTCGTCTTTGAGATAATCTAAAAAAAATTGTGCAAAGAGATAATCTAGGGACAAAATTAAGTCTGCATTTCTCTGAGAAAATCTTGGGGAAAAAACTCCTTCGCCAAATCGCAATAGCAAAACTTCTATGCTGGAGAATAATTTACTAGCGGGATTAATAATCGCCTGTGCTTTAAATGGTATTCCCTCACGAGTAGCTACTGACGCCATAATTTTTCCTATTTTATGTATGCCTTGAGATGTAAAACCAACTATTATGATGTTTATCTGCATATACCCTCACGTTTTTAATCATGTAGTATAAATGCAGCCTTTTAATCTATATTATAATGCTCCTGCTCGCATAAACCACATTGTAGGCATATAGATGCGTCTGAATGATACTCTCGGGTAATCACGTTGAAAGATATAGCAGGACATTTGATCCTTAGGCAAGTGTTTAATGAGAGATGTTTTATAAGATTACCTTCTGAATATAACTCTTTATTTTCTTCATAATCATTAATTGCTAAGTTTAATAGTACAATATTCTTCTTAGCGGAAACAGACAAAATCATATCCACTATTTTCTCAGGATTAACACCGCGCAGGGATCTTATCAATATTCTATTTAAAGTTAATCCCTGATGCTCTAAGTGTCTTATAATTTTTTCAGTATCACTATTTATTGCACCTAGAATTATTAAACATAATACGGGCCAATTCTTCAGCAATGTCGTGAACTTAGAGAGAAAATGCAGTTGTTTGGGTAACTTATTACTCCTTGCAACAATTAAGTATTTAATTCCACTCCGTTTATTTTTCTGGCGCATAAAAAAGATGAAAAGATCCGCGAAATCTTCGAAATAGTATATTGGTAAGTCCTCACCTTCTATCTCATAGTATTCCTTATCACCGATTAGAAGAAAATGAATGTCATTATGCTTTATTAGTCCTCTAAGAATGTAATTTAGTAGGAGAATGTTTCTCGATGCACATTGTCTTAAAAAAATATTTTTTTCTCGCATTCTTCTAAAAACCGTACTGACAAAATCTAATCGGCTTAATACTTCATTAACTGCCATATAAATTTCTTGATCTAATAAGTCATCGATGTTTGTTGGAGTAATTATAATCGGAGAATCCACGATTTCTCCATTTTCGCTCAATCTTTGAACAATACTTCGTATTCTAATACTCAGAAATGGTGAATGTTTAGGTTCTATAACAATGACGAATCGTTTATTTAAAAGAAAGTCCTTAATAACTTTGATAGGAAGCGGGAGAACCGTAGTTAATTCAAGAATAGTAACTTTATCTAATAGATTTCGAGAAAGAAAAACATCTAATACGTCAGCAAATATGCTACCTGGCGTAATGATTAATGTATCGCTTCCTGTATTCCCATACTGATCGAATAACCTTAGGCGGCACTCCATATGAGGAGAACCCTCTTGTCCAATACTACTATGGTTAATTTTTTCTATCATACATTCTTCAGCTCTCCAAATTAATGACGAGCCTAAAAGTATTGTAATCGCATTTCCTTGTTCCTGTGATGCGCAATTTATCGCCCTACGAGAAATTTTAATTAGTTTACTTAATGATGATGGTTCTAGTAATATAGTCCTAGATAAAGCAAGAATCTCTTTAATTAATTTCGAGAGATGAAAAGAAGAATTGCTAATCTCTATGAGAAATATAATCAAGTTCCCTTTAGCCTTTTTTAAGAGATCACATATTGCGGATAAGGGAACATCATATATAAACGAAGATACTGTAAAAAGTGCTATTTTGCAGTTTCTCTTAATTGCTGTTCTGATTAAGACTAGTAATTTCTTTGCACTACTAATAGCCCAAATATTATCGCTCGTTAAATTAAACTTGCTTAATGATTCATATAAGCCTATTCGAAATTCTCCTTCATAAATATAGATAGCAAATCCCTGTTTCTTTAGGTAACTCAAAATTTCACTTATCGCTTCAATCCAATCCATGATGATTCTCATTCTCACACCCATTTGCACTATAGTTTTATTTTTGTTAAGACTTCTGCAGATGACTTTTTAACTAGAACAGTATATTCGAATTGCGATACCCAATTTCCTTTTGCATCAACTAAAACGGGATAGCCGTTTATTAAGCCTTTCGACATGAGATACATTAATTTTTTCTCTAGTATGCTCACATATTTATGACTCCCATAATGTGAGCTTATGAGCCATCTCAATGCAAATGGTAATGTTCTAAAATTCTTATAAATACTCGCTAAGAATCTATCTTTCTTTGCAACAAGTTTTTGTTTAATTGAAAAAATGTAGACTCTATCATGTACATGGATAGAATAGCTATCATTTGCTGACGACACTAAGAAGGGCTCTATAGCAATAATCATTCCTTCTTTTATTTTTCTATCTCGTCTAAGAACTTTTGGTGAATTTGGTATGAACATTCCAGCATGTAGAACATGCTTCTTAATTTCATGACCTCCTAGATCTACTAGAACACCAAATCCAGCTTCGTGACTTTTTTCCCATATAAAGCGGCTGATCTGACTCAACTTTATACCATCTTTTATTATTTCTACTACTGAGTCTAAGACTTCCATATTAGCTTTTACTAATCTATGTAGATATTTATTTCCATTTATAATGAATGTGTATGCAGCATCAGCTATGGCTCCATTTACTAGTACGCCAATATCTACCTTGACTAGGGCATTACTTGGTAACGTAGTTAAGTCTGCTGGCGGTGATGTATAGTGTGCAGCTACATTATTTACAGATATATTTGCAGGAAATGCTGGTTTAGCTCCCATATCGATAATTTTTTTCTCAATTTGAAGACAAAGATCAATAATTTTTTTCCCCGCCTTAATATTGGATCGAATATTTTTAAACACACTTTCTAAGATTTCTCCAGCCTTTCTCCAATCTTCAATGTCTTTGATCATTTAGCCACCTCTTTTAGCAAGATACATGGAAAAAATTAGAAGAAGGAAATATACTAAAGTTGCTAAGATAAGCACAACTTTCTCAAGCAGTTTAATTATAGTAATACCTGCTATGCTATAATATTTTTCTAAAAATCTTAGGAAACTGACACCGCCGAATATCACAAAAAGTAGTGCCGAAAACATAGAGATGTCTAGATTATCCCGGATTAATCCTTTAGACCTTCTAATATACCATGATAGAATAGAGAGACTCATGAGGAGCCCTAAACTGGCAATTTCGATCTTGTAATAAAGAAAACCGCCTATTAGTATTAATGAGATCAAAATCTGTGTGATTAGTATTTTCTTAAGCGGGACTTCTACAGAGGCATCATAAGCATGTGCTCCTTCGTAAATTAATAGAATGAAGTCGCATAAACTAGCACTTATTCCTATACACATCGCTATGGAGTATATTAAATATATTATGAAATCAAATAAATTGATAAAGAGCAGTACGGTTAGCTTAGCATATACGTAGAGAGGAATAACCATTATTATTAGAAGATATACTAATACTGTTGCTAATCCAAAGAAAACAATTACAGATAACGCATGGTGATTTCTTATAGCTAATTTTCTTGCTATTATGTAGGGTAAATATAACGCCATTGCAATAATTAGCAATGGTGAAACAAGGGGAATTATTAAAACGTATGTTAAGACTATCGCGATTATTGTATAGAAGACTTTATAGAAAAAGGAGAGACCTTCCAACGTTTTATTTAAAAAAATATTAAGACCTTCTACTATTACGTCATAATTATTCAATAGTATGAACAACCACGTTGTAATAAGTATCATTAAAATCGAGATTTTCATTAAGTATGAAAATTCGCTGTTGACTAATGGAGTTATGTAAACGCCAATTACGAAAAAATAGATTACTATACTTACGATGAAAAGATCAACAAACATTCTTATAGTCATATTGTTATACCGAAAAACATCATTCATAGGGTCTCATCGGTACAATCATTGAAGGACAATATAAAATTTACATCCCATCAGCTTAAAAATCACTTGTTAATTCGTGATATTTTCGCGTTTTAATTTTTCCTGATAACTACATGCATTAAAAACAGCTACTAATTGGTTTTTTAGCGCTATTCTAATGAATAAGAAACTTAAGATATAATACTCTTTAGGCTAAAAGCTACTAATGATTTTTAATTTAGCATAATCATCGTTCGTAATGCATAAAACCATTAAGTTATTAAATCTCAGTTATCATTACAAATAAATTCGATAACATACTCTCGCGTCTCTATTAAACTAGCGGGGGTTCCCGAGCGGTCAAAGGGGCCAGGCTCAGGCCCTGGTGGCGCAGGCCTTCGCGGGTTCGAATCCCGCCCCCCGCATCAATCTTATGCTCATTCTTATACTACATGGAATTGCCATCTTAGAGAAGATGCGCTCTGGTTTTATCATGCGCTTTATAGTGATGATTATGATTAACGTTAATTCATCGAAAAGAAAGATCGTCATTATTGGGCTTCATAATGTTGGAAAAACATCAATAGGGAGAATGTTTATTAGCCTTTCTCCTAATGAGGCTTTGGATACAGAACCATCAATTAATGTCGAGAAGTATATTAAGGAGACTATTCTTGGCGTGTCTAATATTTTTGTAACCCCTGGTCAAAAACGATTCTTAAGTGCATTAGAGCACAAGCTGCATGAAATAATAGTTAATTCAGATATAATAATATACGTTATTGACGCCGCAGATAAAAAACGCATGGAGAAAATGATTAGATATTTCCAAAAAGTCTTAGAACTTATATCATCGCTTTATGGAACGCAAAGTTACGCTCCTAAACTATTATTGCTTGCGCATAAGCAAGATATACCTGGCGCTTTGGGGAGAAAAGAAATAAAAAGATTGTTCATAGATCCCTATTTATCAAGGTATTCTTTCCTAAGTGAAGCCAAGGTTTACGAAACGACAATATATGACCCCAGGGTATTCATTGAGATTTTATCTAAGGAGATATTTAAGCATAGTATCCTTAATTTTGATCACTACATAGTTAAGCTTCATAGAATAACGCGTGCTCAGGTTACGTGTTTAAGCGATACAGAGGGACTTCTCTTGTCCTCTGTCGGAAATGAAGAAATCGCTTTTGATATTGCTGTGTTATCTGCTAAGATATTCGATATCCTTATTCGCGAAAAAACAATCTCTAGCTCTCTGACTCCTCTTGTGATCGGAGACTTAACCTTCATTAATATTCTCTCAAATAACCTAAATAAGAAAACACTGATAGTCTTCTTCAATGTAAGTAGAAAAAAACACGCGTTATCTCTTGCATTAGTGAATTATAAACTTCTGTTTTACAACACGCTACAAAAAGTTATCGAAACAACGAGATGTATAAAAACTATATACCAAAATCGATATAAGGGGGAGACTAATGCAAGTTAAATGCGATGACATTATAGCTGCATTAGCGGAATTCCATCCCGTTGAGGGGCCCATTTTTTCAGTTATAATACCTAAAGATGCTCCCATTGATATAACTCTGGAATTTGAAATAGCAAGCTCTTGTCTACATTTACAGGGTTTTGCTGAATTTAATGTTAATCATTTAAGAGTTTATAGTCATAGTTTTGATATAAAGACTAAGAATAGACAATACTCAAGGAAATTCGCACTTGTTATATTGGTGAATGATGAAAAAATTAGCAACCAAAGAACTCGTTTGGAAACACTATTCGAAACAATCCTAAAAGAATATGTCGAAAAAATTTCGCGCGTTTTAATGGATGCCGCTCAGAAGATGGTTGTGAAGAGAATTCTCAAGGAATTTTACGAACAAATATGTCATATAACTCTCGAATTCCTTGCACAGAAAAGACAATACCAGTCTATGATTAAAGAACTACCTCCGTTTGTATTACTCGATACCGAGAGATATTCTATCATAACAAATTTGAGTGTAGAAACAATATTTCGCCGACTTAAGGATAAGAGAAAATCCTATTGCACATCTCCAAATAAAAAGTATTTACTCATAATATTCAACGATGAGACATCAAATGGTAGCATATACCCTATATTGGAGAAAATAATAATGTATGCTGATCTTAAGAATATTGATCTGGCACCTCAGGATATAACTTATGTATGTTCAGTTGCAAGTAATGTTCCTCCTAATGTACTAGACTCTGTATTGAGTATTTACTTTTCAAGATATTATAATACGAATGAGAAAATTCTTTCTTTATTACGAAAAAAAGTTAGTAATATGAAGGTATTAGAATTCATCATAAACGAGTTAAAAGCTTAGTCTTGATTCATCCTTTTTAACCCTAGTTCTCCATAATTCTTCTCTCAAAAAATCTCTTATAGCTATTCTTATTATCTCGCTTCTATTTGGATATCGCCCCTCAGCTACTAAGGCATCTAAGGCTTCCAAAAATTTTTCTGGAATATGGACAGTTATTAATTTCATGCCCAATTCACATCACCATTTTTACTTTTGACTCACAGCATGTTATGTATCATTTTTAATACGTGTCATTTATGTATATTACAGACGTATCTCGCAGTTATTATGGGGTCCCAATGACTAATGCTGAAGAAATTAAATTTTTTGGAGCCATATACGGAACCATTAGAAATTTCGATCACTTCTTGAATTACGCTAAAAAACTCGAAAAAGAGGGCTTATGGTTATTGGTAATTCCCTGTCATCTGATAATCAGTGATCTACAAATCCTTCACGCTGTTAATCTTGCTCTACGTGATTTTGTATTAGGACAAAATACAGCCAAAAAAATTTCCATACAGGTTTTACTACGATTGTTGGGTGAATCGCAAATTTCTGAAGCAATAAAGATAGTGCATCCCCGTGCCAATATGATCGCTTGCGTACTTATATTTTACTCTGGAGAAATTAATAACAGACTTCAATCATTGATCTCAGAATTAGAAAATCTCGGGTTAATAACCGGAATCACCAAGAAGAGGATATGCGCACCTAACATCGAGAAAATAAAGCGGATATACGATATTAGTGAGGAAGAGATAAGGGCTTGCATAAGGAGAAGAGATGAAAAACCTTTAGAATTAATAGAAAAAATAATCTTAGAAAAAATAGCATTAACCTTTTTGTAGCTTTGAGCGATCTTTAGCTTTACATAATGCTACTGTGATGTCTATGATTCAGGCTTTTGCCCCCGCTAAAGCTATATTGTTCGGTGAACATGCTGTTGTTTATGGATACCCAGCTGTAGCATCTGCACTTAATCTATTTGTAAAGGTTACTGTGAAGAAATTAAGCGAAAGTAAACTCCTAGTAGAAACAAAGCATTATAACCTCCGATGGTCCTATCCGAAGAGACCACCAGAACCACTTAAACCCTTATATAGGATATTAGAGGTGATATCATCAAAATATGATCTTAATTTAGACACTTTAGGATTTTACATCGAGATAACTAGTGATATTCCACCGGCTTGTGGATTAGGAACATCCGCCGCAACGGCTGTTGCAACAAGTTCAGCGATATTGTATGCCTTGGGATATGATCCCTCTTATGACGAAATAAATTCTATAGCTTATGAAGCTGAAAAAATAACCCACGGTAAGCCGAGCGGTATAGATAATACGATAGCAACTTATGGGGGAATCATAAAATACATTAAGGAATCCTCTGGCCCTTCAATTGAGAGAATTCACGACCCCCCAGACCTTAGATTTGTATTAGTCGATACTGGGATTCCCCGAAGTACCAAGAAAGCAGTATTGCGTGTCTATAAGTTAAGAGAAAGAAACCCCTCAATAATCAACAGCGTTTTAAAAACAATTGGCTTCTTGACAGAAGAAGCTTGGTGCGAATTACGTAAGGGAAATAAAGCAAATTTAGAAAAAATAGGAGAATTAATGAACATAAATCACGGCTTATTATCAGCCATAAAAGTAAGCTCCGCGAAAATTGAAGAAATCGTATACCTATTACGGAAAAATGGTGCTCTGGGCGCTAAACTTACTGGCGCTGGAATTGGCGGATTTGTTTTAGGTTTGATATCAAAAGAGAATGAAAAGAAGATTACCAAAATATTATCCCGGAATAAGTATAGATTCTTTATATCCAGTATTAACAAGGATGGCATTAAAGTAGTAAATTTATAGAGAAAGGTATCAGACGCCTCTCATTATTTCATCAATTCAAAATGTAGCCCGTTCATCATTGATTCTTTCTTAATAAAAGTGCTCATGCTATTTTTTTAAGTGTTTTCCAGGAATATCGTACAACGTGAGGCGCTTTTTTTAATAATAATGGTAACGCCTTTCGCGTTCTCGGGTCGCTTGGATAACCACTACCGAAATCTATTTTTACATCTTTTTTTATCCTCTCTATTTCAAGCTCTCTGATAGTTTTTGCTATTATTGATGCTGCAGACACTATTGGTCTTACTTTATCAGCTTGACTCTCGGTAAAGACCTTTTTAATTTTCTCATCTAAGAACTCCTGAATATATCTTCTGTAGCTCTTCTCGGTTGAAGGCGCGTCAACGAAAATATACCTAGCTTCGTCGAAGAATTTAAGTATTAATTCAGAAACAACAAACGCTTCTAAGGCATTTAACCCGTTCTTTTTTATTATCCACTCATCAATTATGCTTGGAGAAATCACGGCATAAGCAATTCGTGATTCTATTTTTAATAGATTTTTGAAAATACGTTCTCGCATGTCTTTAGACATGCTCTTAGAATCTTTAACTCCTAATTTAATGAGCTTAATAACATCACTTGCGGATATTTCTATACCCGCCATTATCATAGGTCCTATAACTGGACCCCGGCCGGCTTCATCAATTCCAGCGACTAAAAAAGTATTTCTTACCTTAGTTACTGAGAAATCTCTTAAAATACGAAACTCTATCATCCGCATCTAACTCTCATTACTTAAAATGTTCTCATCTCGTTCATATCTCCCCCATTTAGCTAGATTTTTAAGCGGCACAATATTGCTTCTTTCAAATATCTTTAAGAAGGCACTATAAAACACTTTTTTAGCCATATCCTCATCTATCTTTCCAGAAATATACTCAAAGATCAAATCCAAAAGAACTCTATTTCTTGGGATCCACGCTGGTGCGAGCGGAATTACACGTACCCCCTTCTCTATGAACTCAGCTTTCATATCATTATCTTCTAGTTCTTCAATTTTATCCGTAATTTGTAGGAATTTTTTAAGCGAGTATCCTCTTAAGGCAATTCTTAAATGCATCATCCATAATATTTTTAATGTTCTATAAGGATTCATTCTGACTAATACGTTGATGGGCAGAACATCACCATATTTCTCCACGAAATAATCTTTAATCCACCGACGAGCTTTTTGAGTTTTTATTCTAAGTATCACGCCGTCTATTAAGTAGCTCCCGAACGGCATTAATATTAAAGTTTCGTCCTCATTTTCTCTTTTAACTTCTAAGCGTGCTCTATGTTGTGTTCTCAGTATATCAAATTTTCTTTGCATGGACATATATTAATACACCAGCATTACCATAAAAATTACTCAGTTCACGTCCAATATTTTAATGATAAATGATGTTAGCGATACTTAAATATTTCACCATATGAAGATTTTTCATAGAATTTCTCAATTACAATAGAGAAAACATTTATCTAACAACATAACATTTATCTCTGGTGCACTATCATGAAAAGAATACTAATATTAGGAAGCATGACTATTGACGAAATAAATTGCATACAGAGATGTGGCGGCCCTGCTCTCTATAGCACATTACCAGCTTTATTATTTGGTTGGCAACCGCACGTAATAGGCACAATTGGTCGAGATATCTCTCTGCCTCCTTTTTCCGGTGATTTTGTCATACTTTCTCATACGATTAGATTTCGACACCAATATATTGAAGGGAAGAGGATATCTTATATTCTCTCATATCCCAATGAGAAGATTTCTGCAGATATTGACACATCAAAATTTGATATTATAATCGTGAATCCCGTCTTTGATGAATTCGACCATGATTTCTTATCATATATCGTAACTTCCCATAATTTTGTGGGAGTCGATATACAGGGTTTTGTTAGACAAGTAATGCCTAGTGAAAGAATATCAATTATGCCCTTATCTAGTGATGTGATGAAAAACATTTTACGACGCGCATTGGTTGTTAAGGCATCCCGTGAGGACTTATATCACCTCCCCAGCGAACCATTTGGGGAAATATTCATTATAACCCTAGGAGACAGAGGGGCTAAGGCATATGTAGGAGAAAGGGAAGTCTATGTACCCGTAATACCAGTAACTGGTGATCCAACGGGAGCAGGTGACGTATTCTTAACCACTTTCATGATTACCTTTTATGAGACCAGAGATTTAAAAACAAGCTTAATCTATGCCAATGCGCTTGCTTCATTATTCATCGAGGGTAGATTAATACGAAGAAATAAATTCTGCATTGATACAAGTGATATTGAATATATACTAAGTAGCGCATTTCAATCAGAGTTTCATCAAATTTTTCGCAGAAGAATTGCTGAGATAAGATCTCTGATGATGAAAGAGGAGAAAAAATATGGCTTCCGAAAATTCGAAACAAGAATTAATGGCATTCCTTGAAGAAAGAAAAAAACTTAATGAGATAGAAACTCAGGTTGCATACCTTAAAAAGCTACTCGAAGAAGCTCACAAAAAATTACCTATGGAAATGCTTGAAAATTTATCCCATCATATTTCAAAACTCTCAAAGAAACTCGAAGATTTGCTGAGTAAAAAAAAGGAGATAGAGAATACAATTCAAAGAATAGCTCCCGCTTATTATAATCACCTTAAATTGTCCAGCCGCATTATTGAATACTTTAAGCGGTATCGATTAGTTGTTCTACGTGGCGAAGTAGAATTTAAAGGCTTTTTAAATAAGTTACAGAATTTATCTGAGAAAATTTTTCAATTACTAGAATCTCTAGAAAATGATGATGCTGCTTTAAAAGAAATGTTACCAATGGTCTCAGATGATACTCATAAAGATATCCTCTTAAAGGACTTAGAGGCTATATCTGGAAATCTTCACAATTTAAGGAAAATTGCACATATTCTCACACCACCTTTAGAGGAAATTAAAAGAGCATGGAAATTGGTTGGATTTATAGTATATGGGGAAGAAGGATATTTAGGCCACATAATTAGGGTCTATCTTGAGAAGAGATCCTTCGAGATTCTTCTTGAGATACAAAAAGAAAGAGAGATAAACGAAGTTATTGCTGAGCAACTATTTAAGGAGATCGGGGTAGAATTTGGGACTAGATCTGTGGATGAGTTTTTAGATGCTCTAAAAAGAGAGCTCCAAAGAAGTGGAAAAGAACCGCTATTAATACCCTCTTTAATAAAGATTATTCTGGAAATGAAAAATTTGCCTTACTCTCATAGAATCGAAAAAATACTCGCTCCCAATTATGATTCAGTAGGGTTCATTAAGCTATCTAAATTAGGTACAATAGATTTACATAGAAGAGAGATAAAAATATCCGCTGAGATGTTAATTCCTCATGACAAAATTGACGAGAACGATCTCGTTTTACTACCTTCAATAACGAAAATGCCTCCCGAAATCTTATTTAGACCTATAAAATTTAGGGGAATAAATTACGAAGTATTCCAGCAAACCATAATCCCTCGGTTAGGGCATGCTTTAATATTGTTAAGACGCGATGAGAAGAGAGAGCCTTTACCGCATGTAGGCTTCCTTAAACGTGTGTTACTTATAATTAAACGCGCGAGAAAGAAATTGTTAGATACATTTGGTATTACTGCACGTATTGAGAAATTAAAGGATGATGATATTTATTGGCTTATGCGTTTACTTATAGTGAGAGGATTAAGTGACGTCAAAAATGTAACAGAGAGCAATGCTTTGCGATCAAGCATACTTTTTAATTTTTGCTTACGTTTTGGTATTCCTATACTTTATGAAGAGATCCTTCAGAGTTATTTCGCTGTGATCGAAACAAGTAATGTGATCATCCATGGAAATATTTTAAAACCAAAAGTAGATATCGACCCGCCTCCTCTTCTACGATATTTCAATTATAAGGAGCTTGCTAGGTATCTACCTAAAGATTATAAACAGTTACTAGGGGTGTCCGTTCGTAGAGATGGCATATTTTTACATTGCGCTAAAGAGTTATCAGAGGATATATTAGAGAGAAAAATTAGAGAATACTCATTACCTCCTCAGATAAAGTCTTCCATAGAAAATGATGCTGAAAAATTATTACGTGCACTAATATTAATGAGAAAACTAAAGAGCATTGAAGAATATACGAGTGTTAAAAAACAGCTCGAAGTTGCTATAATTAATTATGAGACGATTTCAAATAAATTCAAAGATGTAAAGGAAATTGTCCAGCGTATTCTACTAGAGGCATTTTAAAACTACATGTCAATTTTTCTGTACCTTAGAGAGGCATCATTGTTCGTATTATATGCATAGTAAAGCCAAGTTATAGAGAAATCGACAAGTAGTTTTAAAATTATTGTGTTTTTCTCTCTAATTGTTCTCTTAGTTTATTAATATCTTGTTGCAATTTATTAATCATATTTTGTATTTGAGCTATAGCTTGACGTGACCTTTCAATTGAATTTCTTAACATACGTTCTTTTGCACTAATATGTTCCATTGCTGCCTCTAAAGACATAGGAACCGCTATACCCGCCCCAACATCGACTAATAATCTATCCTTTACGGATATTTCGCCTTCTATGAATACTCCCGGACCTAAACTTACTAGACCACTTAATTGTTGGTTTTGAAATTTCATGAGATCTTTAATTGCTTGCCTCGTCCTAATTACCTCTGAAAGTAAGATGGTATTTGCTTCTATTACCTGCTGATAAACACTTGCTACATTCTGAAGTTCCAGTAAACGTTCTAATTTAGCTTGTAAATTGCGTCTCAGTTCCTCTGTTCTATCCTTAGTAGACATATTCACCTTTCACCTCTTTCTCTAATCTTTTACCAGTATCACTGGATTCTCTGATAAGAAGAGCTTCTTTAACTTGGCGTTTTTTATCTCCTCAGGGGAAATTTCCTCAATTTTTAAAATTTCTACTTGAATCCTTTTAATACCGTGTCTCCCGATTTCTGAGAAAAACTTATCTAACGCTTCCTCTTCATTAAGAGCTGCGACTTCCTTTGAGACCAAGAATATTCTTTTTTGTCGCCTATAACGTCCTTGAATTCTAAATATCTTTACTTCATTTCTCTTCTTCATCCTCATCCCCAACTCCACATACTCATAAATGACATATTATAAAATGGTTAGGCTATGCATCATGAAAAGTACTATTGTCAATATTAATCCTTACTTAAAAAGGCAATCATTAAGAGTAAAAGAGAGACCGCTATGACTTGGGCGAATACGTATAAGTCTACTAGCTTATCTCTGAATAATATGTAATCAGAAAGTTCTGAAAAAAGCCAGATAAATCCGATGTATTGAAAGGCAATTGCAATTACTATCCCCATCAGAGGAGCCTGAAGATGATGCCTTTCAAGAATCCTACTGCGAAGGTAATCTGTTATTATTATTCCAGCTGTCGCAACTCCAAATGCTACTAAAAAGGCAGTTATTAGTAGTACTGTTTCATCTTTAATAGTAGCTCCGATTAATGATGTTATATATAATAGAGGGGCTTGAGCTATGAGGGAAAGTGCTACTATTAAGATCATATCTGATATCTTGATGTTCTTTAACATAATGTTTCCTCCTCACCGTCCTTCATTTGTATTTTCCGCTTCTTTAAGAGAAAGCATTATTACTTCATCAGCTGCATTTTTAAGCGCAACCGCAAAGCCTGGTTCAAAGCCCATTACAATCGCTATAGCTCCCTCGCTTTTTATTTTTTGTAGAATTGGCAGACATCTCGTATCACGACTCCCTATGACGATTACATCTAGATCATCTTCCTTCAAAAATCTCATGACCTCAACAGCTATTGCGACATGAATATCACCAACCGGCACAATTCTAGGTTCAAAGCCACTATTCGATAATGCTTTTATAAGTGAAGCTGGAGCATCTGGGCTAAGTATAGCTACAGCTCTGCTGATATGCCCTATCTTTTCTGTCTTCTTTCTTATCTCTTTAAGGGATACTCTTCTTCCACCTACTTTTCTCAATAAATTCGGTCCATCTAAGACAATGCCAATTTCGCGCTTGCTATGTCTGAAAATTCGTTTGAGATAATCGGTAATTCTACCTGGAAGAAGTGATAGAAATGATTTTTCATCTGATCTAAGCTCAGAGAGCACTCTTTCATCTCGTTCGTCCTCGCTAGATATTGTTGACAATCAAAGCACCTCTCATAGTCCAAGAGGATACCGCTATGCATCCATTAAAGCAGTATTATAATTTCACGATCATATTATGTTAGTTTTACTTTATTCGATCGAATATTTAACAATTAGTATATCCTTCAACTTATTTAAGATCCTCCGCTTTCTTAAAAGTTCACTATTAAGTATTTTTATTGTTTCCTCAGCACTCGAAGTAAATTGTGTCCTCTTCATAAGTCCTCTTAGATATTTAGTCAAATCATCAATGATCTTCTTTCTTTCCACCTCAATTCTAGCATCTATTACTTTAATTTGCTCTACGAGATCCCTCACTTCTGGATCAATCCCTACTCTCTCTCCAAAGTCATGTAATATGCCTCTTCGTTTTCCAAGCTCATCGATTTGAATTCTAATATCCCTCAAGACTTTGGTAGTCGGTCTTTTAATTAGAATCTTCTCTGTGAGGCTTTTTTGAATTTCCTCCTCAACCGCCAGATATTCCTCACATATCGCGATAAACTTAATTAAGTTTTCGCGTCTTCTTCTTAATTCTGGTAGCTCCTCTACTCTTATTTTAACCTTCAATATACTGATGCTCCTTATTATCAAGCTAAATAACAACACCGGAACAAGCAGAAGTTGAAAGGATGCTAATATCAAGCTTAACAGTGGCGTAATTTGGAAGGAAAAGCTAATTTTTATAATATTGTTAAATGACGGCATAATGTGGCTAAACTCGAATCTAATTACATTATAATGAATAAGAGCTAATGGTCCCATTTCTACCAATTTCTTTGAATAAACCGCTCGGTGTTCTAAATCATTTTCAATATTAAAGTTGTATGGAGAGCGAATCTCAAGAATAACAGATCCAATTGAAGCATTTAATATTGGAAAAATTGAGATTCTCAATAGATATTTATCCTTCTTATGCTTTAATCCTTCCTTCCATGGAATTGTGTATTCAATGGTAAATTCATATGTTTCTCCTCCGAGTAAAGGATTTCTAAATGATACTTCTATAAATGTATAATTTTCAAATCGTCCAGTAGCATACTCTGCTCGTTCTCTAAAGGATATTTTTCCATACACATCCTTAACCTTGATGTTTTCAATATTCACGTGTTCTGGAAGTCCCAAAATAACGCTTTTCGCATCCCACTTTTTTTCAACAAATGTTGTTTGTTTCTCAGGAGAAACCGCATATACCTTGATTACCTCTTTCCCATGTATTGTCCCATCCAGATCTATAGTGATTGAACGCTTGATATATAGTATTTTAAGAGGCAACTGATCATAAGTATACATGAAATTTATCTTTGTAAGCTGACTTGGAAGTGTCGAGTCATTAAATGCTTTAAGATTTTCAAGTGTCCAGAAAACTTCATCTCCCTTTCTACCCTTATTCTCCGTTGGTGTAATTTGATCAAACAGTACCTCAACACCATGTGGGGGGATACATCTCACACGTGCGTATCTAATATTATATGGTATCAGAGGCCTTTGAGTAACGTTTAAATAGAATTTTAAATTTATGAGTTGACCTTCGAAATAAATTAGACCTATAGCGTCAGCAAGAATCGACAATATATATTTATCCCCCTTCTCTAATGCCCTATCAAATCTTATATATAGAGAAACATAATGCTCCGTAGCAATATACAAAGACCATTCTAATTTTGTATAATTTTCGTCTCTTATATGCTTACCCAGGACTCTTATATTTGTCAGTTTCTCCCAGAAGGTCTTCTCATAATAGAGCATAAATGCATTAAAAAGCATCGTATCGTTATTTTCTATTGCTATTGTATCATTAAAATAGACATAGAGATGATGACTTATCATGTAGCTTCGAGTCACGTTTATTATAACACTTTGATTTTTAAACGGGAGTCCCGTTAAATCCATTTTAAGTTTATTAGTCGATTTTGTTGCCAAAAAGTAACTGGAATTATCGCCTTCTAATTGAATTATTTTCTTAGACGATCTTTGCTTTGATACGGTATTAAATACAAAAAATTGTAGAGCCCCCGTTAGAACTAAAAGGATAAGGCAAATGACTAGTATCTTGTTTGTTTTTTCCCTATCCATCCATTTTTCCTCCTGAAAATATCTCCTGTCACGATAAATTTGATGCTGCTTATTACTATTTAATGGATACATAAAGCCATGAAACTTTAAAGTGTAAGACTTTTTCTTCAATTTCT
>Ga0180302_10000396_pt1 | contig 18641 bp, 21 predicted proteins | sample GuaBasSediGuay17_FD_121794 | JGI IMG/M metagenome (GOLD analysis project Ga0180302, IMG submission 121794) | Subseafloor sediment microbial communities from Guaymas Basin, Gulf of California, Mexico - Guay17, Core 4571-4, 12-15 cm | ecosystem: Environmental > Aquatic > Marine > Hydrothermal... | reverse complement strand
CACGACTTGAGCAGCACCTTCTTTTTTAACAGCGTATGGCTTGCCGCCGCCAACCTTGCGTCTCCTCTGCTCTTCAAGCTCTCGTTTAAGCTGGGCAAGCTTCCTTCTTAAATGCCCCTTAAGCTTTTCAGTTCCCTTGTGGTCAGGTATCGCTGATAAGTATGCTTCAAGAGCAGCTATTTTCTCAGGCAAGGTCTTAGCTTCAAGATACTTTCTTTCAAGAGCTTTAGCTTGAGGAGGTAAATTCGCTGGCACATCAGCACCTCCTACAAGACGCTTACAGGAGCTTTCATTTGCGCAACCATCCTAGCTATCCTAATTGCTTTTTCAGCAACCTTTGTAGCTTTCTCATCAAGCAAATACGTCACCGGCTCTATCCCATAAGCTCCCTCATCAATTATCGCATCGGGGGCCTTACCTCTCTCCTCAACAATCTTGCTGGCAAACCAGGCAACGGGGTCGCCGCTTTTTAGAGCTTCTTCAGGTAATCTGTCTCTCCTCATCTTAACATAGCTCATCCTGGCTTTGCGCAACGCTGTTTCCACGTAGTGGTCATACTTGATGTTCATTATAGCTCTAGTATCCCTGTCCTTCTCCATGATAGATAGCAATATAGCAGCCAAGTGAAGCGAAGCCCCAAACTCTGGATGCATCATGGCCTTAACCCTGCCCCTAACCTTAGCTATTCTACCAGGAATAGCTGCTACATCAGCTATGCTTCTAGCTTCGCTTAAAGCCATGGCTATATTTGAGAAAACCTCTGGAATTACGTTAACAACCTCTGGTTCAGCTTCTAGCATTAATGCAGCAGACTTAACTTCGTTTAACACAGCTTTTCTAGCATCAGAGACTTCTGCTAGGCTTAGGTGTAGGTGTAAGCAGATGATGCAATTTTCTTCACGTAGTTCAGGCACTTTTTCCTTATGGTAGTGGCATATCGTTCCCTCACGCCGCATACCTAAGCATATCTTGCAGATGTTGCTAATTGAATCAACAGTGCTGACTCTACGCATAACGGCTTCGGCAGCTAAGCTCTTAGCTATGGGGACAAGTTCTTCTAAGCTAAATGGTGGTATTATAAGTTCTTCAGGCTTGGCTGATAAGTAACCGCTGACAGCAGCTTGCGTAACGCCTAAGAACTTAGCAATCTTCGTCTGCGTCCATCCATAGCTATAAGCTAACTCCCTAGCAACAAGTGATCTAATAGCAGGCAATAAGATCTTAACGACTATCTCGCATGGAGGCTTCATCCAAACACCTAGTTACCGCTCTTGTCTATGTATATAACCAACTTATTTAAACGTTTTATATAGGAACCCCGTCAGTTATAACCCGATTAAAAAGGAGGTCTATAGGTTGAGGGATAGAAGGGTATACCCGGTAGCCATGACTATAGCTGGGTCAGACTCAGGTGGAGGTGCTGGAATACAAGCTGACTTAAAGACCTTTGCAGCAATGGGCGTCCATGGCACCGTAGCCTTAACAGCTATAACTGCTCAAAACACAGTTGCCGTCACAAAAGTTCATGAAATCCCATTAGATGTTATAGAGGCACAAATTGATGCTGTAGCATCGGATATAGGGATTGATGCTGCTAAGACAGGCATGCTCAGTAGCAAGGAGATCATAAAAACAGTAGCTTCTAAGGTAAAACAATATGGATTCCCACTAGTTGTCGACCCAGTGATGATAGCAAAGTCTGGCGCCCCACTCTTAAGAAGCGATGCCATATCAACACTTATTGAGACACTTTTACCTCTAGCCACGGTAGTCACGCCAAACAAGCATGAAGCAGAGCTACTCTCTAATATGAAGATAGCTAGTTTAGATGACGCTATAGAAGCTGCTAAGAGGATTTCACAAAAAGGAGTTAAGGCGGTAATAGTCAAGGGGGGTCATTTAGAAGAAGCCGAAGCTACTGACGTGTTATACCTTGATGGAAGGGTTGAACTGTTTAAGACGCCTAGAGTCGATACCACTACAACTCATGGAACAGGATGCTCCTTCTCAGCTGCTATAACAGCTGGTCTAGCTAAAGGCTTAGAGATAGTAGAAGCTGTGAAAGAAGCTAAGCAGCTGATATACAAAGCCATAAAATACGGCTTGCCAATAGGCGCTGGACATGGGCCAGTTAATCCAAGCGCCTATGCCGACATTGATGCGGAGAAGTTTAGGGTTTTGAAACTGTTACTTGAAGCAGTCAATGAAATAGAGTCTTCATCAGAACTAACTAGGCTTGCTCCAGAATCGCAGATCAACTTAGCATACTCCTTGCCACTCAAATATGCAAGGGAAATAGCTGATGTCGCAGCAATACCTGGAAGAATAGTCAAGGTTGGAGATAAGCTTAAGGCATCAGCTTGTCCGAGCTTTGGAGCATCAAGCCACGTGGCTAGAGCTATATTAACAGCTATGAAGTTCAATCCCGAAATTAGAGCTGCAATGAACGTGAAGTTTTCGCCAGAGATCATAGATGCTTGCAAGAGAGCTGGCTTAACAATATCAAGCTATGATAGAAGAGAAGAGCCTCCAGATGTCAAGGCGAAAGAAGGTGCTACAATACCATGGGGCGTGGAAACAGCTGTTAAGAAAGCAGGCTTTGTACCAGATATCGTCTACCATGAAGGAGACTGGGGCAAAGAGCCTATGACGCTAATCTTCGGGAAGACGCCAGCCGAAGTTGTCAATAAAGCTAAGCTAATAGCTAATAAGCTAACTTAAACTCGCCTTAATGACCTTTAAGTCGCCCACATAAACATCAAATTCGTTTAAGAAGTTATTTAACTTAAAGATAGGTACTATGGGAATTCCGTCGTAAATCTTCATGCTTTTTTCATGTAAGCTTATCAAGATAGGTATAATTGAGATTTCTTTCGCGTTTTTTAACTTAATGAGCTTATAAAGCTCTGCAACACGCTGTGATAGCGCTTGAGCCCTTTCAGCTTGTTTTTCAACAGCTTCAGCAAGCGATGAGAAACTACCAGTCTTAAATCCCCATCGCTTACAATCAGCGCATAAGATTAAAGCGCCACGCACAGCTACGATGTCAACCTCAAACCTCTTATTACGTGATTTAAACCTAAAGTTTCTTAGCACTTGAAAGCCGTTGATTTCAAAGACATGTGCGCAGAAATCCTCAAACTCCTTCCATGAAAAGCTTTTCAAGAGCTCTTCAATAGGTCTCCCCTTTAACACTTCAGCCTCAATAACCTTAAGCTTCTCAGCTACATTCACGCTACTTCACCGGAGCGATGGGAGGCGTCCTCCTCTTATGTCCACTTTTTCTAACGCGATTAGCTATACTCTTGACAACTTCCACGCTAACTCCTACGTCCTCGGCTACTTTAGCATAGCTAAATTTTCTATCAAATAAGCCATGCAGTACCTGGTCTATGATCTCGTAGCTTAGCCCGAGCTCACCTTCAGCTGTATGTCCAGCCCAAAGTCTTGGGCTACTAGGCTTCTCTACGATGTGTTTAGGTAAACCGAGGTGCGCTGCAAGCATTCTAACTTGGGTCTTATATAAGCCGCCAATGGGCAAGAAATCCACCCCTCCATCTCCATACTTAGTGAAATATCCGATTAAGATCTCACTTCTATCGCTAGCGCCTGCAACTAACATGTTTAAGCTATTTGCTACATAGTATAAAATGCACATCCTAATCCTTGCCTTTAAGTTCCCCTGGACTACTACGTTACTTCTAACCCAGTTCAGGTGATTAACGAAGTTTCCATATAGGTCGTTTATTTTGATAAAGCCATGTTTTAAGCCGAGTCTTTCAGCCAACATTAAGGCGTCTTTCACATCTTCTTCAGGCGTAACATCTTCTTCAGGCATGATCATTGCAAAAACCCTATCCTTACCTAAGGCTTTAGTACATAACGTTGCGACAGTCGAAGAATCGACGCCGCCACTAAGCCCGACGACTACGCCAGATGAACCAGTTTTCCTAACGTACTCTACTATGAAGTCGAGAATCTTCCTCTCAACCTTCTCAACATCTATGCTTAAGTCGTAACCAACCACCATACAGCCCCCATTTGAAAAAATTTAAATTTACGCTTTGATTTAAACTAACATCACGCTGGTGTTTCGCCTTGGTATCAAAAGACCAAGCCATTGGCGTAGTCATACTAATTATATCAATCCTCGTAATAATAGGCTACATATATTGGCTCTTCTTCACGCCATGGTCTTGGTGGGCTGTGGTCGTACCCGTATTAATTGGCGTGTTAGTGGTTATGGCATTCTAGGGTGGATAGGCTGGACAATGGCCACAACTCCTCCTCCAAAGCCAATTGAAGAGATAGCTAAGGAGCTTGAAGCAGAAACGAAAGCCGCCGAGACGCAGCAAGCTCAGCAACCGCAACAAGAATCTGGGAAAAAGGAACAGACGCAGTAAAAAACAAAGCTGATAACTCGTCAAACCCCTTCTTCCGCTAGAGCAGGAGGTACTACCTTGATAATTTTAAGCGCAGAGCATATAAGCCAAGCATTGTCGATGAAGGAGGCAATACAAGCTGTTGAAGATGGCTTCACTAAGCTTTCATTAAACAAAGTTTTAATGCCTCAACGCACAACATTGACCTTTAACAATGTTTGGCACGGAATAATGCCCTGCATCTTACTAAACGAAGAAAAGCTATCAATAAAGCTTGTTTCAGTAGCTCCAGACAACAAGTTAAAAGGCCTTCCAACAACATCTGCTCAGCTTGCGCTAATAGATGCTCACACAGGACAGCTACTGGCGCTAATGGAGGCCACACTACTAACTGCTATGAGAACTGGAGCAGCAAGTGCTATAGCTACAAAATATTTAGCTTTGAAAAACATTGAAAGTTTAGGTATCATAGGAGCAGGTTTTCAAGCACGTTTTCAGCTCAAAGCGATACGAGAAGTACGTGCGTTTAAGAGGGCTCTAGTATTTGATGTGGTTAAGCGAGCAGCCGAAAAGTTTGCTAATGAGATGAGTAAGAAGCTAGGCTTAGACATTATGGCCGTGGATTCAGCTAAGCAAGTGGCTTCTAAAAGTGAGGTAATAGTCACAGCTACGACATCTAAAACCCCCGTGTTGTTGGGAGAATGGGTTAATGAAGGGGTTCATGTAAATGCCATCGGTGCGCATACCCCAGATGCGCGTGAGCTAGATGATGACTTGATTATGAAGAGCAAGTTAGTAGTTGATCAACGTGAAGCCTGTTTAAGAGAGGCTGGAGACCTAATAATTCCGATAAGCAAAGGCTTATTCTCTCAAGACAAAATCTACGCCGAACTAGGAGAGATAACTTCAGGGTCAAAGCCTGGAAGAACAACTGATGATGAGATTACTGTGTTTAAGTCTGTAGGTTTAGCCGTTCAAGATGCTGCCGTAGCTAAGGTAGCCTATGAAAAAGCAGTTAAGATGGGTATTGGATATGAGGTTAAGCTCTAGGATTACAGAGAGAAAAAAATGAGATTAGAAGATTATAAGGATATATATCGCTCAACTTCTAAGGGCTTAAGCGGTGTCTTAAAATGAAGATTTCATATCCTCTCATACTGGTAAACTTCAAGACGTATGCTGAAGCAACAGGTGAAAAAGCCGTTAAACTGGCTAAGACAGCTGAAGGGGTAAGCAACAAAACTGGTGTGTGCATAGCTGTGGCGGTGCAACCTACTGACATATATCGTGTAGCGTTGCAGTGTTCAATACCCGTGTTTGCTCAGCATATAGACCCACAGCCTCAAGGAGCTTTTACGGGACATGTGACAGCCGAAGCTATTAAAGAAGCTGGAGCTGTAGGCACGTTGCTCAACCATTCTGAGATGAGGCTTCGCGTTGACGTAATCGATGAGGCAATTAAACGAGCTAAATCAGTAGACTTAGTTACGTGCGTATGCGCTAATAACGCGGAAGTGAGTAAAGCGGTAGCTGCATTAAATCCGTCAATGGTGGCTGTAGAGCCTCCAGAGCTCATAGGGACTGGCGTTTCAGTATCAACAGCTAAGCCAGAAGATGTCTTGAGAACAGTTGAGGCTGTAAAAGCTGTTAATCCAGCACTACCAGTTCTATGTGGAGCTGGTATTACAACTGGATCAGATGTAAGAGCAGCTTTAAAGCTAGGAACAGTCGGTGTTTTGGTCGCTTCTGGCGTTGTTAAGGCTAAGAACCCTGAAGAAGTACTCCTAGACCTCGCAAGTGCCTGTTTGAAGCAAGCTTAACAGGTCTAAAACGCCATGGCATCTACACGCAGTTCCTATGGCTAATGTTCCTTTGCAGCTCATCGCCACTTTCAGCGCTCTAGCAAAGTCCTTGCCATAAAAACCTCCGACATCTTCGCCTAGAAAATGGCTTTGTAAAACAAGCCCATCGCATATGCCACTAAATGCTCGTTGAAGCATCTCATACATTGGCGTAAGCCTAACCTTCTTCGTCTTAGGACATATAATGGGCTCATTGCAGGGGACTTTGCATAGCTCATCTTTAGGCATGTAGCTTGTCACGACCCTTGACCTATCAAAGTCTATGGAGCAGATGACGCTCTTAGGTAGGCGTTTGACAACATGTAAGAACTCTTGCCTATCAACCCCCTTAACGTTAACCCCCTTCTTCTCCATAATGGATCTTACCACATCTGCTGCAAAGTGATTAGGCACAGCTGGCACGATGATGAAGGGCATTAAGCCTGCTTCCATAAGCTTCCACAAAGCTTCTTTAGCATCCATTATGACAAGCCTCGAACTTTGCTCATTTATTGCCTTCATCGCTTCGTTAACGACATCGTATCCAAGCCCGTTGACATGTTCCCTAGCATGACAACTATAGCTTATATCAGCTACAAGGCTCGGAACATTAGCTTCCTTAGCAACCTTTAAAGCCCTAGCGCCAAAATTTCCTCCACCAGCTATGAAAACCATCTTTAAAAGCTTCAAGCTTAACACCTTAAGATATAGTCACCTGTTTAACTGTCGGTATTTTCAAGAACTTAGAGATTATATCTCCTGGCAATGGTTTATCGGTTATAATGATTAACTTAGGGTCAGGGTAAAGCTCCGGGTCTTCCGCGATTATTTGTCTAATGCTAATACCCTCCTTAGCTATTAACGTGCTAGCCTCGGCTATTATGCCTACAGCATCTGGTTTAGCTCGAATTTCAACTACTCCATAGCCTAGCAAAGGTGCGACATCCCTCAACATTGCTCCGGCTGGCTTAAGGCTCTTAAAAATCTTCTTAAGGGAGTGGTTATTCAATACAGCTTTAACAGCCTCCTTAACAACTCTCCTATCTACACCAACCGCTCTAGCTATCTTAGTATCAGGCACCTCGATATCTCCAAGATACACCTTTCCGTTTTCTTCAACTCTCAAACCAAGCTCGACAAAAGATCTTAAAACCTTAAGCTTAGCAGGGGAATCTCGGAAATGCTGTTCAATCATCTTCCACATACTTGCTCAAAATACCTAAGGCTTTAGCCATTTAATAAGCTGTTGTTAAGCTAAGGCTTTAAGACGTCAAATCCAACTACAATAGTTCCGTAACCTGCCTTAAAAAACTCTGGGTTATTAAATAATCTCTTAATGAATAGATCAGCTGGAGGTGATGGGCTTCCAACAACAACGTTGATTACGTTTTCCACACGTACAGGCTTTGAAAGCTCTAAGGGAAGTAGCAATACGCAACATTCTTTTCCACGCTCTCTAATTGACTTAACCTTATCCCTGTAAATTACGAAGTTTCCTAAAACTAAGTTGCCGCGTCTTCTGTACTCTTCAAGAAGCCTTGAATCTCTAACTTCCTCTCCTACAACTTCCTCTCCTATCACCATTTTTACAACAGGTTTATCTCCCCAGTTAAAGTTCATATCAGTTATCGCAGCTAACACGTGGCTTCTCTTTAGCGCCTCTCTAACACCTAGGTTAAGTCCCTTGGCAAAACCCATCATAATTTTCTTCTCAGCTTCTTCTTCAAGAGCGTAGATAGCTTCTATGTTGTCTCTTGCTAAGACAATTACGTCTACAACCCCAGGCACTTCTTTAAGTTGCTTAATAACGTTTTCCAACACTTTTGATGACAAGTTTGCTCGTGAATAAAAAAGAAATAACCCCAAAGTTAAGGCTAGTGGAGCTTAGCGATGCTTAACGTATCTCCTCAAGGTTATTGGCGCCTTAATCATGCTCATAACCCTAGGATATTTACTTGGATCAGCATACGGCAAATACATTGAGTTCACGTACTCTTCTTCAAAGGAAGGCTCTATCGCGAGTTCAACATATTTTACCTTATCAGCTATTTCTTGTGCCTCGCGTCTTGCTTCCAAAGACTTTAAGCAAAGCCTAGCGCCAGAACCAGCGGTATTCCCAACAAATTTCACCTTCTCTAATGGCAGCTCCGGCATCATGCCTATAGTCATGGCGCTTTCAGGATCAATATAGCTTCCAAAAGCTCCAGCTACGATAAACTCGCTTAAGTCGTGCTCAGTAACCCCCATCTTATTCATTAAAATCACTGCTCCAGCGTGCATAGCAGCTTTTGCCTTTTGAATTTCCCGTATATCCTCCTGTGTTATCACGATATCTTCTTCCCTTAACGCTGTTTCCTCCTTCCAAGCTAAGACGTATTCAAGCCCGTGGGGTCCCCGCCTAACTCTTTTGGTCTTTCCCTGCTGAATCCTTCCGCTTGTATCTATTAATCCAACCTTCAACATCTCAGCTATAACGTCTATTATCCCTGAACCGCAAATTCCTCTAGGCTTCGCATCGTCTACGGTCTTGTACTCTGGGTCAAAGGTCTCTGGATCTATCTTCACCTTCTCAATAGCACCTGTAGCTGCTCTCATACCGTGCTTTATATGCGCCCCTTCAAAAGCAGGTCCCGATGCTGTGGAGCAAGTGTAAATAACATCCTTATTGCCCAACATGAACTCCGTGTTTGTCCCAACATCCATTACCATCGCCAGCTTCTCTTTCTTATGAAGTTCAGACGCCAGAATATCTCCTATCGCATCTGCTCCAACAAACCCCGCCACATTAGGTAACACGTGGACATTTCCTGACCGATTAATCGCTATATTCAGTTTTTCAGCTGGCACATCCACCGATCTTCCTACTGCAGCAGGATAAGGTGCCCTTCCAACGAACTGGGGATCTATCCCCAAAAACAGATGGTGCATTGCAGTGTTTCCTACGACAACTACTTCGTATATGTGCTCTTTGTTAATGCCTGCTATCTTTGCCGCCTCATCTATCAGCTGGTTTATGCCCTCTACAACAGCTTCTTGTAATCGTTTCAGATGGTCTTTCCCTTGCATAGCATATGAAATTCTAGACATTACATCTTCTCCGTAAGGTATCTGCGGATTCATCATGCCCACAGGGTATAGAAGCGCCCCATCATTTAAGTTAACTAAAAACACCGCTAGCTTAGTAGTTCCAATATCTACTCCAATGCCGTAGTTCTCCCTTCTCGTATCACCTGGTTCAACGTCGATTAGCTTATCCATCCATAAAACTGCTGTAACCTTCCAATCGCCTTCTCTTAAAACTTGAGGAAGCTTTTCGAGCACTCTATAACTCAACGAGACACTTTGAAATCCCCGCTTAGCCAGCTCTTCAAGTAACCTCACGTCATCTGCTCTAGGGTCTTCAAGGCTTGGCTTAGCCATTTCAACAAAGACCTTCTTAACAGCAGGGTTAAGAGGCACAGAGGGTTCAATACCCATAACCACGAGCTTTTGCCTACCGGTTCTACTCGCTTCAGGAACTTTAACTACGATGTCCCCAAAGACCTTGGCTTGACAACCAAGCCTATACCCTAAGTTCAGTTTCTCCTCACTTAAATGGTGTTTTTCAGAATCAGTTAGTGGAGAAAGGTTTTCAGTTCCCTCGATTATGACAACTTGGCACTTGCCACATACGCCAAGCCCCCTACATATGTTAGAGATGTCAACTCCAACTTTCATAGCAGCGTCTAATATCGTAGAGCCTCTAGGCACTAACGCTCGCTTACCATCAGGTTGAAAAACTACGCTAACGTGTTCAGACTCCATGGAAAAACCCTTCTTCTCCCTACTTCGAGCTCCAAATTAATAAAAATAATGTTTCAGTGCACAAAATTAAGAAAAAGCAATTCAACTTAGGAGCTATAGGCATCAGCTTCAGAAAATTCATGTCCACATCTAGGGCACTTAACTAGGTTACAGCCGTAAACTGACATTTGGCAACCAGCGCACGCTACGGCTCTCGAGTACACTAATGAAAACTCATAGCCGCAAACGGGACATTTAATGGGCTTAGACCTGCCAGAGGAAAATCTTCTCACAGCCAAGGTTTAACCACCTTATCCTTCAATTTAGAACTCAACACTAGAAATCTTATTAACTTTATCAAGCTTGTCTTATAGCTTGACTAGTAATGAGTGCCAGGAATCAAGAATCAACTTACAAGCCAATAATTAGGGAATCGCAGGGCTTGATCTTCATCAGGCTTGCTCCTGGCAAATATGCTTTTCTAAGGTATAGCGTTAACGAAGGCAAGATGTTCATAAACGAAGCATATACTCCTGAGGAATATAGAGGTAGAGGTTTAGCTACAAAGCTCATGGAGGCTGCTGTGTCATATGCTAAGGAGAGAAACTTGAAAATCATCCCCGTATGTTCTTTCGCGAGACACTATCTCAATAAGCATCCAGAGCTAAGCAATTTATTTGAACAGGCGTGATGACATGTGAGACCATTCGGCGTAACATTGTTATCCATTTTAATAGCGATATCTGGCATTCTGCTTCTCGGATTTTCATTCGCTCTCTCGGTAGCTTTTGTGACGATACCCCCATACGCTATCAAGCCAGCTTTCGTACAATTACCCATGATATATATTGCTGTCTTCTTCATGATCTTAGGGGCAATAAACTTGATTTTAGCATATGGGCTTTGGTTTGGTATGAGATGGGCATGGTTTTTAACTCTCATCTTCTCGTTAATAGGCTTAATTTCAAGCGCACTTACCTTTAATGTGATATCAGCGATAATATACTTCATAGTAGTTTACTACCTGTTTAGACCTTATGTCAAGGAGTACTTTGGTGTTCGTTAGTAAACAGGGCTATGTAAACCCGTAGATTTATCAGCTTCCTCATGTAGCTTAAAACTGGCTGGTACCCTTGGAGTTCGAGAAGCGCGAAGATCAGTCTAAGAACCTCCTGATAGCTTTAGCAGTAATCTTAGCTGTGAGCCTTTACCTAAACATCCAGCTCATAGCTAGTTTACAAGAGCTTTCAGAGAGAATGAACGCTCTTGAAGAAGAAAACCTCTACTTAAAGTCTCAGATTGAGCATCTCAACAAAAGCTTACAAACATACGAAGAAGCTTTAACAATACCGTCTGAGTGGCATTGGCTTTATGCCGCTGGGGTCTACGCGGGTCCTAGGTCAGAGCCTAAGGGGATGTTAATGAAGATTTATGTGAACCTAAAGCCCGGATCTGGAAGAGTTTTCATAGCTACGAAGCCTTTAATAGGAATAGAGCTCCAGTCTTCAGCTGAAACAGCTTTCAGCGTGGCATGCAACTTGCTAAACCTAAGCAAATCCCACTACGATCTATACATCGTAATCGAAGCAAATAAATCAGTCAACATCGTAGATGGACCATCAGCAGGCGCTACGCTAACCGCGTTGATAACGGCTGCTCTTTCAAATCAGCAGCTTAACCATTCAATTGTAGCGACAGGCACGATACTTCCAAATGGTAAAATAGGAGAAGTGGGAGGTATCGTAGAGAAAGCTATTGCCGCTGCTCAGGAAGGAGCTAAAATTTTCGCTGTGCCAAAAGGTCAAGCTGACGTCACCATTTTCACACCAGTAACTTATAAGCCAGTTCCATGGATAACCATAAAATCTTATAAGTATCAAGTAGTAAACCTACAAGAATACTTGAAGAGCAAAGGATATTCAATAAAGGTTGTGGAAGTGGAATCTATAACAGACTTACTTAAACTTCACAAGATAACTTTAAGCTGATGAGCATTATAGGACTCGAGTTTCCCTGCCAAGGCTCTTTAACATGTCTTTAGGTCTACGAGTAGGCCTTCGCCAAGCAAGTTGCTTTCCAAGCATAAGTGATACAATAAGCTTCTCAACAAGCTGATCTGATACTGGGCATTCATCAATACAAGCTCTACAATTTCCACACTTTTCAACATTAACTTTAATTCCATCACGTATGGATATAGCTTCATTTGGACACCATAGCTCACAGGAGCCGCATTTAACGCAGAACATTTCCCTATAGACAAGCTTAAGTAAATCTATAGCTTCCTCTAAGACGGCTCCATCCCCTTTTATGCTTAAGACGCCGTTCTCCATGACCATATAACTAACTTGATCAGCCTTAAGGGTCAACGTGCTATCATGTTCAATAACCTCTCTTGCGATTATTGGGTATTGATGAAGTAGCTTTCTCACATCAAACTTCACATTCAATAAGACTTTAACTTCGTGCTCAGAAATTTCCGTTTTTAAGATGTTGACATTGCACCATTTAGAGTAGACCTCAGTCCATCTGGGCAACTCAACGCCAACATACCTAGCTAATGTAAGCTTAGCTGAAGCATCTGTAAGCCATCTCCACAAGCCATAATCAACCCATCCTTTAGGCAAGCCAACCCTTTTAGCCCACTTTTCAAGAAAACTTCTCCAACGATCCCAAGTTTCAGGTCTTCGCTTTTCAACCTCTTTAAACTCTGAAAGCCTACTAGCTGGACACATAAAACACCCTATTCTATCAAAACCGTGAAAGTATAGCTCATTAACCTTGATCTTCTTATCGAAAATATGAAGCCAAACAGCTAATGCACTCCACTCTTGAATAGGAGATATTGAGAGCAGCGTAGGTATCCAGACATTCCTCCAAACTTTTTGGCCAGCTGCTCTTTCAAGAGATTCAAATGCTCTCTGCCCAACGATGCTTAATGCGCCATTAGGCCATCTGCTTTTGACAACCCTAGCTATCGGTATCAGCTTACAAATCTTACAGCACCATCTATAATCCCTAGCTGGAGGACCAAAAAGTTCAACGGCTTCCCAAAAAGCTTCACCAGCACGGGCTTCAACAAGCTTAAACCCTGCTTTTTCGACAAGCTCCTCAACATTCTTAATAGTCTCAGGGAGCTCTATCCCAGTATCATTAAACAACACTTCAAAATCTCCTAAAGCTTCAGCAGCCAAATCAAGGCAAACTGCACTATCCTTTCCTCCGGAAAACGACAATACAACAGGTTTTGACACTTTTTCTGCCATTACGTTAATAAACTTGATAGCTCTCGAACGCAGCATATAAAGCTGTAATTCGTTAGCTTCTAAAACCTCTTTAATCCCTGCTCGTGCATGCGATGTCTCATTTACGTCATGAACCTCCAAAATTCTTTCAACCAAAATACCCTCTTTGACGCCTCTTCCAACACCGAAAGGCTTGCCTCTTCTGGTTAACACAATAGGTTTACCTAGGTCAGCTATTGACCTACCAATAATCTCTCCCTTCTTAACCTTATGCTCTACTTCAACGTGGTCAATTAAGCCTAGCTCTAAGAGCTTTAACGCACCATAGAAGTCAAGTCTAAACCTCCAGGACATAAGCCTAGGATCAAAGTAGAGCTTGCCTATAACGTTTCCATCACAAATGACCTCCTTCATGTCATCTATGTAAACAGCCTTATTCAATAAAACCGCTTTATCTCTCAATAGGCTGTTAAACGGTTTATTTGAACAAAACTCCTTCCACAAAACCTCTTCTAAGAGCTTAAGATCATATTCAAGTGCAGGACGGGCATCTCCCGGCTTACAAATCCTTAGCTTTAAACCTCTTTGTCCACAACGAGAACAGTACTCAGAGATTAGCGGCACGTTACACTCCTTACACCAAGAAGTCTTAGCTATTATTGGCCAAAGCCTACGCTTTTTCATCTCTTACCTAATCACCAGTTTTTCCAAGACCATAAGAGCACATGCCCTTAAAAACTCTCGTGTAGGTAAAATGATGTGAAGCTACTTAATAATCCCCTTTTTAGCTTGTTTTACAGCATGTCTAAGCTCTGGTAATATTAACTTCTCAAGAGCTACTTGGGCAGCTTGCGCAGAGCCAGGTAAAGCGAATATCAGCGTGCTATCAACAAGACCTGCAGTTGCTCTACTTAACATAGCTGCTGCCCCAATTTCTTGATAGCTTAAAAACCTAAACAGCTCGCCAAACCCAGGCATCCTCTTAGTTAATAGGCTTTCAACCACTTCAACAGTCATATCCGTAGCGCTTAGCCCAGTGCCTCCTGTAGTTATGACTACGTCAGCTCGCGCTTCATAGATAGCGTGTAGAATAGCTCCCTTAATCCTATCCCATTCATTAGGCACAATCCTCCTATATATCACGTCAAAGCCTTTTTCCACAAGCCTCCTCTCAATCAAACTACCGGTTTCATCTTCAGGCTCAATACCCAACGTCATTTGTTCATAGAGCGTTGAGCTTGTAACTATAATAGCGCATTTTACTGGAATAGCTTCAGCTTCTTCTCTATGCTTTTCAACAAACTTGCTCAATTCATCCCCTCCTTAACCTTACTAAGCACCTTAATGTCGGTTATTACAGTTGTGGGATATTGCCCTCTTTCATCCTTCTCATACTTCTTAACCATATCCCATATGGTAAGTAAGGCTTGTGAAACAGCTTGTAAAGCTTCCATTTCAACACCAGTCTTACCTACACTCTTAACTACGGCAGTTACATTAACGCCGTCTTCCTCAATAACAAACGATACCTCTACGTTAGTTATGGGTATGGGATGACACAGCGGTATAAGCTCAGGAGTCTTCTTAGCAGCTAAAATAGCAGCTGTCTGGGCTACGGAAAAAACATCTCCTTTCTCTACTTTGCCTTCACGTAGTAGCTTTAAAGTCGTAGGCTTAAGCTTTATGAACCCTGAAGCAATAGCTTCTCTATACACGCTACCTTTTTCGGTTATGTCAACCATCTTGACGGACAACAGCAAAGCACCTAGTTAATGAGGTTTTTTAGAGTATTTTAAGGTAACCCTAAGCCAGTTGTAAAAAAGCTTTATGATAAAAGCCTACTTACGCGATGAACTTGCTATCAGCTTGGCTATTTTAGCACGTGGCATCTTCCTTATACAGTCTGGAGGCACATAGTCTGTCACATATACGTGTTTTCCTGCTTTTAGTGTCTTATACCCCTTCGACCTAAGCTTACGCGCATCAACTTCTAAGATAACCACGTCAATGCCTTTTCTACGAGCACTTTCCAACGCCTCTTCTAAACTAGATGTTAGATGCACCTTACGCCTTTCCATGGGCTTTATACCCTGTTCCATAATGTCCTTAAGGTTGCTGGAGCTTGTGCCATGATATAAGACGCTAACTTCGTTATCTTCAGGTAATGGTATTTCAACGTCCATCGTATGCCCGTATCTAGCCCTAATTAAGCCTCCTGAGACTTCAAAGCGTCCTTTTGCGTCAACTTCTGCTATTGCTACGACATGCTCGTTTTCAACCCAAGAGTAGTTTTCAGGCTTCCACTGCTTAATCTTCGAGACCATTTCACTGATGCTAACCCATCCATCCTTAGTTACATTTAACCCGATGTCCTTAGCTATGTGGCGCAATATGGCTGACATCAGCTTACTAAGCCTTAATCTTCTCTCACCATCTATGATAAAAGCTGCTTTGGTGCCGCAATGCCTCTGGCTTTCAATAAACCTTCCACAAACCTTACATTGATAAATATCCTTTAACTGCTCTGGCATTTTCACCTTACGCTAGATAACTCTTTAAATTAAGACCTTCTTTAAAAGCCTAAGGGAGGCATTCACAATGCCTCACGTCAAGACACAAACGTTCCGCGACGATATTGATATTGGGAGGGTTGTCAAGGAAATGGTAGAGGAAGGAGATGGTTTAGTAGGTTGCGTGGTCGCTTTTCTAGGTGCTGTTAGATCAATAGCTGACGATGGAGCTAAAGTGGAGAAGCTATCTTATGAAGCTGAAGAAAAAGCTGTTGAAGAGAAGATGTTCAGGGTATGCGAAGAAGTCGCTTCAAAATATGGTGTAATAGGCATTAGAGCTTATCATAAGATTGGTGACGCATATGCTAAGCGCTCCACCATGTGTCTATTTGTGAGCTCTAAGCATAAGAAAGAGGCTTTTAACGCATTAACTGAGCTCGTAGATAGGATGAAGTACGAGCTACCTATACAGAAGAAGGAGTATACAGACAAAGGAACTAGGGTTATTAAAGGTTAACCTAATCGACTTCCAATGGGATACTTAGCTCTATTTTTCTCAAGTTTCTTTAGGATAGCATTTGAAAGATCTGTTTCTAGTACGTTAGCTATACAGAGAGCGTAAATGACTACGTCAGCAAGTTCATCCTCTATGCTTTCCATGTCTACGTTAAGCTCTTCAACACGTTTCCACTTGAAGAGATTTAACAGCTCTGAGGCTTCAACGCTTAAGGCTATTGCTAAATCCTTTAGATTGTGATAATGCTCCCAACTTCTTTCATGAACGAAGCGAGCAACTTCCTCTTTAAGCTGTTTTAAAGTAACACTTTCATCAAGCATCTAGTTTACCTCGTGATTTCAAACTGCTTCACAACAGCTAAGGTTTCATATGCCTCCTTGTTAGAAGCAAAGTAATCTCTGACAGGCTTAAGTATCTCAATTAACGCTTCAGCAACGGCATTCTTCAAGTCAAGTGGGTGAATTTTGCCAGCAGCATAGTCTTTCTCAAGCTCTCCATAGCTATGATACTCAAGCTTCTCTCCACCAAACTTAGCTGGCTTTTCAATGACAAGCTCGTCTCGTTCTCTAAAAACTATGTACTTAGCTATCTCAAGTATCGGGTTAAACTTAACTTCTTTCTCTGGACAAAAAGCCCTCAAAACCTTCTTCCTAATCTCTTCTGGGGGGTCGTAAATGAAGATGCTCGTCGTAGGCTTGCTCTTGCTCATCTTAATGCTTGACATAACCTCCTTAGCCTTTTCTTCAGTTAATGGCCAAGTCGGAGGAGCATCTAAGCCAAGCAGCAGATGATGGTGTACCGATACTGGTTTCCAAAATCCCAGAGACGGCCCAAGCTCTCTAGCAACCATGTTAGCTTTTCTCTGATCCATTCCAAGCTGACATATGTCTACGCCTAGGTGAAATATGTCAGCTACCTGCATTGGCGTATAAATGAGATCTGCAACCTTCTTAGCTTCAACGCTTTGTCTACCTGCTATCTCAAGAGTACGCTTAGCTCTAGCTATTGTGAGCTCTCTAGCAACCTTCAACACCTTATTCCAGTATTCGACATCATCGTATAGCTCATCAGCCATGATATACTCAACCTTATCTCTTGGAACACCGCAAGCGGTCCAAGCGTGAATAAAGTGTTTAGCAGCAAGCTTTATTTTCTCTAAATCGCCTCCGAGCTTATTGTTAATCCAGGCGTGATGTGTAGCTAACAACACCTTAACCTTAACACCAGCTTCGATCAAATCGCGCATTTTATAAGCGCATATAAGCCCTGTCCCTAAATGCGCTAAACCTGAGGGTTCGAACCCGTTATAGGCTACAGGAGTTGTCTTGGTTTCGAGTAAACGGCGCAGCTCCTCAACTGTTACTACTTCTTCGGTTGGAGGTCTCAATATCAGCTGCATCCTCTCTTCGATATCCATACAATGCTACCCAGCTAACAAGTAAAAGCTTAAGTATATAAGAGCTAAGTGCTTTTTAACCGTGGTTTACGTCTCCCCATTGTTGATGAGAGGGCTAGTCTGAGAACTTCGATGATGATCCGTGTAAGGTCTGAAAAACCTTATTTCTCTAACAACACGTTTCCAGGGTTTAGCGCTTTGAACCCGGGTATCTTCTCGAGCTCTTCCTTAAAGCTACTCGACTTTAAAATCTCGATAAACTCCTTAACAGCAGATTTTTTCAAACTGCTTTTCCTAACTACAAAGTCGTATTTTTCAACGGTCAGCGGTATAAAGTCTAAGCCATACATGCTCGCTGCACTTCTTATGCCGACGCCTACATCAGCTCTACCTTGAGCAACAGCTGCTGCAACAGCAGAGTGCGTCTTTGCCTCAAAGCTATAGCCTCTCACCATTTTTACAACGTCGTCAAAGCTTAATCCTCTTTCTTGAGCCAGCTTCTTCAAGTTTAAGTCTACGAAAACCCTAGTACCAGACCCCTTATTCCTGTTGATGAAGTAAACATCCTCGCGTAGCAGGTCTTCCCAGCTCTTAATGTTCTTTGGATTGCCTTTAGCTAAGATAAATCCTTGCTCTCTCAAATACCCTTCAATTAGTAAGACATCTCTTAAACCATATCGCTCAACAAAGAGAATATTGTAGTCTCCAGTAGCTTCATCTAATAGGTGCATTCCAGCTACGTCGGCTTCGCCTCTTTTAACTGCGTGAAGCCCACCCGTTGACCCCACGTTAATTAGTTTAACTTCCTTAAACCCTCTAACAGCGAGCTTCTCAACTAATTTTTCAAGCCCTATGCAGTGGCTTCCGATAATCGTCAACTCAGCAGGCTTAATCATCTCGCCAAAGAGTCTCACCTCGACTTCTTCATCTTCGTCTACATATTCCACGTCTTCAGGTATCTCCACGT
>Ga0180302_10000395_pt1 | contig 18690 bp, 17 predicted proteins | sample GuaBasSediGuay17_FD_121794 | JGI IMG/M metagenome (GOLD analysis project Ga0180302, IMG submission 121794) | Subseafloor sediment microbial communities from Guaymas Basin, Gulf of California, Mexico - Guay17, Core 4571-4, 12-15 cm | ecosystem: Environmental > Aquatic > Marine > Hydrothermal... | reverse complement strand
GTGTAAGCGCCGAGGGCCGTATGGCCCGAGGCGTGAGCCGGCCACTCCCAATCGCCCGAGCGCGCTGGCCGAGTCGGCGCGAGCCTAGGCGTGACCGCCGCCGGACTATACGCGGCGCTCTCCCTCGCCATTTCTCCCTCTTGCTGATGCCAGCGGATGCTCTACTCGATGTAGGCGCATTTTGAAGTCTAAGGGGAGTATTGGGATAGCTCCTTCTCATAGCCTTAATCTAGGGGGTTGAGCACCCTGGTAGCTAAGCCCTCTGGGTGGTGCTCGAGGTAGCCTTAGTCAGTATTAGTGCGCAGCCTAGTAGCAGGAGTGCGCCGAACCCTGCGAGCTTGAGCGAGAAGGGCTCGCCCAGCATCATGTACGACGTGATGGCCGTCAGGATGGGGCCTAGCAGCTGGAGTGAGGACGTTAAGCTTGCCCCCAGCTCCCTTAAGGCTATGTAGTACATGTAATTGCCCAGGCCTACGCAGAGCGCGCCCGAGGCCACTAGGAGCGCTACTGCGGGGATCGGTGTCTTGAGGGGCGCTGCCAGGTCGCCGAATAGCGCGGCTGAGCCTAAGAAGAGGAGGGTGGCCACGCTGAAGACCCTGGAGGAGACCGCGAGGGGGTCTGAGTGCTTCACGAGCTTCCTCACGGCTACCGTGTAGCTGGCCCAGAACACCGTCCCGGCTAGCACCATGAGGGCCCCCACATCTAGCGTGAGCATAGCTGGGTCCTCCACCGCCAGGCCAGCAGCCCCAGCCACCGCCAGCGCCAGGCCTGCTAAGTACTGGGGCGAGGATATGAGCCCCCTCTCCTCTCTGAGTAGCGCGTAGGCTAGAGCGTTGACGAATACCACGTTCAGCCGCATCAGGAGGGCTGCCGTAGTGGGCGACGTCAGGTAAATGCCCCCCACCGCCAGCACCTGGAAGGAGAAGACGAGTAATGAGGGTACGGCGAGCTTAGCCAGGGGCGGGGCTCTGCTCCCGCCGCGCGCGCTGACTAGTAGCCAGAGGAGGACGGCCGCTGAGAGGTACCTGTAGAAGTTCTGCGTGTGCAGGTCATAGTAGCGGCTCAGCACCTTTATGAACACTACAGCCGTGGACCAGAGTAGGAGGGTGGCGGCGACTGCCGCATAGCCCTTTAAGCTCCTAACTGGTGAAGACGAGGATTGGCACCAGCATCTCATGACCGCTCAGCCCGCCGTGGTGGCCCTTAAGCTCGCTGGATAAGTCCTCTCCCCTGTAGGGGTATATGAGCATGGCGCGCCCCCGCGCCACGAGCACGTGGCTAGCAACCCTCCCCAGGCGCTCCACATCATCCCTTTCCTCCGCCCCCAGTAGGGGGGCGTACTCCTCGAGGCTTAATAGCTGGGCGTGGCCTGCCAGCGCTTCTCTATAAACCGCCTCCAGGGCCTCGGAATTAGCGGCCTTCAAGTAGGTGAACCTCGCCTCGCCGAAGGGTGGGATTGAAAGGGCCTCTAACAGGCCCGGCGCCTCGTAGAGGTTGACCCTCTCCCCGCCTCTGACGCTCAGCTGGCCGTGGTCGGCTAACACGATGAGTGTCGAGTCCTTCACGGCCCTGAAGTCCCGCAAGAACTCGAGCAGCGTGCTCTCTAAGCCAGCCAGCAGGTACCTGACCGGCCTCGAGAAGGGGCCGTACTCGTGCGACGCGTGATCCAGGGCCGCCCAGTAGGCGTAGACCAGGGCCCGTGCCCCCTTCTTAAGCGCTGTAAGCGACAGGTGTAACAACTCGCTTAATCCCCTGGCCTCCACGAGCTTGGCCCCCCTGGCCACCTGCGCCGTGTACGTCGAGTTCGCGTGACTGGTGAAGCAGAAGCATTTCACGCCGAGGGGCGTGACCGACTCGAATATCGTAGGCGCGTGATTAAGTCTGACCTCCACACCGGCCTCCCTTAGCCCCTCGACGACCCCCCCGACCGCTGGCGAGAAGCTCAGGGTCTTAATCACGGCTCCCAGCTCCTTGATGAACATCTTGTAACCGAGTATGCCATGCCTGGCCGGCGGCTCACCCGTGAAGAGGCTAGCCAGGGCGGCTGCCGTAGTGCTGGGGGCAACGCTGGTCGCCCAGCTCACGTAGTCTGCCTCGTTAGCTAGGCTCCTGAGATACCCCCTGGCCAGCAGGTTCAGGCCCAGGCTATCGATTATGAGGACCATGATGCGGTCAGGGCTCACCGACTCTAGAAGTCTGGGTTCCTCGCCTACTAGGGCTCGACGCAAGTCCCTCGCCACGTCCACTAGGCTCCTATCGCCGTAAAGCGGCCTCACTTCTCTATCCAACGCCCTTAAAGCCCTGCGTAGCTCCACCAGCTCACCCTGCTACACGTGAGAGGAGGGTTTTATATCGTGTCCCAACCATGTGCGCTCAGCGCTCACTACCCAGCTTACGTAGCTCCTCCACCAGCAACCTAACCCCTCTACCGCCGAATACCGATCGGAGTTCAGAGGCTATAGCGGCCGCTCTCCACGCTGCATCCCCCTTGACGCCCACCAGGCTCGCCACGTAGAGCTGTCTGGGGGCTATCACGACTAGGCTATTGTCGGTGAGCACTAGGTTATGGGTGGGGACGCTGAGATCCACCCTCCTCCCCTCCTCATCCTCTAGGGAGACTCTAACGCTGAAGCGGGTCTCGGGGGTCACGTCGATCAATTTAGCCAGGACGAGCCCGTGCTCCCGTATCACGTGTCTCAGGATGGCGTTCTTAGCCTCATCCTTGAGGCGGGTCCAGTCCCTGACTACTATCATGTCCTCAGGGTCGCGGTAGAGCACTAGTAGCTGGGGGTAGGTCAGGGGGAAGGGGAGCCTCGCTCTAAGCTCCCTCCACACCTCTCCTCCGAGCTCGGCCTCGAGCCAGGCGCCCCTATCCACTATCCTCAGCTCCTCAGCCTCAACTACTCTTAAGCCGCAGGGCCTCGGGGGCCTAGCCGTCAGGCCGCCGCGCTCCTCCCTGACTACCCGGCCGTCGCTCATCACAATTACCCTCTGAACGAACTTGTTGAGGGTGGGCCTGTGGGAGATCGCTATTATCGTGGCGCTTCTCAAGTAGCCCAGCAGGCGCCTCATGATGACCTCCTCTAGGTCCACGTGAACACTGCTGGTTGCCTCATCAAGCACTAGGATCTTAGGCTTGAGGAGCGCTGCCCTGGCTAGGCACACTAGCTGCCTCTGACCACCCGAGAGTATCTTTCCATGCTCTCCGACATCGCTGTCGTAGGCTAGGGGTAGCTCGATTATGAAGCGATGAGCCCCGCAGAGCCAGGCGGCGTACATTATGGATAGTGGATCGGCACCCTCAGCCCCATAGGCTATATTGAACGCTATGCTGCCCGATAAGAGCATTGGATCCTGAGGGACTAGCATTACTCTCCTCCTCATACTGGCGAGCTTAATCCTCCTCAGGTCTACGCCGTCGAGGAGCACGGCTCCCCTCATCGGGTCAAATAGCCTTACGAGGAGCCTAGCCAGCGTCGTCTTGCCAGCGCCGTTGGGACCCACTATCCCCACCACCTCTCCTGGCCTAACCCTGAGCGAGACTCCCTTGAGCACTGACCGCCCGGGAGTGTACTCAAACCACACATTCCTAACCTCAACCTTGCCTTTGACCTCGAGATCGACTGAATCCGGGACTTCAGTGACTGAGGGAGTAGCTTCCATGAGTTCACCCAGCTTCTCATAGGCTGCCTCAGCCTCGGTCAGCCTGGGCAATAACCCGGTTAAGGCCCTTATCGGGCCATATACCTGCCACACATAAGCTAGGAAGGCCGTCAAAGTCCCCAGGGTTAGCTCGCCATTTATGACCATTAAGCCCCCCACGTAGAGGAGTAGGACTGAGGTGAGTGCTAGTAGTAAGTTGAGCCAGGGGAATACTTTTAAGCCGTATTTCACAGCATCCATGCTGGCGTTGAACACGCCGTAGGCTAGCTCATCAAAGCGTCTCCTCTCAGCCTCCTCCCTACCCGTCAGCTTGACGAGGAGTATGGAGTTTATTAGAGACGTGACGTAGGCGGACATTCGCGAGATTCTACTCCACACCCTCCTGTACAGCACGCGAGCCCTAGGCTGATACCTGGCAAGGCCCCACGCGTACATCGGCAGAGGGGCGAGCAGTATCATGGATAGCTTGGGGTTGAGCGAGAACACGACGATTAACATGCCGATAAGCTGGAGGGTATTCAGGAGAATTGTCTCAAAGCTGGTTACTATGAAGCGCTGGATCCTATCGACGTATCCGTATATCCTTGCCGTAACATCCCCCACCTCCGCGTGCTCGTAGAGCTCGACGCCCAGCTCAAGAGCCTTCCCGAAGACCCTGGACCTGAGGTCGAGCGCCACTCTGCCGCTGAGCAGGCTCTGGAAGTAGCTTCTCGAGGCTGAGACCGCCGTAGACACCATGTGGAGCGCCGCTAGGGCTAAGGCGTAGACTGCAACCTTACTCACGTCTCCCCCGAGTATCCCCTCATCGATTATAGCCCTCATGAGCAGGGGCGGCAACAGCCCCAATACGGTGGCGACGCCCGAGAGCGCGAGGACCAGCGTTAATAGCTTGGAGTGAGGTAACAGGACTGAGTACAGCTTCAATACTCTGTACCGCTCCACCAAGTTGAATTTAGCCACACGTAGGAGTGCGGTCCACGGTAATTTAGCGTTGCCTCGGGCCAGGCAGTTCTCATTTGAACCGCCTTAATCCCTGGAGATTGGGAAGGCGGTTGAGCACCGGGCCCCTAGAGGTTGAGAGGAGGGCGCGAGAAGGGGGCTACATCAGCTCTAAGTCCTTTGACCTGAAATTATCGAGGACTATAGCTGAGCTGGAGAGGGAGTATGGAGTTTCCTACGATCCTGATCAGCTGATTCCTGACGACCCCTCGTTAGCCAAGGCAGTCTTTGAGGCTGGCCTAGCGCTCGTTGAGGAGATCGGGGTATACGTGGTCGAGTTAGAGAGGACTGCGGCGTTTAACAAGGAGGAGATTGTGGAGACGTTGAGGGGGGTTAAGAGGGAGCTCACGTTAGGAGAGGGTAGCGATGCTAGGGTGCTGAGCGCTAGGGAGCCGGGGTCTCGGCGTAGGCCCTTCGTGTTCGGCGGCTACGCGGGGACGCCTACGCCTGAGGAGTTCAAGTACAGTGCCCTCTCCTACGCACAAGAGCCCCTGGTAGACGCGTTGGATCACGGCAGTCTATCCAGAGTGGGGGGCTTGAAGTCTCGAGGGGGGCGCCTAGCGAGGCCGAGGCTACGGTGAGGGAGGTGGAGATGCTGCGGGAAGCCATCGCCGAGGCCGGCAGGCCGGGGATGCACCTCCTGGCTTGTGAGAGCAGCGTGAGCGCTGTGGGCAGCCTGGCTGCGATGGCGGCTGGCGTGTTGAGGAGGGGGGATGCTCAGCTTGTGCCCGTGTTGAACGAAATGAAGGTGGATTACTCGCAACTCATTAAGGCGCAGGCAGGGCTGCGCTACGGCGTTCACAACGCCGCGCTCGTAGACCCCGTAGTTGGGGGCTTCGCCAGGGGGGCTGCGGGCACGGCCATCTGCGCCGTAGCGGAGACTCTAGCTTCGCTAGTAGCGTATGAAGCCTCCTACGTGCTGATACACCCTTACCACATCAGGCTGAAGGCGACCAGCTCCAGGGAGTGCCTATGGGTAGAGTGTGTGGTTGGGCAGGCTAGCCGCTATCTCGGCGTGCCGCTCATCGGAGACGTGTGGCCGGCTAACGGGGGAGGCGTGGTGGAGATGCTGTATGAAGTGGCTGCTAACGCGCTGGTGGCCGCTGCTAGCGGCCTCAACCTGCTCGGCCCCGCCCCGGCTAATGGGGAGAAGCCCCATAGAACGGGTCTAGAGGCTAGACTAATGGCAGAGGTAGGGCATGCAGCTGTGGGCATGCGACCTAGGGACATCGTAGACATTATCCAAGAGCTGGTTAAAAGGTATGAACACAGCCTTGAGAGACCCAACCGGGCCTCCCCTTTAACGAACTCTACGACATTAGTAAGCGCAGGCCAGCTAGGTGGTGGGTTGAGAAGTATGTGGAGGTTAGGCGGCAGCTAGCTGACTAGGGGCTTGAGCTGCCTCAGCTCTAAGGCCAACTATATGTTGGGCTGCGACTCCAAATAATCGATGGGGCTTCCAGCGGTAATTTACAAGCTCCGGCCTGAGGACAACGTGGGTACCGCGCTGAGCAATCTCGCTGAGGGTGAGAAGTACCCGGTCTTTGAGGAGGGCAAGGGGGTGGTAGGCGAGATCGAGGTAGTCACGCCAGTGCCCAAATGGTACAAGGTCGCGCTGGAAAGGATAGGGGAGGATGAAGAGGTCATAAAATTCGGTTATCCTATAGGCGTGAGCGTGATGGAGATAGAGCCGGGCGTAGTGGTACATATAACCAATGTCGTCCTTGACAGCAAGTACGAGTTCAAGGAGCTAGTGAGGAGGGGATTCGTGCTGGGGGAGGCTCTTACGAGGATTGGGAAGGGCGAGTTACTCAGGGTTGGCAGGAACTTCAGGCCACTGCACCCCTCCCTGAAGGGGCTGCCGCCTCGCGTTAGAGTGGGCGTAGCGGTGGCCCCGATAGCTGAGGGGGGAGTCGTCAGGCTGGGTAATATAGTGGATCTCAGGAGAGAGCTTGGCTGGAATGAGAGGTACAGGAGGCTCGTCCGCGACTTCTACAGGTTCCTCCGAGCGGGGCTTGCAGAGTTCTCGAGAGTGCAGGTGGGGTGACGTGGGAGAACACGCTGTGCGCGCCTACTACAGGGATAAGAGGAAGGTCTACGGAGTCAGGAATCACGTCCTGATACTGCCAACTACGCTCTGCGTTAACAGGGTAGCGGAGATGATATGGGAGGAGTTCAGAGATGAGCGCTGGGGGGATGCTGGGGAGAATAGGGTTATCGTCATTAAGCATGCTAGCGGCTGCTGTCACGTCGGATTCGAGCGTGATGTGACGTTCAGGACTCTCCTCGGCGTGGCATCGCATCCCAACGTATACGGCGTCCTCCTCGTGAGCCTAGGATGCGGCCAGCTCTGTAAAAGGCCCTTGAGCCCCGGCGAGGATAAGAGGGCCAACTTGGAGGCCTTCAAGCTCTACGATAGGCTAGTGAAAAGGGGGGTGAAGGCGTACTGGGTGAATGTTCAGGAGAGGGCGCTGCTCCGCGAGTATACGGATGGGCTGGAACAGGCCGTAGAGCTAGGGAGGAAGTTCGTGAGGAGATTAGTTGAAGGGGCTAGAAGCTTGAAGAGAGTTGAGGCTCCGCTCAGCCGCTTCGTGATAGGAGTGGGTAACGGGGCTTCCGACCCTACTTCAGGGCTCTTCGCTAATCCCGCTCTAGGGTACGTCGTTGACTACTTAGTCAAGCATGGTGCCAGCGTAGTTTTCTCCCAGACGACTGAAGTCCTGGGAGCTGAGAAGTACTTGTTCAGGAAGGTGAGGAGTGGGAGGGTGGCGAATAAGCTTAAGAGGCTCCTAGAGACGGCCACAGTCCTGAAAGAGGCGCTCCTCGAGTACTTAGAGGAGTCGGATCCTACTCCGGGCAATATAGCTAGCGGGATCTCAACGCTCACCGAGAAGTCCTTGGGGAGCGTGTTGAAGATAGGGCATGATTCAGGCGTAGAGATCTCTGACGTGCTGCCCTACGCTCACAAGGTGCCTAGAGGTGGAGGCCTCTACTTCATGGATGGCCCTGGGGAGGACGTGCAGGCTATAACGGGCATGGTGGCGGGCGGTGCGCACGTGATAGTCTTCACCACTGGCCTAGGGACGCCGGTGGGCTCACCGGTTAGCCCGGTCATAAAGGTCACGGCCAATAAGTCGACGTACGAGAGGCTCAAGAGCCTAATAGACGTCTACCTGCCGATTGAGGAGCTTTTCGGGAATGGAGCGAGCTTGAGGGAGATAGCCCTAAAGTACCTATATCCAGCGATATTGGAGGTAATGTCGGGTGATAAGCTCTCGAGGAGTGAAGAGCTGGGGCAGGTAGATTTCGACATTAGAGGGTACTGGCTTAGGGCGTGAGCGCCTATGGGTGTGCCAGCCCCTTCAAGGATACGGTGGGAGGCATCCTACGCTTGTGGGCAGTCCCCTCCACGCGCTTAATAACCCCCTCCACGAGCTCCCTTGGTAGCCCGGTGGCTTTAACGGCCTCCTCAATACTCATGCCTAAATCGTAGATGGCGTACAGTATCTGATCGGCCTCTTCGTAACTAAGCCCTAGCTCCCCCTCAGCAGTCTGGCCAGGCCATAGCCTGGGGCTGCTAGGCTTAAAGGCTATCCTCTCCGGCACGCCTAAGTGCCTAGCCAGCCTCCTCACCTGAGTCTTATAAAGGTCGCCTATTGGGAGGAGGTCCACGCCGCCATCCCCGTACTTCGTGAAGTAGCCGAGGAGTATCTCGCTCCTATCGCCTGAGCCTAGGACTAGGAGGCTACGCCTGTTAGCCACGTAGTACAACATTATCATCCTGACCCTGGCCTTCAGGTTCCCAAGCGCTACGCGGTCGGAGGGGTCGAATAGAGGTATAGAGGCGGTTAACGCCGATACGGCCTTATCTATGGGCATGATGTAGTAGTCCACGCCCAGCGACTCGGCGAGGGCTTTAGCATCCTCGACATCCTCCTTTGGAGTGGAGGAGGGATCCGGCATTAAGAGGGCGATCACCCTCTCGCTCCCCACTGCTTTAACGGCGAGCGTGGCTGCTGTAGAGGAGTCTACGCCTCCACTCAATCCCACTACGTAGCCCTTCGCTCCACTCGACTCTAAGTAATCAGAGAGGAACTTAACGATCCTCTTCTCCACAGCACCATAATCTATCTCCAGGATCTTGTCCAACAGCATCGTAGTGGACGAGGTGACTATCTAAAAGAGGTTTTGCCTCGGCGGACCTGAGGGTGAGATAGCTAGCCCCCTCAGCCGGGGTACGTGTAAGGCCTCAGCTCCTCAATTCAGGGTAGAGGGCTTAGCCGTTTTTGAGCCTTTAAGTATGCTACCTCCCCCACGCCGAGGCTCCTAGCCTTGTGCCTCAGCTTCTCATCAGCTGATGCAATGTAAGCGCCTAGCTCCTTAGCTAGCCTGATCAGCAACGAATCCACGTCTCCCTCACCCGCCTCTACCACCTTGCAACGCCCCTCTGCCGCCATCCGCCTTACCTCCTCTAGGGCTATCCTAGCTAGCGCCCCCCTCCTGCCCCTATTCCTGGCTATGCTCGCCAGCTCCCTTAACACAGCGTCAGGCACTATTATCTCCACGGGTCTCTCGAAGCTCTCAACGACTAACTCCTCCAGGGCCTTGCGGTCCTCTACGCAGCACATCAGCAGGCTCGTGTCAACTACTAGGCGCAGCGCTCTACGCCCTGCTCTGCCCATGGGAGCGTCACCCGAGTTAGGTGAAGAATGGCCGCCTCCTTTTATTCACCTCCCTCAGGGCCTCCTCCATGCGTGTGACGGCCATGCGCCTAGGCAGATCGGGCTTGAGGAATGGGGCGATATCTACGAGGCCGTCGAGGCGATAGAGGCAGGGCTTGAGCTTTCCGTCGTGTGTGAGCCGCACCCTGCTACAGCCTTTACAAAGCTCAGGGTTACCGTATCCCCTCACGATCTCCACTCTCACTCCCGTGGGGAGCACGTAAGTCGGCCTACGCTGAAACTCCCGCGTCCTGCGCTCTGCGCCCATCGCGATAAGCATCCTCTCCACGTGCTTTAGGTCAACGTGGTACTTGGAGTAGAGAGCCCAGCTAACACCCAGAGGGATCAGCTCAATCAAGTTCACGTCGAACCCCATGTTTGACGCGAAGCCTATTATGTCGGGGATCTCATGTTCATTCAGGTCTTTGAGTACTACCACGTTCAACTTCGTAGGCAAGCCGTAGTCCCTGCATAGCGACAGGGTCTCCAACACCCTCTTCAGCCCATTCACACCTGTGATCCTGAGGTAGGTGTTAGGGGACAAGGAGTTCAAGCTCACATTAACCCTATCCAGGCCAGCTTGTAGCAGCGTCTTAAGCCTCTCCCTAAGGAAGTAGCCGTTAGTCACAAGCGATACCTCGATGCCTCGCTGAAGCTTCAGCGCCGCGATAATCTCCTCCAGGTCCGCTCTAAGGAGAGGCTCTCCCCCCGTCAACTTGAAGTATCTGATGCCCAGCCTGACGGCCGCCTCCGCGAATCTAGCCAAGCCTTCAGGAGTGAGGAGGTCGTGGCCCTCCGCCTCTCCCTCGCGATGGCAGAAGAAGCAGGAGTAATTGCACTTATGAGTCACCGTGATCCGGACGTGGGTTAATGGCCTGCCGTAGGCGTCGACGAGCATGACGGCGTTAATTAGCACCGCGCCCCTTATCCATTTAACTGTCTTGAAGCACTGACCAGTCAGGCGCTTCGCAGTCATTAGGATCAAACTTTAAAAAGCGGGCACGCCTTAGCTGCGATGCGGGGAGCGCGGCGTAAGAGAGTCATTATAATGGGGGCGGGGGGCCGTGACTTCCACAACTTCAATGTGTACTTCAGGAATAGGGAGGACTACGAGGTAGTCGCGTTCACCGCCTCACAAATCCCCAACATCGATAACCGCACTTACCCGCCCGAGCTTGCAGGCCCCCTCTACCCAAATGGGATACCGATCTACCCCGAGTCCCTCTTGGAGGAGCTCATTAAGAAGTTTGGAGTTGAGGAGGTAGTGCTATCTTACAGCGACCTCCTCTGTGGGGACATGCTGACTAAGCTTAGCCGAGTTTTAGCGGCTGGCGCGCACTTCAGGATACTGAGCGTGAAGGACACTATGCTTAGGTCGAGGAAGCCGGTCGTGGCCGTCACGGCTGTCAGGACTGGGGCTGGTAAGAGCAGTACCGCCCGTAGGGTGGTCAGGCTACTCAAGGAGAGGGGCGTGAGGCCAGTAGTTATCAGGCACCCAATGGCCTACGGCGACCTGGTCAAGATGAGGGTGCAGAAGTTCTCGAGCATAGAGGACCTGGACTCCCTTGCCTACACGATAGAGGAGAAGGAGGAGTACGAGTGGCACGTCCTCGAGGGCACTACGGTGTATGCGGGGGTGGACTATGAGGCGGTGTTGAGGGAGGTTGAGGAGGGGCCCTACGACGTGATAGTCTGGGACGGTGGCAATAACGACTGGCCCTTCATAAAGCCCGACTTGTACATAACGGTAGTCGACCCCACTAGGCCTGGGCACGAGGTCTCCTCCTTCCCCGGCCTCGTGAACCTGATGATGGCGGACGTCGTGCTGGTCAACAAGGCTAACATGGTGAGCAGGGAGGTGGTTGAGGAGGTCATTAAGAGGGTGAGGGGCGTCAATCCCCGCGCGCGGATAATAGTCGCGGCGTCTGAGGTGACGGTTGATAGGCCTGAGGAGATAAGGGGGCGCAGAGTGCTGGTGGTGGAGGATGGACCCTCGGTGACACATGGCCACATGAGCTATGGCGCTGGCTACGTAGCGGCTCAGAAGTACGGGGCAGCTGAGGTGGTAGACCCCAGGCCTTACGCGGTTGGTAGCCTCAGGGAGGTGTACGCCAAGTATAGGCACATAGGCGCGGTGCTGCCGGCGATGGGGTACGGCGCGGAGCAGATGAGGGAACTGGAGGAGACCATCAACAGAGTTCCAGCTGACGTGGTTGTGCTGGGCACGCCGACCGACCTATCCAGGTACCTCAGGATAAATAAGCCGGTGGTAAAAGTTAGGTACGAGGTCAGGGAGCTGGAGGGGTCGCTGGCGGCCGTGATTGACGAATTCTTAGCGAGGATTGAGAGCGGTGGCGGGCTACGTAGAGCTGTACACTGAGCCTAGGATGCCCTCCTTCATAGGGCTTGATCGCGACTACCTGAGCGCTAAAGCCGTTATCCTCGGCATCCCATACGACGCAGGCTCGACCTTCAGACCTGGCTGCAGGCTAGCCCCCGCTAGGTTGAGGGAGGTTTCGCAGAACTTGGAGACGTACGATCCCGTATCACGGGTGGACTCCTCCCGGCTCCCTGTAGCCGACATAGGCGACTTGCAGGAGTGTATTAGTCCCTCTAGGATGGTAGAGCTAACGTCTAAGGTCATAGCTGAGCTGTCCTCCAGCGGCAGGGTTGTCGTGGGAATGGGCGGGGATCATACGGTGACTCTAGGCCTGATTAAGGGTTTGAGCAGGCCTGTCTCGTTAATAATGTTCGATGCCCACTTAGATTACAGGGATGAGTATCCCGAGGGCGAGAGGCTAAGCCATGCGACGGTATTAAGGCGCTTGAGGGAGGCGGGACTAGTCAAGGACGCGTTAGTAATCGGAGTTAGAGGGGTATCAAGGGAGGAGGTGGAAGCCCTAGACGAGGACGTGCGTGTGCTCTACGTATGGTCTGGCTTAAGTGCGCTTAAGGATGAGCTCAGCTCCCTCGGGAGGCCGCGCTATGTTACAGTCGACATAGACGTGTTAGACCCGTCCGTGGCGCCCGGGGTTAGCTGTCCCGAGCCTGGCGGCCTAAGCTACCTGGAGCTTCAGCGGGCCTTGCTCGACGTGCTAGAGGATGGCGTGGTCGGCATGGACGTGGTTGAGGTAAACCCGCTCCTGGACGTTAACGACGTGACGAGCTATGCCGCGGCTAAGCTAATTATACGTGCGCTCCCCGCCCTAGTGCGCTAGATGGCCTTAACGGTCTTTACCACTGGAGGCCGGAGCTTGACTACTATCCTCCAACCGCAGTAGGGGCATTTAACGCCTGGCAGTATCTCCATCTCTTCCTTAGAGAACTCCTTGCCGCACTTAGGGCACTTATACATTCTTTCCTCCGAGCTCACGGCCATCACCTCTTGTTGGGGCCTTTAAAGCTTGCCATGGGCAGCAGCTCTACGAGCATGAGATGCCTTGACGCGGGGCATGAAATCCTCCTCATAACCCTCGCCACCCTCACCCTCTCCCCATTCATTAGTGGAGTTTTCACACAGTACTCGTAATAGGGACAACCTTCCCGATTACAGCTGATACGCTCATATCTTAAAGTGACGCCCTCTACAGCCACTTTACTCTCTACAGCAGCCCGTAAGGGTAGCTCCTCAACCTCCACGACTACCATGTAGTCCCGGATCAAGGGGCAGAAGTGGGCCTTACGCCTAACAGCCAGGACCTTATACCTGCCTCCAGGCCTCAATAGGCCAGCGCACACCCTGTATAGCCTGCATGTGAGGCAGCGTGCATTCGGCACGACGCGGAAGATCAGCCCCACTCTCGCCTGTGCTCTTGTGACCATGGCCACTCTCGGCAAGGGCTCCACCTGGGCCTCTGTACTCTGTAGCATCCTCACACAATACTTTTAAGCTTTAAGAGGTGATGTGAGGTGGGGACTATGTACCCTATTTCTCCGCCGAAGGAGCTAGAGAAAGCGCTGAAAGGCACTACCACGGTAGGCATAGCCTTCAGAGACTTCGTAGTGCTCGCAGCGGATAGGAGGGCCACCAGCGGGTTCTACATCGCCCACAAGAGGGCTAGGAAGATCCATAAGGTGGATGAACACGTAGCGGTTACGATAGCTGGCTACGTGGGCGATGCTCAGTGGCTCGTAGAGCGGCTTAGGGTAGAGGCTCTCTACTACAAGCTGAATACGGGGGAGCCGATAAGCGTTAAAGCGCTTGCCACACTAGCCTCAACCTACCTGTTCCGGAATAGGCCGCTAGTAGTGGTGCAGATGTTGATAGGGGGTGTTGACAGAGAGGGAGCTGGGCTATACAGCCTAGATTGGCTGGGTACCGTCACTAAGGAAAAGTACACGGCCACAGGCTCCGGCTCGCCATTCGCTGTAAGCATAATCGAGAGCGAGTATAGAGAGGATGCGAAGCCTGAGGAGGCGCTAAAGCTGGCAGCCAAGGCCGTGAGAGCGGCGACGCTCAGAGATCCGGGGAGCGGCGAGGGCGTCGACCTAGCTCTAGTGGAGAGGGGCAGTATCCGGTTCTTCAGAGGAGAAGATGTGTTATCCTCCTAACAGGGGTGCCCGACCCTGATGGAGCTATTAAGTGGTACCCTGATAGATCTGAGGAGGAAGATATTTGAGCACCTCCCGCCAGACGCCGACATAACTAGGATAGAGTTTGAGGGCCCGAGAATAGCGATCTACACCAAGAGCCCCTCAGTCTTCGTCAGAGACAATGAGAGGCTGATCAAGGAGATAGTCAAGAGCATCAAGAAGAGGATAGTAGTCAGAGGGGACCCTGAGGTCAGGCTACCGCCTGAGAAGGCGGAGCAGGTTATAAGGTCAATAGTGCCCCCCGAGGCTAACATCCAGAGGATAGTGTTTAACGAGGTAGCCGGGGAGGTGGAGATAGAGGCCGAGAAGCCCGGCTACGTGATAGGGAAGGGAGGGGAGACGAGGAGGGCGATATTCGAGCTCACATGCTGGTACCCCAGGATCCTCAGGGCGCCAACCATACCCTCGAAGACCGTCTCCGAGGTGAGAGAATTGTTCAGGGCTAGGAAGGATGAGAGGATGCGTCTCCTAAGGGCCGTGGGCCACAGGATCTATAGGGTGAAGCTCTTTGAGAACAGCTACGTCAGGGTAGTCGGGCTGGGCTCATTCCAGGAGGTAGGGCGCAGCGCAATACTCGTCCAAACCCCTGAGAGCCAGGTGCTGCTCGATGTAGGGATAAAGCCGACGTCGAATGGTGATGAGTATCCCTTCTTCGAGGCTCCAGAGTTCGATATTGAGAAGCTAGACGCGGTCGTCATAACGCACTCGCACCTGGACCACTGTGGAGCCCTCCCATACCTGTTCAAGTACGGGTATAGGGGGCCGGTCTACATGACGGAGCCCACACTCTATCTGATGAAGCTCGTCCAGGAGGATTACCTCAGGGTGGCTGAGAGGGAGGGCAGGCCCCTGCCCTACAGCTATAAGGACGTGGCCACCGCGGTCCTCCACACATACACGCTTAACTACGGGGAGGTGACCGACATAGCGCCGGACATAAAGCTGACCCTCTACAGGTCCGGCCACATACTCGGGGGCGCCATAGTGCACCTCCACATAGGCGAGGGGCTGGTGAACATAGTGTACACGGGAGACTTCAAGTTTGAGCGCACCTTACTGCTGGACCCAGCTGACTACAAGTTCCCTAGGCTTGAGATGCTCATCATGGAGTCCACCTATAGCGGTAGGGATGACGTGCTGCCGAACAGGGATGAGGCGCGTAGGCAGCTCGTGAGTGCGGTCGCCGAGACTCTGAAGAGGAACGGGATAGTGTTAATCCCAGTGCTGGCCGTGGGGAGGGCACAGGAGGTGCTCTTAGCCCTCAAGCTGGCTATGGAGAGCGGGGAGCTCCCACAGGTCCCCATCTTCATCGAGGGGATGATAGATGAAGTGAACGCGATCCACACCGTGTTCCCAGAATACTTGAACTCCACGGTTAGCGAGATGATATTCCACAAGGTGAACCCCTTCACCGCGCCTAACGTACACATAATGAAGGGGGATGAGAGGGAGGAGGTGCTGGAGGCCAGGCCCTGCGTCGTGATGGCGACTTCAGGCATGTTGACTGGGGGCCCCATAATGGAGTACTTAAAGCTGCTGGCGGACGATGAGAGGAGCTCCCTAATATTCGTGAGCTACCAGGTTGAGGGCACGCTGGGAAGGAAGATACTGCAGGGGCTGAGGAGGCTCACGTTCATTGACGCGAGGGGGAGAATGGAGGTTAGAGAGCTAAAGATGACCATATACAGGGTTGAGGGCTTCTCGGGTCACAGCGATCGTAGGCAGCTAATGGCTTACCTGAGGCGGGTCAGCCCGAAGCCTCGGAAGCTCGTCCTGAATCATGGAGAGAGGAGCAAGATAAGGGAGTTTAGAAGCTACTTATCCCACAGGCTACCTGGCATTGAGATCTACGCGCCAGAGAACTTAGAGGCTCTACGCGCAGTATAGCGAGAAGCCATTTTTACCGCCTTAGAGAGGTTATCGGGGCTCAGCCGTGAGGTACGTGTACAGGCATGTGTTAGCGTCGGGCGTGCCGCTGGGAGGCCTGGGCACGGGGAGCATTGAGATAAGAGCTGATGGCAAGATCTACGAGTGGCACATATTCAACAATGGGCCCTGGAGTAGCAGGAGTGGCGACAGGAGAGCTGTGTACATGAAGGAGGATGACATGTTCTTCGCCATTAGGACGTGTCCCAAAGGGGGGCACCCAGTAATACGCCTACTGAGAGCTGGTAGCTATGAGCTGGGGGGCGATCCCTATACGTTGCCGTGGGTTAAGCCGGTTGAGGCGATCGAGTTCGTGGGAGAGCCTCCCCTCGCCTTACTACGCTATGAGGATCCCGCCCTCCACGTTGAGGTAGAGCTCGAGGCATTCTCACCCCTAATACCTGGGGACGTGAAGAACTCCTCAATTCCGGCCGCGGTCTTCAGGTTCAAGCTGCGTAATAAGAGAGAGGACGAGGTGGAGGCCTCCCTTCTCGTGGGAGTGAAGAACCCCTTCACAGCGCTTGAGGGCGTGGCCGGGGTAAATGAGGTGAAGCCGGGCCTCCCCACGCTGCTGATTATGAGGGGGGAGGGCGTGCCGCCGCGCCATGCCTTAGAGGGAGGCTCTATGGCGCTCACCGTAGTGGGCGAGGAAGTCAGCTATAGCGCCGCAGTTACTAAGAGGAAGGAGGCCCTGGCGCGGCTGTGGGTGGACCTGAGAGCTGATGGAGCCGTAAGCGGGCCGCACAGGCACGTGGGTGAGGGCGATTTCTACGGGATTCTCTGTACAAAGCTGACGCTAAAGCCGGGAGAGGAGCGCGTCGTCGCGTACGTGTTAACGTGGTTCTTCCCCAATCACTACGATGAGCTAGGCGAGAGGCTAGGCCACGCTTACGAGAATTGGTTCGCCTCAGCTGAGGATGTGGCCAGGTATGTAGTTGAGAGGCTCGATCGCGTCTATAAGGCTGTCAAGAGGTTCCATGACGACCTGTACGTAGATAGGACGGTAGATGAATGGCTGGCCGATCTCGTGGGGTCGCAGCTGACAACTTTAGCCAAGGCGACGTGGTTCACGAGGGATGGGAGGTTCGGAGTGTGGGAGGGGTACTGGGATCCGTACTACATGGGGCCTGGCACGTCGGCGTTCAACACGACCGACGTGATGTACTACGCGTCGGTAATGCTCCTATTCCTCTTCCCGGAGCTCGAGGCGAAGTTCCTCAAGCAGCACGCTGAGTGGCAGCTAAGCCCTGATCACGAGCCCTACTACACCGCCTATGCGCTGGCGGTGCCTGAGAATATGTACGAGCTGAAGAAGGAGCTGGCGAAGGATCCCGCGGCCACTGTTGACTTCGAGAAGCTGAGGAAGCTTACCTCCCGTGTAGTGGCTAAGACTGGTAAGGATCCGAGGGGGCGTATACTCCACTACTTCGGAGTCTCCTTGAAGAGGCCTGACGCGTATCACATGGTGGACTTAATGCCTAAATTCGTCCTCATGGCTTACCGTGACGCGCTATGGATGGGCTGGGATCTGCTGGAGGAGCTCTGGCCGAGGATGGAGGAGGCGCTCGAGGCTGTGCTAAGGCTACACGATAAGTTAGGCATGCGCCTGCCCTACCACCAGACGCCAGCGGGCTTCGACGCCATGTTTAGAGCGGTGGAAGGCTTGAGGGGATTCCCGAGGAGGCTGCTTGAATTCCTCGTGCTGGCCGCTCAGGGCGAGGCTCACCTCCCCATAGGCTTTCAGACATTCGACGTTTGGAGCTTCATAGGCGTCGCGTCGTACACCGGCATACTGTGGCTGGCCGCTTTAAAGGCCGCGTCTCGTGCCGCGGCGCGACTAGGCGATCATGAGCGTGCGGAGAAGTATGAGCGACTGCTGAGGGAGGCCCGCGAGAATCTAATCAAGATGCTGTGGAATGGCGAGTACTTCGACCTATGGTATGACCCAGTAAGCGGCTTGAGGGACAAGGCCTGCGCAGCTGCGCAGCTAGCGGGGCAGTGGTACGCATCAGCCCTCACGGACCTGGGCTATGTAGTGGACAGGGAGAAAGTGGTATCGGCCTTAAGAGCCGTTAAGAAGTATAACTACAAGCCTGATGAGGGCTTGATAAATGGGGCTTATCCAGGGGGGCCGCGGCCTGCTTTCATAGGCGATACCACCTACCCTAACGGCACGGGCATACCGTTTAGAGTCGGGTCTCAGATGGATACTCCCTGGAGCGGGGTGGAGTTCGCAGTAGCCTCCCACATGATAAGCGAGGGTCTCATTGAGGAGGGCTTAGAGGTGTTAAAGGCGGTGCATGAGAGGTACAAGCTAGCTGGCCACTACTGGAATCACGTTGAGTGGGGCGCGCACTACATGAGGCCCATGGCATCCTGGGCCGTGATAATAGCGGTGGAGGGGCTGCTTTACGACTCTGGTACACGCACATTGAGGTTCGCGCCGAGGCTAAAGAAGGAGAATTTCAAGTGGATACTGAGCCTCCCGGGATGCTGGGGCCTCGTAGGACAACGGGTTGAAGGGAAGAAGCAGAGAGTATCACTTGAGCTCCACTACGGCTCTCTCAAGCTCAGGGAGCTGATTGTAGAGAGGCTCGTGCCTCACGTTAAGGAGGTGAGAGTAAGGCTGAGGGGAGAGGAGGTGGAGGCCAAGTGGGCACCCGAGGAGGATATGGAGAGGATAATGCTGAGGGAGGAGGTGGTACTAAAAGCCGGGGATAGCCTCTTGCTCGAGCTCTCCTAACCCATCTCCTTTATAATTATCCACAGCTTATCCCCCGCATAATGC
>Ga0180302_10000394_pt1 | contig 18700 bp, 21 predicted proteins | sample GuaBasSediGuay17_FD_121794 | JGI IMG/M metagenome (GOLD analysis project Ga0180302, IMG submission 121794) | Subseafloor sediment microbial communities from Guaymas Basin, Gulf of California, Mexico - Guay17, Core 4571-4, 12-15 cm | ecosystem: Environmental > Aquatic > Marine > Hydrothermal... | reverse complement strand
TTTATTGGCAAGACTAGATTAACGATTATATACTCTATTCTTTTACTATTTGCTATAGCTGTGCCTTCCAACGCATTCAATATGCTAGACGTATATAATGGAGTATTACCAGCATCAACACTACTCATGTTCTCCTCACTTTTAATTGCATCAATTCTTGCTTATCATTCGGGGGTAGTAGGACTTTTCCCATTTTATGCACTAATACTCATAATCGGCATTCTACTTGGCTACTACCCTTACAATAAGTATCCCGCTAAGGTATTCAATGGTGATGTGGGTAGCCTCTTTCTAGGCGCATATTTCGGTGTATTAGCGGTTCTAGGAAGGTTAGAGGTTGTAGCTATAACGGCAATGTTACCCTGCATTATGAACTCTTTTCATATATTAAGAAGTATTGGCGGTTTGAAAGAGCGTAGACAAATAAGGAATAGACCTGTATTAGTAGATTATGAAAGGGAACTTCTCATACAAAATAAAGCTAGAGATGCCCCTCTCACCTTAGCCAACTTACTACTTGTGAAGGGCCCTCTTAAGGAACATGAAATAGCTTCATGTTACACTATCCTATCTATGATATCATTTATACTAGCCTTAATCGTAGCTATTCTCACATATCCACCTGTAATTTAAGATTATCTAAGATGTGCCAGAGAATAATAAATGCATAGTATGGTACAGTTAGTGGATCCGTTTTAACACCTACATCAATAACTTTTCTACTTTTTAACTGAAGACCAAATCTAACCTTAAATGCTCTAAATTTTTCCTCCTCCATTCCTGTCCTCAATACGATTATATTGTTTGGTAATGTAATTGAAGTATATTTGACTATTAAGTCAAGTGGCATCATTAATAATGGTTTACGTCTGCTGCTTAATGAAATTTTGTAATACAAATACTGTGCTATTGGTTTAAGCAGTTCAGTATAAAGTAGGATGGCATCATTATTACTATTTAGTAAGTCTATTATTTCATCGCATTCTTCTCTATAATGTTCTAGTAGGTCTTCTACAATGCTCTCTATCGTTAGTACCTCCTCTTGTACCTTCTCTATTCTTTTCTCTGTGGTACTTAAGGTTTTAAGTAGCATTAACGTTGATGCCATCATCTCAGTAAAGACTAGTTCCTCAGTACTCATACCTTCTGGTAGCTCTATTATTTTAAAGCCCTCCTTGTGAAGTGGGAAATTCTGTGGAATTTTAGGTATAAATACAATATGAGGTATGGAGAGTATTCTCAAAGTATCGCTTGCTCTTGGTGCATTCTTTACATCTGTAAGGAAAACTATTGTTGGCTTAGAGAAATAGGGTGCCTGAACACTATAGAATACTTCAAGCGGTATTAATGTGATGTTTGTAGTGGGTTTTAGTGTCAAAAATAGATTTAAGAGTGTTGAGGCAGGTACTAATCCCTCAACATCATAAACTATTAAAAGATTATTTTCTTGAGCAACGCTATTAAATGCTTTTTTATACTTAGGGTTTTCAGCGATCTTTCTAGCTTTGTTTAATGTTTCTTTAACTTTACTTATCATACTGTTTTTTCTCCTCTAGACAAGAGCTTCCTTTAAAGCCTCCTTACATGGGCACTTTCTTTCTTTAGGTATTCTAGGTATAAGCTCGTATAGTAGTTTTTTAGCCTTCTCTACATTAGCTTGCATGACCTTTACTACTTCTTCAGCTGTTACTGGTTTCTCTGCCCACACATCATAATCTGTAACCATTGCTATAGTGACATAACATATCTCGGCCTCTCTAGCTAAATTCACTTCAGGTATTAATGTCATCCCTATAATATCTGCCTTGAAGACTTCCTTGAAAAGCCTAGACTCTGCTCTAGTAGAAAATCTTGGACCTTCAATACATACGTATGTTCCTCTCTCATGAATGGATATACCTAGATCCTTAGCAGTTTTTATCACAATTTCTCTTAGTTCAGGGCAGAAGGGGTCAGCCATTGATACATGGGCTACAACAGGTCCATCAAAGAATGAGTACTCCCTTTTCTTAGTGAAATCTATATACTGATCCGGGCAGACAAAGTCCCCAGGTTTATAGTCTTCTCTTAAGCTACCAACAGCTGATACAGCTACTATTCTTTCAACGCCAAGAGACTTTAATGCCCAGATGTTAGCTCTATAGTTTATCTTATGTGGCGGTATTTTATGCCCCCTACCATGTCTAGGAATGAAAGCAACTATTCTACCCTTAAACTCACCAACAATAACATTATCTGATGGAAGACCATATGGTGTGTAAATTTTGTATTCTTTAGCTTCCCTAAATAGTCCGGGATCGTATAGTCCGGATCCTCCAATAATACCGATCTCGGCTTTAGCAGGTGGCTTAACCCAACTCATAATCTACACTCACCAACATAGACAAAACTATAACCAAGTATATCTATATTTCACTACAATAAGAGTAGGCAGAACACCATCCCGAAAATAGTAGAGCATAAAAGGAGACATATTATTAACTACTATTTGAAGAGCCGCCGTAGCTCAGCGGGTAGAGCGCCGGCCTCGTAAGCATCTATTACCGCGGAGAGAGCCGGTGGTCGCGGGTTCAAATCCCGCCGGCGGCTCCATACTTCAAAATTATATTTAATGATGGTCTTGAAGAGGGAAGTCACTATTATTTACGAGGGTTTTCCTCCCTTAATGTTACTGCCCTAATTCCAAGTAACGCTCCACACAATCCTATTAATGAGTAGACTAATGGTATGTAACTGTTGAGTATTGAGCATTCTAGTAAGTAGGCTGTTATTACTCCAGACACCATTATAGCTGTAGTGGCTACGGAATCGAATATCCCTTTAACCCTACCTAGAGCTCTTGTGTCAATACGTGATTGGAATATGGAGTTTAAGGATACATTAATTAATGGGTTCATAAAGCCGAGTATGGAGACTATAGCAGAGACAACAATAAATGCTACTAAGAGGTCTGCAGGTATCAGGCTTAAAACGTATAATAGAGCTACAAACACCACTTGGCCAAGTAGCCCTATACATACGAATCTCTCTGGCTTAACCCTCATCCTATATCTAAGGATTAATAATGATCCAGCTATACCACTAACAACTAAAACCGCATTTGTAAATGCATACATGGCTTTCCCAAGAGCTTGAAACCATATATTCATATAGTTAATCATAATAATCCTCCAAGACCCAACAGCAAAGTTAAAGGGTATAACGGAAATTAATAACATCTTGGCAAACTTAGGTAGCCGTATTAGTAGCCTGTAGGTTTGCCTATTCTCCGGCTTAATAGCACCTGTTTCTGAAATGGTTAGTTCATACATGTAAGCCTGGAATAAAGCTAGAGATGTAATCAATAGTAGAGCATCTATTAGTAAAGCTTTAAGTCCGAATAGTATAGCTAGAGGTCCGGCAAGGAGAAAACCAGTGATTCTGGATAGTCGTGACCATATGCTTATTTTGCTATTCACTTCCTGTAATTTCTGCGGATCCTTGCCAATAATGGCTGGTATAGTCACGGTTACATAATAGTCTATAAGATTATCGAAAATCCCTATAATAAATATGATGAGAAAGAATGAGAGAATTAACACTATGTTGTCATGTAGATAATCTATTGGGAATAAAGCTAATACTACCAATAGAGCTGACTGCCCAAAAACCGAGGCCACGACAATTCTTGTTTTCCTTGTGACTTTATCTATTAAATAGCCGGCTAGAGTAGGCATAAAAACCCATGGAAGATTCTGTACTACAAAGACCCCTGCCGCACCCATTAATGACTCAAGCATAGTTAATGCTGACCACGGCAACACTACTGCCTCTAGTGAATCTCCAAAAATCCTAGCCATCAATAACGCTATCATTCCCCGTAAAATCCTATGTGATCTTTCAGTAGGCAATCTAATCACCTAAACACATTAAGAGAGAGTATTACCTGCTGCTTCAATTAACTTTATTTCACACCTTTAATTGAACTTCTAATAAACCTATTCCCCATTTAACCCCATTGTGGTATGGAGGTTAACTACTTGATTGTTTTTGTCAACGAATAGCTTGTAACTCAAGTAAGAATGAGAAGACTTACAAGCATTATCTCATCAGGAAGAGCTCTTTATGTGGATGAGAATGGTAGACAGAAGCCACTCGGTAATATTTCCGAAATCGAGGAGATAATAAAACTTTATAAAAGCGGTTTGCTAGTAGCTTTTTGTGAATGCGGGGGTGCCCGAGCTAGGACAAAGGGGTCGGGCTTAGGCCCCGATGGCGTAGGCCTGCGTGGGTTCAAATCCCACCCCCCGCACCACTCAATAAGCCTCTCAATTATATCCCTGAACTGAATATAGAATTCTACAATTCTATCAAGTGGACCAATGTATTTAGTTTTTACCTTACCGTTCAGTCTTCTTTGAAAGTATATGTATCTTCTTTTCCCTATTTTCTTAACTACATATTTTGTCACAGAATAGTCACCCATATTACTAGTATGGTGTAAGGTAATTGTAGTTAGTGGGTGTAGTTAAATAGTACTTATGGTACATTACTACCTAGCTCTCGCTAACTGCTTCATGGATGGTATGAATTGGTGTTACTTTATGAATTATGAAAAGCCGCTTAGAGCTATTGGTGAAAGGGGTATTATTAAAGTTTTAAGTGATATTGTACCCTATCCTACTAACGCTATTTTACCTTTTGGTGATGACGTTTCAGGCTTATATGTTAATGGTAGGAGGCTCTTATTGAAAGTTGATGCATTTAGTGAAATATATAGTAGATATTACTGGATGGATCTTTATGATCTAGGTTGGAAAGCCGTCACCATGGTCGTCAGCGACTTTGTAGTTAAACTCGCTAAACCAAGCATGGCTGTAGTATCCTTTGGCGCACCTTCTAACAGACACCTTGGCGACATTGTAAACTTGTTCAAAGGGCTATCTGATGCCGCTAAATACTACAACTTATACATTGTTGGTGGTGACACTAACGAGTCAAGATACGATCTCTGGATCTCTATTTCAGCAATATCATTAGATGACTTCAAGTATACTCCCTCTAGATTTAATGCTAAAGTAGGTGATATTGTAGTGACAAGTGGAGAGTACGGTATCACAGGGCTAGCAAACTATATACACTATAATAGGATAGACATAGAAAGCTTGCCAGACGATTTAAAGAAAAAGGTTCTAGATAAGACAAAGCGACCTATAGCAAGAGTGGATCTACTTGATAAACTTAAAGAAATAGCACCATACATTACATCATCTATTGATGTAAGTGATGGACTTGTCCAAACATTATACGATCTCTCTGAAGCAAGTAATGTTACAATAGAATTAGATAATATACCAATAGACCCATTAGTTAAAGCATATGCTGAAGAGAATAAAATCAATGCAGTTAACCTAGCATTACATGGTGGAGAAGAATTTGAAGTAATATTCACTATAAGTCAAGAGCAAAAGGACATGCTACACGACCTGATGTCTCATTACAATCTAGATCTACATGTTATAGGTAAGGTTGTTAATAAAGGTGAGGTAGGAGTATATCTCAGAGGACACCTATTAGAGAGGAAGGGTTGGGAATACTTTAGGTAGATGAGGTAATGGAACTAAATAAAATATTGATACTGGATGGCTATACAGATGAACCTGCTGGGCTAGGTGTACCACCATACATTGATGTATACCCTAGATACATTGCTGGGGCTATATGGAGTGCTAAGCCTGATGCTAAAATAAAGTATATTACTGTTGATGAGGCAAGGAATTTACGTGATGAATTCTTTAAGCTAGCTGAGTCGATGGACTTAGTTATAGTTATTGCCGGTATGGCTGTTCCAGGAAAATATCTTGGGGGTACACCGATACAACTTAGAGAACTAGATGAATGGTTTAGAATGATAAGTAAACCGGTCAAAGTGCTTGTTGGACCAGCCGCTAAGTTCGGTATCGGAACTGAAGGTGGAAAAGTTGCTGAACTACCAGATAAGATTGCATTAAACTTCGATCTTATAGTAAGAGGTGACCCTGAAGTAGTAATCTATGATCTTTTAATTGAAAGATCACTAGAGAAAATAGACCCATACAAGTTGAGATCATCATATGAGGAGATTGAAGAGTTTATTATTCGTGGTACACGTATAGTTCTTCAACACCCAAATTATGGTAGAAATCTAATTATTGAAATAGAGACATTCAGAGGGTGTCCTCGTGTAATTACTGGTGGTTGTTCTTTCTGTATTGAACCATTATATGGAATGCCCAAGTTTAGAGAACAAAAGTGTATAATAAGAGAAATTGAGAGTTTGTACAAGCTTGGTGTAAGACATTTTAGACTCGGAAGACAACCTGACATCTTCGTATACAAGTCTAGTGGTATAGGCGAGGTTGAATTTCCTAAACCAAACCCGGAGGAAATAAGGAAATTATTTTACGGAATCAAATGTGTTGCACCAAATCTTAGAACACTACATATAGATAATGTTAACCCAGGAACAGTATACCATCATCCAGAGGAATCTAAGAAGATAGCCAAGATTATAATTGAATATCACACCCCAGGCGATGTTGCAGCCTATGGTATCGAATCAGCAGATCCTAAAGTGGTAAAGCTAAACAACCTTAAGGTTATGCCTGATGAGGCTATGGAGGCTATTAGAATACTTAACGAGGTTGGGGCTAGCAGAGGCTGGAATGGGTTGCCAGAATTACTTCCAGGATTGAATCTCGTGTTTGGGCTTGCCGGAGAATCAAAGGAAACTTACCGTCTTAACTATGAATTCTTGAAGGAAGTATATAATAGAGGTTACATGGTTAGAAGGATAAACATAAGACAGGTAATGGTCTTTCCCCATACAAGAATGTGGCATGTGGGAACCAAGTACATAATGAAGCATAAAAGATTATTCAAAGTGTATAAAGAAAAAATTAGAAGAGAAATAGACGTCCCAATGCTAAGGAGAGTTGTGCCTAAAGGAACTATACTTAAGGAGGTATTCACAGAAGTACATGAAAATGAGCATACTTATGCACGTCAAGTTGGATCATATCCTATATTAGTAGATGTTCCATTGAAGCTACCTCTCAATAGGTTTATGGAGTTCATGATAGTGGATCATGGTCCCAGATCGGTTACTGGTATACCATATCCATTAAACGTCAATAAGGCCCCATTAAGGATATTAAAGCTTGTGCCAAGAGTAGATACTAGAATATTAAGTGAAATAGTTAAGAATAGGCCCTTCAGAAGTATTGATGAACTCAAAAATATAGTTGGCGAGGAGCTTGTCAAATATTTTACATTATAGAAAACCTCGGAGCCGCTGAAGGGTCGTCACCACTTCTGTTCAGGGGTTCTTTCCTCATCGGCTACTCTAGTAACCATCTTTTACATTGTAGTTAATAAAGGAACCTCTATTTCAAAACATGGTTTATATGTTAGCTGGCTAAAGGTGCTACACTCTCTCCGAAACCTAATGCTTCCTTAAGTTGGTTTATGTCGAATGCTATGAATCCTACTATTGCATCAGGCATTATTTCTAGTATTTTCTTTTTAAAGTATTTTATTCTTTCAAGGTACTCTCTTGGACTCTCAACTATGTCTAGCTCTTCATAAACGTATATTACATCGTCTTTTCTTGCAGTACATATTAAGTGTAATGTTACCTCTCTTGTCATCTCTTTAGTTCTAATACAATAGAATCTCTGTACGCCTTCAGTTAGCTTTGCGAAGTCATTTAGGTCTAAAACGTAGGCTATTGCTCCCATTTCTTCTTACACCTGTTAGGTCTATCTATGCTAGTATATATTTAAAAGTGGAAAGCCCTAATAAGATTACATAGGAACTAATATAAGGTGACTGTAATGAGTGAAGAGGATATTCCATTATCTATGAGGAAAAAGTTATTAGAGTATATGAAGCGTAAGCTTATAGAGAAATCTAAAGAGGAAACGTTACCTAAACCTAGAAGCCCTAAAGAGATAGTTTATAATGCTCTAGAAAATGAGAAGGCTAAGGAGATACTGGAATTAGCTAAAGAACAGTACCCTGAAGCATACGACTATGTACTAGAGATTTTAGCTAAGCTCATAGAGAGAGGTATAGTATCCTCTCTCGACGGCTACACGCTGTACAATATACTTTTACAATTAGGTTTGAACATAAGATTACCCATTAGAATAAGGTTTGTAAAGAAGGGTAAAACAGTAGATATTAAAGAATACCTTAAGGAATAGGATGAACACATATGCAACTGGTTTTCCAATGTACTAATTGTGGTGAAGAATATACAGATCCACTAACTATTTGTAAAAAGTGTGGTAGATTAGTAATTTATAAACCAGATGAATCATCGGGTTTTAGAATATTTGAGAACATTAAATCTATGTGGCGCTATGAATCACTTCTACCCCCATTACCCAAGAGAGTAACTCTTAATGAAGGCTATACTCCACTAATAAAATCTAAAACAGCAAGTAACATGTTTAATCATAATAAGGTGTATCTTAAGGATGAAACAAGAAATCCTACAGGAAGTTTTAGAGATCGTGCAGCTACGCTAATAGTGTCTCATGCTGTAAGCATTGGTGCTACAAAACTTATATGCGCCTCAGACGGTAACCATGGCGCATCTATAGCGGCATACGCGTCAAGAGCTAATACCAAATGCCATGTAATAGTACCATCAAATGTTGATGAAGGTAAGCTAGCTCAAATGGTTGCTTATGGGGCTGAAGTCGAAGAGTACGGTACCTTACTCGATGAAGCGCTTGATAAAGCCATCTCCATGGCATTCAAGAAAGGGTTCTATCAGGCATCAGCTGAACTTAATACTCTCTCCATTGAAGGCCTCAAAACGATAGCTTACGAAATATATGAGTACATGGGTACTATTCCAGACTGGATATTGATACCTACCGGTTCAGGTTTGACATTCTACTCAGTATATAAGGGCTTTAAGGAGTTAATGGAGATAGGAGTGGTAGACCACATACCTAACTTTGTAATAGTGCAATCAGCTGGCTGCTACCCCATAGTAGCTAGAATTAAGAATATTAGTCATAGTATATCTAAGAAAGTAAACATAATCAAAGGCTTAAATGTTAAAGAACCAATATTCCTAAATGAAATATTCAACCTCTCAAAGAATATTAGAATAGAGGGAGTTTTGGTAGAGTATAATGAGGCTTTATCGACATTAGTAACTTTAGCACGTAATGAAGGTATATTTGTTGAGCCCGCAGCCTCTGCTAGTTTCGTAGGCTATGTAAAGTTAGTGAAAGAGGGCATAATAAACAGAGATGACTCTGTTGTGGTCTTACTCACTGGAAGTGGCTTAAAGAGTATTGACGTATTTGAAGGCACTACGAGAAGGAAACAACTTACAGTTTTAAGGGGGTTAGACACTAAAGCCATGATACTAAGATTATTAAAAGTTGAAGGACCTCTCCATGGTTACGCTGTATGGAAGAGGCTTGGATTAAGAGTTACAGTTCAAGCGATATACCAGCATTTAGCTGAATTAGAGGATAAAGGATTTATAGAGGTAATTCACGAAGACAAAAGGAAGAAGTATAAACTCACTGAAAAGGGATATAGGCTACTTGAAATGATAGAATAGGTGAGGTGAAATACACTATGGTAAAGGTGAAAGTCGAGTACTACGGCATATTTAGAGATCTAGTTGGAGACCTAAAAGAGGAAACAATAGATATTCCAAGTAAGAATGGTGTTAAACTTAAAGACTTGATTGATTATCTTGCACAAATACATGATAGTAAAATCAAAGAATACGTATCTGAAGGATTTGGTGAAGACCTTAAAGCGTTAATTTTAGTAAACGGAAGTTATGCTAATCTTGAATCTGAGATTCGTGATGGTGACGTTGTAAGTATCTTGCCTCCGGCGTCAGGAGGTTAAGTTATTGTAAAAATTGAGTTTAGGTGTTGATTTTTCAGCGGAGGTTCATGTCTTCATTAATTCTGAAGCTCATGCATCATCATCTAATTATCCTTGTGTTTAAATCTCCTTATAAGTGTTTATATACAGGTCTTTGGCTTAGGAGCATGGGTAGACTTAAGGGTCTATAGGGATACCCTGCAAGTTCGTTTTTAATCATTTTTACGAACTCGTCTAGATTCATTTGTAATATTTTATCCTCTTTCCTACATCTGATGGATAGTTTACCTTCCTTAATCTCTCTTTCACCAACGACTATAACGTAAGGTATCCATGATCTTTCGGCTTCTCTAATCTTTTTACCTAATGATTCATCTCTATCATCAATGTCTACTCTCACTCGCTCTTCTGTTAGTCTTTGTGCTATCTCTAAGGCGTACTTCACGTATTCTCTGGTTACTGGTATAATCCTTACTTGAACTGGTGACAACCATACTGGTAGCATAGGCTTTTTGCCTTCAAGCTCTGCTTTAACTGCTGTATCAAATATAGCATAGATGTATCGTTCGATAGAGCCTATGATAGCTGAGTGTAATATTACAGGATGTTTTCTTTCACCATTCTCATCGACATAGGTAATGTTGAATCTTTTGGCATTTCCTATATCTATTTGTACAGTGCCTATTTCTCTAGGCCTGTTGAGTGTATCAAGAATGTGATACTCTATATTTATAGTCCAATAGTATGCTACACCTTTAACCTCAGGGTATATTGATACCAGTATAGGTTTGCCTACTTTCTTGGCTATTTCAACTAGAAAGTTCTTGTATCTCTCATATTGATATCTATTAACAACATTTACTAGTAGTTCGTAATTTCTACCAATTTTCTCCATTTCCTCCATTATCTTATCATGTATCTTTAGTAGCATTTTCTTAGCTTCTCCCTCATCCCTTACAAACACGTGTAAATCAGGCATATAGAATCTTCTAAGCCTGAAGCATAATTCTGCCTCACCACTCTGTTCAAAACGATATGAGTCGGCTATTTCGAAAGCTCCAAAAGGTAATTCCTTGTATGAGATCGTCCAGTCTTTTAGCATGGAGAATTGTTGATGGCAAGCTGCGTACCTTAGAACCATTTCTCCTCTATCAGTCCTTATAGTGTATAAACGATCTCCATATAGATCAGCATGCTCCTTTACAGCCTTAACTGAAAGGTTAAACATGTTAGTTCCTTTAACATAGAATACTGGTATCCCTAGAGACCTAGCTACATCCCATGAATAGTCCATTACTAAATCCATTATTAATGATGCTTCGGGACCATATCTCATATGACCATAGTCACTGTAGGGCTCCCATTCAAAACCATATCTACTAAGGTACTTTAGAACCTTAGGTTCACCACCTGGTAAGGTCTTTTTCAACGCCTCTTTTTCAACCAATACTTTAAACTCATATTCTTCATCCCTAAACCTATATTCTTCAGGTTTTATCTCGGCGCCGTCAGGTGTTATAATTATGTATTCTTTCTCTTTCTTTACTGTAGGTTTAACGGCCTCTTCTTCTACCCTTATCTCTCTAGAGAGCTCTGATAAGGGGTGTCCATAGCATTTTAATTTGAACTCCTTATACCAGCCGAAGGGGGCTCGTTTTACTTTAACCTTTCTTTCTAATAATGCCTCCTCAAGTTTCTTCATAACCTCTAGTGCTACATGGGGTGGTGCAAGTTTGGGTGATAAGTGGGCATAAGGATATAACACTACCTCGTTTACCTTAAGCTTACCTGCTAAGTCTACTATGTTATCCGAGGCTTTAGCTACAATTGTATCTATATTTTTATCATCACCTTCTTCAACTGATGTAAATACTACTAAGACGTTTGATGCTATATATTCTCTATTGTCTTTAGTTAGCTCCTCTGGATTCTCTATTGCTTTATCTCGTGCTCTAAAACTGAATTCCTCTGCGTGAATAAGTAGTAATCTCAATCATTATCCCTCTGAGTTAACACTAAGGATTAAGCTTACTATTCACGTTTTTATCCTTATCTTATATATTTCAAAAATGTACATCTAATTAATGGTAATCTTTATTAATCGTTATCGAAACCTACTTGTGTAGGGGTTTTAGGTATGGTAAAAGCGGTTGTATTGATCAGTACCGAGGTTGGGCGTGAAGATGAAACCTTAGAGGAATTGAAGAAAATTGATGCTGTAAAAAGGGCTTATTTCGTCTATGGCGTTTATGATATAGTGGCTATAGTTGAAGGGGAAAGCCTTGATGACATCAGATCAATAGTTGTAAACAAAATTAGACGTATGCCTTCAGTAAGATCAACAGTTACCATGGTTGTTGTTAGAGAGATAGAGAAAGAATAACCATTACCAGCTTGAAATGACTAGTAAGAACGAATAATTCAATAGAACTAATACTTAAGCAGGCTGTCATTTAATAAAATTTATTTAATTTTATTTATAGTCTCTGGTTAAAACTCTCTATTAATATTAATTATTAATATTCCTCAACATGCTGTATCCATTCTATGACTTCAGCAAGAGCAAAGTTTCTATACACTTTCGTTATTTTGACCTTAACCTTATCTCCTACTGTAGCATCAAACACGTATACAGGGAACCCTCTTACCTTAGCTACTCCTTGACCTTTCTCATTAACATCAATTATACTTACAGTGTAGACTTCTCCTCTATTTATCGGTGTATTAGAGAAATTCTTGTTTATTCTCGGGTAGATGCTATATGAATAAATGTCAGACCTATATACTCCGCCTTTTCTATTCCTATACTTTGTCATACTCTTTAGATCCCATGATTAACTATTCTTACCAGTGGGAATACCTTTGTAGGCACAGTTTATAAATGTTAATGGGCTAAATGGTTTCTAATGTTAGCCCTCTAGTTGGCTGCTTCTTAGATTCAAACTTTGGTAATGGTATTGGTGGAGGTATACCTATCTCTCTAGATATTAAAATCGCCTCTGTTATAGTGTGATGAAGTGTTGCAGTGAATATGTAAGATGGGGGTGAGCCTTGAATGATATCTTGATATATTTTCTCTAGTTCATCAGGTTTCCCATCGAGAACCACGTAACCTTTAAATGTTATAGATGCAACAAGGGGGGTAGTAGTCATGATGAAAAGGAATGGTACTCTAAGTCTACCTTCAACACGTTCAATATTACCACTAGGCATAGATAACTGGGTTTGAAATTGTATTTCAGAGGGTATTTTATCACTCATTCTCTCTGCAGAAATATAAGAAAAATGGACAGTGATTGAGACCATGAGGTAAAACACCTAGATTATATCAAGAAAATCTGTTGGCAACGGTCTATTATATTTAGTGTATTCATCATATTTTCTCTCTAGGAACTTTATGAACACTGAGCACCCGTCAAATCTTCCATCTCTGGTACATTTCTCGCCTAGCGCTATAAAGCACATTCTAGTTCTATGGTCAAAGTATGGGCAGCGTTTATAGTGTAGTTTGGCTGATCTAAACATTCGTTCAACCCAAGCCCTCTTAGGATCCTTTTTCTCCTCTTTCTCGATTTTGACTAGTTTTTCTAAAGCCTCATCACTGACTTTAGTACTACCTTTACTCATGATTATACCACCTCCTTAGCGAATAACTCCGTATCTAAGTTATTCTTTGACCCTAAATTATAACAGCTTTAAGGTATTAATTAAGGTTTTCGACCAGAAATACTTACACTCAACTCTCACTGTACACAATGTACACTATTTATGCGGTGAATAGTGGGGTCAAACTTATAAAAGGTGGGAAGCCAGAAAGATAAACATAGGAGGGTAAGATCAAAACTAAAAGTAATCATTACGAATAGAAGGGGGTGAAATACATTATGAGTATAGAGGAAAACCAGAAGGACAAACCTAGGGATATTTCTGAACTTCCAGGCGTAGGACCAAGTATAGCTGCTAAACTTAGAGAAGCAGGATTCGTGACTGTGGAGGCTGTTGCTGTCTCTACACCTCAAGAGTTAAGCACTGTTGCTGGTATACCTCTCAGTACTGCTCAAAGAATAATTAAAGCAGCGAGAGAAGCTCTTGATATAAGATTTAAGACTGCATTAGAGTTAAAGATGGAGAGAGCTAATATAAAGAAGATTACAACAGGAAGTAAAAACCTTGATGCACTACTAGGTGGTGGTGTAGAAACAAAGACTATTACTGAGTTCTTCGGAGAGTATGGTACTGGTAAAACACAAATATGTCATCAATTATCAGTTAATGTACAATTACCTCCAGAGCAGGGCGGGTTATCTGCTAAAGCAGCTTACATTGATGCTGAGGGCACATTCCGTTGGGAACGTATAGAGGCTATGGCTAGAGGTGTTGGATTAGACCCAGATGAGGTAATGAGTAACATCTTTTACATTAGAGCAGTTAATAGTGATCATCAGATAGCAATAGTTGATGAGCTCTTTACACTGGTACCAAAGGAGAACATTAAATTAGTAGTTGTAGATTCCGTGACAGGTCACTTTAGAGCAGAGTATCCTGGTAGAGAAAACCTAGCTGTTAGACAGCAGAAACTAAACAAACACTTACATCAGTTAATGAGGCTAGCTGAAATATACAATGTAGCTGTTGTAGTCACAAACCAGGTTATGGCTAGACCTGACGTATTCTATGGTGATCCAACACAGGCTGTTGGAGGACACGTATTATACCATGCCCCTGGAGTTAGAGTGCAGTTGAGAAAGAGCAGAGGAGGAAAACGAATAGCTAGAGTTGTTGATGCGCCGCACTTACCTGAGGGAGAGGCAGTATTCGTAATAACAGATTATGGTATTAGAGATCCAGAGGAATAGTATATCACACTAAAGATAACTCATTTACTACTTTCACCAAGCCATGTAACTCATTCTTAACGCCAATCATAGTTTAGCCTCTACTCCACATGAAGTTAATTTATTAAGGTCTATTCCACATAATCTTGTTGGTGTAACCTAAATGGGCAAAATGGTTTCAGTCATGCTACCAGACGAGGACGCTGCCAAGCTAGAGGAATACTGCTCTGTGAGAGGGGTATCAAAAAGTGATGCGATAAGACTGGCTATACGAATGCTTATAGAAACCAACGTCAGAGGTTCTGTAATAGCTGTTGAAACAGCAAAAATGGTCATTAAGGGTAGACGGATAGAGACAGTCTCTATAATGCCTGATAAGATAATCGTAGTAGGAGAGAAACTTACAGTAACACAGGAACAGGGCTAACTAAGGCATAGGTGAAAAGGAACTGAACAATCCAGCCAAGCCTTCAGTGGTTTATAATATCAGTCACTGGAAAGACCTAGATGGTATAGCTTCTGCAGCAATAATACACAGATACTGTTTACTAAATAATATACCAGTACAGCATATGCTAGCTAGCCCCCATAACGTACATGAGAAGCTACGTAATCTCAATAAGAAGTGTAAGGGGAGGAACGCTTACTTATACATTACAGATATTGGATTAGACGAGGATATAGCCTCAGACGTCGTCGGCTATCTTAAAGAGTTAAAGAGTAGGAGTTGGCGAATATACTGGTTTGATCACCACGTTTGGGATTACGATGTAGAGGCAAAGGTTTCATCAATAGTGGACAGGCTGGTCATTGACAGAAGTAAATGTGCAGCGGAAATTTGTTATGAACAAGTTTTGCCCGAAGATGAAATAGCAAAAAGACTTGCAGAACTAGCTAGGGATATGGACTTCTGGATAAAAAGAGAAGAACTCTCAGTAAAGCTAAGTAAAGTACTTTCAACGGGATACGACAGATACAAGTTAATCAGCATACTAGCTAGAGGTATATTCTGGAATAATGAACTTGAAAAAACATATAGGAAAGCTGTAGAAAGAGAAGAAAAATTATTGAAAAAAGCACTATCGAAAGTCCAGATAGTAAAAGTTGATAACCTGAAAGTTGCAATAGTAAAATCTAATATCCCGGCAGGTTTAATAGCAGATATCTTAGCCAAGGAAGGTGTCGACATAATTGCTGTAGTTTCATGTAGAGGGACAGTAAGTCTTCGGAGAGGGAATAAGAGCATAAACCTACTACCAATCGCTAAAAAGCTTCATGGAGGAGGCCACCCCTACGCGGCAGGAGGAAACTTAGGGTATAACATTTTCGATAAGTTTCTAGCTAGACTTGGCTTTTATAGAAAACTAAATTTAATAGTCAATGCGGTAAAAGCTAGCTTGAATGAAATAATGGAGGATTGACTACACCAATGCAGTATGTAATAAAAACCGTTCTTGCATTGAGTGTACTTTTGTATACATCAATATTAGATTATAGGTATAGAGAGGTTGAACCTAAAATACTCTACGGATCAATTATTACAGCATGTGTACTAACATTGGCTGAAATAATAGCGTTTAAGATATTCACATTATACCATATACTATCACTTATCTTATCAGTCATTGTAGTAATCGTAATTGGCTTATTCTCTTATTTTACTGGATTATTAGGTGGGGCCGATGTTCTTATTCTTATATTTTTAGCTTTACTATTTCCCTGGAAATTTAAGATGGGTATATTACCAGTAATTGAGTATACGACACTGCCAATTATCACTTTTATAATTAACTCGCTCATAATAGTAGTCTTTTACAGTATTTACTTCCTGTTATTAAACATAGTAATGTATAAGGATGAAGTAAAGAAGCTGAATACGCCATTTATTAAGAAAACCATATTACTCTTAACAGGTTGCCCTATGAAAGTATCTGACTATCTCAAAAGTAAGTTCATGTATCCTTTAGAAATAATCAAGGTGAAGGAAAATGGCGAAATCGAAAAAGAGTATAGACTAACATTCAATATTGAAGAAGAATATATGGATCACATTAACCACGTGAAAAAACTAGTTGAGAAGGGAGTTCTCTCAAAAGATACATACATATGGGTAACTCCTGGAATACCATTGATTATCTTTATACTTTTAGGATTCATTCTATCAATAACCGTAGGTGATATAATATTAAATAGCTTCCTCAGTACTATAGGTACAGTTATATGATAAATAATAAGTGTACGGGGGATACATGTATGAAGATCATATGGGCTCCATGGAGAATAAAATACATACTCCAAGAGAAGCCCGAAGGCTGCATATTCTGTAAATACAGGGATACTCCAGAGAAAGATGAAGAAAACCTAGTGGTCTACAGGGGTAAATATGTATTTGCAGTATTAAACTTGTATCCATATAATCCAGGGCACTTAATGATAGCAACCTATAGGCATGTGGGCTCATTCACTGAACTAGAGGATAATGAACTATTTGATTTAAATAAAACCTTACAGTTAATGTTAAAGGCTATTGATAAGGCTATGAAGCCTGATGGTTATAATGTAGGAATAAACTTGGGTAAAGTGGCTGGTGCAGGAATAGAAGATCATATACATGTTCACGTGGTTCCACGATGGCTTGGTGACACAAACTTTATACCAGTGATTGCAGATACAAAAGTTATACCGGAGGCGTTAAAAGATACATATAAGAAGATTAAAAAAGCAGTGGAGGAGATAACGCATGGTTAATCTTGAGAGAAAGATACTAGACCCTTGGTCTGTAGAAGAGGTAGAAGACTATGATAGGTTAATTGAAGTATTCGGTATAGAGAGAGTAACTGATGAATTATTAAAGAGCCTACCTTTCCTCAATAGATACATGCGTAGAAGAATAGTATTTGGACATAGAGGGCTATGGGAAATAGTCAAAGCAATAAAGGAGAATAGACCATACGCTGTAATGTCCGGTATTAAGCCTACAGGAGAATTCCATTTTGGAAGTAAGGTTACTGCGGAACAAATAATATATTTCCAGCAGTTATCACCAAAGGCAGTAGCATTCTATGCTGTCGCAGATATTGAAGCATGGGAAGATAATGGGTTGCCCTTAAAAGTCGCAAGAGAAATAGCGGTTGATAACGTAGCAGACCTCTTAGCATTAGGTATAGACCCTAAAAGACTATATGTATACCGTCAGTCAGAGGAAGAGAGAGTTCTAAGACTAGGTTACGTCTTCGCTAGAGGATTAACATATAATCTCCTGGAGGCAATTTACGGCGAGAAGCACATAGGAATGTACATGTCAGCATTAATACAGGTAGCTGATATACTATTACCACAATTACCAGACTTTGGTGGTCCAAAACCAACAATAGTGCCTGTTGGTGTAGATCAAGACCCACATATAAGGCTAACAAGGGATTTAGCAAGAAAGTATAATAAGGAGTATGGATTTGTGCCGCCTTCAAGCGTTTATCATAAGCTTCAGAGATCACTTACAGGCTCTGGAAAGATGAGTAAACGTGATCCAATGAGCTATCTGACTCTAAATGATGGGCCAAAGCTTATTGAGACCAAGATTAAGAGGGCCTTTACTGGCGGTAGGGAAACTGCAGAATTACAGAGGAGACTTGGTGGTAGACCTGAAACATGTGTAGTATACCAGTTATGGCTATTCCATATCGATGATGATAGTAAAGTCGGCAAAGTCTTTGAGGAATGTAAGGCTGGTAAAAGAATATGTGGTGAATGTAAGCTAGAACTAATAGAGTTATTAAACAACTTCTTAGAGAGGCATAGAGAAAGAAAAGAGAGATTTAGAGAGTTAGCTAGAGAGCTACTTGAGAGTAAGAAGGATATTTGATAAGTTTTTCAAAACGTCTTCTAAGGCCTCTATAATATACTTTATATGCCTTATAATGTAGTCTTCCTCTCGCTTAAGCCTATACTCACTAATAATATTCCTTTCAACTTGGCCA
>Ga0180302_10000393_pt1 | contig 18707 bp, 18 predicted proteins | sample GuaBasSediGuay17_FD_121794 | JGI IMG/M metagenome (GOLD analysis project Ga0180302, IMG submission 121794) | Subseafloor sediment microbial communities from Guaymas Basin, Gulf of California, Mexico - Guay17, Core 4571-4, 12-15 cm | ecosystem: Environmental > Aquatic > Marine > Hydrothermal... | reverse complement strand
TCAGCATGAAAAAAGCAGAGAGATGGCTTTACGAGGCTGAAAGAAATCTCAATTCCGGATCATACGATAGCTGCTTGATAGCATCCTACTTGGCAATGTTTCACGCTGCAAGGGCAATTCTGTTTAAGGACGGGTGGAGGGAAAAGAGCCATTACTGCATCTCCAGATACTTGGAGGAGAAGTACGTAAAAGCTGGAAGGCTTGAAAGGGAATGGGTCGATTTACTTGATAGACTCAGAGTTGAGGCATGAGGATCAATACGACGTGACGTATTTTGCAACCGAAGAAGCCAGAGAGGCTCTGAATGTTGCATTTGAATTTGTCGAAAGGATGGAGAATATACTCCATATGTAGATTCTTTTATCGAGCTTAGCGTGAAATTGCCTGTATGAAGAGCGATTCTTTCCATAACATTCAATAAAAGGTTGAAGTTCAAGTTGAATGGAATTTATTGAGGTAAGCTCAAAGACGTGCTGAACAGCATGCTCAGCTGCACGCTGAGCTTGAAGCAGGGCAGAAGCTGAACTTTAATAATATAATAGCTAAATTGCAGTCAAGTAAGACGTTTTACACTACTTGAGTAGTATAACGATGGTTATTAGGAATCTGAAAAGAGTAGGCTCTCATTTCAAAACGCCTTATTCGGCTGGATGGTAAATTCTGCTAACTTTCGGATTCCTTTTCCTGATGATTGCCCCGCTTAGATGCCTTCTAAACACACTCGAATTCTTATCCCCGTTAAAATGGTTGGAGATAATTCCATCCGGAAACCTGCCTTGCTCCTCGTGTGTCCCTACTCTGACTATTCTTTGTCGTATCGCCTACTTGGATCCTCTCACCTTCCTCATAGAAGAAGTATATGCCCAATATTTGGCAGACGTCTTCCAGAGCTCATACAACAAAGAGTCAAGCTTGCTTACTTTGTCTCATTAAAAATTTGGGGAGCGAGGAATTCCATCAGCTAAACATTCTAGTACTATTCGTACATTGTTTTCTTTTCCTTTCTACTCATTTCTATTCCCACCGAACAAGAAACCTTATCTGCTCCCTGTGTCATTCTGATTGTGGCTCGCAACCCATTTCCTCTATCCTTTTCACGAATGCTTGGTAGAGACGTTCGCTTACTGTTCATTTCACTTGCGCTTCATTTCATTCACCTATATCGATACTCGATGTCAATAAACTTATAACTGGCGTTATCATGTAAGCTGGAGACCCAATTCGCGAGGGTGCCTACAAGTTTTTAGGATCACTAATTGCAGTATTTAAGGCAGATATTGCCAAAATCTTTGTGGAATCCAGAGTGGGAAGCGGAGAGACATCTTTAGTGATTATTAAGGGTAACTCAGTACAACCTAGTACTACTGCATCACAGCCCTGTTTTTGAAGATTTTTTATCGTTTTAACCAATAACTTTCTAGATTCAACTTTAATTATACCCTTAACTAGTTCTTCGAAAATTATTCTATTTATCTCATCCATTTCTGTATCACTGGGTAATAAGTAGTTAATTCCAAACTTATCCAGTTTTTCGGGGTATACTTTACTTTTCATCAAGTATTTGGTCCCCAAAATTCCTAAGCACTTATAACCCTCCTCTTTTGCTTTCCTCGCCACCTCCTCTGCTATATGCAGCCAGGGTAAAGGCGAAGCTCTCTCAACCATCTCAAATGCAATATGAATAGTGTTGTCAGGACAAATGACAAAGTCTGCACCTACAAGTTTTAGTTTTTTAGTTGAAGATAACATAAGTTCCGCAACTCCTTTCCAATCTCCAGCTCTGATAAGCTCAACGTATTTATTAAAAGGATGGGTATGCATAGTTATCTCTGGATGGGAATATTCACCGAGCACTTTCTGGGATTCTAGACAAATTAATCTGTAACATAGTGCAGCCCCCTCAGAACTACAAGCTACAATACCAATGTGTTTCATGGCTAACGATAGAGAGATCTACAGATAGTTATTTCGCTCTCCTCAACCTCTCCAGCACCTCTTTTAATTATCGCAATCTTCTTTTTACTAAAGAGAAGCAAACGGAGAAGAGAAAAGCGAAATTAATAAAATCCAATGGCCAAGCCAAAGATCTTTAATTGGCTATGACTTTCTTTACCTTACGAGTTCGAAGGATTTCATCTCCTCTAAGAACCTCATCTTCTTAGACTTTCTCAGTTCCTGCTCTCCTATTGGAAATACCAACTCTTCTAATTTAAGGCAAATCCATCTAAAGAATCATGTAAGTCTAACTCATATTGCGAAGATACTTCTTAATGAAGGAACCTTTTTTAAACTATATACCCAAGCGCGCTCTTAACCATCGATTGTACTCTTCGAAGACATCTTCTGGAATTGGATTCACGACTGGAACATCTCTTACTTTCCGCATTAGCTTTAAATCGACAGTGTATATTGTAGCCTTGAACTTTTTGGCTAAAGCTATAATGTAGCCATCCCAAGATTCAACGCTGTAACCTAAGGCATTTGTTAGCGAATCCAAGACGGTGTCAACGCTGACATCTTCGTAAAAAGCTGGCGATCGGGTTTCCAGCATTTTCGTAAGGGTTTTGTATGCCGATACTTTCTCCACTTTCAGATACCTTGTTAAAATGTGGTAAGCTCCCAAGATTGTTGAAGTAGGGATTATGCACTTCTTCTTCCACTTTAGGGCATCTGATATAAATTCAAGAGCGATATCTTTGGCTGGGTTCTCAAAGTGGGATATTACTATTAGCCCAACATCTACTATTCCCTCAATCCAATCTTTCCCAAGCTGTATTTTCTTGTAAGCCATTTTTCGTCCTCTTCGACCTCAGATACAAAAGCTCTCGGTGCATTATTCTTCAGAAATTCAATCAGTTCGTCCACTTTTCTCTCAAGATCCCCTCTATGAACTCTAATTACTATCTCATCATCTTTTACATTTAGCGTAAGTTCAACATTTTCGCTAATACCAAACCTCTCCCTAATCTCCTTCGGCAGAACTATTCTCCCATACTTGTCAACTCTCACCTTCACGTTAAACCATTGGATTGGAAATTTATAAACTTTTGGCAAATGGCAATTTTAATGGCAAAAAACTCTTCCTACTCTTCACGATCTTTATCTTGAAATATTCCTTCGCAACTGTTCTAGCTTACTATTTATCCTTTTATAGCTTAACTACCACTCTACTCAAAAACTGAAGTCAAGTGGAACTCAAAGAGAGTATGTTGCAGCTATATAAACTCAGGATCAACATTGTCAAGCCTTGGGAGGAATGGTTACAAGTGCTTAGGGGGTTTAGGAACCAAGTACCTGATGAAAAGCAAAGTTTATTCTGAAAATTGGATAATTTTGAATTAACTACTTACTTCGTAGTGACGAGGAAATGAATGAGAATAACTTTCGGAGAACTTGTCAAAGGAGTAATTTAAAAATGAGTTTAGAGGATTTCTCTAAAAAATGATTAAAAAATCTCCAAAAAAGGTTATGGACTGACTGAATCACTCCTAATCTTAACCAAAGAAGTCTCTCCAATTCCTACTTTGGACTCCACAAGATTCTAGCAACATCTACATTGAAAGTGGCAATCAGTGATTAACCATTGCATAGAAGCATTGTTTATGCTTTTCCAATTTTAATTTAAAGCTAGGGAATTAAATCTAGTTTAGAAATCAATATATAAACCAGCAAAATCTATTCCCTATGCTCAAAATCTTTTTTATACCACTTTCTTTCTTGCTCCTTACTCAGATAGCATTTGGTTTAACGGTTAGTGTTAAAGAGATCAATGCAACTCTTCCTTTCCCAATTGAGCGATGCTACATCGCTGACATAAAGGTATGTAGTGATGAACCAACAAATGTCAGTTTTAGCTTGGAGGAGGCTGAGAATGAGGATTGGTTAGTGTTGACTCCTGCGGGAACAATCCCTGTTAACTTGTGTGCAGATGTAATATTTACAATAGAGCCCTCAACTAGCAAACCTAGTGAGTTCAATGCTACTGCTATAATTAAATCGGATACGGAAGAATTTAGAATTCCAGTTTTGGTAAGGCTTGGGGATATAAGTAGCCTCCTTACAAATCGTGTTGAGGTAAAGGTACTTGACGAGGATGGGAATCCAATCGAGGGGGCAAATGTTACGCTATCATCCCCCTATGGACCCTATATTGTGACACTAGTCACAAAAAAGAATGGAGAAGCTGTGGTTGATAAATTTTTAAAAGAATTCTACATTGAGGTTAGAAAGGAGGGTTACAGACCGTACTTTGATTACATTAAAGGATCAAGTGTCGAAGTTAGACTTAAACCTCACGAGGTCAGTAAATTCAAGTACGAGAAGATTGCCGAGTATGACACCGGGTTTAGTGTTTGGTGGGTTAAAGCTTCAGCAGATGGTAAGTACATAGTAACGAGCCCGGGGATGCATCCTGGAGCAGCCAATCCGGTTGACAAGGCATACGTGATGTTCTTTAACTCAAATGGAGTCCTCCTCTGGAAGTATGAAATCAATACAAGTTCCTATACCAACATCGATTACTGTTGGGGTTTGGACATAAGCGAAGATGGTGAGTACATTGCGGTTGGATGTTACAATGGTTATGTCTACCTATTCAACCGGAGTGGCGAGCTTTTAAACAAGTATTATGCTGGGGGAAACGTAAGGGAAGTTAAGTTTACGGATGATGGGAAATACTTGATTTTTGGTCCCGCAAACAACGCCGCGGAATTTGGCATCTTTGAGGTACCTAGTTTTAAAGAAAAATGCCGGGGGTATATAGGTGATTGGGCAAGGAAGATAGCGATTAGCGGTAACAACATATCTGTCGCTGCCTCCAATGGGATGATTGGACTTTACGACTTTAATTGTAGCTTGAAGTGGTATGGGAGCAATAGTGGAATGGTTCCATTTGTTGGAGGATTTAATTCGAAAGGCGACAAACTCTTGACTGGTGGGAAGGGTATGAAAGTAATCATGTATGACATAAATGGTAGCACTCTTTGGGAGAGAAGAGTTGATCATGTGGCTATAATTGGGGAACTTGTCGGAAACGCTGCTGCATTCGCAACTCTTGGTGGATCAGTTTTCATATTCCATGAAAATGGTACGTTTAAGATGAAAATGCACAGAGAATTTGTCAGTCACAATGGCTTGTACATGACGAGGAATGGGAAATACTTAGCCTTAGGTGGAATTCATCCAATGGTTGTAGACAAAGAAGGAAACATCCTTTGGGATATGTACGTAAAAGATATTGATAGAGGTGGATTTGAAGGTGTAAATACCGTTTACTTGTCAGAAAATGCAGATTTACTCGTCCTTGGTTATTCTAATGGAAAGTTGGAGTTCTGGAAGAAATCCGGTTCGGTCTGGATTTACGACCTAAACTCGAATGGAATCATTGAAGTGAGCGAAGTTGACGAACTAATCGATCACTACAAATCGGATGGATGTGTAGATGATCTCGAGTTGCTTGAAGCAATTCAGTACTGGCTTGATGGGAAGATGGAAGATCTTGCACTTATCATGGTAATTCGAGAATGGCTTTAACTTTTCCTTTCGATCCCATTAGAAGGGCAGAAAAGGTTGAAAGGTTGGTTATGAGAGGTGAAATGAGAAAGTACTACAGATTTAGGTTTGCAAGGTATTATGGCGGTATTGCAACTGCAGATGCTGTTGGATGCAATCTACTTTGCGCTTATTGCTGGAACTACTATAGAAATCTTAATCCTTGGAAATATGGAACCTTTTATTCTTCGAAAGATGTTGCGAGCAATTTGAGAAGAATTGCACTAAAGAGAAATATTAGTCTATTTAGAATTAGTGGAGCTGAGCCAATATTGGGATTAAGATCTGCAGAACATCTAATAAAGGCAATCAAGCTAACTGGTGGAGAATTTATTTTAGAAACGAATGGGCTAATGATTGGGGAGATTCCGGAAATAGCTTCAATCTTGTCGGAGCATCCGGTTTCAATAAGAGTTTCAATTAAGGGTTGGGACGAAAAGAGTTTTGAGAAGATTACTGGGGCCAGGGGTGAATTTTTTAAGAATCAGCTTAAAGCGCTGAAGATTTTGAAGGATAGTGGACTTAGAGTCTGGCCCGCAATAATGTACGATGTATTTGGGGAGAGCGGTTTGCAGGAAATAGTTAAGAAGCTAAATAAAATTGGATTTGATGATGTAGAACTAGAGTATTTGGAAAGATATCCATTTGTAGTAAAGAACCTAAGGAATAGAGGAATACTATTGTAACTTTGATTTTAATGTCTCTAAAAATTCAAAAATGTTCTCCGGACTTATTGCATACTTTTTGGAATCTGTTTCGATGACTACAACCTCCTTCTTCGTGGCATAAACCCAAACTCTTCCCATTCCCCTAATGGAGTAGAGACCAAAGTATCCGAAAAGTCCTCCACAGCCCCAAAGTCTCAATCCTACTCGGCCAAGATCTGCCCCGTAAAATCTCCTAATTGTTGAGAATGGTATTTGGATTGAACCAATTCTTCTCACTATAACAACTCCTCTTTCCGTAATTTCATAGCACTTCGGTGCGTATAGATAGGTTAGAAGTAAAATGCCTAGAATTAGGAAATTGAATGCTAATGTGAACTCTTTTCCAGAAATAAGAGCTTTGTAAGTAATCGATAAAGCAATAGAAATGAGAAGAATAACGATGAAAGTAGTAATTACTTTTACAGTTTTATCCCATTCAGCTCTAAACACGTGAGCCATAAGGCTTTTTGGGATCCCGCATATAAAGCTGTCGTCGCTATGTGTGCGCGAGGATATTAAATTAAAAATAAAATTTTAAATTTAATTAAGAACCCAATCAAGGGTTGTAGGGATGCTAGAGGAGTTGTTTAAGGTCACTAAGGATGGGGTCATACTTAAAGTGGAAGTTGTACCCTCATCAAAGGGCAGTGAGATTGTTGGAGTTAACGTTTGGAGGAAAACTCTGAAGGTCAATTTGAAGAGTCCTGCTAGAGAAGGGAGAGCAAACAAAGAATTACTCATTCTGCTTAAAGAGGCATTTGGCTACGATGCTGAACTTGTAAGCGGAGCTAAAAAGAGAAGAAAGGAGATAATGCTAAAAGGAGCTGATAGGGAAACAGTACTGGAAAAATTGAAAAAATTCAGCAAAATTTAAAATGAATAAATTTTAGTAAGTTTATGGAGTTTGGTGAACTTAGTAAGTTAAATATTGTTGTTTTGGCAGACAACCACGTTCTAAGGCCTGGAAAGTTTGCTGGTGAGTATGGATTTGCTGCATACATAAAAGCTGTTGGTGATTGGGAGTTTGGAATCTTGTTTGATACTGGCTGTGGTGTAGTCCTTGAGGAAAACATGCTCCAAGCTGGAATCGATTGGAAGGACATAGACTATGTTGTATTAAGTCATAGACACTTTGATCACACTGGTGGGCTGATGAAAGTCATCGAAAACTGTAAGGCTCCAATAATCGCTCATCCAGATATCTTCAGACCCAACTTTCTCTGGATGAGGGGAAGGATTGTGAATGGAACTTTACCCTTCACCAAATCGCAGTTAGAAGCGAGAGGAGCTCAATTCATCCTGACAAGAGAGATATTCAAGTTTATGGGTGGAATTGCAGTGAGCGGTGAAATTCCGAGAAAGAGCGACGAGAAAGTTGAGGATATGTACACCCTAGAGGATGGCAAGTTTGTTAGAGATCAAATGATGGATGACATGGCAATCCTAGCGAGGACGAAAAAGGGGGGGATAGTGATAACTGGATGCGCTCATTCTGGAATAATAAACACTGTAAACTATGGAATCGAAGTTCTTGGAAACGTTTACGCAGCATTGGGTGGATTTCATCTGATGTTCACAACTCCAGAAATGGCAGAAAAGAGAATGGAATCTGTGCTTGAAAAAGTTGAATTAGCCGGGCCAACACACTGCTCTGGAAGCGTGGCTCAATGCGTTGCAATGAAGAAGGGCAAGTTTTTGCAGATGGGAAGTGGGGCCGTTTTCGAATTTTAATTACTTATTTTTTGTGTCCTCAACTCCCCTCTCGGTTATCTTGAATATGGCCTCTCCTTCTGGCAAGTGCGGAGAATCTATCAATCTTGCAATTCTTATGTCTCCTCTACCCTTCTTCAAGTATATCCTATAGGTTGCTGTGTGGGCAATTATGTGGCCGCCAACGGGTTTTGTTGGGTCACCGTACATGACATCCGGTTTTGCCATAACTTGGTTTGTAACAACAATGGCTGCGTTGTATATTTCTCCAAACTTCATTAGATCGTGTAAGTGTCTGTTCAATTTCTGTTGCCTGTCAGCAAGGGTCCCCCTCCCAATGTACTCTGCTCTAAAATGAGACATCAGGGAGTCGACGACTAATAGTTTTACGGGCTTACCCTCATTTTTTAATTTCTCGGCAAGTTCTCTTGCGTTGTCGACTAAAAGCATTTGATGATTCGAGTTGTAAGCTTGAGCAACGAAAATGTTTTTCAGTGCTCCATTAGGGTCTAAACCCTTTGCCTCGGCCATCTGGATTATTCTCTCTGGCCTGAATGTGTTCTCTGTGTCTATTATTATCGCAGAACCTTCTAACCCTCCCTCTTTCTCGCTTAGTTGAACGTTTACGGCGAGTTGATGGCATATTTGAGTTTTTCCACTGCCAAATTCCCCGAAAAGCTCCGTAATTGCCTGAGTTTCAACTCCTCCACATAGCAGGTTATCCAACGATGAACTACCCGTCTTTATTTTCCTTACATTTTTTCTTCTCTCTAGGACTTTGTCTCCGCTCTCAAAACCTCCTATGTTTGCCAGCTTCCTCGCGTGTTGAATTATCCTTATGGCGCTTGATTCACTAATTCCGCTTATCGTGCAAAGTTCTGAAGGAGAAGCAACTGCAATTGCTTCTATTGTTGAAAACCCAGCCTCTCTTAGCTTTTTTGCAGTTTCTTGGCCTACTCCTGGAATTTCCTCAAGATCTATAACCCTAGGTTTATCTATCATTGAAACACCTTCACAAGCAAAAATTAAATCTTTTTGGTGAATGCTAAAATGAGCCGCAAAATAGATTTCCTGATTTAAACAGAGCCTTTAGATTTATGATCGTGAAAAGATCTATTTTTCCCTCGTTACTAGGTAATCTGTAAGTTCGAGAATTATTTTTTTAGCATGGTTGTTTGGCATGATTCCGAGCTTTTCTTTTGCCTCTCTCGCAAATTTTAGAGCCATTCTCTTTGCGTAATTGATTGCACCGCAGTCTATTAACTTTTCTATGTCCCTTTTTATCTCATCCTTCGTTGCCTTCTCCTTTCCAAAGCTCTCGAGCTCAACTCCTTTTTCAAATGCCTTTATTACTATTAACGTCTTTTTCCCCTTAACTAGATCGCTTCCCCAATCCTTTCCAATATCCTTTCCAATTAGATCGAGCAGGTCATCGTGGATCTGAAATCCAATTCCACTGAGAATCCCAAATTCCCAAAGATGAGAGACTTTATCTCTCTCCCCGAATAGTATAGCTGGCATTGATGCTGATGCAGCTATAAGCGTACCTGTTTTTAACTTTACCATTTCCAAGTATTCCTCCTCGGATATTGTTTTCCTGTTCTCGTAGCTGAGATCTAAGAACTGTCCTTCACATATTCTTATGCAGACATTTGCAAGCATCCTTATGGCCTCGACTATGTTCTTGCTATCGACCTCACACATTGATATTAAGCTGAACGCTTCAGCAAATAGTGTATCTCCAGCAAGAATTGCAGTGGAATCCCCAAAGAGCTTATGAACTGTTGGAACACCTCTTCTCATCTCGTCCCTATCCATGATGTCATCGTGGACTAATGTGAAGTTGTGGATGGTCTCAATACTAATTGCTGCAGGTATTACCCTCTTGAAATCCTTTTCAAGCATCTCTGAGACCAGCGTGAATATAACTGGCCTCAATCTTTTCCCACCAGCTCTTATCAGGTGTCTTGCAGCTTTATAAAGACCTTCGGGTCTCTTTTCTGGGAGCAAAGCCTTTATTGCGTCGTTGATGATTCTCGACCTTCTCTCTATCTCTTCCTTTAGCATCGAATCACCTTTTAAACATAAATTTCTCGATGTTAAAGTTTCTGAACTCGAGCCAGCGCCTGAAACTTCCATTGACAAATATTCTAACTCTCTTTAATTCTGAAACTTTTTTGCAACCCGTGAGGAACATGGTAGTTTTTAGTCCTCTTTCAAAGTACTTTATCTTTTTCCTAACTTCCTCGCTTCCATTTACTGCGGCTTTGAGAAATGGCAATGCTGAACTTGCCACCTCTGCTCCGATCGCTAGACACTTTGCTACATCAAGACCGGATCTTATTCCTCCAGTTGCTATTATCGGGAGAATTCCATGACAATCAACTATGCTAAAAGCTGTAGGAATTCCCCATTCCCAGAAATCCCTTCCTAGGTCTCTTAGAGTCTCATCTTTGACTCTGAACGTTTCAACACCACTGAAAGTTGTACCACCTTTTCCTCCTACATCTATAGCATCGACACCAATTTCTTTGAGTTTAAGGGCAACTTCTCTGCTTATTCCTCCACCGGTCTCTTTTACGATGACTGGGACGCTTACCGAGTTGCAAACTTCCTCTATTACCTCTATCCCTCCCTTTGCTTTTAAGCTCCCCTCAGGCTGGATGCACTCTTGAAGGAAGTTTAAGTGGATGGCAACGGCGTCGGCATCAATCATTTCTATGGCCCTATCCACGACTTCAACTCCCCTCTCCAGAAGCTGTGGAATTCCAATATTTGCATAGATGAATGCTTTTGGAGCGAACTCCCTAACTACCGTAAAACTCTCCTCCAAGCTTTTGTCTTCTATAGCCGCTCTTTGACTCCCAACTCCCATTCCTATTCCTTCCTCCTCCACGGCTATTGCTAAATTCTTGTTTATCTCCTTGGTGTTAGGGTGTCCTCCCGTCATGGATGCGATGAAAAAGGGAAAGTTTAGCTCTTTGTGAAAAAACCTCTTCCTAGTATCTATTTCATCGAAATTTACTTCAGGCAATGCCTTGTGGATAAGCATAACGTCTTCAAGACCTGTATATCCGGTCTCTACTTCTTCTTCGAGGCAAATTTTGATGTGGTCCAGCTTTCTTTTTGATGTTTCCATTTAATCACCCTTTACGATTCTTGTCCCAACTACTTCGCCCCTTAAAAATTTTGCAACATTTTCTGGGGTTCCCTTGAAGATATAGGCATCACATTCTAGTTTCATACTTAAGATCTTCTCTATTTTCGATCTCATTCCACCAGTAACATCTATCTTCCCTTCAGCATGACCAACCTTTTCAAGCATAGATGGCTTGAAGATCTCGACCTTCTTCCTATCAATTAAAATATCAGTCTCACAAGCGAATCCAATTTTTTCAGCGTCAAGTCTCTCTGCAAGAAACACGACGATGTCATCACCTGAAATGACCTCGAATTTAGAACCGCTTCTTATCACATCTCCATGCAGAACAGGTAATCCGAACTTAAGAGTTGAAACTATTGCATCTAGATCGCAGGAAACTTCACCTCCATCCTTTTTGAAAACTTCAAATGGGTGTATGGGGAAAGCTGGTACACCAAAATCAACTAAATTTTGGCAGATGATATTGTTGAGCTTTAGACATGCAACATGTACCTTTGCAGCACCTATCTCACTCGATATACCGTACTTTTTTACATGTGGATGACCAAAAGATCCAGCACCATGAACCAAGATCAAATCCCTGTAGCTTTTTGAGATTACGTTGCATATTGATAAAATATTTCTCTCCTTTAAGCTTTCAAATCTTGTTTTGTCTGTTACAACTGAGCCACCTACTTTAAGTATCTTCAATTTTAGCTCCCTCCAGTTCTGGTTTTATGATAAAAGCGTTTTTAGGGATCTTACCTTCATAAATACCAAATATACACCCTCCACCTCCTGCCCCCGTAATCTTTGCGACTATTCCCTCCTCCTCCAATTTTGAAATTAAGTAATCTATTTCAGGTGTGCTAACTCCTATACCTCTGAGCAGAGATTGGTTAATTGAGATAAGATCCTTTACTGATTTTGGATCATTAATCCTTCTATACGCCTCAATGGAAATTGAATCTATCGCATTGAATATGCCCTCCATCACTTCTGGATATTTTTCTTTGAGTTTTGCAACTTTTGAAACCATTTCTGAAGTTGACTTCTCCCCGACGTAGATAACAAAGAAGGAGTAGGGAACCAAAAACTTCTCCATATCTGGAAAAAGCCAAGAACCACCAAATGTTGATATGAACGGATCTATGCCGCTTGCTCTTCCCTGAACGTCGATCTCGACTTTTCTAGCAATTTCGCATATCTCTTCTCTGCTCAGACCAGCATTGAATTCCTCATTTAGTGCCATTAGTGTTGAAACTGTAACAGCTGCTGAACTTCCAAGGCCGGATCCTGGGGGAATGTCACTCTCTATCTTCACTTCAACACCCTTAAGGTCTCTAAATTCTGAGAATCTTTTTATTGCAAAGCTAATGTAGGGATGAACTTCGAAATCTAAACCCGTGGTTCCGAATTTTGAATGAATCCTAATTTCGCCCGATTTTTTAACCTCGGCTTTGCACCTCAAATTTATAGCGGAAACAAGTGCATGCTTACCGTAAACTACTGCATGCTCTCCGAATAGGATGATCTTTCCTGGTGCTGAAGCTATCATTGCCTCCCCCTTCTCACAAAAATTTAAAGAATTTATGGGGATCTTTATCTATGAAGATAGTCTTCCACGATAAGTTCTTCCAAGTATATACGATGGACCCTGCAGCATCTGCTGGTAGGATGGAATCAATTGTTTTGGAACTGAAAGACTACGAATTTGTTGAACCAGAACCAGCTAGTGAAGAGGACATCCTGCTGGTTCATACGAACAGGCATTTGAACTACGTTAAAAGAGATTCCCTTGTTTACGAAATGGCCTTGCTCTCTGCTGGTGGAGCTATAAAAGCTGCTGAAATATCATTTTCAGAACTTGCATTTGCTGCTATAAGGCCTCCAGGCCATCATGCAAGTCCTGACAGCTGTTGGGGTTTCTGCTACTTTAACAATGTAGCTATTGCGATTAGAAAGCTCATGAATGAAGGTAAAATAAAGAAAGCAGTGATAGTTGATTTCGATCTTCATTACGGTGATGGCACCGCAAACATCTTTGCAAACGATCCTAACGTAACTTACTTCCATATGCCTGGGAGAGAAATTAGTAGGATCGATGAGTTCTTGGCAAACCTTGATTATGATATTATCGCAGTTTCTGCGGGATTCGATAGGCACAAAGATGATTGGGGAAGATTACTTGAAACTGAAGATTACAAGAAGATAGGAAGGATTGTGAAAAAGTGGGCGATCGAGAAATGTAATGGAAGGAGGTTTGCGGTTCTTGAAGGTGGCTACAACCACGCAGTTTTGGGGAAGAACGTTAGAGCTTTTGTCGAGGGTATGGAGTAATGGAAGTGGAAGTTAAGAGAGTCCTAAACAAACATAGAAGAGATTCTTGGTTTCTTGATGATTTTTCTCTCAATCCATACTACTCGTGTGATTTCAATTGCGTTTACTGCTACGTTAAGGGGAGTAAGTATGGTTCTGAAAAGTTTGCGGTCAAAATAAATAGCCCCAGAGTGCTCTCGCGTGAACTTTTCAAGTTCTCTAAGAAAAAAACTTTTGGATTTATAGCCCTCTCCTCGGCAACTGAACCATGGATGAAGGCTGAAAAAAAGTACATGGTTACAAGGAAGTGTCTCGAAGTAATAGCAAGTTACAGGTTTCCAGTACATTGCTTGACTAAATCCAACCTGATACTCAGAGATCTGGACTTAATTTCTGAAATTAAAGAGAGAGCCATTGTGCCTGAGGATTTAAAGCCACTAGATGGCGCCCTCATTACGATCTCGATCTCGACACTCGATGAAAAGATGTCAAGGATATTTGAACCAGGTGCACCGAGACCCAAGGAAAGGCTCGAAACTCTTTGGAGGATTAAGGAAGATGGTTTTAGAGCTGGAATAGCATTCATTCCACTCCTTCCATTTATATCCGATACTGAGGAATGCATAGAGGATATGGTTAGGAGTGCAAGGGAATATGGTGCAGATTACGTATTCTTTGGATCCCTCACATTGCATGGAATTGGAAAAGAACATTATCTTAGGGTTATAGAGAAGAAGTTCCCCGAGCTCATTGAGAATTACTCGAGAATTTATAGGCGTGATTATCCACCAAAAACTTATCAAAGATTTATAACTTCTCGTGCAAAATTCTATTGCGAAAAATATGGAGTTAGCTTGGGGATAAAGTATGATAGAGGTTAAAAACCTCGTAAAAAACTTTGGAAACAAGATTGTACTTGACGGAATCTCATTCAAAGCTTCGGGTGAAATATACGGGCTCTTGGGTCCAAATGGAAGTGGTAAGTCAACTTTGATGAAAATACTCGCCGGAGTCATTAAACCTACAAGAGGAATCGCGATGGTTGCAGGCTTCAACGTCTTGAGGAATTCATTGGATGTAAAGAGGGTTGTGGGTTACGTTCCTGAAACTCCGATATTGTATGAAAGCTTGACGCCATCTGAGATGTTTGACTTTGTAGGAAAAATAAGGGGAATACCAAAATATGAACTCGAGGAGAGAATAGATAGTCTAGCAAGAGCATTTGGGATTTCTGAGTACATGGATCAGTTTATTGGCACTCTGAGTTTTGGGACGAAGCAAAAAGTTTCGGTAATACTTTCTTTAATCCACAATCCCAGTGTATTGATATTGGATGAAGCGATGAATGGTTTAGATGCAAGATCTGCGAGGATTTTTCGAGAACTTCTATTCGAATTTAGAAATGAGGACAAAACTGTGATTTTTTCCACTCATGTCCTACCCCTTGCGGAGATAATTTGCGATAGGATCGGTGTAATTTATGGAGGGAAGATCATTGCTGAGGGGAGCGTGGACGAATTAAAAGAACTTGTACATGAGAAAAACCTCGAGGATGTATTTTTGAAGTTAACTGAAAGCAAGGAAGAGATATCTGAAATTCTTGATGCTTTGAGGTTCTAGCATGCTTGAAGTCGTTAGAATTATGTACAAGGAACTTTACTATCAGATGCTTAAAAGAAATCCAATGTTGAGCGAGGAAAAATTAATCAGGAGTACAAAGAAGTTTAGCATAAAAAGAAGGATTGCTACAACTTCTGCTTTTTTCTTTATTTTCGGTCTTTTTCTTGGAGGATCTGCAATTTTGGGTGACAGGTATGTTATTTCCACCCTTTCTGTCACTCTCACTCTCATAACGTTTGTCTTTACCTTTTACGCAACAGCTGTCAATTCATCCCATGCGATATCGATGGGAGTGTTTGAACCCCTAAAATTTCTCCCTCTCAGGATTCAGGGCTCGTATCTAAGTCAACTTCTAATTCTCGATTCTATTCCTTGTTTTGCAGCATCAATACCAACAATTTCAATCATAGCAACTAAGTATCCAGTTCAATCAATCTTCTTGCTTTTGTGGGTTCTTCTGGGTATTTTAGTGGGCCATACATTCGGATTAATGGTTTTGGCTTTTTTTGGAGTCCGGACATCTTATAGAAGGACTAAAGTCGGATTTCTCAGAGCTACCCTAAAAATCATAGGTCTTATTCTATTTGTAGGCGGATTTTATGCTCTAAGTTACTTTCAGAGATATATCTCTGAAAAGAGTTCTGAGTTTGCTCAGACTTTCTGGAAATATTCAATTTTCTTTCCTTTTTCTGCTTCTCTAATATTTGATTGGACCAAGAATCTGCTTGTCTTCTCGGTCTATCTAATCCTTTTTGTTTTGCTTTACAACTTCGCTTTGAAGAAAGTTTGGTTTGGAATTTATGAACCAAAAGTTTTCTCAGAAATTGCAAAACCTTCAAGGTTTAAAGCCGGATTTGGGGGCCAAATGACCTCTCTCGTGAAGAAGGACCTAAGATTGGTATTTAGAAAAGTTTCTATGGCTGTAGGTTTCTTTATTCCTTTCTATTTCATACTCCCTCAGATATTTATGGCAGTAAAAACAGGTAAATTTACAAAAGAACTTGCATTGAACCTCGTTTGCATGATATCTTTCTTCTCCTCAGTTAATGCAGACATAGTTCTAAGGGTTGAAAGTAAGGAGGTTGAATTCCTTAGGTCTCTACCCCTTAAAAAGTCCGATTTTGTTATTGGAAAAGTCATATCCATATCGATCGTCTCTATTTCATCCTCGGTAATAATGGTTGGGATCAGCTCTCTCTACGATACTACGTCCATCTTGGTTTTACCCCATTCTATATTCCTCCCTCTAGCAACTTCCCTCTTAACGATGTATTTGCTTTACAGGTATGGGAGTGAAGAAATTGGTATACCTGAGAGGAGCACTCCAAAAACGTTCTTGCTTTTCCTCGCCAATCTTCTTTTAATTGCCATTGTAGCCATTCCGGCAATATTTTCGAAGGTGAATGGGTGGTTGGTTAGCTACTCTATTTTGATTGCAATTTTCTTGATTTTATTATATAAAATATTTAGATTGTAATAAATCAAATTTTCAATGCGAGTTCTGCGGCCTCTCTAGTAGCATCGATTGCCTTTCTAGGTTTTAAACAGTCTCCAATTTTGTAAACCTCAACTTTGTCTTTGAGCTCCTCATAGAGACCATCGTTTGGTATTGTTCCAACTGCGAGCACTACGGAGTCAAATCTAAGTTCTTTTCTTTCTCCATTGGACTCGAAAATGACTGAATCTTTTTTGATTTCTATTACCTTGGAATTTGTTAACATTTTGACTCCCTTCTCCCTCAAGTACATGATTACCGTCCATCTCGTACTAATACCTATGTCTTTTCCTATCTTTGGTAGCATTTCTAAAATTGTTACATCCTTACCTTCATTAGCCAATTTTGCAGCTACACAACATCCAACTCCTCCACCACCTATTACTGCAACCCTCTTTCCAACATCTTTTCCTAGTAGAACATCAAATGCTAGATCGCAGTTATCAACACCAGGTATTTTGGGTATCAACTGGGATGCACCAACAGCTAGAATTACAACATCGGGTCTCTCTTTTAATATTTTTGCAGCATCAGCGTTCTCATACTTAATCTTGACACCGAGTTTTGGAAGAATCCTCTCGAAGTACTTTCCGATTTCAGAAAACTCGTATGAGATTGGTGAGTTGGCAGCTATGTTGAGTTGTCCTCCCAACTTTGATCTTTCGTAGAGAACGACCTCATGTCCTTTTATTGCAAGCAACTCAGCAGCTTTGCATCCGCCGGGACCACCGCCAACTATGACAATTTTTTTCCTTTTCCCCACTCTCATTTCTCTGAATTCAGCCTCCCTTCCTACAGTTGGATTTACTAGACAAGTTATGGGCCTTCCTTGCATAACCATATCCATGCATCCTTGGTTACAAGCTACGCAAGTCCTTATTTCATGAAATCTACCCTCCATCACCTTCCTCGGAAATTCCGGATCGGCAAGTAAGGCTCTAAACATTGAGACCATGTCAGCCATTCCATCTCTGAGAATTTTTTCTGCGACCATTGGGTCATTTATCCTGTGGGATGCAATTACTGGAATACTAACGGCATCCTTGATTTCTTTAGCAAGATATGCGTAGCCGCCCCTTGGAACTAGCATGGTGACAAGAGGTTTTCTAGACTCGTGCCATCCAGCCATTACATTTATCGCTGAAATTCCTGCATCCTCCATTATCTTTGCTATCTTTTTCATCTCTTTAACCGTATTTCCACCTTCAATGAATTCATCTCCTGCTATCCTCATTAAAATTGGGAATTTTCCACACTTCTCTTTGATTAACTCGATTATTTCAACTGCAAATCTAGTTCTATTCTCCAAACTCCCTCCATACTCATCAGTTCTTTTGTTTGTTGCTGGACTGAAGAATTGAGATATTAGATAACCTGCAGATCCTATTAGTTCAACAGCATCGAATCCAGCTTTTTTTGCTCTTAACGCAGCCTCTGCAAACTCTTCCTCTATTCTGATGATTTCCTCCTTTGTAAGTTCTTTTGGAACTTTTTTAGTAAATATTGGAGGAGGTACTGGAGATGGAGCAACTGGAGTTCTGTGTGGGTCTAAAGATATTTCGTACCTTCCAGGATGCCATATTTGGAGTGCACAACTTACACCGTACTCATGAAAAATGTCGGATATCATTTTCAGTTCGGGAATGAATTTATCATCGTAAACACCTATTCCACCAAAGAAGTGAGGTTCAATTTTTGCAATTCCCACTACTGCAAATCCGATCCCTCCTTTTGCTCTTTCTCTGTAAAATTCTAGTAACCTTTTCGTCACTCCACCTTCTGGTGTATGGTAGTTCGTTTCGCCAGCAGACATCACCATTCTGTTCTTTAGTTTAATCCCGTCAAATTCTATTGGTTCCAGAAGCTTTAGCCGCTCCATAGTAAAAATTAATCTTAAAAATTTAAACTTTTCAGAATTTCCAGTAAAAGCCAAAAATTTTGGTTGGAATTTTAAATTTAGAACTAAAATGGGGATTTAGGATTCTCTGATGAACTACCCCTTAGCAACGCCCAGAGGTAGGAGTTTAGCTACCAATGTAGATATACCTGCCCTATGGACGACATCCACAACTACATCACTACTCTTGTAGGCCTCTGGGGCCTCCTCTGCCAAGAGCGCACCTTGAGTTGCTCTCACATATATTCCCTGCTTCTCAAGTTTTTG
>Ga0180302_10000392_pt1 | contig 18795 bp, 17 predicted proteins | sample GuaBasSediGuay17_FD_121794 | JGI IMG/M metagenome (GOLD analysis project Ga0180302, IMG submission 121794) | Subseafloor sediment microbial communities from Guaymas Basin, Gulf of California, Mexico - Guay17, Core 4571-4, 12-15 cm | ecosystem: Environmental > Aquatic > Marine > Hydrothermal... | reverse complement strand
TTCTGTTACAGTCCTTACAAACCCACCGAGAATCAGAAGGCTGAACACTATCATGACCGCATTCAGTACATGTTACACGGATTTCGGAGGCACTTTTTTGGAATGACATGATACGTAGAGAGAGTAGCGCGATGCCGCCATAATCGAGTAGATCGTTGAAACTATCCAGGCGTGGAGGTTCGGCTGGGGCGACGATATCTGAGAAGGATTTGAGGATCACAGCAGGTTTTTCCAAGAACGGAGGTTTGTCATAGACCACATTTGCTAGAAGAACAGCAGTACCGATCGGAGTGCTGAGAAGCCGTTCTACAAACCTGCCGTACGCAACGACCTGAGTGAAATAGGATTCGTCGCTAAGTAAGGCTAGTGCAACTGGTCGAGTGGTTCCATCAGGCATTTTTATTTCATGTGCTTTAACTTCTTCCAAGATACCTACAACCCATAACCCCGCTTCTCCTAAAGGAACTTCTCCATCGAAGATCTTCTTTATTGATACGTAGTGCGGTTTCCGTAGTTGCGGTACTAGTGCATTGCTTACGGGAACCACCGCAGAGAGCCAGTCCACAAATAGCCAAACCATACCACCTCGTCGACGGGCGCGTACATTCTCTACTGACAGAGAGGTACCAGGTTCTAGGAGAGCAAGAAGCTGAGCAGTCTGCCCTGTAGCACGTAAATGACCAAAACTTGTGTCATCGTACACTATCATTTCTACTCGATGCTGTTTACGATCTTGGCGTTCGACCGTATACGGCTCCTTAACGTGAAGAACTCTAACTAGAAAATTGCTTGTTACGAACTCTTCTCCAACACTATTTAGGGTAGCGTAGGTTATCGGCGGAAGCTGCGCTTCTACAGGTCTTATTGACGAAAATTGATTGATGTGTACCTCAACAGCACCTCGAATGCGCGATTCTCGTGCAAAACCGCCTACTATTTCCACTACAGTTCCTATAGAAACGATGCGCTGTAGCTGTTCGCTAAGATTCCAAGCAACCACCGGTATGTATCCAGAATCGTCCCTTATGAGAAGCCGTTGCAACGTAGTTGTTTGACCCATTACAGGAGAGAACCTTTGTTCAGGGTAGATCCTACGGACCTCACCTACGAGCCTACCAATGCCATCGCCAACCTGAACTTCGCTGATTTTTTTCGTGAAGAACTCTATAGGGGGTGCGCGGTCATCCTTAGTTTCCGCTATTGTCCCTCTCTCGGATATGTGAAACTCTAGGCGGCGAGTTAGCTTATTCTCCTTAACATACGCGTGGACTACCTGAACTGCAACGCCGGGTCTAGCCCAAGACTCTAGTTCGCTTGCTTGAGATCCCCACACTACGAGAACCGCTGTTCCGCTTTCATCCCCTACCACTAGTCTACGAAACATAGTGTGGGTATGAGGTGCCACGCGTAGCTCTCCCACGTAGATGAGGCGGGCGGGAAAGTTTGCGGAACGAACACGGTTCTTCAGGAGCTCCGAAATGGTAACAGGACCTTCGTGCGTGAGGAATTCACGCACCTCTACACCTAAGCTTATCGCTAACCGTAAAGCCGCTACTAGAGAGCTGCAAGACTCGTTTTCTTCGATTTCGTGTATCCTTCTAAGAACAAACTCCCGTGTAAGGTCGGATCTCTTTTCAAGAATGCAGCGGATGATACGCTCAAGCTGTTCCTTCTCGGCAGTCACAGCATAAGACCTAACGTGGGGGATTTATGTTTCCTCCTCTTCAGAAGTGGTGCAAGCGTATACGATTACTGCTACCAGCGCGGCTATAGCTGTTGCAACTGCAAAGAAATATAGTAGGTTAAAGAATTGCTCTGGTGTCATATGGAATTTCTTTCTCTATCTACTTCCATAATCACTTGCTCTAGGATCTCAAGACCCTTATCAAGAAGCTCGCGCGGAATGTTAAGAGGAGGAGCTATTCGTAGCGTACATATACCACACGTAATGACTGCAATACCTCGCTTCCACGCGCGAAGCATCACTTCACGCGCAAGCTTAACACCTGGCTTTCTGCTCTTTTTGTCTTCGACAATTTCTACGCCTATCATCAACCCCTTACCGCGTACGTCGCCTATAATGGCGGATTTTTCAGACAATTCCTTGAATCGCTTAGTTATGTAGGCGCCATCCTTCTTAGCCTTATCCAACAGACGTTCCTCTTCTATAATAGAAATGGTTTCTAATGCTGCACGGCAGGATACAGGGTTACCGCCGAATGTAGACGCATGCGAGCCGCCTACCCAGTCCATTAGCTCGCTTCGAGCAACGGTAGCACCAAGGGGGAAGCCGGAGGCTAATGCTTTAGCAAAACAGACTATATCAGGCACCGTATCCCAGTGGTTTATTGCACACCATTCTCCAGTACGCCCCATTCCCGCTTGAACTTCATCATCTACCATGAGGATGTCGTACTGATCACAAAGCTTCCGTAACCGCGGGAAGAATTCAGGAGGAGGTACAACGTAGCCACCCTCACCTTGTATTGGCTCAAACACGATTGCAGCTACTTCCTCAGGAGGTACGAATTTCTTGAAGAGCCACTCCTCTATGAAGGACACGCACCAATAATTACAATCGTCAGGGTTCAGCTGGAATGGACATCGATAGCAGTAGGGGTAGGGTACGTGGAATACGCCAGGGAGTAGTGGACCAAAGTATCGTCTTTGAACGGGCTTGCTGGAGGTTAGGGAAAGCGAACCAAAGGTTCTTCCGTGGAAAGCCCCTATGAACGCGATAATGTAAGGGCGTCGAGTATGCCAGCGTACGAGCTTTAGGGCAGCTTCAACAGCTTCGGTTCCACTGTTACCATAGTATACTTTCTTGTCGAATCGACCAGGAGCTATCTGAACGAGTTTCTCTGCGAGTAGTACACTTTCCTCGTAATAGAAATCGGTGTTGGAGTAGTGAATGAGTTTTCTAACCTGGTCAACAACCGCTGAGACAATTCTGGGATGGCAGTGTCCTACGTTTAAGCAGAGAAGTCCTGAGTTAAAGTCGATGTATCGATTACCATCTACATCTATTACCACAGAGCCCTCTCCGCGCTCGACAACAAGCGGGTAAAACCTCACGTAGGAGGGGGAGATGACTGCGCGGTCGCGTTCTAGAATAGCTCGTGCTTTAGGTCCAGGAGGTGTTACCACGATTTTGGGGACTTCGGAGTAGCCCACCGAGGGGCGAAGAAATTGGAATAAAAGACTTGTAGCTACCTACTTATGCCGGGTCCTCTTCTTTTCCTCCTTCTCTTCGCCTTTGGTGACGACGATCTCGATGGTCGATACATAGCCCGTCCGACCGTCCTGCCTGGTGATCTGCTCTGAACCGATGTTTATTGCTTTGATCTTAAGTTCCGGAATTATCGATCTCTTGATGATCTGTACTGTATCCACAGCGCGCTTAATGGCCATCCCTCGAGCGCGAAGGTGGATTTCTGTGTAGCCAGCAGCGAAGGACTGTATTATAGCCATCACGTACCGCATAGGCTCTTTGCGACCGATTAGGATCTCAGCTGTCCTCTCGCTCATGGTGGGCGAGGCGCGTTAAAACTTCAGATAAAAGGCTTAGACGAGCTCCGCCTCTCTCTTCAGTCGCTCTATCCCTTCTTCAATCGCGCGTTCTAATTCAGCCTTCAGCTCAGGAGTCATCGTTCGAAAGCGAAGCTGATGTTTGAGGAACTCATCGATGGGTTTACGGCGGCTCTTATCTAAGTAAGGCGTGAACGCAGGGGATATGCGGAGCTTGCCATGCTCGATTTCGTAAAGCGCCCAATAGCCTGTTTGAACCGCTAGACGACTTATCTCGACCGTCTTAGAAGCGTCAAACCGCCACCCAACAGGACATGGCGTTAATATATGCAGAAACTTGAACCCGCGAATCTGCCTCGCCTTTCTAACCTTTTCATACAGGTCTTTTGGAAAGGCTATCGTTGCTGTAGCAGCGTAGGGGACATGGTGCGCAGACACTATTCTTAGCAGATCCTTCTTATGCTCGCGCTTACCAGTTGGCGTCGTTGTTGTCCATGCGCCAATAGGTGTCGCACTACTGCGCTGTATTCCGGTGTTTGAGTACATTTCGTTATCGTAGCATATGTAGAGAATGTTGTCGTTTCGTTCAGCTGCTCCTGACAACGCTTGGAGCCCTATGTCAAAGGTACCTCCATCGCCAGCCCAAGCAACCACGCTGAAGTCCTTCTCTCCAAGTTGTTCGAGGGCCGCAGACACTCCTGCCGCAACTGCTGCTGCTGCTTCAAACGGGATGTTGACAACAGGTACTGCGAACGAGCTTCCTGGGAAAATTCCTTGGATGACCGTACTACAACAGGCGGGGATTACGAAGACGGTACGGGGACCTAGCGCCTTCATAACGATACGAAGAGCGATAGTGGCTCCACAGCCTGGGCATGCGGTGTGCCCAGGGAGAAGAAATTCTTCCCGGGGTAAGCCGAAGGGAAGCTTCATAGCATTATCACCTCCTCACGACGCTTAACCTTGGCATAGTCCTTGACCGTTCGGCGAACGAAGTCTGCCAGTACAGTATAAGGAACATCTACACCACCCAGCCCAACTACATAGCCATGCACGGCGGGGGGATCTTTGAGTTCGAAGAGTGCGTCACGGACCTCAACAGAGAGCATGCCTCCTTTCCCGTAGGATGCGAATCTGTCGAAAACCGTAACAGAGTGAACCTCTTTGAGCAGCTGGCGAAGCTCTTCGCTTGGAAATGGTCGGTAGAACCTTACTCGAACTGCACCAACACGTAATCCCTCTTCTCTAAGTAAGTCCACAGCGAGGAAGGACTCAGCACCTAGAGAGCCTATGCTTACAATCGCGTGCTCAGCATCCTCCATCTGATAGGTCTCAACAAGAGCCCCATGAAACCTACCAAATCTCTTCCGGAACTCGTCAACCGCCTCTACAATCACCTTACGAGCCATTTGCATAGCTTCATGCATTTGCCTTCGCAGATGCTGGAAATGCACTGGTAGTACGAGGTTTCCATGCGTATATGGTGCATCGAAGTTTAACGCCCACGAGGGTTTTTTCTTCGGAGCGTAGTCAAGTATCTCCTCTCTTGGGGGGAGGTGGACGGGCATGTATGTGTGTGATAGAATGAAGCCTTCGTAACATACCATAACCGGAAGCAGAACTCGCGAATCCTCACTTATACGGTAGCCCTGAATGACCGAGTCAAGAATCTCTTGGTTGTCCTTACAGTACACCTGTAGCCAGCCAGTATCCCTCTGGGCGGCTGAATCAGAGTAGTCCGCCCATATCGACCAAGGCGATCCAAGCGCTCTGTTTACATTACACATCACGATAGGAAGGCGGGCTCCTGCGGCCCAGTGAAGAACTTCGTGCATGAGGGCTAGTCCCTGAGAAGCGGTAGCTGTGAAGGTTCTTGCGCCCGCAAAGGCGGCTCCAACGCATACGCTCATGGCGGAGTGTTCGCTTTCAACGCGTATGAAGCGTGCCTTTAATCGACCAGATTCTACGAATTCTGCAATTAACTCCACAACAGGCGTTTGAGGAGTTATGGGATACGCTGCAACAACGTCAACATCGCAAAGGAATGCTGCATAGGCGGCGGTGTGATTGCCGTTGAGAATTTCGGTACTCATTCCTCACGCACCATAGATATCGCGTTTCGAGGACACTCGTTTGCACAAATGCCACAGCCCTTACAGTAGTCGTAGTCGATGATGGGATACCCCTCCTCATTAAACGAGATCGCGATATCTGGGCAAAACACCCAACACAGCCCGCAGCGAATGCACTTATTGCGATCGACGGTTGGCTTTTGAAAGCGCCATAGCCCTGTTTTGCCACCGACACCCTTTACGGGTTGGGAGAACGCTGCATGCGGGATTGCTTCAGGAGCTAGCTCCCGACCCAGGCTGGGTAGCATCCCTGGCGCATTCGCTTACCTTTTAGGATTTGATGGCTGGACGGATACGAGTACTCTCATATGCCAATCGGACAGCGCGAGCGTTGATTTCACCCCGTTTATCAGGCCACGTCTTAAGGATAACCTTCTCAACGCTGTCCACGCTAACGAGATTTGTTGCCTTCGCAATAGCACCTAGCATAGCGGTGTTCACAATTGGAATACCTGCTAAGAGTAGTTTGAGATCAAGGGCTATGGAGGTAGCGTCAACGGTAGCTACGGCGAAATTGGGGGGGATGTTTAGGTCCTTAGGGTCTTTAGAGGTGTTTACGATTACAAAACCCCCCTCGTTGAGACCGCTTAGTGGATTTACGTAAGCGAATAAGGAGGGGTCTAGCACAACCACGTGATCGGGTTGGTAGACTTGGCTTCTAAGCAGTATTGGTTTATTGGAGATTCGTGTATATGCGGTTACAGGGGCGCCTCGTCGTTCTGCGCCGAAGAAGGGAAAGGCTTGGCTCCATTTGCCTTCTAGGAAAGCTGCCTTAGCGAGAAGCTGTGCTGCAGTTACAGCACCCTGACCGCCCCGACCGTGAAATCGAATCTCAATTATGCCAGGTACCTTCTTCACCGCCGCAGCACCACTTTATAATATAACTCTGTGTTCTATGGGGCGGCAGAGTACATGTAGCCCAGAACAGCAAGTGTAATGAAGAGTATGGTTAGTATTAGAACCATGTGCATCTTTAGTCGGATTCCGCCTACCTCCTCTTCGTAGAACATCAAGAGTCCTGCTGAGGACATAGGCAATCGTGTACCTCCGCGTCTACGGCGCTGACGGCGGCTGCTCACAATGGAACAACGGAGTTATGTTTTAAGGAGTTTCGTTGTGCAACCTGTGGACCCGCTGCTTGCATTTGATGAAGCAGCATTCGTGAAATCAGCTACAGAATTTATCCGAAGGAAGGTAGAAAGCAGCGGTGCGCGTGGGGTTGTTGTTGGTGTTAGTGGGGGGGTTGACTCTTCTGTGACGGCAACACTCTGTGTGAAAGCAATTGGCTCCAACAGAGTCTTGTTGCTATTTATGCCTGATGAGATAACCACAGAGGAAGATCGGCGATGTGTGTCGTTACTAAGCCAGTGGCTTGGGGTAGAGGTGCGGGAAGTGCCCATTACAACCACAGTTTACGCCTTCTTCGACCTGCTAGGTCGCGCAGACCGTGTAACAGAGGGTAATCTACGAGCGAGGGTGCGTATGGTAGTTCTATATTGGTTCGCTAATAGGGAACGGCGATTAGTTGTAGGAACATCTAATCGAAGTGAGTGGTTAACAGGGTATTTCACTAAGTACGGAGATGGAGCGAGTGATTTAGCGCCGCTTCTGACTCTTTACAAAACCCAGGTGTGGCAATTAGCACGATGGTTAGGGATACCTGAATTCATCGTAAACCGAACTCCATCGGCAAGGCTGTGGTCTGGTCAAGAAGATGAAAGAGAGCTTGGTATACGTTATACTATACTTGACTCAGTGCTTGTGCGGTGGGAGCGTGGTTACGACCCTAAGGCGATAGCCTCAGAGATAGAAGCCCCCTTGCACGTGGTCGATAGAATAGTGAAGCTAGTGCAAAGTAGCTCTCATAAAAGACAGTTACCGCAGCACTTATGAAGGGATCTCGCTTTAAAGCCTGTGGGAAGGCGGAGGAGAAGGCGGCGGCGCGTAATACGACGTCGTCCTAGGAGGCTTCCTAGTACGTTCACTTGTCCAATATGTGGGAATCCTTCCGTCAGCGTGCTTATGAGACGGGAAAGCATGCGAGCAGAGGTTACTTGCGGCGTTTGTAGGTACACGAGAGTTTACACAAACGTGCCAAGCGTGTTTGAGAAGGTTGATGTGTATAACCGATTCATAGACGATTTCCACGAAAGAGGGGTCCTAGAAGGAGAAAGCGCGTGGACAGCGGAACACGCAGCCCTAACTAGTGAAGTTCCAGCAACTACAGAGAGTACGTCAGAGGAAGAGAAAAGTTCTTCAGAGACAGAGCAGAAAGAATCGCGTGGAGAGAACCCACATAACGAGCATTAGCCCGTCACTACGCTCATACCGGGAGAATATTAGAAAACGTGTAGAAGAAGCGTATGAATTTGCCCGTAGAGCAATAAAGAACATAGATCCGTTAGCGGATGTACACACTGCACTGTCTTACAGCGTCTACGACAACGTAGAGTACCTGACGGGGATCCAGGGTATTGCAGACCGCTTGCGACAATTAGCGTCCGCCTGTCGCTGCAAGCTGGATCTAGCACTACGAATTGCAGGAGAGATCGTAAGGGGAGATTTGGTACCGGAAAAGGACCTTGAGAAGCGGTGTGAATTAGCGATCAGAGCAGGGCTTGCAGTGTTAACCGATGGAAAGACTGTTGCCCCTACAGAGGGGATTAGCGCGGTTCATATCAAGCGACGAGGTAGGAGGCGCTTTCTTTCCATATATTTTGCAAATCCAATAAGATCGGCGGCGGGTACGGAACAAGCACTAACCCTCGTTATTGCAGATTACGTTCGTCAAGTAGCGCAGTTAGACCCCTTCATACCGACGGAACAGCAGGTTAAGAGAATTGTTGAAGAGGTACGTACATTCGAAAGGGAGGTTATTCGGTTTGCATCCGCGGTATCTGATGCAGCTCTTGAGATAGCGTATAGGAATCTGCCCGTAGAGTTGACAGGTGTTCCTACTGATAAGGTGGAGGTTAGTGCGTATAGGGATGTAGAGGGCGTAGAAACGAACCGTGTTCGAGGAGGAGCGTTACGTGTTCTTAACGACGGAATTGTGGCAAAAGCGCATAAGATCATAAAGGAAATGCAAGAAAGCGGGTTATCGCCATGGAGCTGGCTCGAGGAGGTAGTTAAAGTCAGAAAACGGAGTGCGGGGGGAGAAGCGCACAGCCGCGTCGTCGACGAGATAACGATGGGTAGACCTATTATATCCTTATCCGGCATCCCGGAGGGATTCCGAATTCGCTTGGGTAGAGCGAGAAACACCGGGTTTGCTGCACTAGGGATACATCCTGCAACGATGGTGGTTTTGGGAGGGTTTCTTGCGATAGGATCGCAACTAATTACGGAGGGTCCTGGGAAAGCCGGTGTCGTTATGCCTGTATCCAGTATCGAGGGGCCAGTTGTAAAGCTGCGTAACGGCGCCGTTGTAAAGCTACGCAGCAGAAAGGAGGCGCAGAGACTGCGCGATTACATCGAGAAGATCCTATGGCTAGGAGATGTTCTTGTAGCAGTCGGGGAGTTTATAGAGAATAACGCAGAGCTGCCTTCAATTGGCTATTGTGAGGAATGGTGGTCGCTTGAGCTCCGTTCACGCATCGAGGAGATTGGTGGATTTGAAAGAGCGGCGGAGCTTACAGGTATACCTGTTAGCAAACTCCGGAGCTTTGTAGACGAACCCCTTAAGGAGATTCCATCAGGAGAGGAGGCGTTAGTGATAAGCAGAGTTCTAGATGTCCCGCTGCACCCTCGGTATACGCCGTTTTTTGAAAGAGTGTCAAACGACGATCTTCGACTGCTTCATACAGCGATTCAGCAGAGTCTACGACGGAAGGAGCGGCTTGAGATACCTTTTGACGAGTGTGTAAAGCAAGTCCTTGAAGAGCTGTGTGTGGAGCACAGAGTTGAGGGAGAGAGAATTGTGATAGAAGGGGATATGGCTATAGTCTTACAACAACTACTAGACCCTACTCAGCCGTTTGCAGTCGATCCTTCCCAATCTCCTCTAGAGAACGTAGCAAAGCACGCTGGAGTCAAGCTACGAAACAAGCTTGGTACGGTTCTCTCGGCGCGTCTTGGTCGCCCAGAAAAAGCGCAACAACGCAAGATGAAGGGCCGGGTTAATGTCTTGTTCCCTGTAGGTGGTTACGGTCAAACCAAGCGTAGTCTCGCGCGAGCGCTGGAAGAGAACGTTATTCAAATCCAGATATTCAATCTAAGGTGTAGTACACGCAATTGCCCAAATAGAAATCAGCTCATTTTCGAGGGTAGCAGGTGCCCGTACTGTGGAAACCCAGGTGTTGTACAATTCACATGCCCTAAGTGCGGTGCCGTTGTTCCTCCACCAATTTGTCCAGATTGCGATAGGCGGGGCGCTAGAGTGAGGTTACGGCTTGTAGGAAGATGCCCTACCTGCGGAAAGGAGCTTCTTCCAGGCACCTTCTGCCCGGCATGCGGCAGTCTCGCGGAAGTGTTGGGAGAATGCCCCCGTTGCGGACGAAGAGTGGAGGTTAAGCTTCTTTGTCGACGGCATAAACGACCGATAGAAGCGGTTCCCTATAGTAGTGTGCGTATCAGCCTGAGGGAATACGTTCAGCGGTCTGTCAAAATAGCAGGTGTTGATGTCGGAAACGTACGAGGAGTCGAGGGTCTGACCAGCTATGCAAGACGACCAGAGCCTTTGGTTAAGGGACTGCTTAGAGCAAAGCACGGGCTCTTTGTATTCAAAGATGGCACAGTACGGTTTAACGCAACTAATGCGCCTCTGACGCATTTCTACCCCCGCGAGATCGGGGTCTCGGTTGAGAAGCTGAGGGAGCTAGGATACGTATATGATGTAGAGGGCAGCCCGCTCGTTCGTTCTGATCAGCTTGTGGAGCTAATGCCACAGGATATCATCATCCCCGAGGATGCAGCAGAGCACATGGTTAAGGTCTGCAAGTTCATAGACGAACTGCTTGTGAAGTACTACCGCAGTAAGCCGTTCTACTGCGTTGAGCGAAAAGAGGACCTTATAGGCAAGCTCGTTGTCGGAATAGCGCCACACACATCCTGCGCAGTTGTTGGGCGGGTAGTCGGGTTTACTAAGGCACGTTGCTGCTTTGCACACCCGCTCTGGCATGCCGCAAAGCGCAGAAACTGCGACGGCGACGAAGACAGCCTCGCTCTTCTCATGGATGTGTTTCTCAACTTCTCGCTAGACTATTTGCCTGCAGAAACAGGAGGTCGTATGGATGCTCCACTAATCACCCTTGTCTGGGTTAACGCCGAGGAGGTGGATGAGGAGGTCTATGCTATGGAAACCTGCGACCAGTTACCACTAGAACTATACGAAATGGCTGGAAAAGGCGTATCCGCCCGCACCATTGCAACCCTTGTCGACCGCGTCGGTACGCGCCTAGGAACGCTAGCAGCGTATCAAGGATATAGATACACAGCACATACGGTTGATATACATGAAGGAGATGTTCGATCTGCATACTCGACCGTGAAGACGATGCGGGAAAAGCTGAATCTACAGCTGCGTGTAACGAGAGCGATAAACCGCTTGCTTTATGAGACAACTGTGAGAGTCGTGCTTAACGGACACGTGTTTCCAGATATCGCAGGCAACCTGATGCAGTTCGGCAGACAGCAACTGCGCTGTACAAAGTGTAACCGCACCTATAGAAGACCACCTCTCTCTGGGCTATGTGAGAATTGCCGAAGAGAGCTAAAACTAACGGTGTTTCAAAAGACTATAGAGAAGTACCTGCCAATAGCTCTTGATCTTGTTTCTACAATCGACGAGCACAGCTACGAGGCCGCACGAGCAAGACTGCTGTATTTATCGGTAAAGAACGCGTTCGGGGTCGACGCACAGCCGAGACAGCGCGAAGAGCAGAAACGACAGCGTACACTCAGCCTCACAGAATTTCTGTAAAAGCGCAAGGTAGAATCACCTGAAAGGACAGCGGCAAGGTGTATGCCCGCACTTAGGACATTGACCTCTATATCGTTTTATGGATACATCTTCTAAATCAATATCAACTAGATTAGCAAGAGAGCACAACCACGCAAATACGTCTGCAAACTCCACTTCCATCTTTTCTCGATCACCGTCGCGCACTGCTGCCATAAGCTCTCCTACCGCCTCAACGAGCCAGAGCGCTGTTTTCAAAACACCTCTCTCAAGATCCCGATCTCCGTAGATCCTTAGCATGAGTTTCTGGAACTCGCGTATATCCATCCGCGCGGTTGCATGCCGCGCAAAAACATGTACGCGCAACTGTTATACAAAACCGTATTCCAAAGAGAGGCGATGGATCGTGTACTTAGCGAAGAGTTGGTGAAGTGGCTCACGAAAGTCCTTGATGATCCTATCGTGAAAGCGCTCCTACCAAGGACGACGCTGACGAAACCACAGCTAGAAACATTAGTAATTTATCATGCAGAAATGTTAGAAAATAAATCAATAGAATTTAAGAAAAACATTAGATTGGCGCTGATGAAGCTCAGAGGCGAAAAAGCTTCACTGTCGAAAGGTGCCTTTGTCCGCACGCTTCAACAAGCAAGAAGAAACGTGTTAAGATCAGTTGCAACAATAGTGCTTCTAAGCTACCTAGGGTTATTAGATCCAGATACGTTGATACGTGCAAGGGGCGTCGGTGTGACATTACGTGAGGTCATGGAGGAAATGGAAGCGGTGGAAGAACAAGACCCTGATGAGATGAGGCAGCGCCTCTCTACAATTATCCAAAGACTTCTTCGCATAGTGTGATTAGGACCGTCACATGTATCACAGATGGAGGCTAATGTGCCGCACAAGGCTTAGCCCGATGTTTACGACAGCGAGATCTCGTGCAAAGCTACAATAAGCCTGATGGAAGCGCGCTTCTCTAGGTGATGGATCAGTATGTGACATCATGTGATCTATAGCACAGCATAAAGCAGGAGTGCTGTGACGCTCGCGTGACTGCTGTGAGAGGCGTTGTTATATGCAAGGGGCGTGTTCAGGGGGTTGGGTTTCGCCCCTTTGTGCTCAGAGTAGCAGCTAACCTCGGGTTAAAAGGAACTTTTGAGAACCTCGCAGATGGAAGCGTTCGGATAACCATCGAAGGTCCTGTTTCAGCTGTCCGAGAGTTCTTCTCCACTCTACGCGAGAGAAAGCCCGAAATCGTCGACTATGAGTTCTTTGATGCGAAAATCGCAGGACCCGCTAAGGGTCTAGGAGACCTAAGGATAGCTGTCTCAGAGGATAAAGCAGGCGTACCAACAACTCCTGTAATACCTGATGTTGGTGTGTGTAAGGAGTGTGCCCGCGACTTCTACTGGGGGGACTCGAGATATCGCGGCTACACCTTCGTAAACTGCGCAGTATGTGGACCTCGCTTTACCATACTATTCAACGTTCCCTATCACCGACAGTATACCGTAAACATAGCATTTCCCCTATGCGATCTCTGTAGCTTGGAGTTTCACGACATAAAGAATCGGCGGTTTTGGGCGGAGGGTACGCTGTGTAGAAACTGCGGTCCACAATACTGGCTTGTGGAACCGAGAGGCGAGGTATTAGAAGCCGACGACCCCATTGCCGTAGCCGCGAAGCTCATCATGGAGGGAGCCATAATCGCAGTGAAAGGGATTGGAGGGTTCCACCTTGTTTGCCGATCGACCGATGATGAAGTCGTTCGAAAGCTCAGAGCGCGGAAGCGCCGCCCCAGAAAGCCCTTCGCCGTAGTAGCGCCATCTGTAGCAGCAGTACGCACGTTTGCGGAAGCAAGCATCGACGAATTGCGTGCACTAACCTCATGGAGAAGACCTATCGTCCTTTTACGTAAACGACAGCCGTTTCCACTATCCGAGCTTGTAGCACCTGGTCTCGATCGTATTGGTGTGATGTTGCCTTACGCACCCGTACATCTAGCGCTGTTCGAACATATATCAGACCCTGCGCTTATCGCCACTAGCGGAAACCCGCCTCAGCACCCGATTCTATCGGATAATCTAAAAGCCCTAAGAGCGCTTCGCGGACTTGCAGACTATCTTCTAGTCCATGATAGAGAGATTGTGACGCCTTGCGACGATAGCGTGCTGAGAGCCGATAGGTGTAGAACTGCACTTATTAGAAGATCCAGAGGTTTCGTCCCTGAAGCAATTCCGGTTTCGGTGAAGAGCACAGGCATCGCAATCGGCGTAGGTGCAGAAGAGGAGAACGCGGCGGCGGTTGTAAGAGGGGAGTACGCCTATCCTACACAGTTTATCGGTGATTGCGATACTGCTGAAGCGGTATCCTACCTCGAGTTCTCGATCGAGCGAATGATAGACTTGCTCGGAGTGCAAAAAGTAGATGTTGTTGCTTGCGACAAGCACCCGCAGTTTCCGAGTCGGAAAGTAGCGGAACGCCTATCAGAGCAGTACAGTGCTTCTCTTGTAGCAATCCAGCACCATCACGCACACGCAGCAACTCTACTTGCAGAGAGCGGTATACGCGAGGCAGTCGTCGTTGTTGTCGACGGATTTGGTTACGGAGAAGATGGTGCGGCATGGGGGGGTGAAGTTCTAACACTAACTAGTTATAGGAGCTATAACCGCACAGGGCATTTAGCATACTTCCCACTTCCAGGCGGGGATGCTGCAGCACGCCATCCGGGTCGTATTGCAGCTGCACTCCTATGGATGTTAGGAGGGGCGGAGAGGGTTCTGAACGAAGTAGGCTCGCGCGCAAGAAATCTTCTACCCGGCGGTGAGAAGGAGCTCCACCTAGTACTGCGAATGCTCGAGGTAGAGATGGAGTGTGTACCCTGCTCTAGTTGCGGTCGATTGCTCGACGCAGTATCAGCCTTCTTAGATATCTGTAGCTTGCGAAGCTACCGTGGAGAGCCTGCGATCAGGCTGGAGGCCGTAGCAGGAAGTTATCGACCAGAGCCGATGAGCATCCCTGTTGCATGTAAGGAGGGCAAACGCATCATCGATACCGCAGCGCTCTTCGATCAGGTAGTGTCTATGGTGCAGAGGTTTAGCAGGGGAATCATAGCAGCATCAGTACTGTGGAACTTAGGGCGCGTTTTTGCAGAGGTGGCATGTGAGGTAGCGGCAGAGCAGCAGGTGAAACACGTTGGGTTGAGCGGCGGTGTCGCCTATAACGGAATCTTTTACGCAGCGTGGCGAAAAACGGTGAAGCGTCTTGGCTACCGCCCTATAGAGCACAAGCACACGCCGCCGGGCGACGGAGGAATAGCAGTAGGACAAGCAATCGCGGCACTCGCAACGGTCTTTAGCGACGAGTAGCATAACAGGGTGAGCAAGTTTCAAGAAGCGCTTCCTCGTCTACGGATTAAAGATCGGTTGTTAAAAAACCTGATAGAAGCGCTTTATCAGGAAGTACTCACAGTTCAAGCTCAGATAAAGCGCCTCGAAGCACGCCAGCAGCAACTCGAGGAGCGTGTAGACGAGATCTATGCCATGGCTGCAGGAGTAACAACAGACACCGCACAGCGGATGGAGGAACTTGAGCAAAGAGTTAACGACGTTCAACAGCGCGTCTCAGAAATTGCTAAGCAACAGAAAGAGAACATGCAGCGCGCTGAAGAGGAGTTAGCCGAGCTGCGTAGAAAGATGGACAGAGTGGAGGAACAAGTGGTGTTTCTACTACGGCACGCCAGCTATGGTGAAATCTACCCTCGTAGCCACCTACCACCACGGCTGACCAGCACCCAGCAACACATCCTTGAAATCCTGAAATCAGAACAGCCGCTGAGCGCACAAGAGATCGCGGAGCGCTTAGGCAAAAGCAGAGAGCACGTGAGCCGGACACTCTCCAAGCTCTGTCGTATGAGGCTGGTGGCACGACGGCAGGAGGGAAGACGTATACTTTACTATATTATAGAGGAATGAGGCTGCCGCCGCTTTCGTTTAGCGTAGTGGGGATTGATCTAACGGGAACGAGCACACGCGCGTCTAGCATAGCGCACATCCTAGGAAGAAGAGCGGCGCTACACCGCGTTAGGGAGGACCGTGCGGTTATTGAAGTCGTTGAACGCTGTGCACCGCGTGTTGTTGCAATCGATGCGCCACTCACGCTTCCAGAGAAGGGAGTCATCAGGCAAGTAGACCGCATGATGCTACAGCGAGGATACAGAGTGCTCCCTCCACTCATACGATCAATGCAATCCCTAACCCTGCGAGGAATACGGCTAAAGCAGCAATTCCAGGAAAGAGGGATCGAGGTAATCGAGGTCCACCCTACTTCGTCAGCGAAAGCGCTCGGTGCTCGAGATAAACAAACCCTACTCCGTAGAATGCTATCTGGCTATGAGCTGAGCACATCGTGGCAAAGCCTCAGTCGTGACGACTTAGACGCCCTACTCGCAGCTATTACAGCAGCATTCTATGTAAGAGGCGAGTTCGAAGAGGTGCGTGCTGAAGACGGTGTAATCGTTCTACCGAGACCACGATGAGCGCGCTCCCTAAACACCTAGCAGAGGCAATAGCCCTAGCGGAAGAAAGGGGATTCAAGCTCACAGCGGAAGTTGTTGCACACCTCCGCACGATGCCCCCGGATGCCGTACATGCAGCAGTACAGCGTATGATCCAGTTAGCAGAGCAGCAAACACCGCGCCCGCTGTTCCTCAGCAAAGACCTCCTAGAGGCTAGCGGAGCAGAGCTTGCCGCGAGGAAAGAACCCCAACAGCCGCGCCCCATAGCAGTACGGAGAGAAGAGCACAAACCGCGATACTCCATAGTCGTAAACCTCACCACCGTAGGGCGAGTGGAGGGAACAGGAGACGCCTTCGTACGGTACTTTCAGAGCAGGTACACGCAGCTAGCGCAAATCATCGCTACCGAGCACCGGATTGCAGCAACGCCCCTGGCCTCTATCCGGAGGCTCTACGAGCAAGGACACCGGGACGAAGAAGGGCTCTACGCAGTAGTGATGGTTAGGGAGGTAAAGCGCCGCTCTGATTATACAGTTCTTACGGTAGAGGACCGAGAGAGCGCAGCGACCGTCATCGTCCGTAAAGAAGTAGTGACTCCATCTCAAGCCTACGATTGGATCCTACCAGACCAGGTACTAGCCATCAAGCTTGTAGCCCGCGAACAGTACATGATCGCTAAGGACATACGCTTCCCTGGTCTGCCTCCACGCCTACGCGAACCGCTTAAACAGAAGGTTTACGCCCTGTTCATCGGCGACTTCCACTTCGGAAGCAAACTAGCGCGTACTGACCTCGTGCGACGATTGGTCGATTGGATTAACGGACGAGTGGTGACACCGGAGGAGCGGGAAATCGTCGAGAACTTACGGTACATCTTCATCGTCGGCGACCTCGTGGACGGCGTTGGAATCTACAAGGGACAAGACAAAGAGCTTGCCATACACGATGTAAGAAAGCAGTACGAAGCGGCTGCAGCAGCACTACTGTGGAACATCCCCCAAGACATCACCGTATTCGTCATACCAGGCAACCACGACGCCACCTGGCCCTACCTACCACAGGTACCGCCCTTCCGAGAGTTAAGCGAGCCGATCTACGATATAAAGAACGTAGTCGTGCTAAGTAACCCCAGCGTCGTCGAGGTTGAAGGTCGACGCATTCTTCTCTACCACGGTCAGGGTCTCGATGCGATGATCGGGAGAGTTCCTGGTAGCGCATACACCCAGCTCCACAAATGCTTGCCAAACTTGCTTCAACTCATCCTAGCACAGCGTCACCTTGCACCAGTTTACGGAGAAGCAACCCCCTTGCTACCTACGAAGGAGGATTACCTGGTTATTAAAGAGCCTCCAGACATCCTAGCGGTAGGGCATCTACACGTTGCCGCAGTCACGAAGTATCAGGGCATCCGCTGTATAGCAACAGGTGCCTGGCAGGATGCGAGCAGCTACCAGCGCCGTCACGGCATTCAACCCGATGTAGGGTATGCGATAGCAGTTGATCTAAGTGACCCCCTTCTTCAGGCAAGGGTCCTACGCTTCTAGCGTTCACTACAGAGAGCGGCCTCCACCTCCTCAGGAGTAACAAGCGCATGAATTCGCCGCGTACGCCCATAACGACCCCTGCTCTCCAATCGCGCAGTCACAAGCCCATACAGGTCGAGGTTAGCGACAATGCTGCGGAACGTCCGCTCGTTTCTCGGGCGAAGCCCCCGCTCCCTACACAAACGCGCGTAGTACGCGAACACTTCCCCTGATGTGGGGTCTGATCCTCGCTGGTAGCAGAGCCGCGCCACAGCAAGCAGCACCAGCTTTGCATGAATAGGAAGAGAAGCCAACGCAGACCGAACAACCTGCCGATCAATCGCCGCAATCGCTGCATCCACGTGCTGAGGCGTGACCTGAGGCGCGCCAGCGCGGTCCGCCAGCTCTCCCGCAACACGAAGGAGGTGCAGTGCTCGTCGTGCATCACCATGTTCTTTAGCTGCGATTGCAGCACAGTAGCGTAGAGTTTCTTCTGGTACAACACCTTCGTGAAAAGCGAGCTCTGCACGGTGCTTGAGAATATCGTAGAGCTGCTCGAAGGTATAGGGGTGGAATAAGATCTCTTCCTCAAACAGCGCACTACGCTCACGCGCATCCATCAGCTCCTTGAACGTTACCGAGTTACTGATAATCGTGAGAGAAAGCTTTCCTCGCCGCGTTGACTCGTTCATACGAGTTAGCAGGTAAAGCAGCTGGCTTTCGCCCGGACGGTAAACCGCATCCACCTCATCGAGAACCGCAATCACAGCACCTCCTCGAGCGTCCACTGCTCTGAAGAGACGAGCATAGAGCTCCGCTTTCGCTAACCCTGTTGACGGAACGTCGACACCCAGTTCCCGACACATGGCCACTAGTACCTTGTACTCGCTACCCTCAACACGGCAGTTAACGTAGAGGACCCGTACACTCCGATCCTGCGCTCGAGCAACACTAGCAAAACGGCGTAACACATAGCGCGCCACAACCGTTTTCCCCGTTCCAGGAAGCCCGAAAAGCATCGCGTTTAGAATCCGATCACCCCGTAGCGCAGGTGCAAGGATTTGTGCAAAAGCCCGAAGCTCCTCGTCACGGTGCAAAATGCAATCAGGCTCATAATCAGGGAGCAAAACCTCTCGGCGTTTGAAGAGGGAGCGCGTAGCAAGCGCTTGCTGAAATACTGCTTCAACGAGGTCCAAG
>Ga0180302_10000390_pt1 | contig 18804 bp, 15 predicted proteins | sample GuaBasSediGuay17_FD_121794 | JGI IMG/M metagenome (GOLD analysis project Ga0180302, IMG submission 121794) | Subseafloor sediment microbial communities from Guaymas Basin, Gulf of California, Mexico - Guay17, Core 4571-4, 12-15 cm | ecosystem: Environmental > Aquatic > Marine > Hydrothermal... | reverse complement strand
TACATAGTGGTCACGCCAGCTAGGCTGAGGATCCCGCCTCACGCGGATAGAGTAGTCTTCATATCGAAGTATGAGGGGGCTGTGAGTGTACAGTTCAGAGACAAAGGTTAGAGCTTCCCTCAGGAGGGCTATACAGAGGTGTGAGATGGCTCTCCAAGGGAAGATAGATATAAGCGATGTGCCTACCAGCAGGTACCTTAGGCTTGCCGGGCAAGCTATTCAGATCGGCAGCCCCATGCTCCTCAGGCTTGTTGGAGAGCTTCTGCCGAAGGTCATCAGGATACTGCTAGCTAGAGTTGAGAGGAGCATTGCAGCTGCCTCAGCAGCACTCACCCCTGCAGGAGCCATAAGAGAGGGGCTTAAGCTGGCTAGCAGGATGAGGATAGCTGAGATTGTGGCTTTAGCCTGGCGGCCACTAGCTTCGGTTGACGGGCCCCTCAGCGCTGAGGTCATAGCCAAGCTAGCTAGAGCCTTCCTAGAGCAGCCGGATAGAAGACTGGCGCCCCCTGAGCTGCAAGCGCCTAGGCCTTCTACAGCTGAGCCCAGTAGCATGCTGTTCAGCGACGTAGTAGAGGCTGCCAGGGAAGCTGCTCAGCAGCTGGCTGGAAGGGAGGTAGACCTCAGCGAGCTAGCAAGCTCGTGGGAGGAGCTCCTCTCTATGCTTCAGGCTCTAGCTCACCTACAGCAGAAAGGGGAGATAGCTGTTGAGAAGAAGGGGAGGCTTCTGAGTGTTTCTCTAAGCCCACCTGAAAGAGGAGCTCACGTGTTTTGGGTTGATAGAGAGGAGTGGGGGGAGGATGAAGAGAGTTAAGACTGGAGTTGAGGGCATAGACCGCATGCTGTCAGGAGGGATCCCAAGAGGCTTCCTGGTGTGCGTGTCAGGTGAGCCTGGGACTGGGAAAACGGTGTTCTGCCTTCACTTTGCGTGGGCAGGCATAAGGAGCGGGGAGAAGGCCATATACGTGACTACAGAGGAGTCCAGCAGCTCCATCATAGAGCAAGCCTACCAGTTCAACATGGACTTCAAGCTGGCTGTAGACGGGGGGATGCTGATACTGATCGACACATTCGGGCGTGGTGAGTGGACTCTGTCAACGCTGAGTGTCGAGGACCTCGTCAGGAAGATCGTTGAAGCGAAGAAGAGGCTAGGGCGTGGTGAAGCTAGGTGCATAATAGACTCGCTCTCAGCATTCTGGCTTGACAAGCCCGCAATGGCCAGAAACTACTCGTACTACATAAAGAAGACCCTAGCTCCATGGAAGCTCACGACCCTCGCAGTCACGCAGTATGCAGTGACGACATCGCAGGCCTTCGGCTTCGGGCTGGAGCACGTCAGCGACGGGATAATCAGGTTCATGAGAGCTGTGAGAAGGGGGGTGCTCCAGAGGTATGTCTTGATTGAGAAGATGAGAAACACCCCTCACGACCTTAGGCTGCATAGAGTAGACATAGTTGACGGGGTGGGCATGGTTGTGACACCGCTGAAGGAGCCTCTTAGGAGAGAGGATGTAGCTCTCCCTAGGGAAGTGGCTGAGAGAATCATAGAGGCGAAAGCTAGAAGGGAAGCTGAGATCCCGTGAGCTCCCTGAGCGCCCTCTTTATCATCTCATCTAGCTTCGGGGTCTTCCTCCTTCTCCTCGCTTTGGGGTAGGGCATTCCCCCCACTACCTCATATGCCCTCTTAGCTAGGTGGTCTGCTTCACCCTCTACATACCTTGTCTTCCACCTCCTATCATGCCTGTACTCCTTGGGTAGAGCCCAGCTCAGCTCAAAGCTGTCTATGTCATCTGGAGTAAAGCATATGCAGCAGAAGTCTAGTAGCCTGTGAAGTGAGAGCGGTGCTGTGAAGACTCTCTGAAGGTCTATCTTGTTCTCCACTCTGAGCCCTCTGGCCTCATATCTCTTAGATAACTCGTGGATGCGGCTCTCTACCCTGAGCTTCACGTACTCTACTATCGAGTAGGCTATGTCAGCTGGGTGTATTTTCCGGAGGAGCTCACGTGAGAGAGCCAATGGGTTTAAGTGGACGTGTACTCCTCTACCAGACCACTTCAGGAACACCGACTTCACTACACCAAGCCTCTCCAGCTCATCGACTACGGCTCTGGCAGCCTCTAGTGTGGCCTTGTAGAGGCTTGGAGTGCTATCAATGTCCCATACTGGAGCTGACCTGGCTATGTTGCTGAGAGAGGCTGTGTCCTCTTCTCTAGCTAGAGCATGGTACTCGTGTATGGTAGCGTAGACTGACCTGGCATTAAGCTTCTCCACGAGCGTAGCTAGGTCCTCTGGGCTGGAGATGGTGATTGGGACCTTAGTTTTGCCTACTCGAAGGTATCTTGTAAACACCAGCCTGCTACCCAGGGTAGAGTGAACTGCAACCCAGCGGCGCCTACAGTAGCTGGAGATTTCCTCCGCAACGCTCCTCCTCTTGTAGTAGCTGATAGGATCCAAGCTTCTAGTGGATGGCAGTCACTTTCTTAAGCGTTTAGTGCTCCTATAGGTTTGGTGCCTGAGTTGGTTAGCAGCGATGCAAAGAGGCTTCTTCTCATGGTGCTCTATAGGTCTGGCAGAAAGCCTGGAGCTAGCATAGCAGAGCTTAGGAAGGAGTTTGGGGACAGGCTTGAGGAGCTAGTGGAGGAGCTGAACGAGAAGCTAGCTGAGCTTGGGCTTAGGCTTCACCTGCTTGAGGAGGAGGGGCTTGCTGTAATAGCTCCATCTGAGCCTGTAGGAGACATCAAGCTTTCACCGCTCGACTCGAATGCTGTAGCCTGCCTTGGAATACTAGTTGGGCTCTTTACGGCAGGTAGGGGAGTCGTTAAGAGAAGTGAGTTCTTAGAGGTTGCTTCGCGTAAGGTTGGAGAGGCTGAGGCCAAGATATGCCTTGGAGAGCTCGCTAGAGAAGGCTACGTGAAGGTGAAGGGGGATGAGATACAGCTCTCCTGGAGAGCTTTCTTCGAGCTCGATGTTGAGAAGCTAGCTGAGAGCCTGGCTAGGGAGGTGCTTAAGCTATCTGGGTAGTTGGTCTCCATGGGCGCCTTTAGCCTGCTGTGCAGAGAGCTCAGGGAGAAACTAGCTGAGGTTGGTGTCGAAAGGGAGACTGAGATCCAGGAGAAGGCTATACCGCTCATTCTTGAGGGGAGAAGTGTCCTGCTTATAGCCCCTGCAGGCTGGGGGAAGACAGAGGCAGCTGTCCTTCCTGTGCTCCACATGATGCGTGAGGTCAAGGAGGCAGGCGTGAAGCTCCTCTATATAACCCCACTGAGGTCTCTTAACAGAGACCTCCTTAATAGAGTGGCTAGGTACGCTCATGCCCTGGGGTTTAGGGTAGGGGTTAGGCATGGTGATACCAGCTCAAGCGAGAGGGAAGCTCAAGCTAGGCATCCTCCAGATGTCTTGATAACCACCCCAGAGAGCCTTCAGGCCATCCTCCCAGGAAGGCTGATGAGAGCTGCCTTAAGAGCTGTCAGGTGGGTTGTAGTAGATGAGGTGCATGAGTTCCTTGAGAGCAAGAGGGGAAGCCAGCTTGCAGTCCTCCTGGAGAGGGTCAGAGAGGTCTGTGGAGGCTTCCAGGTTATTGGGCTCTCTGCGACGATAGGGTCCCCGGAGTCTGTAGCTGAGTTCCTAGCTGGAGGAGGAGCTAAACCTGAGGTCGTATCCCTTGACATAGGTAAAAGGGTTGAAATCAGAGTTGAGTACCATGAGCCATCTGGGGAAGACGCTAGCAGTGCTGAGAAGGTTGGCGTCAACCCATGGCTTCTAGCTAGAGCTAGGAGGATAGTTGAGCTAGCTAAGGCCAGTGGCAGGGTGCTTGTTTTCACCAACACGAGGTCTACAGCTGAGCTCCTCTCGCGTGTGATAGCTGAGCTCTCTCCAGACGTGGAGTTTGGAACCCACCACAGCTCTCTCTCCAGAGATATTAGAGTCGAAGTTGAGTCCAGCTTGAAGTCTGGGTTCCTGCTTGGAGTAGTATGCACGTCATCTCTTCAGCTTGGCATAGACATAGGTGAGCTTGAGCTGGTAGTCCAGTATGGCTCACCTAGGACTGTAACCAACCTGCTTCAGAGAGTTGGTAGAGCTGGACATAGAGCTTGGAAGAAGTCTAGTGGAGTTGTGCTAGCTGAGACTCCCCTCGACATAGCTGAAAGCCTAGCTATAGTTAGGCTAGCTAAGCGTGGCTGGCTTGAGAAGCCTAGGATTCCGGAGAAGCCTCTCGATGTGCTAGCTGTCCAGCTAGCGGGTTTGACGCTCGACGGAAGGCGTAGCCTGAGGGAGGTGTATGATGTCGTCAGGAGGGCATACCCGTATAGAAAGCTGACAGTGGACGAGCTTAAGGAGGTAGTTAAGGCGCTAGGGTGGAGTGAGCAGCATGGTAGACTTGTGGCTAAGAGGGGGGTATGGAGATACTACTATGAGAACCTGTCTGTGATAAGTGAGAGAGAGGAGGTGGAGGTGGTAGATGATAGGGGGCAGATCGTAGGGTACATGGATCCGCGGTTCGTGGCGCTCTACCTCAGTGAAGGGGAGGCTGTGGTGTTTCAGGGCAAGGTCTGGATTGTGGCTGAGATCTCTCGAGACAAGGTGAAGCTGGCGCCCTCTAGAGAGCACATGGGGGAGATACCGTGGTGGGAGGGAGAAACCATACCTGTGCCTAAGGAGGTCGCCGATGAAGTTTTCGAGGTGCTTAGAGAGGCTTCTGAGGAGCCTGGAGACTACGCTAGGGCAGCTGAGAGCCTTGCTAGGTATGAGGCTGTAGACTACCAGGCAGCTCTATCCCTAATTAAGCTGGCGAGAGGCACCTTACAGGCTTTAGGAGTGCTTCCCAGCAGAGACATCATGGTAGCAGAGAAGGTCGGTGACTCGATAGCGTTCTACTATCCTCTGGGGAGGAGGGGCGCTGAGGCTCTTGGGAGAGCTGCAGCATTTAAGGCTGCATCGCTGGTAGGTAGGCCTGTTGGGCTCAGGATCAGCCCATATGGGTTTGTCATTGAGGGAGTTGAGGAGCTTTCCCCCAGGGAGGCTTTACCCTCTCCAGGAGAGTTTGAGGAAGCCCTCTCCAGCAGCTTGAGGTATACTCCTCTGCTTAAGCTTGCTGTCAGCGAGGTGGCAGGTAGGCTTGGGGCTAGGGAGGAGGCTGAGAAGCTCCTTGATCTCAGCCCGGAGCAGCTTGCTGCAGCCATAGATGGAACTGCACTGCTTAAGCAGGCTATAGGAGACATCCAGCACAAGTACTTAGATGCTGGGGTTGCTAAAGAGGTCCTGGAGAGGATCCATGATGGAAGCATCAGGCTTAGAGTTGCTGAGAGAGACGAGCCTACTCCACTTTTCACTGAGGTATCCTCTAGGTTCCCAGAGGTCGTCAGGCCGAGTTCTATCAGCTCACTGCCAGCCTCTGGCAGCTTAAGAGATAGGGTTGTCGCTGAGCTATCTAGGTCTCCTCTCTCAGCCTATGAGCTCTCTAGGAGGCTTGGCGCCCCGCTTAAGGACGTGCTTGATCTTCTGGTTCAGCTTAAGGATGAAGGAGCCGTTAGAGACGTCCTCGTGCCAGATGCTATGGCTAGGATTTGGGTTCTGAGGAAGAAGGGCATTGAAAGCGCCAGGGTGGCTGTATCAGAGCTCATTGAGCTGAGGTCTAAGATTAGAGCTGACAGGATAAGCTCTGTTAGCAGCCTGATCCGGGCGCTGGACATGCTAGGGGCGGTTTCTCCCAGAAGGCTTCTTAAGATGACAGGTAGCAGCAGTGAGGACTTTAGAGAAGCCCTTCAGAGAGCACTCGAGAGCAGGAGAGCAGTCTTAGTCCATACTTTAGCTGGGGGGCAGCTCATTCTCTTAAGCGAGCAGTTTAGCTCGTATGTGATGGGAGTTAAGCCATTTAAGATGAGTAAGCTGAGTGAGGTTACTGCTGAGCTCCTTAAGATCATGGGCGCCGCTACAGCTGAGGAGCTTGCTAGGAGGCTTGGGGAAAGCACCAGGTCTGTTAGAAGGAGCTTAGCTGAGCTTCAGGCTCTTGGGCATGCGGTGTGCTATGGCAGGGAGTGGAAGTACAGGAGGAGAGTAGAGAGCTGGGAGTGGAGGCCTCATGGTCTTCTGCTGTTGCTCTTGAAGAGCGGCCCTAAGACCCTCGGGTACTTGGCTAGGGTATGCAATGCTAGCAGAGATGAGGTTCTTGAGGCTCTTGAGAGCACACGTCAGGTTGTTAAGCTTATTGTCAGAGGTAGAGGGGTGAGGAGGGTTCTCTACTGCTTGAGATCCCACTTCAATGCTATTCTTGAGGCTCGAGAGCGCAGCAGGCCTCGATGACGCTGTAGCTCCACTTCACTGCAGGCTGGACTATCCCGTCTACCCCCAGCTTGACTGCAGCTTGGTCTACTGCCTTCCTGTACTGCCCTCCTGGCCTCATGCAGCCTAGTACCAGCCTTTTATCAGGGAACATGAGCCTTGCTGCCAGCATCACCTTAGCTACCTTGTCTACTGGTGGAGGAGAAGCCTTCTTCATTGGTATTCTTCTGCTGGTGACTAGAGCTAGTAGAACTAGCGTCTGGAAGCTTCTTCTTGAGAGAATTCTGAGAGCATTGACCTCCCCCTTAAGCCTCCCGTAGTACAGCCCTATACAGATGTGGGGGGCGTATGGTACGCCTGCCTTCTCCAGGTTTTCTAGGGTCTTTTCGTAGTCTCCGTATGTTATTGATAGGTTTGTCAGCTCTTTGATCGCTGTGTTGCTTGCTATGAGATCTACGCTGGCTACGTCTACTCTGGCTTTAGCTATCTGCTTAGCTTCCTGGTAGCTGAGAACTCCCGTGTGTATGTTGAATGAGAGATCTAGCTCTTCTCTGAGCCTCTTTATTACTGGGAGGAACCTGAGGATTGGAACCTTGCCCTCTCTAGTATACCCTCCACTTATCAAGAAGCCCTTAGCTCCCCTCTCAGCTAACTTTGTGCATACCTCCCAGAGCCTCTCTGGCGACTTAGCTGGATGCATGTGCCTTAGGAAGTAGCCTCCACAGTACTTGCATCCAGCCTGGCACCATGTGCCTGTGACTGATATCGGCGGGAACTTCGGGTTGGGGAGCTTTACTGGGTAGAATGCATCTACCCTCTTGGGCTGTGCTGCTAGGGCATAGAGCTCCTCTATGCTGGTTTTGGAGCATATGATGGCTGACGCGGTCTTTAGCGATATGCAGCCCGTAGCCTGGATTTCTCTCCTAGCTTCATCTAGTAGGGGCATTGCTACCGTGTAGCTAGTCAACCTTATAACCCTGTGGTGGAGGCTTAAGCTGGGTGTCGACTTGAAGTTCTCAGTAGTGGCCGAGTACTACTCAAAGCTTGAGAAGACCACTAAGAGGCTTGAAATGACTGCTCTCTTAACCGACCTCTTCCTTAAGACCCCTCCTAGCGAGCTTCCTAAAGTAGTATACCTGACTCAAGGTAAGCTGTACCCTGATTTCGTCGGCGTTGAGATTGGGGTAGCTGAGAAGCTCTACCTTAGAGCGCTGTCTCTAGCTTCTGGTGTGAGTGTTAAGGAGCTTGATGAGCAGCTTAAGCAGGCTGGCGATGTAGGCGTGCTGACTGAGAGGGTGCTGTCTAAGAAGCCTAGCAGCTCTCTAGCAGCGTTCATGGGGCTTGCTGAGGAGGAGCTCACCGTCAGCGAGGTGTATGGGACCTTAGATAAGATAGCTAAGGTCTCAGGCGAGGGAGCTCAAGAGACCAAGATAAGGTACATTGCTGGGCTCTTGAAGAAGGCTAGCCCTCTTGAAGGGAGGTACATCGCCAGGATAATCCTGGGTAAGCTTAGGCTAGGGATAGCTGACATGACTATCCTCGATGCTCTCGCTGAAGCCTTTGCTGGAGGAAGGGAGAACAGGCCTATACTGGAGCACGCTTACAACATATCAAGCGACTTAGGGCTTATAGCTGAGGTTGTAGCTGAAAGGGGAGTTGAGGGGCTCAAGGGGATCAAGCCTAAGGTAGGTGTCCCCATAAGGCCTATGCTAGCTGAGAGACTTCCAACTGCTGAGGAGATCTTAGAGAGGATGGGGGGGAAGTGCATAGCAGAGTACAAGTATGATGGAGAGAGGATGCAGATACACAAGAGTGGAGACAGGGTTGTGATATTTTCTAGGAGGCTTGAGAACATAACCCACCACTACCCTGATGTCGTTGAGATGAGCAGGCGGCACATTAAGGCTAGGGAGGCAATAGTTGATGGCGAGTGTGTGGCTATAAACCTAGATACTGGCGAGATGCTGCCTTTCCAGGAGCTGATGCATAGAAGAGGGAAGTATGGCATCGAAAAGGCTATGGAAGAGTACCCGACTGCAGTCTTCCTCTTCGACTGCCTCTATGTAGATGGAAGAAGCTTGCTTAACCTGCCTCTACTGGAGCGTAGGAGGGCTTTAAAGGAGATAGTGGATGAAAGCGATAGGTTTAGGCTAAGTGAGCACATAATAGCTAGCAGCATAGAGGAGCTTGAGGAGATGTTTGAGCGAGCCATAGCAGATGGATGCGAGGGGCTCATAGCCAAGTCTATAGCAGAAGAATCCGTTTACCAGGCTGGTGCAAGAGGCTTCCTGTGGATAAAGTGGAAGAGGTCTTATCAGTCTAAGATGGTAGAGCCTGTTGACTTAGTCATAGTAGGAGCTTTCATGGGGCGAGGTAAGAGAGCGGGAACCTATGGTGCGCTCCTCCTGGCGGCTTATGACAGCGAGAAAGACCAGTTTGTGACTGTAGCCAAGTGTGGAACCGGCTTCACAGACGAGGAGCTATTCAGCCTGCCTAAGGTGCTTGAGCCCTATAAGAGGGATAGCAAGCATCCTAGAGTCTACTCTAAGCTGGAGGCGGATGTCTGGTTCACACCAGCTAAGGTTATAGAGGTTATTGGAGACGAGATAACTCTCTCACCAGTCCACACCTGTGGGCTAGATGTGGTCAGGAGAGGAGCTGGGCTGGCAATAAGGTTCCCTAGGTTTACGGGGAGGTGGCGAGAGGACAAGGGGCCTGAAGACGCTACTACTGTGAAGGAGATAGTGGAGATGTATAGGAGCCAGCTTAAGAAGGTCACTGAGTAGCAGATAGCAAACAAGTTTAAGGCTTCTGTCTACTCACCTTTATATCAGGGAGTTAGAGCTGCTATTAGGTGGCTGCATGAAGCAGCTTACTGCCATGCTCGTCTTCCTGCTGCTTGCCTCCCAAGCTCTAGCAGCAGGCTACGAGGACACCCTATGCCAGAGGTTTGAGCTGCTAGCAGGCCGTGAGATCGTAGTCGTAGCTAACCCTGAGTCGCCTGACTGGGAGTATGCGAGCAGTCTTGCTGAAGCGCTTACTTCAGCTGGCATGCCCTGTAGGCTCTCCTCAGATCTAGAGTTTGACGTGAGCATGCTTGGAGCTGTGAACATAATCCTCGTCGGAGGCCCTATAGCCAATAAAGCGACTAAAATGCTTCAGGACAACCTCTCTGTAGTGTTCTACTCTGAGAATGGCAGGATCTTCATGTACGCTGCAACTGTTAAGCTAACTGGAGCACAGTGGGGGGTAGTGAACATGGAGGAGATATCCGGGTCATGGGTGGTTCTGCTAGCTGGTATAACCAGGAATGGGACTAAAGCTGCTGTAAAGGCATTCCTAGAGGCAAAGAACCTCCACCGTGAGGTGGCTATAATAAGGGCTAGAGACTCAGAGTACGGGGTTTACATATGCCTTCCAGCACTTAGCCAGGCTGAGAAGAAGAGCAGAAGGATAAAGCCTAGGGGAGCAGGTGTAGTTGCAGTAGGGCTGCTTGAGCTAGCTGACGGCTAGCGTGCCCTTAGAAGCAGCTCCTCCAAGTCTTTTGCTAGCCTCTCAGCAGGCACGCCATCTAAGTCTATAACCATGGTGTTCCCACGTGAACCTCCACGCTTAGCTACTATATACCTGCATTTCTCCAGGTACTGCAGCTCCCTCAAGAACTGGCTATAGGAAACCCTCCTCACCCCCATGACCTTGCACATCGTGCTGTACTGGCTCCAGACATCGCCTGTCTTCACATAAGGCTTCTCTCGGCTCTTCAGAAGGGAAGCTACTGCTAGCAGGATGGTAGCTTGCTCCGTAGTCAGCTCACTAATCCCCCAGCCGTCTCTTGGACAGACCGACTCAGCAGCCTCCCTGACGTACTCAGGGTATATTCTGGGCAAGCCATCAGCTGCAGCCTTCTCAGCAGCGAGCCTGAGGGCCTGTATGGCCACCCTGGCGCTTCCAAAGGGCTCAGCTACCCTGGCTATCAAGTCTATTATCTCGCCGTCGTATGCCTCCCTGTACAGGGCTTTAGATGCCCTGTATTCTGTTATCTCACGAAGCTGCTCTAGGGTATACTTCCTCAGGTACACCTGGTCTCTCAGCAGAGCTAGCGTATCGCCATGCAGTGTCTCCTTGAGCAAGAAGTCTAGTCGGCATACCAGCATCAGGGATAGGGAGGGGAGGTCAGAGTCAAGAGAGTCATCAGAGAACCTAACTAGGTTGTAGAGGAGAACCTCTCCATCACGACCATAATACCAGAAGGAGTCGGCCTCATCTAGAGCTATAAGGAGGCTGACGCCTTCCTCGATGACCGAGTATCTGAAGTGCTGGAGCAGCTCCTCTAGAGAGCAGCCTCTAGTCGGTATTCTCCTGCCAAAGGACTTCCATACGATGTCAGCTAGCACAATCAGCGGAGACTTATGCCTGCAGTTCACGTGGATATACCTGAACTTGTACCTGTTCTCCCTTGCAATGGAAGCTAGATCTCTGCCGACTCTCTTAGCTAGCGCCGTCTTCCCGACACCATACTCACCTGAAATCACTACCTGACGGGAATGCTCTCCAGCAGCTGCTGGCAGCAGAGACTCAAGTAGCTGCTTCCTCTCCTGCTCACGGCATGGAAGCTCCTCTGGAACATAGCTTAAGTCTAGTGTCCTCCTGTCCCTGAACATAACAGCTGGCTCAGCTATCATACTACTCTGCTTCCGCAGCTAAGCTAATAACTTTTGCCCACTTCCTCCAGGGCACCTTCAGAATGTATTAAGATCCAGCCTATGGCGTAGCAAGATCAGGAGCTACCTCCTGGCTCTACGCAGTGCCCTCTGGTATATCTTCTTCATCTTGATCGCATCCAAGTCTAGCAAGGGAGTCTCGCATATTATGACTGGGGTGAGCCCTCTTTCAGCAATCAGCTGAGCTAGAGGCTTAAAGTCAGGGCCGTATCCAGAGCCAAGCTCGTGATGCTGCTTCTCACCAACACCTTTGCTAGTAAGCTCTATCTCACTGAAGTGGATAAACATGTTCTTAACAGCATCACTTCCCAAAGTGCTCTCTATCTTATCAAGTATCCTAGCATAGTCCTCCTTAGACTTTATGACACCGCCTTCCCTCGCATGTATATGGGCGAAGTCTATTGTAGGCTCAACCATATCGACTTGAGCAGCCAGCTCTAGCACCTCATCCAGAGAGCCTACCTGGCTAGGCTTACCTGTGGTCTCAGGGCCAAGCTTTATCTTAATCCTCTCCTGCTTGAGCCTCTCAACAACCTCCTCAACACCCCTTTTCACCATCTTAAAGGCCTCATCCTTGTCAAGCTCCTTGTAGTATCCAGGATGGAAAGTGCAGTGTACAGCGCCCATGTAGTAGCCTAGCGTGCAAGCTGCATACAGCCTGTCCTTGCTCCCCTTCAACTTACTCTTCTCCTTAGAAGCCAAGTTTATAGCATATGGGGCATGTATAGCAAGGAGGATGTCGTTTTCGCTAGCAGCCTGCCCTAGAACCCTAGCCTTCTCAGCTTTCATCCTCACACTCCTGACAGCCTGATACTCCATTGCATCAAGCCCAACCTCCCTCAAGTAGGCCATGGCATCAGGGCCACGTACATCCCTACCGACGGGAAAACCAGCTGGCCCAAACCTAGCTCTATCAGCCAACAGCCAACCCCAAGCTGGTCAAGTTGAAGAGTATAAAAGGCTACCAGATGGGATGGCAGTAACCCTTAAATACGCCAGAGCAGCCTACAAAACCAGGTAAAATTTTTTGAGCTTACAAGCACTAAGCACCTAGGATAGGTGTGCAGAATGGTCAGAGTGAAGAACCCAGATGAGATAGCACAGATGGTTAGGAGTACAGCCCTAGAAAATAAGAGGATATTCTCAATAGTAGCCCACATAGACCACGGAAAGACCACTACAACAGACTACCTGCTGAAGAGAGCTGGGCTGATGAGCCCGGATGCAGCTGGAGAACTCCTCCTCACCGACTAACTGCCTGCACGCGCGTGCAGGCAGGTCGAGTGACGAGGAGGAGCGCAAACGAGGGATAACGATATTCACCAGCGTAGCTCTGCTCTCATATGACTACCAGGGGCAAAACTACCTCTTCCAGCTGAACGACACACCAGGTCATATATCGTTCACAGGGGAGGTCTCAAGAGCACTGAGAGGAAGCGATGGAGTAGTGCTCTTGGTAGACGCGCTGGAGGGAGTTATGACTCAAACTGAGACAAACATCAGGCTGGCAGTAGGAGAAGAGAGGTGCAAGCCAGTCCTGTTCATAAACAAAGTCGATAGGCTGATCAAGGAACTCAGGCTCACACCAAAGGAGGTAGGTAAGAGGCTTGAGCAGATAGCAATGGACGTAAACTCCCTGATCAAGAAGTACGCTCCAGACACAGGGTGGAGAGTATCGTTCCAAGACGGCACCATAGCAATAGGGTCAGCAAAGCACGGCTGGGGCTTTACAATAGACATCCTAAAGGAGAAGGGAATAGACCCGAAGGTCATATTCGAGAAGTACGAGAAAGGCGAGGAAAAATGGCTCAGAGAAAACCTGCCACTAGATGAACCTCTCTTAAGAATGATAGTAAAGCACCTCCCATCACCAAAGGAAGCCCAGCCAGAGAAGATAAGGAGGATATGGCCAGGAGACCAGGACTCCGAGCTTGGAAAGGCCATGAGAGGAATAGACCCAGATGGCCCACTGATGGCCATGATAACAAAGCTCTTCATACACCCAAGGACGAAGAGAGTAGTTCTAATAGGCAGGGTCTTCTCAGGGACTCTCAGAGCAGGAGAGCAGGTCAGACTGCTCACAGCAAAGAGGCTAGAGAGGGTACAGAGACTAGGAGTCATGGAGATAACAGACATACTAGACATACCAGAGATACCAGCAGGGAACCTCTTCGCACTCTATGGGTTCCACTGTCCAGCTGGAGAAACCATAGTAGCTCCTGACATGGAAGGTGTCACACCATTTGTAGAGATAAAGTACGCTGCTGAGCCTGTCGTCTCGATAGCGATAAAGCCACTCAACCCACAGGAGTTAGATAAGCTAGGCAAGTGGGTCAAGCTATGGGTCTCAGCAGACCCAACAGCACAGTTCAGAATAGACGAGGAGACAAAGGAGTACATACTCTCCGGAATAGACCCACTACAGCTCGAGATCTTAACAAAGAGAATAAACGAGATGGTAAGGATAAAGGTCTCACCACCAATAATAGTCTACAGGGAAGTACCAACACAAAGGGGAATGGAGGTCCAAACCAAGTCTAACAACGCCCTAAACAGGATAAAGATATATGTGGAGCCGCTAGACCCAGTCACAGTAGACCTCATAAGAAAAGGCGTGATAACAGACAAAATGGACAGGAAAGAGAGGGCAAAAATCCTACACGAGAAAGCTGGATGGGACTCCAGGGAAGCCAGAAGAATCTGGCTCATATACGGAACGAACATCCTAGTAGACAACACAAGAGGAGCCCAGAGGCTGGACAGAATAAAGTCCTACATAGAGTCAAACTTCATAGACTTCTGCAACGGGGCAACGCTCGCCAGAGAGCCCACGCTAGGAGTCAAGGCAGTCATAACAGATGCAGTAGTACACACAGACCCAGCTCACACAGGGTACTCTGAGGTAAGATCCATGGTGATGGCAGCACTCAACATATCATTCCTCACAGCAAGACCAAGGCTATACGAGCCGATCCTCAGAATAGACATAACAACACCAATAGGAACAGAGGGGCAAGTAATGTCTATATTAAACAAGAAGAGAGCTACGATAAAGCAGATACAGCACATGGAAGACCTCGTAAGAATAACAGGGGAGATACCAGCAGCAGAAACCCAAGACCTAGTAGACCTACTCAGGTCAGCAACACAAGGCCGCTGCTTCTGGGGGTATGAGCCAAGCGGCTTCAGAGAGCTGCCCAAAGCAATGCAAGTAGACAAGATAATGGAGATAAGAAAGAGAAAGGGGCTACCACTAGAGCTACCACAGCCAAAGCTATACGAAAAGAACCTCTACCCAGTAGAAAAGTGGACAGGGCCATCCTTCGAAATATAGCTCTCCCCCACCTTACTTTAATCCAGACAACGCTTAAGACTAAAGTGAAGAAAGTCTGCTGTGCTAGAAGCTAGCTCAATCGCTGCCGATGAAAAGCAGCCATGGATGATGCCAAAACTTTGCCGCTACAATCCCCATTGAACCTGCTAAAGACATGTGATCGTTTAAGCTCATAAGGGTAAAGTAGGCTTATCTCCAAAAAGACTGCACTGCAGCAAGATTACAGGATGGCATGGGCAGTAGTTATGCTGGCTATTGAAGGTGAAGGCTTTCACCATGTTGGGGGTCTTTATGTCGGATATCATCTGGATAATCACTGGGAAATGCAGCTTATCGTGTATACACTGCTACGCAGCTAAGTTTAGAGGAGCCGACGAGCTTAGCACACAAGAATGCTTAAGGATCATTGGGGAGGCGGCAGAGCTTGGAGTGGCTCATATAGGGTTCTCTGGAGGAGAACCCTTTCTTAGAAAGGACTTCTTAGGCCTTCTCAAGGAGACAGCTGACCACGGGATATATGCTACAGTGGTCACAAGTGGAATAGCTATGAGCGACAGCATCTCATCTAGGCTAGCTAGGCTAGAGGCTCACGTATACCTCAGCATGGATGGTGTAAGAGAAGAGCACGAGGCAATAAGAGGGCGAGGCTCATGGAAGTACGTCGAGGAGGCAGCTAGGAGCATGATTAAGCATGGAGTAGAGTTCTCTACTGTGACTTTGCTTACGCCAGACACACCAAAGAGCATAGGGAGGGTATTTGAGCTGGCTGACAGCATTGGGGCAAGCTTCCTCAGCTTCATACCGCTAATGCCCTCTGGAAGAGGAGCTAAGCTAAGGCAGTTGACAGCAGACCGCGTATACGAGGTGATCACTGAGGTAGACAAGGCTGTCATAGAGACCTCCATGCCAGCGAGCCTGTGGTGCATGCCCTTCGCAGCAAGCATAGCACACCACACAGCCAGCTACTCATGTAGAGTGGCTAGCGTAATCGACATAGGAGTAAGTGGAGAAATACTCTTATGTGATGTGCTAGACTACAGGCTGACATCTATCAGAGAGAGGAGCTTGAGAGAAGCCTGGGAAGAAGCAGAGTCACATGAGCTCTCTAGAAGAGTAGCGAACCCTATGCTCAGAGAGCCATGCTTGAACTGCAACACTAGGGAGATATGCTTAGGTGGGTGCTATGCTAGGTCACTCAAGGCCTGGGGGACATTTGATGGCCCAGACCCACTATGCCCACTAGCCTCTAGAACTTTACCAGAGACCCGACGTGCAGCTGTGTGAAGCCCTCTCTGAACTCTCTCTTAAGCATGTACATCGCGTCGAGCCCAGTACAGTGGCCAACCGCGACCTTCTCGACTCCAAGCTCCCTGAGCTTCTCTGCTGTCAGCTTTACCCTCTCTTCACTAGCTTCAGCTAGGTGCAGCCCCCCAACCACGGCGTAAACATGCTTTCCCCCAGCTAGCTGAGAGGCATGCTCTACTATGCTTACTATGCCTGCATGAGAGCACCCTGATATGACTACTATCTTGCCTCTCACGTTAGCGACCAGAGACAAGTCGTCTCTCAGCTCGTCTCTTATGAGCCTACCATCAGACAGCATATAGGCCTCAAGAGCCTCTCTGGCTTCGAATTCAGCTCTCCTCTCGACTTCTCCTGTTGTAGCAAGGCCGTCACAGAGCTTCAGCGGGCTTCTGGCTAGAACATGTATGGCGCCAGCTTTCTCAGCTTCCTCCTTCGTGAACGGCACACCAACGTACCTGAACTTAGGCTTCAGGAGGAAAGTACGCCTGTAGACTTCAGGATGAGCTATAACAGGCACCCTCCCAGTTTCCTTGAGAACTCCGAGCAGCCCACCGGTGTGGTCGTAGTGGCAGTGTGAAAGGACGATGAAGCTGACATCCTTTAGGGTGACTCCGAGCTTCTCAGCATTATGCCTTACAGTACTGTAGGCTTGACCGCAGTCAAACAGCAGCCTAGCGACGCCGCTTCTACCTCCGACCTCAACTAGGAGAGATAAGCCATGCTCTGCTAGAAGCCCCTCTGAGAAGCCTGAGGTATCCTCAACCAGAACCCTTATCCTGAGGAAGCTGGCTTCACCTATATCCAACACGCTCACCTCAAGCACTCATGCAAGCTTACATCAGAGGGGGAGCCTCCAGCGTATTTTATGATATAGCCTACAGCTTTCTCGAGGCCCTCTCTTACAGAGCTTGGTGAGACACCTGGAGCCCCATATGCTACAAGCAGCAGGTTTCTAGTGTCCTCAGTGACCTTGCACTCGTCAACGTCGCCGTGCACATAGACGCAGAGCACCTTCTCTGAGTCAGCTAGGACTAGTTCGTGGCCAGTGAGCTTCATTCTCCTAGCTCCGATGAGAACGACCTCCTCGCTGGGCTTAGCAAACCTAATACTGAGAGGGGGAGAAACCTTCTCTAGGTCGTATGCGCTCATGGTCACTAGAGTTTCTACTGAAGCGATGTTATACAGGTCTACGACATTCAGTATCCGGGGGATGCTCTGTCCTCTTAGGATCCTCCTGATCAAGGCCTCAGAGGCAGGCCTGTGCTTCGTTGGGTCAATTCCCATCCTCCAAAAGAAGTCTCTGTAAGCTCTGATGTATGGGACATCTTTTAGCGAGCTGAGGGTGTAGCTTGCTCTCACCTTCTCCTCAATGCTCCTCCTGAGCTCATCAACCTCAGGCTGCCTCCTCACAACGGAGACATCTTGGACTATAGCCAAGGCTATGGACAGCCCCTTGAACCTGCATACATCAGGCTCCCACAGCACATCAGGGACACGTGGCAGCATGGTATCCGAGAGCAGAGCGCCCCCTTTAAAGTTCTACCTGATCAGGCTGCATCTGAGATGAGAGCTGAGATAACAGTCACAGGGATAGTGCAGGGAGTGGGGTTCAGGCCCTTCATCTACAGGCTAGCAGTATCACATGGGCTAGTAGGGTTTGTCCAGAATAGAGGAGATGCTACAGTATTCATCGTAGTAGAGGGGGATGAGAGCAGCATAAGAAGGTTCATGAGGGAGATAAGAGAGAAGAAGCCTCCGCTCGCAAGGATCTTCTCACTGGAGGCGAAGCTCACAGAGAGCAGAGGAGAGTTCAGTAGATTTGAGATAAGGAGGAGCAGCTCCAAGAGAAGCAGGAGAGCATCCATAATACCACCAGATGTCTCGATATGCGATGACTGTATTAGAGAGATGAGAGACCACTCAGACAGAAGGTACAGCTACTTTTTCATAACGTGCACGAACTGTGGCCCACGATTCACAGTCATAGAGAAGCTACCATATGACAGGCCCAACACAACGATGATCGACTTCCAAATGTGCAGCCACTGCAGGAAGGAGTATGAGAACCCACTTGACAGGAGGTTTCACGCACAGACCATAGCATGCCCAGCTTGCGGGCCTAGAGCTTACCTAACCGACAAGAGCGGAGAGGAAATCGATGTCGAGGACCCTGTCAGGGAGGTAGGGAAGCTCTTAGATGAAGGACATGTTGTGGCGGTCAAAGGCATTGGAGGGTTCCACCTAGCTACAGCAACGACGATATCAGAGCCTATACTGAGGCTTAGAGCAGCAAAGCATAGGAGACAGAAGCCATTCGCCATAATGGCCAGGGACCTGGATGCCGTGAAGACCTTCGCAGAGGTCACTCCACCAGAAGAGGCTGCCCTCAAGTCCTACATGAGGCCTATAGTCCTCCTGAAGAAGAGCGAGAGCTACTACCTCTCTGACCAGATAAGCCCAGGGCTCCATACAGTCGGGGTAATGCTGCCATACACTGGGATGCACATAATGATGTTCGACTGGTCTAGGGAGCCAGCCTTTGTAATGACCAGCGCTAACCCCCCAGATGAGCCCATAGTAAAGGACAACAGCGAAGCAATCAGGAAGCTCGGCAGCATAGTGGACTACTTCCTCCTCCACAACAGGAGGATAGCCCAGAGGTGCGACGACTCTGTGCTCAGAGTCGTAGCCGGGAGCCCAGCTCTGATAAGGAGGTCTAGAGGCTACGCTCCAGCTCCAATAGAGCTCAGAAGAGAGCTCAAAGCCGAGGTCCTCGCCCTTGGGGGAGAAAAGCGGGTGACATCATGCATCCTGGCTGGGAGAAGGTGCTTTGCCTCACAGCACATCGGCGATGTGGAGAAGCTTGAAACCCTAAGGTACCTCAGAGAAGCTACAGGCCACCTGCTGAAGCTAGTTGGAGCTGAGCCAAGCGTGATAGCATGTGACCTCCACCCAGCATTCCACACAACGAGGCTAGCTAGGAGGCTAGCAGAGGAGCTTGGGGTCCCCCTTGAGAGGGTACAGCACCACCACGCCCACATCGCAAGCCTCATGGCGGAAAAGGGGCTGGATGAGCTGGTAGGGCTGTCGTGTGACGGCTATGGGTATGGGCCGGGAGGGAAGGCCTGGGGGGGAGAGGTGCTGTACTGCAGCAGAGAGGGCTACAGG
>Ga0180302_10000389_pt1 | contig 18836 bp, 20 predicted proteins | sample GuaBasSediGuay17_FD_121794 | JGI IMG/M metagenome (GOLD analysis project Ga0180302, IMG submission 121794) | Subseafloor sediment microbial communities from Guaymas Basin, Gulf of California, Mexico - Guay17, Core 4571-4, 12-15 cm | ecosystem: Environmental > Aquatic > Marine > Hydrothermal... | reverse complement strand
CGGTCCATGTGGTCTTAGGAGAAGCCATATACATGTACAGGCTCCCGCTGTCAGCTCCACGTGGAGTGTGGAAGCTAGAAGTCAGAGCAGGCTCACAGCTACTAGCCGTATACTACTTCAGAGTAGAGATACCTCCACTGATCCTAGTCCCCCCAGAGCTACCATACGAGATACCCCTCGGGTCCAGGCTCCCACTAGCCTTTAAGATAGCCAACACAGTTAATGAGTCTATAGCAGCTACCATCACAGTCACTGCATCAAACAATAAGTCAGCATACACAGCTCAAGCCACTATAACCCTACCTCCAAGGTCTATAACAGCAATAGACTCCCCTGACATCCAGCTTACGACCTCAAACTGGAGTACAGGCCCCTATGAGGTGCATGTAAAGGTCTCTGCTGGCAACATAACCCTATCAAGCATGCACAGAATACTCATAGTGCGCTCCAGCATCTACACCAGCATACAGCTGAGAAGCGGGGCATCAAGCAGTCAGCTGCTAGTTAAAGCATCTAATCAGTTAGCTAGCCCAATCGATATAGAAGTCGCATGGAGCATGCCAGAGGCTGCAGTATCTGGAAGTAAATCCTTTACAGTCCCTCCATCCACTGAGGTATCTGAGGCCATTCCTCTAGAGACTTCAGCTCTAGCTCCCGGCTCATACGCAGTTAAGGTGGTAGTCTGGGCTAACGGAAAGTACACTAACATGACATGGGTGAGAATACACGTACTCAGGAAGCTATCCATCGAGGTGAGCTTGCAGCCAGCTAGGAAGCTAGCCAAGGTCAGGGTATATGACTCAATGACCAAAGCACCTATCAAGGGAGCTGAAGTTACAGTCAGGTACCCTAATGGAACAGTCACAACATGTTACACAGACACTAGAGGCATAGTCTATATAGCAACCTCAGCAGCTGGGATGCACAACCTAACAGTTTCTAAAAGTGGGTACATGCCCTCAACTACAGTGTTCAGTGTAGTCCTCCCCTCCTCAACAGTCTCTCCAAAGCCCCCATCTCCAACTACCCCTAAGCTAACACCTCAAATGGAGCAGGAGAAAACCTCCCCTCTCTCATCCCCATCGCACACGGCCACACCAGAGGGCGAAGAAGAGGGCATAGGGGCAGCTGCAGCTATAGCAGCTCTAGCAATAGCACTAGCAGCCATAATCACGTACCTCACCAGGCACAGGAAGAGGAAAGTCATAGAAGAGGTCTTCAAGGAGATTCCTGAAGTCTAACTCAGCCTCCATACACCAACTCTAGCAAATGGGCTCCCATCGCTGCAAACAAAGCAGGCTGCTTCTATCCTGCCTGACTTGATTCCACCCAAAACACGCCTCACGCCACTTAAATCATAGTCAAGCCTCATAACCTCACTTAATGCTTCGTCAAAAACCGGTGTGCCATAGAACATGTCAAAAAGCCTGATAGGTGGCAAGTCAACAGTACTCACCTTTCTGTCTATAGCTCCAAACCTCTTAGCCACATTGACAAGCCTCCTCCTGAAAGCAGGTAGATCAGGCTGCTTAAGCACCATATCCTCAACTCCGCTCAAGTTCATCTCATCGAGCATACCTGCGACACTCTCACATGGTACAGCTGGCATCACATAAACCCTATACGGGTCTACTACAGCCCTCACGTCGACTCCAAGCTCACGCAGCTTCCCTCTGAGAGCATCACCTAAGGTTCTATTGACTCTAGTTCCAAAGCAGCTATGTACCACAGTGAACTCGCTAGTCTCTTCTACAACAACCCTACCTGGGGATGGGACAGGCATACCCTCCTTTATTGCCCACTTAACACAGCTAAATAGCTCTCTAAATGCCCTAGGGTCGCAGAACGGATACATTTCCATGAGCTCAGCAGCCACCTCAGCCTCGGCTCCAATCTCAGCAGCCTCCTTAGCCCTCTCCCTCAGAGATCCGACTTCAACAGCTATCTCAAGTGAAACTGGAAGGTCTTCTCCAATCCAGCTAGGGACAACTCCTCCTTCTTCGCTTACTCTCTTGAGAACCACCCTACCCCCCCTTACTCCTATAACATGCCATGTAGCTCCTCCAACTACTATCTTACTTCCCTCTCTGCAGTACTCGAGTACGAAGGGCTCATCTAAGACCCCAATCTTCCTTCCTTCCTCATCTATAGCTTCAAATGTTCTGATATCAGGTATCATCGAGACGCACTCAAAGTAGTACTTGTACAGTGTGCTTGCGTCAAAGGGCTTTTTAGCTACACCATCTCTTAAGACAGCTAAGCTAGGCCACCTCTCCGCCATGTAGCTGAGCACTTTGACCAAAATGCCCTCATCAAGCTCCCTAAACAGATAGGATCTCCTGAGAACTCTGAGAGCCTCCTCCAGCGGCATACTTCCTTTCTCGATGATCAGACCAGCAAGCTGATGGCATAGGACATCAAGCGGGCTCCTAGGTGCCTCCTCAGCATCAAGCTCTCCGAGCTTAGCTCTCCTGATTATAACCGAAGCCTCCAGAGCGTCTTCCCAGCTGGTAGCGAGCACAACTCCCCTAGACACAGATGTAGGCTTATGCCCAGATCTACCTACCCTCTGCAGGAATCTAGTGACCTGCCTAGGAGACATATACTGGACAACCACATCCACAGTTCCAATGTCTATCCCAAGCTCAAGAGAGCTTGTACACACTAGAAGCCTAAGACCTCCTGACTTAAGCCCCTCTTCAGCGGCTACTCTCATCTCCCTAGACAACGAGCTGTGATGCACTCCGCTACCTGAGCTATACCTGCCCATAGCTGATGCAATGTACTCTGCTGTAGCTCTGGTATTGGTGAAGACAAGAGCTGACCTAGCTCCCCTACAGGCCTCATCTATAGCTCCGCAAACCTCTCTATCCCCTAACCCACTTATCATGACGACTCTAGCCTCAAACTTCTTAACACTACCCATATCAACTACCTGATAGCTCCTAGAGCCAAACAGCACCTTAGCAGCTTCATCCAGAGAGCCTATTGTTGCAGAAAGTCCTACCACCTGGAAGCCCCCTGACAGCTCTCTAAGCCTCTCTAACCCAGCAGACAACTGGGCTCCTCTCTTATTGAACGCTAGCTGATGAACCTCATCTACTACCACGAACTTAACTCTAGAAAGCCCCTCCCTAAGCTTCCTCCCTCCCAACATTATCTGCAAAGTCTCAGGAGTTGTGATCAGCATGTCAGGCATCTTAGCAGCCTGTCTTCTCCTAATGCTCTCAGGCGTATCTCCATGCCTCACAGAGATCTCAAGCCCTATCCTCCTGAAGAGGGCTTGAAGCCTGCTGAAGACATCCCTATTGAGAGCTCTTAGAGGCGTCACATATAGGGCTATAGGCCTATTATCTCTGTCATCCAGCATCTTGCTGGCTATAGGCAGGACAGCAGCCTCAGTCTTCCCAGTGCCTGTGGGAGAAGTTACCAAAACATTCACGCCTCTTAAGATGATGGGGATGCACTTCTCCTGCACTGGAGTAGGCTCTAAGATCCTACAGCTCTCAAGCCACGCCACAATCTCAGGTCTGAGAAGCCTGAATGCCCCCTTAACAGCCATACCAAGCTCATTTCCTCAGCTACCCTAATAAAGCCTTTCACACCATGCCAGGAGAAGCTCACAGCTAGCCAATAAGTTTAAATCTATCCTACACAATCCTAGCTATAGGAGTAGTATTCAAGCCGTTGAGTGCTGCCATGATGCTCATACCAAAGCTATAGGGTGGTTTGAATGATGTCAGGACAAGGAATACCTGTCTTAATCCTGAAGGAGGGCACCACTAGGGTTAGAGGTAGAGAAGCCCTGAGGACAAACATATCCGTGGCGAAAGCCGTGGCAGATGCTGTGCGAACAACACTAGGTCCAAAGTCCATGATGAAGATGCTAGTGGACTCCTTCGGCGATGTGGTCGTCACAGGAGATGGAGCTACTGTCATGAAGGAAATCGAAGTCGAGCACCCCATAGCAAAGATGATGGTCGAGGTAGCTAAGGCAACAGACCAAGAGGCTGGAGATGGCACAACAACATCAGTCATCTTGACCGGAGAACTTCTTAAAGCGGCTGAGGAGCTAATAGACCTAGAAATCCACCCGACACTCATAGTAGAAGCATACAGGAAGGCTGCCAGGAAAGCGCTAGAGACAGTAGACGAGCAGAAGATCAGGATAGACTGGAAGGACAAGGAGGTACTGAAGAAGATAGCCATGGTTTCGATGTCGACTAAGGCAGCATACTATGCAAGAGAGTACCTAGCTGACCTAGCAGTAGAGGCAATCCTGGCTGTAGCAGAGGAGAGAGATGGGAAGATAGTAGCAGACCTTGATAACGTGAAGATTGAGAAGAAGGATGGCAAGAGCGGATACGACAGCCAGCTGGTAAGAGGAGTTGTCATAGACAAGGAGGTAGTGCATCCAGAGATGCCCAAGAAAATAGAAAACGCCAAGATAGCTCTCATACAGGCTCCACTAGAGATAGAGAAGCTAGAATACGATTCAAAGATCAACATAACCTCGCCAGAGATGATGAGGAAGTTCAAAGAAAAGGAGAAGGAAATCCTGAAGAACATGGTGGAGAAAATAAAGGAAGTCGGTGCAAACGTGGTTTTCTGCCAGAAGGGAATAGACGACGTAGCACAGCACTTCCTCGCTCAGCTGGGCATCCTAGCAGTTAGGAGAGTCAAGAAGTCTGACATGGAGAAGCTAGCAAGAGCAACCGGTGCGAGCGTAGTAGCTAACATAAGAGACTTGAAGCCAGAGGACCTAGGTGAAGCAGAGTTAGTAGAGGAGAGAATAGTAGGAGAGGACAAGATGGTCTTCGTTGAGGGCTGCAAGAACCCAAGATCTGTCTCAATACTGATCAGAGGTGGAACCAAGCAGATAATAGACGAAGCAGAAAGGACGCTTAAAGATGCGCTGTCGGTTGTTAGAAACGCAATAGAGGATCAGGAGATAGTAGTCGGAGGAGGCGCGATAGAAACTGAGATCGCACTTGCACTGCAGGAGTATGCTAAGACTCTGGGCGGCAAAGAGCAGCTTGTAGTAAACAAGTTTGCAGACGCAGTCATGACCATACCAAAGATACTGATAGAGAACTCAGGCTTCGATGTGGTAACCAAGTCAGCTGAGCTTGTGAAGGCTCATACAGAGGGTAGCAAGTATGCTGGAGTAGACCTAGAGACAGGAGAGATAGTAGACATGAGAGAGAGGGGGATTCTTGAGCCTGCCAGGGTAAAAAGGCAGGTGATAAAGTCCGCATCAGAGACCGCAGAGGCTATACTCAAGATAGACGATGTGATAGCTGCTGGCAAGGCTAAAGAGGAGAAGAAGGGCAAAGAGGAGTCAGGGGAGTTTGGGTGAATAGCTGGTGTAAGCTAGGCCCCAAGAGGCTAACAAAGTATGAGAAAGTGAAGATCGTCACGATAAGAGCTCTGCAGCTAGCTAAGGGGGCTCCTCCTCTGCTCAAGGACATCCCCCCCTACCTCCGCTCTCCTATTGAAATAGCTGAAAGGGAGCTGGAGGCTGGTGTGCTCCCAATAGTAGTAGAGAGGGCTACGAAGGGAGGTAGGGTCTGTAGGATCAAGGTGAAGGAGCTTCTAGGGCATTCAGGGAAAAGTTAAAATGCCTCCACCACGTGAGGTTACCCACCTACCACGGGGTGAGCAGTGTGTCCAGAGGAGAAGTGGGTGTTGTCTACATAGGTAAGAAGCCTGCTACAAGCTACGTTATGGCTACAGTCCTCCAGATAAACCAGGGTGCAAAAAAGGTGGTTCTAAAGGCCAGGGGGAGGTCAATATCTAGGGCAGTTGATGTAGCAGAGATCCTAAGGCTCAAGTACCTACAGGGCCTCTTGAGGATATCTGACATCAGAACAGGGACTGAAGAGATCTTCGATGAAACAGGAGAGAGAAGAGGGATCAGTGTAATAGAGATCGAGCTGGAGAGGAAAACCTAGCCTCTCCACTACCCTACTTTTATTATCGTCTTTAGGCTCCAGCCTGTTATGCAGCCTGTTTCCATACTTGTACTGGGGCTAGCTGGAGTAGGCAAGACTCTCTTTGCAAAGGCTTTCTCAGAGCTACTAGACAGCTATGGTGAGGCAACGTGCCTTGTTAACTTAGATCCCGCAGTCGTAGAGGTCCCATACGACCCCGATGTTGACATAAGAGATTATGTAAGCTATGAGAGCGTGATAAGAGAGTACCAGCTAGGACCTAATGGAGCACTCATACTCTCATGTGACCTGATATCTGAGCACTTAAACAGGATTGTAAGCGATATAGAGGCTTTCAGCGCCGACTACATTGTGGTAGATACTCCTGGGCAAATGGAGTTGTTCATAATGAGGGAGATATCATCCGAGGTGGTTTCCTCCCTGTCTAGGATGTCAAGTGTGATAGGTGTCTTTCTTGTGAGCGCCCCTGCCTTAATGAAGGTTGACTCCATGCTTACCAGCCTGGTGATGTCAAAGATAGCTGAGTTCAGGCTGAACATACCCATGTACACCATAATAAACAAGGTCGACCTACTTAGCGATGAGGACAAGAGGAGGATTGCATCTCTCCTATCCTCCTACGAGGAGCTAAGAGACGTAGTTCTCACTCAGGTGCTAGAGTCATCTGACAGGTATAGAGTCATAGCTACATCGCTTCTGAAGCTCCTGGAGGAGACAGGGCTTCCCCACCCCTTAACTGAAGTCAGCGCAATGGACGGTAGAGGGCTCGAAGCCTTCTACTCTGCTTTAGACCAGGCTTACTTCAGGTAGCTCCAGACCTAAGCCGCTTTCTGACTGCTGAATACATGTAAAGTGACCATGCAGCCGACAATGCTCTCTCAGGGCTCTCGTATACAGGTATCCTGCTCTCTTCAACTTTAGACACCATAGACCTGGTGTACGGGCCGCCCATCGCACAGCACACCACAGGCTTCCCAGCTTCCTTTGATCTGCTCGAAACCTCCGCCATCACGCTAGCTATCCCCTCGTCTAGCGGTGTGTCTTGGAAGACGAAGAAGGGCATGATGATGTCAACTGCCTTGCTTTCAAGAAGGATGCTCAGTGCTGTCTTGAAGTCTGAGCTTGTAGCAGAACCTGTGAGGTCAACAGGGTTCTGCTCTGCCTGAGTATATGCTGGTAGCTCGTCTCTGAGCCTTTGGATCGTGGCAGCATCTAGGTCAGCGAGCCTTAAGCCCCATTCGCTGAGCCTATCAAGTGCTGTGACGACAGGCCCTGCTCCATTGGTCACAAATGCCACCCTATTTCCCTGTGGAAGAGGCTGCCAAGCTAGTGCTTTAGCGTAGTCAAATAGCTGGTATATTGTATCAGCTATTATTGCTCCAGCCTGCCTAAGTGCTCCAGCTGCTCTCCTATAGTCTCCTGCAAGCCTACCTGTATGGAACTTCGCTCCAATGGCTCCCTCTTCGGTCCGCCCAACGAGAAGCACTACAACAGGCTTTTTTTCAGCTGTTCTCCTTATGGCTGATAGAAGCTTTCTCCCATCAGGTATGCTCTCTATGTACATGGCTATGACCTGGGTATCTGGGTCTTCTGCAAGATACTCCAGTAGCTCAGCCTCTGTTAGGTCGCATCTATTCCCTAGGCTTACAAACTTAGAGACTCCAAGCCCGCACTCAGCTGCCCACTCTAACATAGCCAAGCTAAACGTCCCAGACTGGGATATGAATGCAAGGGGGCCTTTATCCGGCCTTAAGCACCTCTCAGCCGCCTGAAACAGGGTATCCAGCCTATTGCTCGAGTTATATATACCGATGCAGTTAGGCCCTATGACACGCGCATTATATGACCTAGCCACCTGAACAATTTCTCTTTCAAGCTTCTCCCCTTCCTCTCCTCTCTCTTTAAAGCCACCTGAGACTATTATTATCCCCTTAGCTCCCTTATCCACACACCCTCTAACAGCTTTAGGCGCATCCTCTGCTTTCACAATCAAGACAGCCAAGTCTATGCTATCTGGTATCTCTGAGATGCTCCTATAGCATCTGACACCAAGTATGCTCTCAGCTGCAGGATTCACAGCGTATACCCTGCCCTGATAGCCATACTCTACCAAGCTCCTGAGAACCTGGTACCCTATCTTCCTCGGGTTCCTGGAGGCGCCAACAACAGCCACGCTATCCGGGTAGAATAAGGCTTTCAATGCTTCTTTCGCCTTCATGCTCCTCTTAAGCTGTAAGCAAATAACCTTAAAATAAGTTCCCAGGCTGTCAGCTGGGTTACAGTCATGTCAGTAGACTCGGAGAAAGCCAGTGAGTTCAAGCTTCTAGCAGAGATAATGGAGGTTAGAGCTGAGCTGATAAGAGAGCTTGAGGAAGTTCAGCGGAGGGAAAAGCTACTCCGTAAGCTGATAGGCATCTTGGAGGCGCTTGCTGTCTCTAAGAGCATAATGACAGCTGACCAGATGCTTCTTGAGAGGCCTGAGAAGCAGGCAATACCAGTCGAGAAAGCTGGAATGCAGCTCGGCAAAATCATAAGATACGAGAACATGCTGGTTTTCACGCCATCTGAGGGTATAGCCCTCAGGGTGGACTCAGAGCCCATAAGGGGGTTCCTTGTCGCTAAGGTACTGTACCCCATGAGAGAGGAAGACATTAGGAGAGCTAAGAGAGGCGAGATAGAGCACAGGCAGGTTGTTGACTGGAAGATAGAAGGTGAGAGGGGCATTTTGAGGAGGATTGTGGTATACAACCTGAGAGACGAGAGGTCTCTGAAGAGAGTGCTGAACGCCATCAAGAGAGCTGTCATCGATGCATCCTCGTAGTGAGCTCTACCCTCCTTACGGCTCCGCCTGGCCTCTCTTCTGCGAAAACTTCAGCTTGAAACTTGTAGACCTCAACATCTGGGTCGTCTAAGACGCTGGCTGGGAGGAAGGCTTTAAAGCAGCAGTGTCTCAGGAACTCCATGCTGTCCCATCCCTGCTCGACAGCGACCTGGGGCAGAAGAAGGCCGCTTCTTCCATGGTAGCTCACTATGACGCCATCCCTGCCTACCACCACCCTCTCCGCGTACTCCTTAGCTGAGCTAGCGAATATCCTCTCTGGAAATGTGAGTGCACTGACTTCTACCACCACCTCGCTTAGCTCTCCTCTAGATAAAGGAGGAAACCTAGGGTCTTCAAATGCTGCTGCGATAGCCGCTCTAGCCACCGCATCTACAAGGGGGTAAACAGGGTAGGGGAAGCCTATACAGCCCCTGAGCTCCATACTGGGGTACCTGTTGAGTGTGACAAAGACTCCTCTCTTCTCCTTGAGCTTACTTGGTGCTTGCTTGTCCTCGAGATACTCTCCCTTCTCAAACCAATACTCTATTGACCTCCTAGCTAACCTAACTAGATACTCTCCCTCCTCATTGCTCAGCAAGGCAATCTACCTGAACCTGTCCTTCAGCTTCTCTAAGACGCTGGGCAGCGTGGTGTACTCCATTTCATCTGGTCCAAGCCTGTGGGGCATGAATGGCCCATGTCTCCTCATGTAGTCTGCTATCAGGTTACACAGCTCTCTAGCTCTATTGAAAGCTGGATCATTGAAGAGGTCTGCAGGTCCGAGTAGCTTTCCATCTGACACCTGGAATCCTAGTGCGACTACCCTCGGTGGCCCATCAAACCTGGTGCACTTGGCATCCTGCTCTGAAACAGGCATCAGAGGCCCGTAGTGAGAGCCTCTCATCCATCCTGCGACCATGTGTGGGAACGCAAATGCCTCCAGGATTTCTCCTACTGCAGGCAGCCCTGCCTGCGCTCTTACTACCGCGACGGGGTCGTCTTTCCCAACATATCTGCCGGCTATCAAGCTAAGCCTGGTTGTGCTGACTGCTGCAGCAGGGATCCCGCTCTTAGAGTACACCCTCCTGATTATGTACCTCCCTGTAGTTCCTATCAAGGCTAGCAGGTCATACATCTCCTCAGGGCACTTCAGTATAACAGACTTCCCCTCTACAACATCTAGGACCTCAAATTCGAATCCACTGTGCATTTTCGGGTCTATAACCAGCCCAGCTGTGTTGAATGGGTCAGCGAACACCTTGAAGAGCGGGAGGTTGAAGGCTCCAGGCTCGGTCTTGTCTGCCATGAACACCACGACTGGGTCTGCAGGTCTCTCCTCAAACTCTAGCTCAGCGAATCCAGGCCCCATCCCCCTCAAGTTGCCTGAGAAGGCGTCTGACAGTATATCTTGGCCGGCAGCATAGAGCTTAAGCTCCTTGGCCTTTTTCTCACATTCCTTGAACGTCTTGAATGCTAGCTCATGTATCTCAGGTGAGTCCTCCCCCCTCCTGTGTGTCATTATGAGTTCAAGGTCGTCGCCGCAGTTCGTCACATAGTAGTCTATTATCTCCCCTCTGCTTGCTGCTCTCTCGAGGCTCTTTTTAGCAACCTCCTTTATCTCATCTGGAACCACATGGTGTCCTGCCAGGCTCCCTATATCGGCTTTGATAACAGACACGGTTATTCTACCCATTCTATCATCCCCTAAGGGCTACACTTATTATCAGCCCCTTTTCAGCTAGGATCCTCCTAAGCTTATAAACTGCCTTATAGACATCCTCTTCCTTCTTAGCCCCTGTACACACCAGGCTTCCAGAGGAGAACACCAGGAAGACGACGTTCGGGTTCTCCATCCTCAGGATCATTCCAGGAAACTGCTCTGGCTCGTATACAGTCCCCTCAAGCTCTACAGACGCCCTCTCGAGGTCTACTGTAACATGCAGCTTAGCTGAGGCTACTATGTTCTCAACTTTGATTAATGGCTTTCCCGTGATCTTTATGCCCCTAGCGTTAAGCATCTCTATAACCTTGTTGACGGCTTTAGCCACTGTAGCTGCTGACTTAGCTCCAGTGCAGACGAACTTGCCGCTGCTGAATATCAAAAGTGCAGTCTTTGGCTCCTTAAGCTTTAAGATGAGCCCTGGGAACTTATCTGGGTTAAATGTAGCTCCAGGTATCAGCTGTTCTATCTTGTGGAGGTCAAGCCTCTGGTTTATCACAACAGATGCAACGACATTCTCTATGTTTATTGAAGGCTCTGGCAAGTCTTCTAGCTTAATCTGCTCACTCCTTCTCACGCTGCTCAAACATCCCACACTCGCTTATTGCATTGACACTTTATAAATATATGGTGGTAACTATACAGCATGTATACTCATGACTTTGTGAAGATCCTTTACTTATTCAGGTCAGCGGTAGCTTCAGCTTCCTCCCCATGCTCAGCTTTCCTCTCTTTCTCCCTCTCTTCTCCGATTATGCTCCACACCACTATGCCAGCTATGAGCACTACCGCTAGAACCCTCCCCTCTGTTGTGTGAAAGAACCAGAATACATATCCCAGCTTTGGGATTCTGACAGCAACTACTCCTAGTATGTCTCTTGCCGTCCTATATCCTGCATCAGGGGCTGGGTTGGCGTCGCCTTTGGTCTGGAAGTACACTTCTCCGTGCTCTGTGCGTATGACTCTGATTATCCTGTGCACAACGGGCTTGTCACTAAACTTATACCTGAAGACTATTATGTCTCCTTCTTTAAGGGCACTTGGGCTCCTGACCCCTCTAACTATGAGTAGGTCTCCTTCCTTCAAGGTCGGCCTCATCGACCCGCTTGTGACGACGGTAAATGGAGTCTTGGTTCCGAGTGCGTACACTATGAGGACGTTTGTGGCGAGGTATACTGCTGCTGCAAGCAGGACCACTGAGGCTATATTTCTAGCAGCTCGCTTTCCTAGGCTCATACCGCCTTAACCCTCCTCACAACGGGTGGCCTCGCCTTAAATAGGATCTTAGACTGGCAGTAAACACATCTTGCTCTAGGGCTCATGAAGCTTGCCTGAAGCTGCTCAATGGTCAATGTCCTCTTGCACTTAGCACATATATAGCTCATGACTAATACCTGAACCAGGCTCCATTGCACTCCTTTAAAACTTGCCTCAGGTATTCCTCTTACTCTACCTAAGTTCCTGGCTTTAGAGCAATGATAAAGTTTTAAAACCCTAGGAAGGTATGCTCTAGAGAGCAGAGCAGCTGTGGGATATCATGGAGAGATGTGAAATCTGTGGGCTACCAATAGCACTCTGCACATGTAAAACCCGCGAGCTAGAGCTTCAAGTGATCAAAATAAGGGTTGAGAAAAGGAAGTGGGGGAAGGATGTAACCATAATAGAGGGCGTCCCTGATGACGACATATATGACATAGCCAAGTACTTGAAGTCCAAGTGCGCTTGTGGTGGAACTGTCAAGGAGAACATGATAATCCTACAAGGCAGGCATACGAGAAGAGTCCGAGAGCTACTCGAAAAGCGTGGGTTCCCATCTGAGAGGATAGAGGTAGAGGAGTAGCTACTCCCTTCTTTTGCTAGCGATCTCCTCGACTATAGCCTTGCCGGGGTAAAGCTTGTTTACAAGCTCCTTAAACCTGTTCCTGACTGTTACCTCTGTCACTCCAGCTGCTTGAGCTAGCTCCCTCTGAGTTCTTTTCTCATTGGTTTCCTGGCAGGCCATGTATACTGCTGCTGCAGCTATCCCACAGGGCTCCTTGCCCATTGTTATCCCAGCCTCCCTAGCCTTTTTCAGCACTTGATGGGCTTTAGCAGCGACTTCACCTGGGAGCTTCAGCTCTCTGCAGATTCTCTCAACGAAGGCCTCTGGTGATGGAGGTGGGAGCTTTAAGTTGAGTTCTCTGATTAAGAGCCTGAAGTTCCTCCCAAGGTCCTTCTCTGAGATCCCAAATTCCTTAGCTACTTCTTCAAGTGTTCTTGCGACGTGGTTGAGCCTTACAGCTATGTACACTGCTGCTGCTATTGTTGCTATCACACTTCTGCCCTTAATCAGGTCTGCTGCTGACGCCTTCCTGTATATCATGGCTGCCTCTTCTATCACGTGGTCTGAGAGCCCTAGGCTTGAAGCAGCCCTCTTAAGCTGTGGTAGTGCTGTACTGACAGACCTCTTTGGCATAGTGTCTCTGGTTGCTCTCCACTGGAGCAGAGCTATCTTCCCTGCCTTCTTCCTTATTTCCTGAGGGAGCTTTACTCCCTTGCTATAGAGATCGAACTCTGTTGTCAGCCCAAAGCCCACCTTGACAGGGGACGTTGAGGGCCCTACTCTAGCCCTTTCAGCGCTCACCTCATCATCGAACTCTCTCCACTCTTTCCCGCTGTCTATGAGGTTCTCTTCTATTACTCTGCCACACCCCATGCAGACAGCTTCTCCGCTACCCACATCTATTATTATCCTGTCACTACCACAGTATGGGCACTTCTTAGGTATCTCACCTATAAGCTCTCGCATATCAACCAAAAAACTTAATATAAAGTCATATATAAGCTTTTCGGTGTTGGCTTATAACTGTTTCTAGAAGTTTAATAACCCCCATATAGCTATAGCGGCGGCAGCTCCAGTAGTAGACATCAGTAAATTGACTACATGATTGTTCACAGCCTCATATCCTCTATGCAGCCTAGCAGGCTTCCCACAGTGATACCTCTTCTCTGTAAACTTCCCACAGACACTGCATATATAGACTCCCTGTAGCGTTGCTCCTATCAAGCTATCCACTAGAGAACCAACAGCTCCAGCCAGCCCAACACTGATTGCTGCAGGTATGCTCCTTGGTATCACTCCAAGCCAGTAAGCTACCATCCCCAGAGACAGTGGGGCAGCAAAAGCTGTGAACGTTCCAAGTGGAGAAACTCCTCCAGGATAGCCAGGAGGCACTCTCCTTCTTAAGGACGTTATCAGCCTTGGAGGCGTAGGGTTCAAGACCCCAATCTCATTGCTCAGAGTGTCAGAGAGGGATGCGCCCACAGCGCCTACAAAAGCTAGAGTCATGGTGTTTCCTCCATGGAGGTACTCTGCTACTGCAGTTAAGGTGGGTACAAGCCCATTCGCCAGGACATTTTGCCATGATCTAGCTCCTCCCTTGAACTCTGCGACTCCCTTAGCAGCTTTAGCCTCATACTTGTAGTGCGTGAAAAACCCGGCTACAAAATGGAATATAGCCAGCAGTATGAACATCTCCCAGCCGCCGAATGCTATCACGCTTGTCCCGACGAATACTCCCGCTATAACCCCACTTTCGTCAACTAGCTTCCTCCTATAGCTTAATACGCCCAAGATAGAAGTGACTAAGAGTCCTTCCAGGGTTCTAATCGCCAGCAAGGCTGATCAGCAGGTATCAAAACAAGCTATTTATAACTTTAGCCCATGAAGCTTAGGCTTCACGTACTTCCTCTGATGTACTCACTGAAGTCTATCGTACGCCCATCCTTCTGAATCCTTATCCTGGTCTCCTCTCCAACAAGCTTTCTCCTAATAGCTTCAATGGCATACCTGTCGAATAAGACCCTGAAGCCATAAGATCTACCTATCTCAAGCATTACATCCTCTATCTTCCTTGCAAGCTCAGGGCTGCTGCTCCTTAAGGCCTCCAGCTTTTCAACTCCGTCTCGCGTAGTCATGCTTGCTATCAGCTTCCTTCTGAGCTGCTCCCTGCTCTTCCTTTTCTCTTCCTCCTCTCTCACTGCAGCTATCTTCCTCTGCATCTGAGCTAGCTTCTTCAGCTTAGCAAGCAGTAGCTCGTCTTCCAACTCCTCACCCACTTGGATGCGGGGGGTGGGATTTGAACCCACGAACCCCTAAGGGACAGGATTACTCACCACCTAGATCTTAAGTCACACCGCCATGACGGCTCCTGCGCCTTTGTCCAGGCTCGGCAACCCCCGCCTCTAGTCTATGCTTTCTAAGGTTGGGATAAAAATGTTATCCTATGGGCGTGCTGCTGTCTGCACTCTAGACTACAACAGCTTAGGAAAAGTATAAAGGTGCCGTCAGATAGGAGTTTCAGCACCATCATATTAAGGTGTCATGAGTTGGCTAAGGTGTTGATGCTTGTCCTGCTGGCTTTCATGGGGTTTCTTCCACAGCAGGCTGAGGCTACCATTCCTGAGCTTAAAGTAGAGCTTCTCGTTCCACCAGATGGGCCAGTGACTATGGTTGTTTCAGGCTCGGTAGTGAACAGCGGCGGATCTCCGATAAAATCCGTGGTCTTCCCGGTGATTCCGCGTGAAGCTCACAGGAAGTACAGGGTCAGCGAGGCCTTTCCAGAGCCTGCAGGAGGTGAGCAGAAGTACACAGTAGAGATCTTAAGCAACACCTCTGGTTTCCGCGACTCTGTGGCGGTTGTGTTCAAGCAGGAGATCCCACCTGGCTCAAGCGAGCAATTTAAGTTTAAGGTGATCGTCTTCGCTTACCGGCGTAATGTCAAGATTGGCGTCCTCGAAGGGGAGAAGTTCTACCTGTCCTATGAGTTCTTCTGCCCAAATGCCTCTGTTGATAGCGTCCTGATAAAGGTCATCCTCCCAGAGGGGTATATAGCAAAGCAGATAGTCGAAGCTCTCCCTGTATACTTTCCAACACCAAACAGGACTGCTCTGAATATATGGTCTGGTGAGATGACAATAGAGTGGAGCTTCAGCAAGCTAGCACCCGGACAGAGGATATCTGTTTCAGCGTCTGTTGTAGCAAGCGAGAGTAGCAGGGTTCCGATGCTCGCAGTGGTAGCTGTGCTAATTGTCGGAGGTGGCGCCTCGGTTGCAGCTGTAGCCTTCATGAGGGCTAGGAGAAGGGCTAGGCTTCCAAAGATAAACAGCATGGATCTTCTAACAAATGACGAGAGGGCCATCTTGAGGGTGATACTGGATGCTGGCGGATCCATGCTGCAAAAGGAGCTTCCAGAGGCAACAGGCCTGTCCAAGGCGAAGGTCAGTAGGGTTCTGAAGGTTCTGGAGGAAAAGGGGCTAGTCGTCAAGAAGCCTCAGGGGAAGACCAACATCATAGTGCTATCTAAGAGCGTAGCTGGTCTGTTCCAGGAGCCTAGCTAGATCTGTACTCCACAAGCTTGAGAAGAGTCTTTTCTTCTCCTCTACTCTCAATTTGAACTATCGGGTGGGGTGGAGCCAAGCTTATCCAAAGCCAGATCTCCTGCTTAGGTGTCTTTATGAACACTCTCACGCAGCTAAAGCTGCCAGCTGGAACTGTCAGGTTCTCATATCCTGCAAAGGAGGCCTCTACTTCCTCAACCTTGAAGTCTGATGCCAAGTAATAGAACCTAACTACAACTCCCTCCCTCCAGCTAATAGACCTGAGAAAATACAGCTCTGAGAGAGAGTCATAGACCTTCCTACCTGGCTCTATGCAGGCTGTCTTGGCTTTTTCAAGCCCAACCCTGTGGAAACAGATCAGGACCTTCCCTCTCTCCTGGCTGAAGGTCATGTTAAGCTTAGCTACGGTGATGCTGTTGTTTATGTATGTGAGGTTCACCATGAAGGGCAGAAGGCTGTTGCACGAGGCGAGGAGCTCTTCCCTCACCATATAGAAGCTTTCCTCTTCCTCCTCGCGTATGCTCCCGACTATCCTATAGAACATGCTCCCGTTGAGCTCTACCTGAGAGGTCAGCTCCATCACAACCCTGACTCTGCTATCTCCACCAGAGCTCTCGTAAACACACCTCTCTGGGGTCACAAGCCTGACCTTAAGCTCAAATGGAGGACTCCTCTCTTTTCCAGGTATCAGAAAGCTGACTACTGTGATAGCTACTACCCCAAGCACCATTAGCATCAAGGTTGTTGACAGTCTCATCTTCTGCACCCGAGTGCGGGGGGTGGGATTTGAACCCACGAACCCCTAAGGGAGCAGATCTTGAGTCTCAGCGTTTCACTGCCGCCGTTGGCCAGGCTTGGCTACCCCCGCTAGCTTATACCCGCTTCGCTACAATAAAAATGTTTTCTGTGCTTTGTGAAAACTGCTATGAAGAAGCCCGGTGTGTCATGGACATGGGGGTGGAACCTGACGGCTCCTTGGCAAGCTTCTCCCGCCTTCTTAACCAGCTCAGGCGGCTCCACCGGCTCAAGCCCAAGTTCCATGGCGAACTTCATGTTTTCCTCGCACTCACTAGCTGTTACAGTACACACGCTATAAACTAAAGTCCCGCCAGGCTTGAGGATCTTAGCAGCTACCTTCAGGAGCTGTCTCTGGAGGCTTACTAAGGCCTCTATGTCTCGCCTAGTCTTCCTATCATAAAGCTTAGGCCTTACTCCCAGAGCCGAGCACGGTGGATCCAATAGTATGGCATCAGGCTTGAGCACTGGATACCTGAGATCCAAGTACCTAGAGTCCTCTACTAACAGCTCCACCCTCCTCAGCTTCAGCCTAGCTATGGTGTGCTCTATTTCCGCAATCTTCCTCTTATTTCTGTCAACCCCTATTATCCTAGCATGCGGAGCTAGCTGCACGATGTAGGTGAGCTTGCCGCCTGGAGCAGCACACATATCCAGTATCACATGGTGCCTCCACGGCTCCAACGCTATCACAGCCAGCATAGATGGGAGAGTCTGAGGATATATCAGCCCCTCGCCGTACTCAGGCATCTCCCTAACCTTAGGAGCTCTAAACAGGGGGTGTGTGACCTCTACTGCCCTCCCCCTCCTCTGTGAGAGCATTCTCCTCCTCCCCAGCACCGCTATTCCGCTGGCTACATGGGTTCCAGTGTAGTCTTCTAAGACTGAAACGCCATCCCCCCTCCTGATGCCGCTGCTAGCGCTCAGAACCCCGGGGCAGTAGAGGTCCGCTCCCTGCATAACGCTCTCAGCAGCCTCCTTGTCTACTCTAACCTCCTTCTCGAAAGACGGCAGCGCGAATGGCCCTTTTACATGGAAGTATACTGCCTCCCTGATATCAGAGTGCGAGTGTGCCTCAACTCCTTTCTCCTGGAGCTTCTTTAAGAGCTCCTCTACACCTACCCTAGCTGTGTTCACTCTAATGAAGTACCTAGATGTAGGCGTAGCTAGCGCTCTTAAGACCTCATTCACTTCGCTATGGTAGACATGCTCAACTAGCTCGAGCACATCTGCCCTGAGCTTCAGTGTAAGCTTCATCCTTTACCTCCTGACTACCTCAAGCTCACCGCCACACAGTGGGCATACCTCTAAGTCTATCACTCTATACTCTCTCCCACAAAGCTTGCACCTAACTACAGTGGTAACCGGCTTTCTTACACCTCTCCTCCTTACCCCCCTCCACTTCAGCTCCATGTGGATGCACATGCTCTGCATTACTTGGTCATCTGTATACACTATTACGCTGTTTCCCTTGCTTTTCTCTTGCAGTGCTAGCGCTAAGACCTCTATGTCTGTCATGGAGAGTGCTCTATGAAGCCCTCTTCTCCTGGCTTCCTCGACAACCCTCTCGATGAACTCGCTCTCTGGATCTACTACCTTAAGCTTCCTCGAGGCAAGCCCTGCCTCAAGGTAAGAGGAGCTCCTGAGATCTGCTAGTTCATTTACAACACTGCTGCAGGTCAGAATCCTATGACAACTTATCATGAATGGACTAAGGCCACCAATAAATGCTGATGCATCAAGTATACATACCAGCTTGCCTACCATATAACCCCACCGAGAGAGTTAAAATTTTTTCAACCACACTTATACTGCGGTGAGTAAGTATATGAGCCTAGCTTCATACCCCAATGCTAGGTCGACTACAGGCACCTTTCTGCGAGTCAGAGACCCAGCCCACAGGGTGGGATGTGCCCTATATGCCTAGACCACTGCCCAGTCCTCTGTGAGATAAGCCTGTCAGCGTTCAGAGGCAGAGAAGTGCTACTATTGCAGAGGAGTTCAGCCACAGCACAGCAGCATCTAACAAGAACTACGGCCTAGGCTGGAGTCACCTTCAGATACTCGCTGAAGTCAGGGGAGCTAAGGGCATAGAGCCAGATCCAGATAAGGCCATATTCCCGAACGTTGATGTCTCGACGAGTGTAGGCGGAGTGCCGATGAAGAT
>Ga0180302_10000388_pt1 | contig 18840 bp, 15 predicted proteins | sample GuaBasSediGuay17_FD_121794 | JGI IMG/M metagenome (GOLD analysis project Ga0180302, IMG submission 121794) | Subseafloor sediment microbial communities from Guaymas Basin, Gulf of California, Mexico - Guay17, Core 4571-4, 12-15 cm | ecosystem: Environmental > Aquatic > Marine > Hydrothermal... | reverse complement strand
TAATAAAAACTTCTCCAACACGTGGAGAACGCAAAGAGAAAGGCGAGAAAAAGAAAGGTGTGAAGAAGGCTAAGAAGAAAGAGAAGAAAAGGAAATTTGGTCTAAAACTGAAAAAGAAAACAAAAGAAAGCGCGGCAGAAGGCTGATTTTGCTGCGATTGTGGCTTATCAAAAAATAAACGGTATAGTTATGGCTCTATACCTTTGTTAATCCCAGTACGCATAATTGATGCCTGGCATATAGAAAAAGTTTATATATGCATAGTGTTATCTTCCATCAAAACTTGGATAATATATCCAAGTACGTAATACTGGCATGGAGGCAATACGATGAATGAATATAGGTTTTGTATCTCCCGCCTAATGAAACGCTTTGCAACCACGGCATTGATCTTAATTCTACTCGTATCGGGCATAGTATATCCGCTAATGGCATACCACGCATACAATGGAACCTTTAGGGTGATAATAGACTTTGGTGATGGCAGGTTTGTTTGGGGTGACATTAGCGCGGATAACGCAATGAATGCTACAATATCCCTCTGCGATAATGCAGGGATTGCATTAAATTACACCACGTATATAATAGGAGGAGAAGAGCACATGTTTGTGAACAGTATTGGTGGAAAGAGTAATAATTATCCAGAAGCTTGGTGGCATTTCTGGTATTACGATGAAAAAAACGATACATGGGTTTATTCTACGGTTTCGGCTGATAGTGTATGCTTAAACACTTCCGATTCTATATGCTGGAATTATATCTCCGACTATGAGCTGTTCGTGAGTGCACCACAATCTCCTTCAACCCCGGAAAGCCCAGAGCCAATAATTTGTTATTTGGGCACATCGACTAATAACAGAGTTTATGACCAGTATACAGGTAATGATGTGCTTCATGCTGTGCCCACAGGGGCTGGAAGTATTATGTCCTCGCCCATAGCATTTGGTGATAAAGTGGTGGTATCAACATGCAATAAAGGTACGTATTGCATTAACCTTTCTGGTGAGGTTATCTGGCATAATTGGATAAATTCTACATCAACTCCATTACTATATGATTATTTGTACATTGGGGCCACTGATGGCGTAATGTATATGGTTGACCCCGAGAACGGGAGTATAGTCAAAAGTGTGCTACTGACAACACACGGTGGGCCTGTCGGTATAGTATCACCACCAAAAATATGTGATGGTAGGATATATGTACCGCTCTTCAATTATTCTGGTGGTTACGGAGAGATTGTTTGTATGCAGCCCAACATGAGCACTATTTGGCGTGTTAAATTACCCTCCTCTCCATACTTTTCATCGCCGTGTGTATATGATGGGAAAATATATCTGGGCCTCATAGGGGCATATGATTATAGAAATATGTCCTATTCGGAGCCCTACGGTGTGGTATGCCTGGACAAAAACGGCAGCATGAGATGGTTTTTTAAGACTAACGGCTCAGTGGCATCATCAGTTCTTGTATTGGACAATACACTATACTTTTCATGTAAAGATGGAAAACTGTATTCCATAAGCACGTCTGGAAAACTTAAGTGGGCAAAGAATCTTCCATCATCTTCTGTAAGCACGCCCCTGTACTTTAATGGCAGGATCTATGTTGGCTATGGTGGTATAGGTGCACATGGCGGGCTTGTGTGCATAAATGCATCCACTGGCAGGGAAATTTGGACTAAGAGTATAGGTTCTGTTGAAGCCTCGCCTATAACAGAGAAGGAGCATGTGCTCGTTATAACAAATACTAATGAGTCTACCCTTTATTGCCTTGATAAAGATGGAAGTGTGCTGTGGAAACATATTTTCTATCCGAAAAATTATGCAATATCAACGCCGATAATATACAAAGGGCATATTATAGCATGCACAGACAGCGGCAATATTTATGTTTTTGGAGATGCAAAGCCAAATGTTGACCTTTGTGTGAAGCGTGATTCCGAGAATTCGAATGTTTTTTACATAACAACAAGTGTATTTAACGAGACTGGGGATTTAAACATAACACTGGACTTTGGTGATGGAACAGTTATATCCGCAGTTCTGTCCGCAAATAGAACAACATACAAGCACACATATGCCCCGGGTAGTTATCAGGTGCGCCTAGTTGTTGAAGATGATGAGGGTAATATTGTTGTTAAAAGCAGAAAAATAATGGTCCAAGAAGAGCCAAATATTATAGTTGTTATTGCAGCCTCCATGATTGCCGTGATTGTCATAATTTTAATAGTAGTGCTTGGGAGGAAGCACATTGTCAAATAAAAACAGGGCAGAAATATACGGCGTGATTGTTGCGTTGTTGATTGTGATAGTAGCAATAATAATCTCCCATATATTCTCTGTATATAAGGTGCGTGAAAGTACTTCGTCCTCTTGTACTCCAATACACTTCACCTTAGTTATCAACTTCTACACATACACTCCCGACAAATATGGGGATGTGTATTTGATCTGGGAAAACGGTAGTTTAGATTTAAAAAACTCCAGCACTACTACCTGGGAGTTTAGGGTTGTGCATAATGTTACCACAGTATATGAGGCACTTGCCTATTGCTGCAACACTCTAAACGTGTCTTTCAGAGCGACGTACTGGGAAAAATACAACGATTACTTTATTGAGGAAATATGTGGTGTTAGCAATGGTATAGATGGAAGGTACTGGCAGTTCTGGGTGAATGGCGAGTACTCTTCAGTTGGGGCTAATCACTTTGAAATCCACAATGGGGATTATGTGGAGTGGAGGTTTGAAAAGCAAAGCTGAGTGTTGTTTGCTGATACGGTCAAAGGTTAAATATGGAATATGGGGATTAATTTTCGGGTTGAAAAATGCCATACTTTGCTGTTGTGGCAAGGAAGGACGCAGAGCGTGTTAGGAAGCAGTTGATGGACGAGGGAAAAATCAACGGAGGATGTAAAATAATTGATAAGGGTAACTTTGTTTATATTCCTGTGAAGGAGCCAATTAATGGGTACAAATGTGTGGAAGTGAATAATTGCGATAGGGTGCGGCGACCGAGAAAAGGAGGGTATAGGAATCATCCTCTGATACCAGCAAGCCTTAGGAATAAACTTCCTCGTTCTTACGACATAATAGGTGATATTGCGGTGATAAAGATAGGGGAGGAGTTCGCAGAGCACTTTAGCGCAATAGGTAAGGCGATAGTTGAGACAAACAAAAACGTAAAGGTCGTGCTGAGAGATAAAGGTGTTAAGGGTGTGTACAGGCTGAGAGAACTTGAGCACATGTATGGAGAGTGTAGGTATTCCACCATTCATAAAGAGTACGGCGTTATTTTGCATGTTGATTTGCGCGCAGCATACTTTTCTCCCCGTCTTGCAGGAGAGCATTACAGGATTGCAAAACTTGTGGGGGACGGTGAGATTGTGCTTGATATGTTTGCTGGTGTGGGGCCCTTTAGCATAATGATTGCAAAGTACAGTAATGCGGGGGTTGTGTATGCAAATGATATAAACTCAGGGGCATACGAACTCGTTAAAAAGAATGTTGAGGCAAATGGTGTTAAGAATGTCATTCCACTTAATATGGACGCAAAAGAGGTCTTTAAAGTGCTAGAAGAGTTGCCTAATAGGGTGATCATGAACAACCCGCATAACTCCCTGAGTTTTCTGCCAATTGTTGCCAAGAATGTTGCATCATGCGTCGTTCATTTATACGCAATAGTTGAGAATGATGCCCTGAATAAATTCTGTGATGAGGTGAGGGGTGTGATTGAAAATTGTGGGAGAAGTATTGAAGCAATAAACCTCATAAAATTACACCCATACTCTCCAAATTCGAGACTCGTCTGTTATGATTTTCAAATATTATAACTCTCTGACGTGCTACGTAAAGGCTGCGCCCTTTATTTTCTTTCGGTCAATCTTTATTCCCGTAGGCGTCACCATTAGCATGTTTCTTCCTATCCCTGCCACGTCCCCGCCTGTGTCCCTTACCACGCTTTTTAATTCTTCAACGATTCTGCGAAGTGCGAGTTCGTCGTTAATTATTGGCGTGTAATCCAGTATCAGAATGTTTCCCTCATAGACCTGATCTAGGAGTCGTACCACGTCGTCATAACTGTAAATTTCTGCAATTTTTACCCTGTTTTGTGTTTCAATCTCCGCATCAATCTCAATCTCACCAAGATCAATATATTTATCTGCAAACACATCAGCATGCTCTTTTTTTAACACCTTCCTCCTAAGCAATCCCGGCATGATATATCCCCTCAAGCCTGTATATGCGTAATCAAATATAAAGATAATGGATGGTTGCAGAGTGGGAGAGTGGGCAAGGCCTACGATTACGTATGGGACCATAGAGCACATTATTGCCGATAAATCACTCGGTTTATGATCACCAATCATTCACCCAGTATTCTTTTTTCAAACTCAGCAGTGTCCATGCCCAAATGCTTACTAAGTGCTTCCTCAAGAGCCCATATGAATGCCCACAAATAGTACGCTTCAATGGGTAGAGAAGGCATGTCAATTCCTCTATCTTCCATTATGCCCATTATATGGTCTATTTTTCGCATGATATCCTTCATGATTTCAGTGTTGTCCGTTACCCCATCAATGTCGTATGTGTACCCCTGAATTCCAAGTAGAGAGAGATTGTACGTGGTTGCCTCAAGGTTTGAGTTATTTTCCACCCATGCACGCAAATTCTCGTAGCCGTCTCTCTCAAAGTGCACCTTCTTATCAACAATTCTATATATTCCGCTGGGCAGCGTTTTAAGTGCGTCCTCGAGTGTATTAGTTCTAACCCCTATTTTTTCCGCAGCATCTTCAACACTTACGCCTTCAATTTCGTCATAGGACGGTAGAAAAAACACATCACGGAGATCATTGGAAATTATACCGTAGAAATCTGAGTACTGCGAATCTACTGTGTATGTTGATATTATTGGCTCTATGTCTTGGCTCACTGTCTTAGCCACTATGGTCTCGCTTTCGTCATCAATGGTTACCTCCATCAGTCCAAGAGCCTTGCGCAAGAGCATATACCTACAAACGACGTAGTGGTGAAAATCTCCGATGCTTTCCAGTTCCTTCTTAGCCTCTTCTGGCAGGTTTTCAATCATCTTCTTTATATCCTCTCCGTTGCTCATCTTAACCACATCTTTTTTCGTGTTAGTAAAGGTATGCACATGCCTGTAGAAATAATTTTTGCTTTATTGGCGTTTTTCTAAAAATCAATATATGTGGTCGTGTAAAAACTGCGATAAGCGCACGCGTTAAGCACATTTTTAAAGAAAATGCTCGTTATATTTTTTCCATTAACATTTTTCCACGATTATTTTACACATCGCAAATATCCATAATATATAAATAAGGGTTGAGTATTTAGCCCACTCACCATACTTGTGCTTTGATGGAGGCTTGTGAATATGAGAGGAAAGGGCGTTAGCGTGTTGGTGGTTGCGGTGATGCTTGCTGCCGCATTAACATCACTGGTGCAGTATGCAAAAGGGGATGAGAAAATAATAATACAGGGGTTTGTTGAGGATACCCATGGCAATAGGTTGGCAGGCATTAGTGTTTATTTATGGGATGTTGGGAAAGGTATGAATATATCAGAGCCCTGCACAACATCGTCAGGTGGGTATTACATATTTGAAGTTCCACGCGGGAGGTACGAGATAAGGACAAATACAAGTATTGTTGGAGATAAAATTTATCTGCCAGCACTTGTGAAGGCGGAGGAATATGCAGAGGGTGTTTGCTGGAAAAATATAACGGTAGAGGGCAAGAAAATAACCGCAGAAGTGCGAATTTATGTGGAGAATTACAGCGGCTCATTAACAGTATCATTGTACAATACTGATAACAATTATACCTTTTATGCCAGCAAGAAGGGAGATTATTATGAAGCGCGTGTGTTCAACGGCAATTATACGGTGAGTATTGTTCCAACAGGTGCAGAGGCGCGTTACTGGAGATGCATTGAAAATAAAATAACAGTGAACGAAAAGGACGCACCTATAAGCCATACCCTAACATATGAGAATGTTGTATCAGGGAGTGTATCGGTGTTTGTAGATGGCGAGGAATGGGACAATTACGCATACAATGAGAGTAATAATAGTATAATGGTATTTGGGCATATACCGATGGGCAGTAGTGTGACTGTAGAGTATGAGTATAATACTAGTATATCGGAAAACAAAACTGTGCTCTCACTGCCATTGCTTGAGGGAACAAAGCCCGTAGCCCACGACGCAAAGGATGGTGTGGTGAAGGGGATAAATCTTGCATACTTGTATATAGAAGCAAAGCATTTGTTTAAGAATATAACGCTCTATCATTCCGTCAAAAAGGGTCCAAGGAACCTTACTGTACCCGAGGACATTCCAGAGGGAAATACGTCATTTTATGTTGAGAAGCCACCAGTGAAGATTATTCAATGGTCCCTATGCAAGGATGAAATTAACGATACGGCAATTGGGATGACATATTGGAACAACGATACCAAGCAGAGTATACAATTGAACTACAATGAGAAAAACCCCGAAGATGGAGATTACACTGTGGACTGGGAGGATGGGATTGTTCATCTAACCCATACATATTTGAGCGATGGAGATGCCATAAACCTCACGCATTATTACGTCTGGGAGGAGTGGGCGGACGGAATAGATTACAATTATACAACGAGCGGAAACGTATCCGAAATTAAGTTTTCAAGCATTTTGAAGGACGGTGAGGCTGTAAGGGCAGATTATGAGTATTATGAGGATGTAACAAACAATGAATACCTCATACGCCAAGGCCCGATATACAACGTGACAGTGTACAAGGATGGTAGCAGGTGGAACAGCACAAACAACTACACGGTTGATGAGAAAAAGGGTAAGATAAAAATGCTTAGAGCATTGGTTGCACCAACAACCGTGAACGTATCCTATGAGTACAATATTACCGAGCATACGAGTGAGACAATCATTAGCATGGCACATGTTATTGTGCTTGACGGGCCAAACTATACCATGAAAAAGAGAGTGGATAAGTATAGCCTATATCTTTTTGACAACAGTACCCGCACAAGGTTAGAGGAGGGAACGGTTGTACACGTGGTGCTTTATGACTCCGCAATGGCAAAAATAATCGATGAGTATGATAAGACCGATGAGCCTCACTACATAGAATTCTATGCTGATGATCCCTCATACTTCCTAATAATAGACCCTGACGGGTATTATGCTAAGACTCTTAAGGTTGGTGAAATAGAAGATGGCGATATAATATACTTTGATAGAGAAGATAAAATATCTAGGGATGAGTACAGGATTGATGTTCAGAGTGATTGGAACACGATAATTGTGGACAGATATTTGGAACTATCCCACGATGCATCAATACCATTCTTGGGCGCCGATATACGCAACATATGGCTACAGATAGATTCGTTGTTGGGCAATGGTGATGGTGTTGTGAATTCCTCGGAAATATCTGCCCTATCAAGTTATCTTGAGTATTACGGGCCTGAGAACTATGTAACCGATAATGTATTTACAATGAATGGCGTACCATATATAAACTCTGGCCACCAGTATAGTGTTTCCTCATCCGCAGATGGGTTGAGTATGGGAATTTGTGTGTGCTCTGGGAACAATCTAACAATACATTTCAGGGCAACATACAATTCTTTAGAGCAGATTAGTGGAGAGGAGCATGAAATCACATTGAAAATGAGGGCTGACGAAATGATGCATGGAAGTCTTTATGATAGGGTTTACAAAGTAATAATGCCTCAGGGTTATCAATCGGACACGCCATCATGGAATGAGTTTGATGGCACCAATGTTTACGTAACCTTTAACCCTGATACAACATGGTCTGACGGTGAGAAAAGAGATATAAAAATTGTTTCTTCAGAGAAACCTGTAGCCAAAGCTGAGGTTACTGCTGAGAATATGTGGGCAATATCCAATAACACATACGTTGTGAGAGTAGGGGAAAACATAACGTTCTCTGCACTATCATCAACACCAGGCCAGGAGCACGATGAAATTGTGAACTACGCATGGGATTTTGGGGATGGTGATACATCAGATAACGCAACATACACAAAATCTTACAGTTCGGCAGGAGAATACTCGGTGCAGTTACTTGTTACGGATAGTGGAGGGTTAACAGATACAGCAGATGTTATTATAAAAGTGGATTCTAGCCCACCGAGCGTTGTCGTAACAACAGACCCTGCATATATGATTATCAATAACACAGCAACGATATACGTAGATGAAGGGCAGGAGATCGCATTCAATGCAACAAATTCTTCGGATAATTATTCCGAGCATAACCTAACGTTTTCTTGGGACTTTGGAGATGGTGATATAGACGAGGGTGCTATCGTGAATCATACATACGACGCATGGGGAACGTACTTTATCAACTTATCAGTAACTGATGGTGTTGGTTTATCGCAAAACTTCACAATAAAGGTGATAGTCAATGACACAACACCACCTGTGATCAGGGTTGGACCAACAAACATAACTGTGACTGAAGGAATTGAAAAAATCTTCTCTGCAAACAACTCATACGACCCGAACAGTGGGGAGATTGTGAACTATACATGGTATTTCAACGATACTGGTGAATACGCCTACGGCTCGTGGGCTAAGCATGTATTCTCGCACGAGGGTAAGTATAGGGTAAGTGTGACCCTTACAGACAGGGCTGGAAATAGCGCTACCCTAAATATAACGGTGAATGTTAGAATAGGTGCAAGACCAGATATTGAGATTGTGAGTGTGAACATACCGGGCGGAATAGAGGCGGGCAAGCACTGCACAATCAATGTTGTAATTCGCAATAATGGTACAGCAGACGCCAAGGGCACGATTTATGTAAACATAACGGATAGCAGTGGCAAAGTTATAGGTACTAGTAAGATTAATGGCCTTGCCTTAGGAAACGAAACAGTAGTGCCTGTTAAGGTCAAATTTTCAAGCAGGGGAGAGCACAAGATAAATGTAGCGGTTTCGTGCTCTGAAGAACCTCAGGAGTTTGCAGAGAATAACGAAAAGAGCGCGCTCAGTGTACATGTAGCCGCACCAAAGTGGCAGAGATACGCCTTAATTGGTGGAGGGGTTGCAATAATAATTATACTGCTGATACTATTGGCTTTCAGGCACAGAATAGCGGAGAGATTGGCTGAGAAAAGAGAGAAGGGGGCTGAGAAAAAGGAGAAAAAAGAGAAGAAACAAGAGAAGAAGGAAAAGAAAAAGAAATGATGCAATAAAATAATAAAAATGGGGAAATCTATGGATGTGCGTTGGAAAGAATGTATCTTGCTGGATTGCGATGGATTGAATACTTTATTAAAAAAGATCTCGGAGAGATATAAAATTTTTTATCATGCGGAGGATGGCACATACAAGGAGTTTGAGGGAAAAATATCGCCTCATACGATTAACTTCATGCTGTCATCTCCAAGACCGTCAATGAGCATAAAGAGATACCTTCATCCGCCAATTGCCGACCTCTTTGAGTTTTGTTATCATAACAATAACGTTGAGATATTTAGGGTTGAATACGAAAAACCGCAGTTAATATTGGGCGTTAGAGGCTGCGATATTCGGGCGCTACAGGTGCTTGATAAATACTTCATGCACGATGTGTGCGATCCTGTGTATACGGCATTAAGAAAAAACACACTCTTTATATCAGTTCCATGCACAAAAAAAGGAGATTACTGCTTCTGCTCCAAAGATATTGCCATGGAGTTCGTGAATGCACACGCCTTCATAGTCCCTCATGATAATGGATATATTTTATGTGCTAGGGACGAGAAAATTATTGGCTTGCTCTCAGGTCTCGGAAAAAGATTGCCCTCCGCGGATATAGAAAGAATTATGAAGAAAATTGAGGCAGAGGTTGATGATTATACGGAGGACATAATACCAAACGCTTATAATTGGGTGCGTGAAAGGAATATCGCAGAGGTGCGGGAGCGGATTGAAGAACTGGCGAGCCTTATAGGAATAGAGCACTGCATATCGTGTGGTATGTGCAATTTTTTGTGCCCCACCTGCCATTGCTACGATGTTAGGGATGAGTGGAAGTCTGTGGAAATGAAAGAGGGTAAGAGACTCAGAGTTTGGGATTCTTGTCATCTCTACGAGTTCGCCTTAGTGGCTGGGGGGCATAATTTTAGGGGACCAAGAAGCCACAGAGCATACTACAGAATAATGGATAAGATTTCTCTCTCCACGGCACGATATGGAATGATGGCGTGTGTTGGGTGCGGCAGGTGCATAGAGTACTGTCCAGTTGGAGTAGACATAAGGGAGGTCTTCAGGAGGCTGGGAAATGATTAAGATTGCTGATTTTGTCCCAGAAATAGCAAAAATAATCGAAACAGAAACATTATGCCCTGGTATACGCAGAATAAAGCTGGAATACCGCGAACAGGCAGAGCCCGGCCAATTCTTTGAGATCTCTGTCTTCGGGTTTGGAGAAATGCCCATATCTGCATCTTCATGGGGTACGAAAAATCTGGAAATCACAGTTAGGGATATGGGTGGGGTTTCAAGGGTGTTGTGTAACATGCGCCCTGGGGCTGTTGTTGGAGTTCGCGGCCCATTCGGGCGGGGTTTTCCGTTGGAAGCCTCACGTGGGAAGAGATTACTGCTTATCGCTGGAGGATTAGGTCTTGCTCCTCTAAGGTCTGTAATTTCATACCTGCTGAGGAATGAAAAATACTGCAGGAAGGCCACACTACTTTACGGTGCAAGAAAGCCCGAACTGCTGTTATATAGAAAAGAGTATGAGGTATGGAAGAAAAAAATGGATGTTCATTTAATCGTGGACGAGGCTGATAAGCACTGGAATGGCAGAGTTGGTGTGGTCACCGAACTCTTTAACGAAATTGATATTGCAGATTACGATGTTGCACTCGTGTGTGGGCCTCCAGTAATGATGAGGCATGTTGTGGCGCAGATATCTCGTATAATCGGGGACGAGAACACCTATCTCTCCCTAGAAAGAAGAATGAAGTGCGGCGTAGGTTTTTGCGGGCACTGTCGCTTGGGCAAATACTTTGTCTGCAGGGACGGTCCTGTGTTCAGCGTGGCAGAACTCAAGTCTGCAGGCGAGGAGGTAGAGGAAATTGGAAAAAGCTAGAATTGCTTTTCTCCCATTAACATCATGTTATGGCTGCCAAGTGAATACGCTTGACCTTGGTGAAGAAGTGCTCAGAATCGCTGAGTTTTTCACGATAAGTAAGTTTTCCCTTCTTGGGCTAGAAAATAGTGAACAAGGATATGACATTTTGATTGTGGAAGGTATGGTGTCCAAGGACGATGAAGACTTTTTGAAAGAACTTGCATCATACGCTCATCGGGTAGTAGCACTGGGTTCTTGCGCCTCTTTTGCTTGGCTGAACTGGGAAGAGTTTAAGCCAGTGCCTGAGGTCATTGAAAAGGCTGACATATTGCCTGGATGTCCCTATGTAAAAGAAGAACTTCGCGCATACCTAATATCATGCCTGCGTGGGACAGAGTTCTCTCTCCCCCAGAAAAACGTATGCGTAGAGCATATATTGAGGGGTGGGAGGTGTGTAATGCTAGAGGGTGGCTTTTGTATGGGGCCTGTTACGAGAGCAGGGTGCGGTGCTCTATGTCTGCTGAGTGGAGGCACATGCTGGGGGTGTCGTGGTTTATATGAAGATGCCAATATAAAAGCGCACGTTAAGCGCCTGCTCTCAAAATACCCAAAGGATTTAATCATTGAGTGGTACAAGCGCCTTGGAAGAAAGGCTTATGAAGAGGTGATGAGGATTTGCCAAGATGGGTGATTGAAGCCCCAGAAATTCCGAGAATTGAAGGACATGCATTGATGCGAGTGGTGCTTGATGGAAATATTATAGATGATGTGCATTTCATCATATGGGAGGGTGAGAGATTTTTTGAAAAATTGTTGGTGGCAAAGCACATATCTGATGCACCAATGCTAGCATCGCGCATATGCGGCATATGTTATATAGCCCACGGGCTTGGGGCAAAGTATGCAATACTTAACGCGTTGTCAGGCGAGGTTATCATGCCCAATGCGTACGATATGGCTCTCTGCATTGCAGGAATATTACAAAGCCATGCAATACATCTATGCGTATTATCTCTGCCCGACGCTTTGGGGGTAGAGAGCATCCTTGATATGGATAAAAAATTACAGCACGAAGTTATGGGTTTGCGTGATAAGACTTACGAAATTGTGGCACGGCTTGCTGGGCGTTCTGTTCATCCTACACTTTTTCATGGGAAATATTTAGAGCATGTTAATTACGGGAAGATTGGAGAATTGGCTGCTGATGTAAAAAAAGGATTTGAAAGATTATTGGATGTTTTTATTGAGCACTCATTTGAGTGGGAAAGGAGTGGCACGATTGCATGCTTAGATAGAGTACTGAACGCAAAAAAATTAATCCTATCTATAGCCAATAGTGAAAAAAAAGATGCAGCAAGAGGGAACGAATATAACGCTAGGCAGGGCACTATGAATGGATGCTATGAAGAAAGTAAATATAATGCAAACAATGTGAATATCATAGATGCTATGGAATATGGGAATGCGTACAGCATGAGAGAAGTGTACGGGAGAAAAAGATGGAGAGTGATGGAAAGAAGCACACTAGTTGGCCCCATGGCGAGAGTGTTGCTTTGTACTAAGAGTGCAATGAAGGAATACGGTTTATCGCTGGGTAGCACAAAAGTATGGGATATAAACATCGCAAGGTGTGTTGAGAGCATACACTACTCAGGCGTACTTATTGATTTGATTGATGATCTCAGTAGCAAATCACTAGAAGGAAAAAGATTCATGCATGAAATTGATTCCCTAATTTCAAGCAAAGACCGTGCACGACCAAAGCATGATACGGGGGAGGGAATATGTTTGAGTGAAGCACCGAGGGGGGTGCTTGTTTATCACTTTGCGATAAGTGATGATAGAATCTCGTGGGCAAGAATTATCACACCGACTGCTGTGAATGCTGAGGACATAGAAAATACTCTGAAAGCTAATATGGTGGGAGAGAAATACGACCCAAATTCGGTCAAAGAAGCCATGAAAGCAATAAGGTGCTATGATCCGTGTTTATCATGCGCTGTTCACGCAATTCGTACAAGTATTGGTTATAAATAACTGCCACAAATTATAAACAGGTATTGGCCATTTTCTATACGCTTTAATCTATGCTTAGAGTTCTCCCAATAATAATACCCTGCATTATTGAGAATTTACAAAAGCATGATGGTATAAGACCACCAAGACCACAACATCAATATTTTTTATTATACTCCCCATATTGCCTTACACAGCCCTAATATCCGTGCAATATCATACCCGTGCAATATGGAGCACATCAGGAGATGCAAAGGAACAATAGCACAAACTCAATGACGTACAAGCCTTGCCCTACTTATCCCCTGCTCATCCACAAAAACCTCGACTACAACAGGCATATACTCTTTGAGATCTTCTATGTGCGTTATTATAAATATTTGTTTGAAGTGTGTGGAGAGACCCTGAAGAACATCCATTATATTTCTCCTTCCCTCTTCATCTTGAGAGCCGAAAACTTCATCCAGTACTATGAAGTTGAACATATGCCCACTTCTTTCCGCAAGAAGGCGGGAGATGGCGATGCGCAGGCTCAGGTTTGCCCTGTCTTTTTGTCCTCCTGAAAACCTATCCACTGGATAATAAACACCGTCCTCGCAAATTTTCATGCCGTAGTCTTCGTCAATCTCAACATCACTGAACATTCCGCCTGTAAGGCTTGATAATATTGAAGAGGTATAGTCCATCAGTGCAGGTCTGATTCTTGATATTAAATAGCGCCTGAAGGATGGAAGAAGCCCTTCGTCCCTTTCTCCAACAAGAACCTCCAGGTACAAAAGCTCATCCCTCATTTCATTTATTTTCTTCAAAATTTCATCGTTTTTCTTTAGGGTTTTTTCTGCGTGCTCAATCTCCGCACCCACAACCTCCTTCTCCTTCTCAACTTTTTCCCTTTCAATTTCAAGGTTGTGAAGGGCGTCAACAGCCTCTCGCAACTCTTCTTCAACTCGACTATACTCGTCCTCATTAAAGCCTAGTTTAGTCACTCTCTTTTCAATTTCCTGAATAGAGCTCTTTCCCTTATCAATCTCGCTTTTTATTTTCTCAATCTCGCCCCTGACAATTCCCTCCCTATCAACGACTCTTTTAAGAGTAAGATATTCCTCGTGCTTTTTCCTGTATTCTTCAACCCTTCGGCACACATTCTCGTATTCCTCCTCATCAAAGCACACTTCCCCATACTTCTTTAGCTCCTTTTCTAGACTTTCAATCCTTTGCCTATAATCCTCAATCCTTCGCCTCAATTCCTCGCTTTTAGCCTTTGTCCTCTCAATAAATGCAATCCTGCTATCGCACTCCCGAAGAACGTTGGTAAGGTCGTTCTCCTGTTTTCTCAGCGTTTCAATCTGCTCAGCAATCCTCTTTTCCATTTCCATCTCCTTCTCCTTTTCAGCATCGAAATTCCTCATATCGTTATTGAGCATTTTCAAAAGTGCATGATAATGATCACCGAGTGGTCGTTTACAGAGAGGGCATACACCTTCTGGTCCAAGCCTTTCAATCTCCTCCCTGTGCTTTTTCGCCTCCTCCCATCTTTCTGTGGCAATTAAAATTCTTCCTCTAATGCCCTCAAGCACATCCCTTAGTTCTTCGCACTTTCTCCTGATTCGCTCAATCTCTTCTGCCAATCTCTCCATTTTACTCTTTATCTCATTCTCTTCCGCCAGCACTTTATCGCACTCGGCCCGCTCCTCTGCCAGCCTACTAATTTCATCCCTTCTCTCCGCAATCTCATTCATGATTCGGTCAACAGCAACGCGCTTTGCCCTTGCATCTTCCATTTGGCTTTTTATTTCCATAAGATTTATGTACTCCACCTCATAATCATGCAGCGCCTCCATTTTTTCCCTTGCACTCTTTATATCTTCTAATTCCTCAACAAGTCTGTTCATTCTCCCCTTCAATCTTGCAATCTGCTCCTCAACACCTTTTTTTCTTTCCAGCAGTTCATAGTACTCCTTCCTCGCTGTCCTCAGCACATCAAGCCTCTTTCTCAAACTATTCACATGAGCCTCGGCATCTTTAATCCTTCTTGTGATTTCCTCGGTTTTTTTTGCTAATGCCTCCAGCCTATTTTTTCCATCCTCGATAGTTTTTTTGAGCAGGGTAGCCTCCTCATCAGACAAAAGTCCTGCTTCGGCACCTTTAATCTTTTCCCTTAGTTTATTTCTTTCCTCCCTGATTTTCTTTATAACCCTATCCACCCGATCAATCCCCAAGAGCCTTATTATTCTCTCTTTTCTTTCAGCAGGCTTAAGGGCTGAGAAGGCACCAAGATCGTTTTGTCTGGCGTATACGGATATGCTAAACGTTCTATAGTCTGTTCCCAGCAATTTTTTGATGTACTCTGTGGTTTTTTCTCCGCCCCTTGCCTTGCATATGCCATTTTCGTAAACAGCAGCATCTACAGCATATGTGCGATTTTTCATCTCTCTCCACACAATATAGTCATTTTCTGCATACTCAAAGTGTACTTCCACCCTGCATTTATCACCGGGAAGCGCGCCAGAACGTATAATATCCTCCTTTTTTGTTCTCACAATTTCCCTTTCATTCCCAAAGAGCGCCCATGCTATTGCCTCCATCATGCTGCTTTTTCCCACACCGTTGGGGCCTAATATTCCTATCACACCTGCTGGAAATTCTAAGACTGTGTCCTTAAACTTGCGATAATTCTTAAGCGCAACTTTTTTAATCCTCAACCTCGCCCCTCCTCATGTATTCAATAACCATTCTTCTCATCTTGTCCTTATTAAGACCCTCCACTGGATAATTCTTTATAAAGGATTCAAACTCCTCTTCCAGTGGACCAATGGACGCACTACCAGTCTCTATCTCAATACTTTCGTGCAGTATTGTGGGCAATAATTCAAAGTGCAGGGCATCGGAAAATCTCGCCCTAATTTTCGATATGTTAAGATTTTTCCATACATTGAGTTGGACATTTTTTAGCCTTAGACGTACAATCTTTCCAGAAAAGTCTTCCCTTTCCGAAATTTCCTTTATTGCATCCATAAGATCAGCAATGAGCATATTTTTGCAATCAATTGGGGGTAAATCAATCATCTCCCTGATATCAATCTTTACAAATTTTGTGCGTCCACTCTCGACATCTACAATAATCACTCCTTTATCAACACCAGCGTCTGCGAAACTAAACCTTTCTGTTGAACCCGAGTAGTAAATTCTATCAGATACCATGGAATAATTGTGATAGTGACCAAGGGCTGTGTAATCCATACCATCAAAATATGATAGGGAGTTGAAGATTGCTTCACCGAATTCGTTCATGGAAAAAACCCTAAACCCCACAAATCCTCCATGCACAACCGCAATATTCAAGCCTTTCCTTGGAGATATCTTGCTCAATTCACGAGTAAACTGATCACCAAAAGAGTGAGGAACGGCGTGAATATGGGCATCACACACCTCAAAAACCTCATACTTGCCCCTGTATGCCGCATACACGTGGTCAAAAACTTCAAAAATTCTAAATATGCTGCCAGTTTCTCTTAGTTTGGGGGTAGAGTGGTTGCCCGAAACGATGATAAACGGTATATCTTCATCACCAAGCCTAGCAATATTTTTCATTGCAACGTGAATCGCTCTATTGTTCGGTCTAGGCTTATCGAACAAATCGCCTGCATGTACCACAGCATCCACTTTTTCGCGAATAGCTATGTCTATCGCTTGTTCAAATGCCTTATATACATCTACCTCCCTTTGATTGTATCCCTCCTCTGTAACCCTATAATATGCGCTGTATCCGAGGTGCGTATCAGCCATGTGAAGTATTCTCATACCAATTCTTCCATAATACGAACCCAAGATTTAAATGTGCCCATCAAAAAACTTATAGATAAAAGTGATATTTTCATGCCATGGAGGAGACCTGCCAGATATCGGGCTGTAATGAAAAGGCGGTAAAATCAATATCGCGAAAAAAAGCCGTGGAAGTTTTTGGAGGAAGGGTCAAGGCTGAAGGAAGGCGTGTACATATATGCAAGAAGCACTACAAAGAGTTCAAAAAGGCAACAAAAAAGGAGAGAGAATTAGAGAGGCTTACTTGGAGATAAATTTTTAAATCTTGCATTGCATCGCATAACCATGATTGTCCGCGCCCACCTGATATTCAGCGGAAGGGTGCAGGGGGTGTTTTTCCGCCATCACACTAGGTTATGGGCGAGAGAGTTGGGCGTTAATGGTTGGGTAAAAAATCTCCCAGATGGTACTGTAGAGGCAATTTTTGAGGGAGAAAAGGACGCTGTGGAGGAATTAATACGAAGATGCAGGGAAGAGCAACCATATGCTGTGGTTACAGGCGTGGATATAAAGTGGGAAGAGCCAAAGGGCGAAAGGGGGTTTGAGGTGAGATATTGAATAGTGTTAGAGCGATAGCCTTATATTACCATTGTGTTTATATGGGTATGGGATAGAGATATAGTATCACGTCGGAGTGCGGGGATGGCCTAGCCGGGTAGGGCGGTGGGTTGCTAACCCACTGGCGCATTTGTGCCGCGGGAGTTCAAATCTCCCTCCCCGCGTTTATGAGTGATAATTGAGTGGCTATGAGCGGGAGATTTGAATGTCGTGGGATTTTGATGTGATAGGAGATACAGCATGTGCAGGAAATACTGTGGCATACAATTGATTGGCTGATATTTTCGCAGGAACGACATCCTTTGACTGGTTCGTAAACTATATAAAGGAATGTTTGGAATAATGATAGTATGCCTATGATACACCTCAGCACCAACAAACAACACGAAGCCTATAGAGTCTTTACGTCTTTATTGCTTTTATTTATTTTTATATTATTTATTTCAAAACCAGCCTGTGGCGGTCAGATTGGCATATTTATTGACAATCCAGATAAGGATAATGCATATCCGGGCGATGAAGTGCATATCCCGGGCGAGATTGATAACACGGGTACAAAGACCGAGGTATATCTTGAGGTTGATAACTCCAGCACAACATGGCCTGCAACAGTTGCGCCCACACATTTCATACTAAGCGATGGTGAAAACGCAAACTTCACTATAACAGTTTATGTACCGCTTAATATTACCCCAGGGCATTACAATGTGACCTATACGATAAACATTACAGAGATATCATATGTTGGTGATGTTCCTGTGAATTCGCAGAAGGGCACATCTGGGAGTAAGTTTAGCATCCAAATAATGCCTAGAGAAGACAATTCCTCCACACCATCCCCAGGTCCAAGTACTCAAAGACCTCTGCCAACAATATGGATACCAATATGCTTAGCAATTATTGCACTATTCATAACACCCCTTGTATTAAAGACTACTAAAAAGCCTAAGCGTGAGCACTGATTTGGCGAGAAATGCAAAAAATAATGAGAATTACAACTGATGCTTTTTTCTTGTATTTTTGTGGTCGTTTACTCCTTTTTCTCAGCCTTTTCTCCGCTTTCTTTATACGTTGTCACAACCATCATTGTTATTGTATCCTTAATCCCCGAGATTGTTGCAAGTTTCTCAACAACAAACTTCTTCAATTCATCGTAGTTCTTGAACTTGGCCTTTGCAATGATGTCTATGTCTCCTGTAACCAAATATACGTCCATGATTTCATCATACTCCGATATTTTTCTTGCAATTGTGTCCACGTCCTTCGTTTCCACGTTCAGGTTTATTATAGCCTTGACCTCTTCCGAGCCATAGTACGAGGATAT
>Ga0180302_10000387_pt1 | contig 18841 bp, 12 predicted proteins | sample GuaBasSediGuay17_FD_121794 | JGI IMG/M metagenome (GOLD analysis project Ga0180302, IMG submission 121794) | Subseafloor sediment microbial communities from Guaymas Basin, Gulf of California, Mexico - Guay17, Core 4571-4, 12-15 cm | ecosystem: Environmental > Aquatic > Marine > Hydrothermal... | reverse complement strand
CCAGTGTCTTGGAAGTTCTCCTTCGTATCCGATTATGTCTCCACACATGCTCTCAAGTCTACCATAAGCTAACCTGAGTAACTTCTTTGGAACTACTATCGTACCAACCCCTCTAAAGTAGAGTACTTTACTCTTAAACAACTCTTCATCAACATCTTCAGTAAATAGGAGTGTGCCTATCCAGTCAAAGGCCACTTTATTATACTTCTCCAAAAGCGTTCTATCTACTAACAGCTTAGCTATATTGTTAAATACTTTAACCGTGGGTGTAGGGGTGACTTCGCCAATCTCTTCAACTTTACCTCCTTCGGCGAATCGAATTATGTTATAGGCTAACTGTCCTAGTTCAGAGAGCTTATACTTACCTTCGCCAGTCCTCTCCAACAATTCATTAAGTCTCTTTATGTGAAAGCCAAAAGTCCCAGTCTCCTCTATCCCTAGTTTTTCCATCAGCTCCGTGAACTGCATAGGTCCTTCTTCAGCTAATAACTTTATTATCTTCCTCCTAGTCTCATGAGCTAACGCTTGAAATACATAGTTTAAGTCACCCTCACTCAACATATTCTCACGTTTGACTAATGCTACTCGACAAATTTAAAGGAATGGTAGTCTACACTCGATATGAGCTAAATAAATTCATGTCGAGAAATCTCGACATGAATTAAGAGCGTCTTAGTAGGGTTACATTAACTGATTACCCTCACTTTAAAATTTACCAAGAATATAAAAATCAGCAGGGGTAAGTTAGGTGGAAGATATTGAAAGTCGCTAAGTCAATTGCACTGACGTTGCTGTTGATAATTTTCGCAATACTATTCGCTTTTTACTTCGTGAAATTAAGAGAGAAACGGCCAGGAGAGGAGCTTAAGGAAGTCCTTAAAGAGTTAGAAGAGAAGGAAATTGCTCCAATTCCTAGAGGACCAGTGATACTCAAAGGTAAGGCTTGTTGGGTGTGGGGTACTACGTTTCGTGAATATGGAGTTGATTACGTAGTTGACAAAATGGCTGAACTAGGCATGAGACATGTTTTTGTACTGGTGAAAGGCACTAGTGGAAGCGTGGCTAAGGATGTAATAAGTGAAGTATTACCAAAAGCTCATGAGAAGGGAATTTACGTCCATGCATGGATAGTGTGTTTCAAAGACAAGAGTAGGGTTGATGCAACTCCAGACTCTTACAGTTATAGGAAGTATTTATTAGAGATTATTCTAACATTTCTTCTACTAAACTCCTCTGGCCACTTCGTAGATGGAATTCACCTTGACTACATATGCTATGGAGGTTTTGCTCATCATAGATGGAGGGTCATTTCATCATTTGTGAGAGAGGTGAGAGAGCTCATAGATAGAATAGCTCCAGGAACGATTTTGAGTATTGCTTCTAAAGCTGAGAAATATGATTCTAAGGCAGATCTCTTAGAGAGTGCCTTATTTTATGGTCAAAATTATGAAGACTTAAGCGAGTACGTTGATCTATTCTGCCCAATGACTTACTATCTAGACTATAACATCCCTCCAGATTTTATAGGTATAGCAGCTAGATGGGTTAAAGAGGTCACTAAGAGGCCAGTGTTCGCTGGAATTCAAGTTCATCCTAGTGAACATCCGGAGACCGAGGGAAAAGAACCAGAACCCAGCGAGCTACTATCATGTCTCACTTCTTGCTTAGAGAATGGAGTCGATGGAGTGGTCTTCTTCAGATTCAAGATGTTGCTACTCAAGTGGGATAAGTACGCTGAGCTAATAAAGAGCTTTGAAATTTAGGTTCGAGAGTGTCACTCTATTAATGAGATCACTCTGTCGTGTATGGAGGGTCTAGCCTTAAGTATTTTCATATTGTCTCTACTTGGATGAACCCCATTAGTTAAAAGTATGACAGCCACTTCTCTTAGTCGGATTATGAAGAGTGAAGTTCCTGTGAACCATAATTCAACATCATGCTTTGAGAACAAGTATAAGTCATATGCGGTTGAGAAGAGTCCTGCATGTCCTGAGACTCCGCCTAGGAAGTAAGCGTTCTCATTATGTACTTCTCCCCAGATAATCCTCTTTCTCCACTTACAGTACTCAGTTGTGGTTATTCTGTGCTTGAGCTTAGCTGGAGGATTGAACATAGTGTCTCTCATTCCCAGAGGGTTTAGTAACGACTTCTCGACATAAGTCTCAAAGGACATCTTACTAACTCTTTCAATTATATAGCGCAACACAATGAAGCTTAGGTCGCTGTAGATAACCTTAGCCCCTACTCTATAAACTAATTCAGTCTCAGATACCATCTTTAATGCTTCCTCACTCTTGCACTTACGATAAAGTGGAAGCCATGAAGGAAGCCCGGAGGTATGAGTTAACAAGTTCCACAACGTTATTCTTTTCTTATCCTCTCTATGAAATTCAGACATGTATTCTCTAATTTCATCATCTAGGTCGAGCTTACCTCTCTCGTAAAGAGCCATAAACGAGCTTGTAGTAGCTATAGGCTTCGTTAAGGAAGCTAAGTCGAAGATTGTGTGAGAAGTCATTGGTCTTTGTTCTGGAATTAAGACCGACATACCATAGGCTTTGAAGTGTAGGATCTCGGCTTTCTTACAGGCCAGCAAGACAGCTCCTGGGAATACCCCTTCATTTATTAACCTGATCATCAACTCTCTTTGAAGGAGAGCTCTCCTCTAATGCCTCACGTTCTCCCTTATCTTTAATAGCTACTACATACTTATCCATCATATATGAATTCAAAAGTCTTTATTATAGCATTAGATGGTGGGGCTACTAAGACCGATCTTGCTATAGCTGACATTAATGGGAACGTATTATCTCTGGGAAAAGGAGGACCCTCGAATATCACTATTGTTGGGGTCGAAGGCTTGAAAAGATCAATTTCAGAGGCTTATAAAAACGCTCTTTCAAAGATCAGAGCTCGTCTCCCAAGAGCTGAGATTCTAGTGGCGTGTCTAGCTGGAGTAGGAGGTCCTAAACGAAGGAAACTAGCCTTAGAAGTGTTACTAGAGTTGAATAAAGAACTAGAAATGGCTAAGAGAGTGATCTTAGAGCCTGACGTAATAGCAGCTCTTATGAGCGTAACCCTGGGTAAAGAAGGAGTTGTTGTAATATCTGGCACTGGTTCGATAGTCTTTGGGGTTAATGAACAGGGAATTAAGGTTAGAGTTGGTGGTTGGGGATACCTAATCGACGATGAAGGGAGCGCTTTCTATATAGGTAGAGAAGCCATAAGAATAGCCCTTAAGTTCGAGGAAGGGAGGATCAAGGATAAGCGTTTTGTTGAAGAGATTTTAAGGTACCTTAATGTTGATACAGTCGAAGAGATAGTAGACTTGATCGCTCTAGGTCATATTGGAGTTAGGGAGATCGCATCACTTGCACCAGTTGTTGTGGAGCTAGCTGAAGAGGGAAATGGGCAAGCTAAGAAGATAATTACGAAGGCGGTCAGCGAGCTCGTAGAGATGGTGGAGTTAGTTATCAGACGGCTTAAGCTCAAAAGCCCTACTATTGGTGTCTCTGGTAGTGTATTATTAAAGAGTAAATATGTGTATGAAATCTTCAAGAACGAGACTAAGAAGAAGCTACCCGATAGCAATATAGTTAGACCCACTTATCCACCTTTAGTTGGAGCACTAATCTACGCTTATAAATTACTAGGAGTACCTATTACTACAGAGCTAGTCAGTAATGTGTCAAGGGGAGTCAAGGAGATTTTCGGGTAGGAGTCATGTCAAAAGTTGATAAAGATAGTGTGATAAAAGAGCTGGAACAGCTTATCTCAGAACAAGTCAACCCGAGAACTGTGAATATAGACAAGTTAAGTGTAGAAGAGATTCTAGAGATCATAAACGATGAGGATAAGAAAGTGGCTTATGCTGTAGAAAGAGAGTTACCTAATATAGCAAAGGCTGTAAGGGCGATGATTAAAGCATTGAAATCAGGTGGTAGGATTTTCTATGTTGGAGCAGGAACTAGTGGCAGGTTGGGAATAGTAGATAGAGCAGAGCTCATATCGACCTTCGGCATGAATAAGAGCAAAGTCATAGCGATACTAGCTGGAGGAACTAAGGCTGTGTTTGGTCCCTCTGAGATGGCTGAGGACAGCGAAGAGAATGGAGCTAAGTCCATGAAGAGGTATAAAGTCTGCTCCAAAGATGTTGTGATCGGCATCTCCGCTAGCGGACGCACGCCCTATGTCATAGGAGCCCTGAAGGAGGCTAGGAGGAGAGGGGCTGTTACTGTAGCCATAACAGTTAACCCGAACGCTAGGATGATAAAACACTCAGATATAGTTATATGCCCAATAGTAGGCCCTGAAGTCATAATGGGCTCTACTAGGATGAAAGCTGGAACTGCACAAAAAATGATCTTGACTATGATGAGCACTGCTGTCATGATAAAGCTAGGCAGAGTTAAGGGCAATCTGATGACTAACTTACTTCCGATAAGCACAAAATTGAGGGAGAGAGCTAAGCGTATAGTGTCAATGCTAGCGAAAGTAGACTACGAGACTGCAACTAGGTACTTAGAAGCAACGGGTTATGACATCAAAGCCACCATATTAATGATAGATACAAAGGCTAGCTACGAAGAGGTAGTGAAAGCTTTAAGGAAAGTTGGAGGGGATATAGGTAAGGCTCGTGAGATTATCCTAGAATCTATGAGAAGTAGAGCTAGGTCGTTTTGATACTCCTTTTCCAGTCAATATAATATAATAACCCCTCTCTTATGGAGCTTATCAAATCTTTCACGTCTGAGCGAATTAAACCCAAGTCGAAGTTCGATTTTATGGATATCACTGGAGTTAATACATTATCCCTCTTGAGGTTGACCAATATTGTCAGCGATATAGGGAGTCCGTGCCATGGGGACTTATAGGAAACGTCATAAATGAAGCTCACCACATTATTCTTGACCTCCTTTCTAAAGCCAGTTAGAGTAATGCCATACATCCTACTTGTCTGAATTCTCACGAATTCTTCAGAGAGGAATCTATCAAGCAATCTCTCTTCATCAGGCAAGAACTTAAAGGGAAGTTGGACAACTAATTCTCTTTTCGTTCTCTTGATAACTTTTGAGAGCTCCTCCTCACTAGCTGCTTTAATAAGGTAACGTCTACTCGGAACCACGAGTAGGCTCGCTCGCACTGTAGGAATTATGTACCCAGCAGCCGATGTAATAGATCCTATTATTAGTAGTAAAAAGAACTCAGTTATACCAAGAGTACTTAGCGGCAATGACTCGAAAATAGCATTAGTTATTAAGCTAAAAGCGAATCCTATGAAGAAGCCTAGCATGCCACCAACTAGGCCTACTATTAGCCCTTCTAATGAAAACATAGCAAATATTACCGAAGGTGATGCGCCAAGACTACTTATAGTTTGGGCCTCTATCTTCCTCTCATAGACATTACCCATAGCAGTGATAAACACTATTAAGGCTCCCATAGCGATAAGAACTAATTGTAATTCCCACGCGCCTAATACAGTGAACTCTTCATGCAACATCATCGTACCTACTATGCTACTTCTCCTCACCAAATTTATGTTATAGGTAAAACCAACTATTCTGACAGCGCCTCTACCTCCATAAGCTGATGGGTCGAAGAATTTATACAAATCAAGACCAATAGCTTCTATATATCTTGCTAATTCTTCTAATGAGGGAGTAACGTTATGTGAGAAAATTATTGATACTTTCCTTAAGTAAAATGCCTTTAAGATATCGTGTCTCTGTGGAAATATCACGTCTACGTTAGATTCAAACAATTTCTCTCCATCTATATCAACTAAATTATTCAGTTTGCTCTTAGTAAAGTAGCCAGCTATCGGAAATTCGATACCAAAGGCTTTTACTTTATCGTTAACTCTGACTTTAATTCTCTCTACCAGCTCATCACTAAGCAATACTCCATGGCTTAATAGAGAACTGTCATAATATGTGAGAAACTTCGTTAGGTTACAGAATTCAGCTAAGTAGCTAGTATTGCATATAGCTGCATCGCAAACTACTTCATTATTATTTATTAATAATTTAACACGAGCCGAACCGAGACATGAAGATGTATTGCTAAAGGATAACAGCCACAGAGCTTCCTCATAACTTAAGTTTATTTGCCTTGCGCTAATGTCCTGCCCATAGAGGTAGTTTACTTTAAGCTTTTTCACGGTTAGCCCACTATCTACAGCTGATATATGCGTAACTTTTTCCTCTATTAATACTCTTTTACATTGAGTCTTGAGGTGAGTGACTGTAGCAGATGATATTAGCGAGACTACAAGCAAAGCTAAAACAAATCTACGCCTTCTACTACATATGTTCCTAATGGTTAGCTCTAAAATACTCAACCTTGAACTCACTTTAGGATGGAGTAAAGCTAGGAAAAGAGCGATTATGAACACCAAGAGTCCGACTCTGAATGTGCGCATTTCTGGAGGCTCTGCGAATAGAGGAGTTTTAATTGTAGTCAGATAAAGCGAGAAATATGAATTGGCCTTCGTGAAGACTAATGTCGTAATGATAAACAAGAGTAGTGCCAATAAATTCCATTTGCGTTCTGAGATCACTCTAGCTGTGAAATAGGAGAAGAATGCTATAGCAAGTAATAAGAGTGGAGTTATGAAGTAATTACTTATGACATTTACTAACTTACCTGACTCTTGAAGCCCTTTAAGGATTCTTAAAGCAACCTTGTTTTCATATGCACTTAGGACATAGTTCCCTTCCAAACAGTGCTCTCTTGAGGAGTTCAATATCGTTAAGAGAGTCTTATGCTGCTCTTCCAAGTCTTCACTCCATAGACCAAAGGATGTAAGCTTTTTCTTGACGTCATTAGCCTCTCTAAGAATCAGAGAGTGGACACTTACGATCATTGTAGGAGTTGCATCTATTACTTCATTGCTTAAGATATCGCTTAAGAGAATAGAGTGGGTCATGATATATCTTCTATATATAATACCACGAGCACTATCGATACGAACGTTAAACCTAACACTAAAAGTGATTATGTTAACGTCTTCAGGTAGACATATCTTGTTAGTATGTATTATCGGAATCCAGTTGTAACTATAAATGTACGCATCATTGCTTAAAGTAAATGGGTTAAGGCAGATGAAGGAGTATATCCTAGCTCGGACAACATATATCTTAAGCGAGTAAAAGCATGTATAGTTCTCTCGATCTACTTTAATAATCTTCGGGACTAATGATGCTTTTATTTGATAATGAATTATACCGTCCTCTATTTTCCCAATAACCCAACTCCTATAGTAATAGGGTATGTCACCCTCTATCTTTTCAAGAAAAACCAACTCGGGAAATGAGATGCTATAAATCCTAAACCTCCTAAGCAAGTAGTCAGAGGTTGTCCTCCGCTTCATGTGAAGTACCACGACTCCTTTCTCATCCACCTCAATGACAAACTGCTCATGATCTATGTTCATATTTATGGCCCTATTACCGAATGGCACATATTCGTTGTCCTTTCTCTCTAAAAATGAGACTTTGAGCACTATGTTCCACAAACTTGTATTTTCGTCCCCCTTACTAAGAACTAAAGGTCTTAACAGAAATAATGTTGTTAGTATTATAGCGAACAGCCAACTCTTTCGCATTAACTAGCCCTCCTCCTTTAACTAGTTAATAACGTACTTACGCCACTATTAATTCTTGTGGCTTATAACAGTTAAGCCTCACTTGCTTGAGTTACTAGCTTCCTGTAAAGCTTATTAACCTCCTAAATCCTTTAATGAGTGTGACAACTATGCACAGAAAACTCCTTTATGTTGTTTTACTATTAGTACTAACTCTACTCTCAGCCAATCTCATACCGGTACGCTCAAGCGAAAATAAAGACCTCAGCGAATACCTCATCAAGGAATTCAAGTTTGAGAATGTAAAGAGGCATGTGGAGGTCTTATCATCATTTGGCTCGAGAGTTATCGGTTACCCTGGTTATTATAAGGCTGTTCAGTATGTGACTAAGGAGCTTAGTGCTCATCTTAAAGTATGGAACCAATCCTTCTATGCTCCTTCACCTATTGAGGAAGGTGCAAGTTTGGTAGTCTACAATGGTACTGAGAAGGTCAATATTAAAGTGCACATGGTATATCCTAACTACATGTTAGTTCCAGAACGTGTTAAGGATATTGAAGGAGAGTTAGTATACGTAGGCGAGGGAGCATTTGAAAACTTTAACGGAAAAGATGTTGAGGGTAAAATAGTGGTCATGAGTGCTAGATCTGGGAATAACTGGATCAACGCTTTGAAATTGGGAGCTAAAGCTGTCATTTTTGTCAATATCGGTAGGGGTATCGATCGTCTTGAAGCTATGAATAAGTTATGCATGGTGCCCATAAACTTCCCAAGGTTTATGGTTATAGATAGCAACTCTTCAGTTTTATTAGTTAAATTAGCTATAAAACATTATAAAGCTACTCTTAATGGATCTATCTCACTTAAAAAAGTGAAGGCTTATAATGTCATAGCGGAGCTGGAGGGAGAAGATCCTAACATCCTGGTCATCTTAGGAGCGCACTTCGATGCATTTTCATTGACACCGGCAGTTGCCCCTGGAGCCGATGATGCGATAGGCATTAGTTTCTTATTAGAGTTAGCTAGAGTCCTCTCAAATACTAAGCCAAAGTATACTGTATGGTTTGTAGCTTTCTCAGCACACTGGCAAGGTCTCCTAGGTCCACGTGTCTTTGTTGAGAATTACTTCTTTAATAAGACTATTAACAAGAAGCCTTTATTCACTCTATGTTTTGATATATCATCAGGAAGCTGCAAACTCGTGCCATCAATAGGTGGCTTCTTCTATGCTCACAAAAATGTTAATGTCATAAGTAAGCATAGTTCTCTCATAACCAAGCTTGAAGTCATCTTAGATGAGTTTAAGGAAAGGTATCCAGAGGATTATAAAGCTATAGTATCACCAGAATATGAAGAAGGCACTATCTTCACTTATGAATTTGGCTTTTCTGGATTTGCATTGCCTTATATACTTGATGCAGAACCTATGGGATTAGCTGGTTCAATTGCAGTGACTTTAGTTACCTTTAAGGATGCACGAACAACATTCTTCACACCTTATGACACTCAAGACAAAATTGTATGGAATAATGTTTACCCACAAATCACCTTCTCATGCTTCGTCGTAGGTAAGCTCCTAGAAGCATCTATTAATGAGATAACTCCTACAATAACTTATCCAACCCGCATTGAAATTGCTGGCTATGGTGGATTTGGCTTTGCTACTTTAGAGGTTGAAGTAGTAGAGTATGACCCAAGGGTGCCAACTCTTTACAGACCAGTTCCCTACTCAGTTGTGAGTATCTATAAGGTTAGAGGATGGTGGGCTAAATTTGAAGCTTTCAATCAATACAACATCTTTGCCAGAATTATAGCTCTAGCAGATGAAAATGGAAAAGCTACAATTTACGGCATACCAGTTTCAGCTGCAGCTGCAGGCGATATATACATAGAGGCCTTCAAGTTTGATAGCAAGACTGGAGAGCTAATTTACGGTCCTGATGAGGGACCTAATGGTGCTGGTAGATTCCCTCACAAAGTTGAAGTTAAGTATCCTATAATGAAGGTTAAAACCGTGGTGTTTAAATGTTCAAGAATGGTACTGACCGATCTCATACTCCCAGATAAACCTCATGCCTTGATAACCCTGAACCTAAAATACTCTCCTATAGTACCCATGCCTGTAATAGAGTACGAATCGCCGATGTCTATTGAAATTCAGATACTGAGAGCTCTATCGTTTGTTGAGCCTGAGTCATACGGAGGTTTATATGATCCCCTCTCGAGCATAGCCGTCGCTTTCATACCTCCTAAGGAGAGAGTTCAGCTAATCGTCGCCATGACAGGACTAAAACGCAAGACCATCTTATTACTAAATTCAACAGCAGATTTCCCGGATGGTTTTGGTTATATGGCCCAGAGAGCAGGACAACAGATAATAATACCTTTCATTATTGAGGACTATGTCAAAGCACTCTACTATCTATCTACTTCAAGATACAAGTTAGCTTCCACCTATGGCGTTGTCGATCCTGTGCTTGAGAGATATTTAAAGATTTGTGAAAGTGAATTAAATGAAGCGCTAAAACTTCGTGATAAGAAGCTATATGCTGATGCTTATGCTGTATTCTTGAAGGCGTGGAGCATCTCGCTGAAGGCTTATGAGAGATCGAAGGCGATTAATATGGACGCTGCGAACAGCACTATACCACTACTAATTCTCATGATACCCTTTGCCTTACTAATTGAATCTCTAATTTTCAGTCTTAAAGGGTATAGAAAAGTAGCACTAATAATAGTCATAGCCCTTATAACTTTCATTATTATTAGAAGTATACACCCTGGCTTTCAAATAGCTATAAGCCTATCCGCTCTAGTGATAGGTGTTGTACTAATAGTAATGCTCGCGCCCACGATCTTCTTCCTAGTCACTGAGTTATCATATAGTGTCGCTGAAATTAGAAAGAGAGTTTTTGGGAGACACTTCTTAGAAAGGGAGAGAGTAGGACTAATCATTTCAGCTATAGATGTTGGTATTCAAAACATGAGAAAAAGGCCTCTGAGAAGCATTCTAACTTCAATAGCTGTAATTCTACTAGTTGCACTCTTAATATCGCTAACATCATTACTCCCTCTAGTGATCATAAGACCTGTAACTTTCTCCTTAAAGAGTCCATTAACCGGTATAATGGTTAGAGCACCCCATTATGAGCCACTATCCGAAAATTTTGTGTGCCAGGTGAAAAGATTATTGCCTGAATGGGAGATCTCTGAGAGGTACTGGGCGTATTTAAAGAGAGAGCTTGTAATCGGACCCAATGGAACCTCCGTAGAGCTCAAGGCTATCTTAGGTCTCTCACCCCATGAGAAAGACATAGCATTTAAGAATGTTGTCATTAGTGATGGTGGTTGGTTCGGAGAGCATGATGTATATGCATGTATTCTACCTGCTGAACTAGCGAAAGCCTTAGGAGTCGGTGTAGGGGACGAGGTCAGAATACTAGGACTCAAATTAACAGTAATTGGTATATGTGAACAATCATCTCTCGAAAGTACCATAGATTTAGACGATAATCTTCCAGTGCCTCTAGATGTTGAAGCATTGGAGACAAGTAGGGTCTTTGATGAGAGAATGAGACTTACATGGAGTGAAGTGATAATAGTGTCCTCGCGATTAGCCAAAATAATGCCAGGCTTCTTCATATCCTCAATAGGCATAGTCAAAGAAGGTGCTGATGAAGAGGAAATAACTAAAGTTGCTAAAGATCTATTTGAGCACTTTGACAACTTGGCTATATATGCCTGTTATGAGGGAAGAGGGACGTTGTTTTCCAAAGCATACTCCTACACGGCTTTTGGCATGGAATTCATGATAGTTCCCATAGTTTTAGTAAGCCTAATATTAATCACAACACTACTTGGTGGTATTCATGAAAGGTTAAGAGAAGCTTCAATTTACAGTGCTTTAGGCCTCACACCAACTTTAGTAGCTATGATGTTCTTAACTGAGGGCATAATCTATGCCATCTTAGGAGAAATACTAGGATATATTACTGGAGCCTTAATAGCTAGTAGCTTAAGGTATCAGGAAGCAATAGCTCAGATGATAGGAATAAACTACTCAAGCTCGTCAATTGCTATGACCATAGGAGTGACTTTAGCAGTCATTATAGGCTCAAGTAGCTATCCATTCATCAAGATTGCCAGTTTAGTAACACCATCTCTTGAAAGGAGATGGAAGCCTAAAACCAAGCCTAAGGGTGACCTGTGGGAGATATCATTACCTTATGTTTTTACGTCAGAGAGAGAGGTAATCGGATTACTTGACTACTTAAAAGAGTTTATGGAAGCTAAGAAGATAGAGAGAGCTGGTACTTTCAGTGTAATTGATGTGAGTATTAGTGTTGATGAAGAGTCATACTCAATTAATGCTACCGTCAGGTTAGCGCCCTTTGAGCTTAACATTGTTCAGAATGTGTTAATAAGTTTCTTAAAGAGCAAGACCGAAAGAAGAATTTACTCCTTGATGAGAATTAAAAGGTCCTCTGGGCCTTATAGCTCGTGGCTTACATCCAATTTGCGTTTCATTGATGATATAAGGAAGCAATTGTTAACGTGGAGACTTTTGAAGCCATCTGAGCAAGAAGAATACATTAGTAGAGGAATGGAATTCTTAAAGGGGACGGGTTATGAGTAAGAAGGAGTTAGCAATGAGGAGTGGAGTGACACCAGCCTCTATCTCAGCTATATTATACGCAGCCTTCACTATGACTCCTGTTATCATTTTCATGAGCCTCTCTACAGGACTAGTGGATCCTTACAGGTTTATTCCAGTATTCGTGACATTGTTACTCTTCACTGAAATAGGAAGACATGTAGGAAAGTGGATTACTTCACAAGAAGCCTATGTTATCTATTACATGTCAGAGATAGTAGCCTATGAAGCCATATATTATCAAGGTCTTCTCAGGAATCTCTACTTCAGAGAAGCTCCTTATACAAGGCTTTTCGGTATAGCTGAGAAAATACCAATATGGGCAGCGCCACCGCTGGGATCATGGGCAACAGTAGTGAGGACACTAATAGCTCCGGAGTGGGCTTTACCGCTCTTGGTGATGTTAGCTGGAACTGCAGCCTCTATACTTATTGACCTAGGTCTCTCTATCATATTCTCTCAACTCTTTATAGAAGTGGAAAAGTTACCTTTTCCACTAGCTCCTATTGATAGTGAGGCTATACTCACTTTAACCGAGAGACGCCCTGAGAAAATAGTGATTTTCTCATTAGCAGCTATAGTGAGTTTCTTCTATGAGTTTATGATTTATGGATTGCCGAGCATTACTGAGGCCCTTATAGGAACGCGTATTCAATTCATACCGTATCCATGGTTTGACCTTACATCAATCATGGAGTGGGTACTTCCAGGAGCTATGTTAGGTTTAGCGACAGACATCGCGACCTTCACAGTTGGTTGGTTAATACCCTTTGACGCAACTTTATGGCTTTTCATAGGCTCTATAGCTTTCTTTATCATAGGTAATCACTTAGCCCTGAGATTACCCTTACCTTACTTCGAAAGGTGGCAGAAGGAGTGGACTCCAGGTCAGAACATTGCTTGGTTGTGGCAAAGGTCAATGTATAATTTATGGGCAAGTCCAAGTATTGGGCTAGTACTAGCCCTAGGAATATACACAGCATTAGTGTCTGCCAAGGCTATTGTTGCAGTTTTTAGGAGCTTACCTAAGCTACGTGAGACATGGCGAGTTAAAGGCTACTTAACATTTACTCATGCATACATAATGATAAGTATAGGAGTGATCATTGGACTAGCTATTAGCATCTCGCTTTATCCCTCGCTATGGTTTGTCTGGATTGTTATGTGGGCTATCATACCTATAGTCCAAGGATTAATTCAAAGCAGAAGTGTTGCTGAAATCGGACTAGGAGCACAAGTTCCTTACATCAGGGAAGCTTTTCTCCTATCCTTTACTCGACCAGGAGAAGTAGCTCCATGGATGATTCCTACAAAGACAACAAGCTCTGCTGGTATAATAGTCCTCAGGATTAAGGTGGCTAACATGGTCGGCGCAAGGCCTGTAGACTACTACAAGGCCTTCGCTATAACATTACCACTAGTATTAATAATAAGCTTCATATACTGGCAGGCCTTCTGGTCAATTGCCCCTATACCTTCAACCTTCTATCCATGGTCGTCAATACAGTGGCCTATAGCATCTCTGACGTTTTCTTTGTGGGTAAGCAGGTCTATTGAAATATTCAAACCTGACGTCATTTTAGGATTCTTCATTATCTTCTTAATTGTTGGTTTAATTTCAAGGAAGTTTAACCTTCCCTTCTCGCTCTATGGCCTTGCAGTTGGTGTGCAATTGCCCCCTCCCTTCGCTATAAACTACTTAATGGGAGCTATAATAGGTAAGGTCATCGAAAGACGAATAGGAAAAGAGAAGTGGGAAACATATCGCTCTGTAGCTATCGCAGGGATTTTCTGTGGCTTAGGTTTGTCAATAGCGTTAGCCGTAGCCATAACAATAATAGTTAGATCAGTATTTCCAATGCCATTTTAAGCGTATTTAAACATTACCGATATTCTTTTATATTATCTGTCTCCACTTATTACCATGAGTAAGGGGAGCGAAGAGACCGTAGAATATGTTACAGGACTAACTCCTAGAGCTTTAATAGTGGCAATAATTCTAGCCCTTATAGCTCTACCGATAAATGCTCTAACATGGTGGGGTATTAGAATAACATTGGAGCCAATGTATGGAGGTAGAATTGGAGCTGGAGTCTATATGCCTTTTGGTTTTGTGTGGTTACTTCTCTTTATCTTCTCTCTTGTTAAAAAAGGGCTAAGCTCAACAGAGTTAGTCTTTATACTAACTATGACTTATATAATAATGGATGCTCCTTTCATTATCTGTGCTATGTTGGAATCTATCGTTGGACCAGCTTACTTTGCTCAAAAGTATCCTGATGTTAAAGACTTGCTAAAGTACGTTCCAGACATGTATTGTCCTAAAGATATTGAACTTGTTCGTGCAGTATTTGAGGGCGGTATAGGTATACCTGGGGGATTATATCCATACATAACTTTATTAATGTTCATTGCGCTTCTCTATCTTCTTTCACAACTATTCATAGCGTGGATAATAAAAGAGCAGTATATAGAAGTAGAGAAGCTTCCGTTTCCTGGCGTATTACCCGTAGTCGAAACACTACGTTATAATGAGACTGCACCAATATCTAATATAGGAGCTCATAAGGTGTTTTATGTAGGTCTTATAATTGGATTCTTAACATCAATACCATTTACCCTAAATTATATAATTCCAATATTCCCTGTCTATGCTGCTTATGGCCAAGTGTACCTTAAACCATGGCGTGATTTCATAAAGGGACTTCTAGGAACAAGTGAATGGTGGATGTTTATAAGTGCAGATTTAGTAGTATTCCTACTTGCACCACTTGATATATCATTTTCTGTAACTATTTGGACGTTCTTTGTATCATTAATATGGCCAGCCATAGCCGTAGCCACAGGTCTTGTGCCTTTTGGAAGACATCCTGGTTGGACAGGACCATTACCATTATGGAGACTTGCCAGGGACGGAGCACCTTTAGCATTAGGTTTCTGGGCAATAGTTTTTGGATCAAAGATTTACTGGCGTAGCTTTAAAGGAGCTCTCACAAAGGGGGAGGGAGTTAAGCCAGGGAAATTACCTATGATAATACCATGGGTAGGTCTTATTATTATCATCATAATTTACTCGATTATGTGGTTAGGACTTGGAGCCATACCTTCAATGTACATATTAATGTTAGTTTTATGGTTCTTCATGACGTTTGGTTATGCAAGGATTAGAGCTGAGACTGGTCAATGGTGTGGTGCTTATACTCCATGGGGTATTAGAGACATTGTGGGTACATTTGGTATAAGAACAGGGGCACTACCCTCTAATCCCTATCCCTCAACTAATGTTTGGGCTACCATGGCTTCACTAAAACACTTCTCACCAGGAATACACCCGCCAGGTAGTTGTCCTAATGCAACATGGGGAATTTTGGAGACAATATTCTTAGGCTCTCAAACTAAAATGAAAGAAAGAGATCTTTTCATAGCTCAGCTAATAGCAGTAATAATACTCGTATTCACTATACCACTTTATTTATCAATGCTAATTTCGCTTGGAGGCGCTAATAAGTACTGGGTTTGGTATCTAAGTGCTGTTACTGCTAGAAATACTAGAACATTAGACACACGATACTGTGTTGTTAAGGGACCTGAGTTACCTGAGGCCACCATGAATATGATATTTTTAGCATTCATAGTAGTCGGAATTCTATGGTTCATGAGGCTAAAGTTCCCATGGTTCATGTTTACTCCAGTAGCTCTGTGGGCTTACAGCGGGATGTGGTTCTTAAGCGCAGCTCCAGCCTTTGTCATAAAGGTGATAGTGTTAAAGGTCTTTGGAGTTAGAACTTATGAAAAATATGTTGTTCCTATCACTGTAGGCTACATGGTTGGCCTGAGTCTTGGTGCTGTAGTCGGGGTTCTAGGCCTGTTAATTCATAAAGCTCCATGGGCCGCATAAACACTATTACATTACCTTTTTCTCTTCTGAACTCATATAAACATCCTCTATGTTAGATCTTCAAGCAACTAGCTCCTAAAGCTTAACTACAACAACAGTCAAGGCCTTATCTAAGGAGCTAAGAGCCTGAGAAAATAAGGAAAGTCAGCCAAGGGTTCTCTACTAGGAGTTTCTTGTATATTAACTATATCTCAAAGTTTTTAATACTCCAACTGATGTTAGTAATTGGTTGATGAAATGTTGAAGCGCTTATTAGTAGTGTTCTTTACACTGATTTGGTTCGACCTAGTTCTTAAGCCTAGTATGGCAAGCCCGATTCCTATAATAAAACCCAGAATTATCTCAAGAGAGGAATGGGGAGCTAGGAATCCCAAATGTGAGTTTGAAAAGAATCTCTCTTATAACGCTATTACGATACACCACACTGCGACCAGTAACGAGTATGTTGATGCTAAGAGTATTATCAGGGCTATACAAAAGTACCACCAAGACGAAAGAGGATGGTGTGATATAGGATATCACTTTCTCATAGATAAAGAAGGAGTGATATATGAGGGAAGACCTCTTTGGGCCGTGGGAGCTCATATAAAGGGTTATAATAAGGGTAACATTGGGATCTCCTTAATAGGTAATTATGAGGAAGTTAATGTGAACGAGAAACAGATCAAAGCATTAGTAGAGCTAGTTTCTTGGCTAGTCTACAAGTATAAGATTCCGTTAGGGAACATAAAGGGCCATAGAGATTATGCTAATACTCTTTGTCCAGGAAAGTATCTATATGCTAAGCTATTAGAGATAAGGCGAAGAGTAGCACAAAGGGTTTATGGTTTTGGTGATATCATTGGAGTAGCAGCTTGGTGGGGAGTATACTCTAATCACTGGAGTTCTAATAGGGAGGAATGGGAAAGGCAGATTGATGAAGCCTTTAAAACTCTCAAGGCGATAGGTATTAACACTGTGTTCTTCCTGGCCAAGGATCCCTGGGGCTATGTCTATTATGAGAGTGAATATGCCCCTCTGAACCCGAAGTACTCTTGGGATCCCTTAAAGTATGTAATAAAGAGGGCTAGAGAGTACAACATAAGTATTCACGTTTATGTGAACGTACTTTCTGAGGGCGAAACAAGGCCTAGTGAGTTCTTGAACAAGCATGTTGAGTGGGCTATGAGAGATATTGAAGGAAATGCTCTCGGTTGGGTTGATCCCTCAGCTGAGGAATACGTGGACTATCTAATCAAGATTGTTAAAGAATTAATCCAGAAGTATGATATTGATGGCATTCAACTAGACAGGATACGAATTCCAAGGAATGCTCAGGAGTTTCCTATCTCCAGTGAAAAATTCAAAGTCAAGTATGGAGTTAATCCATCAAAAAACCCATCAGAATTTAAGAGATTTATTATTGAAAGAGTAAGTGAAGTAGTTAGACGCGTGCGTGATGTTATCAAAGAGGAGAATCCATACCTAAGAGTATCAGCGGCAGTTATGCCTGACCCTGAGATAGCTAAAGAGACCTACTATCAAGATTGGGAAAGTTGGATTAAGAAAGGACTTGTTGACTTCGTCATAGTAATGTCTTATACATCTTCTTCATGGACTTTTAAGGACTACGTAGATAGAGCTGTAAGAGCTAGTGGAAATACTAGGCCAATATATAGTGGAATTGGCATATACTTGGACACTATGAGTACTGAAATACTTAGTGAAGAGCTGAGTTGTGCGTTTAAGAAGGAGGGAATCTATGGTGTATGTTTCTTTAATGTAGACGCTATTCTAGGAAGGGCTGACTTGTGTAAGACTCTCAGCAATAAATTAAGTGAACTCATTAAAGCAGGATTTATAATGGAGAAGCCAAGCGAATCAAATACCTGGCGCTTTTGGCTTTACATAATGTTACCGGCAATAATCATAGCTGTAATTCTCATAGTCTTGTTATTGAGAAAATTTGACTAAGATTATTTGTCCTTATACGTACACTTCATCATGAATGAGAAGCTCTTTAGACTCGGAAGAAAGCTACTCCATGAAGTAATGAATATTGAACTTTATGAAGACTATAAAAATCTGCTAAAGTACTCTTCAAGTTAGAGTGATTGGCGCTGAAGTACCTCACCCTCGTACCTCAACCTTTTGGTGATATTGATATCGCTGAAGTCAAAAGAGCTATTGGAGACTCTATATATCTAAAAGGGAACATCAGTATAGAGACTCTAAGATATGGAACGATAAAGGAGGTAATAGAAGAAACTAAGAGAGTTATTTCATCTGCAGCTAATGGTGGAGGATTTGTCTTATCCACTACGGATTCAGTACATGCATATACACCGCTTGAGAACTTTAAGTCTCTTATAGAAATTGGTAAAAAATATGGAAGATACCCTATTAAGCTGTAAAGAGTAACTTAATAGCCCTAGAGCCCCTATATAGCTACATTGCTATGTAGCTATGTCGAATTCGTTCCCGTACAACGCATGTGGATAAAATCTTGATTCCTCCTTTACCGACTTTTAGATTATATATTTCTACCCTCTATGGATTTGCCAATCACTCTAACTTGAAGAGTACTTTAGCAGATTTTTATAGTCTTCATAAAGTTCAATATTCATTACGGGACTTTACTCCTCTAGGATTAAAGGTGTCGCAATGACTAGTCCTAGGGACATTGAGGAATAATCAAAGTATGCTATAGCTGCTGGTGCT
>Ga0180302_10000386_pt1 | contig 18852 bp, 21 predicted proteins | sample GuaBasSediGuay17_FD_121794 | JGI IMG/M metagenome (GOLD analysis project Ga0180302, IMG submission 121794) | Subseafloor sediment microbial communities from Guaymas Basin, Gulf of California, Mexico - Guay17, Core 4571-4, 12-15 cm | ecosystem: Environmental > Aquatic > Marine > Hydrothermal... | reverse complement strand
TCACTCTATAGTAACATTGTTTTGTTTTACTTATCTGGTTAACATTTTGTTAATTTATCCTTAATACTATAATTGAGAACTCGTTTCAACTCATCTAGCTTTTACCAGATCTAGTTATTCACTCGAAGATTTTCTTAAAGGCTGAAAAGGTTTCTCTAGCTTCCTCTTTTGAAGTAATGCCCACAGCGATGGAGTTGATTATGTTTCTCATAGGCTTCATATATTTTACAACTTCTTCGACACTGACTCTCCCTGCAGCTAATGTTTTCTTAGCAATGACTTTTACTTTACGCTTTCCAACGATTTTGTAAAGTTTATCAACGTAAACTTTTTCTTCACAATCATACATGTATCCTATTGGATTGAGAGGGACCATTATTACATCTAGCTCTAATTCTAATTCGAGCATCTTCTCTATACCATAACATGGCCTGTGAAGCGCTTGACCTACTAAAAAACCTCTATCTTTAAGGGCAACTGTTAAGTCCTTAATGAGAGTAAAATTCCCTCTGTCAAATAGCCAACCATGTATTATGACCACGGGAACGTTCATGTCCTCAAAATAGTTTACATCAGTTATGGACGTTATCGTGGGTATTATCGCTATGTCCTTTCCTGAAGTTCTTACCGCTCGTTTTATAGCTTCAATAATGTACTCGACAGGTAAAACTTGTACTCCTTCTGCGCCATACTTGAAGCTCTCAAGTGCGATCTCTGTTATTAAATTAGGGTTCTCTGAAAATTTTATGTAATACTCTCTCGCCCTTCTTCCAAATTGACCAGCTCCTATAAAGGGTGAAGTTCCAAGCATTAATTTAGGGAGATCGCGCATGACATCACCTAACTAAGATGTTAACTTAAAAGCTCGCTCACCTATTTATCCATTCTCCTAAGATTAGTTATCCACATCGAAGTAAGTTTTTACCAGGTTTAATATCTTCCTAAACGTCTCTAAACGAGGATTCTCTTTATACTCCTTGAGTAAAACTAACAGTTCAGCTCTAAAATTATCGTTCCTCTTCTTTAACTCCATTATTTTCGATGAGCAAATATTATCCTTTATAAAGAAGTATTGAATTAACTGTGTTAAATTTCTCTTTTTACTACTAGTGCTAGCTGCTCCGAAATCTATGATGAACGGCTTGAAATCAACACGTCTAACGATTATGTGTTTGCCTGGTCTAGCTAATTCTTTATGAGATAGTCCTACAAGGTCTAGCTTAAAAGCTTGATGAAGAGCTTGTAAGGCTATTTTCAGTAACGTTCTTGGTTCTTCACTAACAGCCACATTTTCTAGGGCCTCTCCATCAATGAACTCTCTAACTAAGAAGTTTCTCGAATAGCTCACGAGTCTAGGTCCAACTCCTACAGAGTTAGCTATTTCAAGACATCGAGCTTCTTTCTCCATAGTAGCGTTTACGTCTGTTCTAAGAACCTTTATCACAACTCTTAACTCTTTCCAGTATCCTAAGACGATTACTCCCATAGTTCCCTTGCCTAGAACCCTCAGGTTGTTAAGTTTGGTAGGACCAGTTAGCTCTATAGCTCCAACTCCGAGACTACGAAGTTCGGTTAGCCTACTAATTAGTTCCTTCTCGTCATCTTTTGGATACGTTAGGACCTTTAATAGCGACGAGTATTCTTCCTTGTTGTACTCACATATATTCTCTTTTAAGAGAATTTTAAGAGAGTTCATAAGCTTAACCAGTGGTATTTCTTGAATAACCACTTCCTTAAGTACTTCAAGTAATCTTCGCTCTCAATCGCTTCGAGTATGTTTTCGTTGATATAAACCTTAACTTTGCCTTCCTTAAAGGACTTAAGGAATCGTTTGGCTAGCCCAGCTAAATGTCCTCTTTTTAATATCAGGTCTACAGCATGAGTATATCTTCGCCTTCTTATGACGTACCACCTGTTACCGAGAATGAAAGGACCAGCTATAGCTCCTCCGTCCAAGTACTTTTCTAAGAAATTGACCTCTTTAGGAGAACCTACCGGTGGGCCATAGTGTAATTCTACGTTAGGTAATTTAATGTCGCTCAACTCAAAAAGGAGGATGGCTACGTCTCTGTCATTACTCCAAGCTCCCCAGTTAATCACTTCAAACTTATATTGTTTGAAAAGATTCAAGAGGTTCTTTAGCGTTCTGTTGAGTTGACCCCAGAGTACATCTGGAGGCGACCTCTCTAGCTCAAACTTTAACGCTAGAGTTGACGTTCCCCGAATCTCTAATTCCCTCTTTAGCTCATCATATGAAAGTGGCGCTATTGTCTCTTCAACGAAGAACTCGATCGAGGGTTTGTTAAGGAAAGTCCTTGAAGCTACAACGAACTCGTTGAATTTCTGAAGTGTTACTGCTGCCGCTGCATTTCTAGTTTTATCAACGGGGTCGATTATTATAAGAGGAGACTTAAATGCCTTCCTAAGCTTATCATAGTCTTCTTCGTTGTAATGTCTTTCTAAATCTATAATAACTCTCCACGGTCTCCAATTGGATGCGGCTTCTAAGACTCTAGTAAATGATCCGTAATATATTATAAGTAATTCGCATAAGTACCCTGAAAAACCTCCTACTTTGATCTCAGCGCCATAAGTCCCTATAGTCCTCATGAACTTCTTTAATAACCTGATCTCGCTCCTCAGCTCTTCGTTAGTTTTTGAAAGGACGTATCGAGTGTGCAACCTAGTTCTATCAACGGCTGTTATTATCTCATCGCTACTCTTAACTTCATACGAGGGTACTAAGTCGACTTCATACCCCTTGTAAATTATCCTTAAATAGGGATGTTCAGCATACCTCTCCTCATAGTCACAATTCAACTTCTTAGCAACTTCGTAACCTATGTTCAAACCCCAATATCTTAGTTCTTCTATAGATGTCTTTTTGTTAAAGAGAATGAATATGTCAATATCTTTATTCCCTGGAAGCCACGTATCTTTAGCTATAGAGCCCTCAACCTCTACAATCGCGTCCAATTTATGACTTGTGATGACTACTCTTAACGCTTGAACTACTTCATTAACGATTCTCTTTACTTTCTCCCTCTCTTGGAGATCAGGACTTGTTAACTCTCTTGCCTTATTTAACACGTCAACTAGCCTTTTATTCACTTGCATGTTTTTCGTATAGTGTTTCGTAGATAGGTCCTTTTGAAGTTAACGTGCTCTTTTTCAGTCTCACAGATTTCACGAGGAAGTCGCCTATAGTTATGTCTTTAAGCTCTATCATCCTCTTTCTCAAGCGTTCATAGTTTCCTCCTTTTACTCTGCCTATTGTGATATGAGGTATAAACTCTCCTCTCTCCCTCCTAAATCCTAGCTTAACTAATCTGTTCTCTAAAAACCTCTGAATTTCTACAATTTTTAATGCTCCTTCAGTTACTCCTAACCATATCACACGTGGTCTCCTAATATTTGGAAAGGCGCCTAGGCCCTCTATCCTCATGACAAAAGGTTCAAAGTCTATCTGTCCTAGCACTTCCTTTATCTTTTCAACTAAGACGATGCTGATCTCTCCGAGGAACTTCAAAGTCATGTGTATGTTTTCGGGCTCGACGAATTTTATGTAGGCGCCTAATCCGCTAAGGCTTTCTTGAACTCCAATTATTTTAGTCAGTAAAGATTGATCGTCTATGTCAATAGATATGAAAGACCTTATCCTCTCCACTTCAATTCCCCTCTTCTTTCTTTCGAACGTACTCAGACAACCACTTATTTATCTTCTTACATTTTATCGGATTTATCTCAGCTCCCTCTCCACACCTTTCTAAGTACTCACATGTAAAGCATGGGATAGATTTGAGGATAAAATCTACTGTTATCGGTGTGAGGACTTTCTTAGTTATCCTAATGATATATGTCTTCCTACCCTTATACATCACCGCTTCTCGAGTTAAGTAGCCCTGTTGTTCAAGTCTTCTAACTATTCTAGCTCCATTTCTGCTGTCTATTCCTAAGATCTTCCACAATTCTCGTTGGAGTAACCCCTTTTTACCAGCGTCTCTCACAGCTTCGAGTATTCTTCTCTCGATGATACTGACACTACTCATTAGATCGCCTCTCAGCGCTGTGTCCTTAATGTTAATTATTTAACAACTGAGATATATTTATTGACAAAATTCAGTTGAAGGAATCTTAACTTGAAACTTGAAATTGTGAAGAATCTTAACTTGAAAACCAATTAGCATTAAAGTTGCATCTCTAGAGTAATTCATGTACTTCTCCATAGAACCGCTTCATCAACTATCAAAGCCAAGTTACAGCCTCCTAATTCTCTTCTAGGCTTACCCTTCCTAGCTCTAACAGTAGTCGTCTTTAGAGTATTGTGTGACAGTATTGTGATACCGTAGCTCCTTAAAGTCTCGCTAATCAACAGCTCATTTACTGGCTCTCCAAGCCTCCAGACATCGTAGACTTCTCTACAAGCTTCAGTAGAAACTTTAAAGTTGAATGTAGTCTTGATGACAAAGTTGAACCTTGAGCGAACTAAAGCTTCTAAGATCACTTTTTGTGGAATGTATTCGTGTAAGAATCTCTCTGTCTCTTTACGGACTTCCTCATCATCTTCCCCTTCATCAACTAAGTCCACTATAGCCTCAGCGATATCATTTATATCGGGTTCTAGTTGTAATCTTGCTTAAAGTCATTAACCCTATTCAAGTTTTCCTTCAACCACTTGAAGACATAGACAAAGCTGACCTCAGGGTATTCATAGTCTAACCAGTTAGTCTCTCTACCGTTAACAGCTAATTCTCTAGCATGATCTAATACGTGTGGCTTTATTACTGACTTCAAGTATTTCCTAACCTGCTCTCTAACTCTAGGATACTTCTGAATTAATTCAGTATCTATGAGGGCATCGTAGACTATGTTAGCAATTACCTTCCTAAGCCTCCTAAAGAGCTTTCTATCATCTTCCCTCACTATCAATTTTAGTGCTTTATAAATGAATTCTTACTTTAGAATTACGAGTCAGTGTAGGTTGTAAATCATTGTTTCCTCATAGCTGCAGACCTTCATCATCCTCAGTGATGAGTGCTCATACATAAATCCCATAACATGAATATGGTTAAGAGATTAATAAATAGAGCGAAGAAAGGGTTAAGCAGTCAGGTTCCTAGAGTTGCTCAAAATTCTAAAAACGCTCTATAAATACGTCGTGAGCGTATTAATCCCTCACCAAAGAGTTTCTCTAGTGTTTTGTATCCCATAACAGTAGTCCTTGAAGGCCAAGAGTAATAAAATCGTCCTAAGTTTGTGTATTATCCTTTTAAACAACTCAACCACCTGTTAGTAGTCCTTTAGATTATGTTTACTAAATAATCAGAGTGATCCTTTATTAAATGCTAAGTTTTTAACAATTAATAGTATTTTTTCCTGATTAAATGTAAAATATTAGTAATAAGTCGCCGTAATTGTTCGACTCTTCTGCTCACATTTAAGAGGTTCCTTGAAGGCTTAGAGTCATGTTCTGATGCAGGACTTTCTTATGTTCAGTAATAACGGGAATCTAACTTCAATAGTGTAGGTAATGTTATTAATGAAGCAACCTGTCATTTATTCTATGACCCTCTATGCAGGAGTGAGTAAACTAGATATTACACCGCCTATTGGAGTGAAAATGGCTGGATATGCTGCACGTTTAAAGCCTTGTGAGGGAATCCATGATCCTCTTTATGTGAGAACCTTAGTTATGAAGTCCAATGGCGACTTTCTTGTAATAATGTCTCTTGACTTAGCAGGACTTGACGTTTCAACGTGTTCAGAAATAAAGGACAAGATTTATCAATACTTGCGAATACCTAAAGACTCCATCATTATTACAACAACTCATACTCATTCAGGACCTCAGACAGGACGTTATGGTAGTGATTGGACTGACCTCTCTTGGCTAAATCAAACAGTAAAGAAAGCCGTATCAGGTGTTATAATGGCTGTGAGTGATTTAAAGGAGGCTCTGGTAGAGTATGGAGAGGGAGAACTTCACACAATATCTGAAAATAGACGTGAAAGAGAAGGACCAATAGATCCTAAAGTTAGAGTGATAGCTCTTAATGAGAAGCATGGAAAAGAGCCTATAGCTACGCTGGTTAATTTCTCAATGCATCCTGTAGTGTTAAGAGCAAATAATGCATTCATTTCAGCTGATTACCCAGGCTATCTTTGTAAATATCTTGAAGAGTGGGAAGGAGGCATAACTCTTTTCCTTCAAGGAACATGTGGTGATATTAGACCTAGAATTTTAGGAACAGAAAATCTAGAAGAGAGCTTTAGAAGAGTTAGTAAAGTAGGTAAAATTCTGGCCGCTGAGGCTCTCAAGGCGAGAGAACAAGTGGATAACTTTCAAGATTGTGAATTTATCCGTGTGAAGTCAGTGAACGTCTCCTTAAGTACAGCAAAGCTTCCTCCCTCGAACGAAGTTCTAAATAGAGTAAAGACCATAGAGTACGAAATGAAAGAGTTAAAGGACGTTAATAAGCTAATGAAGATGAATTGGGAGTTATATGCTATGAGGAGAGTGAAGTTTTTATTGGAAGAGAGGATACGTGATAGAAAAATTTCCTCAATCTTAACTCACGTAGAGTTAGGTGGTCTAGTTGACTTACTGACATTACCTGGAGAGCCTTTAGTGAGATTTGGCTTTAAAGTTCGTACGTTACTAAGTTCAAAGAACCTTATCATAGTGGGATATGCAAACGATTACATAGGGTATATTCCGAGTATAGATGATTACAAGAAGGGAGGATATGAGGCAACAGTCCCATGGTGTATCCTTAATGAGGAGGGAATTAAAGAACTGTTAGTTAAAATTAGTAACATTTCGAAAACATAAGAGGCTTGATTTTAATGTATAATCACGAAATAGCTCTTGTTAACTCTAAGATCCTGACTATGGATGAAAAATTACCCTCAGCTGAGGCTGTCTACATAAAGAATGGAAAGATAGTATTTGTTGGTAGAAATGACGATGTGATTTCTCAGTTAAGACATGGGGCTAAAGTTATTGACTTACAAGGACTAACGGTACTCCCTGGTTTTATAGACTCCCATATCCATCTAATGGGGTTAGCTCTTGCGCGTCTATGGGTTAATTTAAAAGGCGTAAAGTCCATTAGCGAGTTGAAGGAAGTACTCAAGAGAAACGTTAATGAAAGACCCAAAGGTTCGTGGATCCTTGGGAGAGGATGGGATCACGAGAAGTTTGAAGAAAAGCGATATCCTACTAGGTTGGACTTAGATGAAGTTAGTGAGGAACACTTCATAGTGATAGTACGGGTTTGCGGTCATCTTTGTATAGTCAACACAAGAGCATTAGAACTATTTCTTAGAGAGTTTCGCTTAATCGAAGATGAAGACCTATCTAAAGGGATGATTAAAGGCGAAATGATTGAGAAGTTATTTGAATTAGTCCCTCCTCCTACTCTTGAAGAAATTAGAGAATCGATGAAAGAGGTTTTAAGAGAGCTAGCTAAAGTTGGGATAACAACAGTGCACTCAATGTCAGCCACTGGTGAAGAGATAAAAATCTTAGAACAGTTAAGGAGTGAGGGTTCACTGCCTTTAAGAGTTCGTGTATATGTACGTAAGGCGCTTCTTGATGAGTTAGAGAAGTTAGGTATTCAGAGAGGCTTTGGTGATGATTTCTTAAGGATAATGGGTATCAAGATAATAGCAGACGGATCTCTCGGCGCTAGATCTGCTGCATTGGAAGGTCCTTATAGTGATGATCTAACTAACTCTGGACTGCTTTATATATCATATAATGAATTAGTAAAAATCTTAGATAAATGTAAGAAGTCCAACTTGCAACCTAGCATACATGCAATAGGAGATAGGGCTGTCAGACTTGTATTGGATGCCATTCAAAGAGCCTACGGTAGTCAGGTCCACAAGCATAGACCTAGACTGGAACACGGCTCATTAATGCCACGTGAGTTAATAGAGAAAATGAGTGAATTAAAGGGGTTGATCATAAGCATCCAACCAAGTTTTGTAATTTCCGATTTTTGGGCTGTGAGTAGAGTGGGTGAAAATAGAGTGAAAAACCTTTATCCATTTAACTCACTGCTTAAATCTGGAGTAAAGGTAACGATAGGATCAGATTCTCCTGTCGAGGTATTTGACCCTATGTATCAGCTCTACGCCATTACAACTAGGGGGCGATATGAGGGCATAGAGACTTATAAATTCACTCGCGAGGAGGTAGTTAAAGTTAACGAGGCGGTTAAGATGTATACTATAAATGGAGCTTATGCGACGTTTGAAGAGAATTCTATAGGGTCGATTTCTCCTGGGAAGCGCGCAGATTTAGTGGTGTTATCTGAAGACCTATTGAGTGTGCCTCTACCTGATATCAGAAAGGTGAAAGTTTTAGCTACTATGGTAAACGGTAACTTCATACATAAGTCGCCTGAGTTTGAAGAAATAATTAAAGAGTATGAGTTATAAGGCTGTTAAGCTCATCATATTAAGTCAGCAAAAAGTTATTTCATTAACTTAAGCCACAGATGTGTGAGAGGTGGTTAGCATAAAGATAGGGATATTTGAAGATGAGTTGGTTAAGAACTTTTATCCATTGACTTACACGAAAGCCGTTTATGACCTCAGAGTAGGGATATACGACCTAAAAACAAGAGTAATAAAGTACATGGGAGTGGAGAAGAGTGAGATTAACTTCTACGTTAGAGATTACTTAGGTGTCCTATGTAGACATAAACTCAAGGAATCTGGGTTTAGAGCGAGAGTTAACGAGCTCGGTACTATAGATGATGACATAGTTCTCATCAACGGCAGGGTCATACTCCTTGATGAAGTGGCGAAAGATCTTAGCGACTTAGCCAACAAGGAGAGAGAGTTCTTGCTAATTAAAGATGGGCAACTTGTAGCTGCTAAGTTGACAAGTCAAAGGGGCAGTACTATTGAAGAGTTGTTAGTTCAACAGAAAATATCGGAAGTTATGAGCAAGTTGAAGGGAGAAATTAAAGTGCTAAATTACAATAAAGTTGAGATGTTGAATTATCCCTGGGAGATGATAGTTCACATCTCAGAGCTAATCAAAAGAGACTACTATGACTACATAAAGGGGAGGGAGAGTGAAGGCGAGCTTGACGAGACGGTGGTAATTTACGGTAATGAAAAGGACGTCTTCGTGGGTAAGGGGGTTAAAGTAGAGAGTTACGTAGTTCTCGACGCTAGAGAGGGACCCATTTACATAGGTGAAGGGACTAAAGTACAGTCTGGCGCGAGAATAGAAGGACCAACTTTCATAGGAAAGGACACGATAATTGTGGGAGGAGCTCAAGTAAGAGAAGGCAGTAACATCGGCGACGTGTGTAGAGTTGGAGGAGAGTTTGAGGAGTCAGTCATGCACGGATATAGTAATAAGTACCATGCTGGGTTCATAGGACACGCGTATATAGGGGAATGGGTTAACATAGGAGCTATGACTACGAACTCTGACTTGAAGGACACTTACGGTACGGTCAAAGTCACTATTGGTGATAAGAGAGTTGACACAGGTTTGAAAAAAGTAGGATGCTTTATAGCCGATATGGTCAAAACCTCCATAGGTGTAATGATCTATACAGGAAAGAAGATAGGAGTGTCGTCCCACCTCCATGGCATAATATACGAAGATGTGCCTTCATTCACTATATACGCCAAGTCTTTGGGAGCAGAGTTAGTAGAGTTGTACCTAGACTCAGTAATAGAAACTCAGAGGAGAATGATGGCTAGAAGGAAGAAGGAACTTAAAGATTATGAAATAGAAGTGATCAGAAAGGTATTCGAGTTAACTGAAAGTGAGAGGAAGAGAGCGGGCGTCATCAAAGGAGCTTTTAAGTTATCATAAGTATCTCTTTTCCTATATCTACTACCTATGAGCCCCTTGAGCTTCGTTTGCTAGCGAACAAATATTAAGTATGTTGTCCCTAACTGTAAAAACGGTGACCTTATGCAGGAGCATTACATGATAAAGGAGATAAAAGAGGGTCCTGACGCGATAAAGAGGACATACGAAAGCGTGAAAAAAGAGATTAGTAATGTAGTCTCTTTAATTGAGGAGAAGAAGTTAAAGAGTGGCTTTATAATAGGGAGTGGGACTAGCTTCCATGCTAGCCTAGTACTTCAACATCTACTCAACAGATTTACAAGCTACAGATACTTAGCTATCCCAGCTTCAGAGTTCGTTGCATGGGCTCCTTCCGATTTAAAGAACGATATCGTAATAGCTTACTCTCAATCGGGAGAGAGTACTGATGTTATAATCTCTGTTAAGTGGGCTAAAGAAAGGGGCGCCACTATAATAGGCGTGACTAATACTCCAGGGAGTACTTTAACTAAATTAGCTGACGTTTACCTGTTGACTAAAGCTGGAGAGGAGAAGGCAGTAGCGGCTACCAAGACATATGATGGCCAATTAATGGCTTCCTCAGTAATAGCATATTCGCTTGCTAGAAAAGACGAGTTAGTTGAGGAACTCAGTGGAGTTAGTGAGTACGTAGAGAAGGTTTTAAAGCTCTCCAACGAAATAAATTCGATAAGTACAGGGTTCAAAAAAGTGACTTCGCTCTTTGTATTGGGTAGAGGTGTTAACTATCCAAATGCCCTTGAAGCGAGTCTTAAGTTAAAAGAGACAGCGATGATTCACGCTGAAGGATTTGCTGTAAGAGAATTTCTACATGGGCCAATTCAGTTAGTCGATGAGGAAACTCCAGTCATAGTGATAATTCCCAATAATGAAGTCCTCGAAGAGTCTAAAAAGACTTTAGTTAAACTTGCTGGTTATAAAGCCAACGTAATAGCTGTCTGCGGTGAAGAAGTCGAAATTGGCGAGTATGCGACAAAAGTAATTAAGGTACCACAAGTAAGGGAAGAGTACTCTATATTCCCTACGATAAAGGCCATTCAGTTATTAGCGTACTACGCCTCTGCCAATAGAGGACTTAATCCGGACAAGCCGACCAAGTTGACTAAAGTGGTCAAGTGAGAAAGTCTCTAACAATACCTAATAATGCTTTAACGTAATTTTTGAAACCAATTCTGGATAACTGATAATCGATGTCGCTATATTCTCTTAGAACGTCTAATAAATCTAACTCTTTAACATATTTCATTACTCCTTCGAGTGTCGAGTCAGGCAAATTCCAAAAAATTATACGGAAATACCTCATTAGTGCGAATTCCCTTTCCAATAACCTCTTCCACAATTTCTCATACAGAGCAAATGTCTCATAACTGAAATCGAAGGCATCATAAGCTAACTTCACGACTCTAGCGGCGATTTTAGAGGAGATGTACCCAGTAAACACTCCTCCGCCGGTAGTTGGTTTTGTAAAGCCTCCTGCATCCCCTATTAGAAGTGCTCTGTCAGCAAAAGTTTTGTTTAAAGGACCTCCGACGTGCACTAGTCCTGCAAAGAGACGTTCTATTTTAGCTTTAGTTAACCTATTTTTAACTCTCGGGTGGCGATTCATGAACCACTTTAAGAGCCGAAACGTGTCCTTTCTAGATGAGGCTAAGCCTATTCTAGCTTTCCCCCCACTTAATGGAATAATCCAGGCAAAGAACTTAGGGGCCCATACACTTCCCAGATATACTTCAACGTAACTTGGATCTAACTCCTTAACTCCTTTTATCTCTACTTGGGTTGCTGGTAATGTTTCTTTGAACTTCGCAGGAGTGTTTGCTCCTATAAGCTTAGCGAATTTAAACTTTGTCCCTTCTGCATCAATTAACACTTTACATCTAAGAGTTATGTTGTTTACTTTGGCTCTATGAAATTCTTCTCCAAGAGTTACTTTAGTGACCTTAGCATTAAGGGAGACATTGACTCCCTGTGCCAAAGCAATTTCATATAGTGCTCTATCCATTAATTCCCTGTCAAGGACAACCGCTTGAGGACTAGATCGCTCTACAACTAACTCTACTGTGCCTGTTGGTGAGTAAATTTTAGCTCCTTTAACTCTGTTCAGAACGAAGTCCTCATCTAGAGTAAACTTCATGAAATCTCTAATGCAACTTATACTCACAAGACCTGCGCAGTGATTTGGGAACCCTATCCTGCTATGTTCCTCAAATACGATAACTTTTATACCCTCTTTCGCTAACTCCGTTGATGCTGTAAGACCTGAAGGACCTCCTCCTACCACTATCACATCGTAAGTCTTCATGATCGTGTCACTGTTGTCATTGGATAAGTTGTTTAACTAATTTATCTATTTTCTCCAAAGTTTATCCTATCCATAGATTAGGGTTAGCTTTTCACGTAAACTTCTCCTTTCACCTAATCTGTGTCTAAATTTACTTGGGATAATTTTACTACAATATTCCTTTACTAATACCCTAACCATCTGTTCCAATTCCGTAGGATTCCTCTTCCTTAGCTCTTCGATGCGCTTACCAAGTTCTGGACAAGATAGACCACCATTTGGAGCGAAGAGTTTCCTGAAGTAACTTTCTACGTAAAGTACTAGCGGGTGGTTTTCTCCTTGACGTTCAACCTCTGTCACAGTTCTAAGTTCTCCTAACTCATCGAGCGTTCTCAACATCAAACTGCCTAAGAGTTCCCAGATTATTTTGTTGCTCATGAGTATATATACCTCGCAATAGCTATTAAAACTATTCTGTCTTCTCATCAATTGATCTACTCTTATCCTCTATTCTCTCCTACGCTTCACTATTACTGGAATTCTCATTAAGCCTGAGCTAAAACTAGGAACTGTCCATGCTCCCAAAGATATCGCGTTTGGTGGAGTATAAGATAAAATCAACCATATTTCTCCAGGACACTCAACCATTCTTTCTAGGTCACTTAATGAAGGCATCGCTCTTGAATTCGGATGGCTATGATATAGTCCAATGTATTCGAGACCATGAGATGTTAATGATATAACCTCTTGAATCCAATCAAGTTCATTGAACCAAAATTTACTTTCTTCGACAGAGACGTTAAGTAACCTACGCGTATAGCTAACTACGATCTTCTCGCCTTTAAATGTGCCTCCCATAACGCCACATGTCTCACTTGGGTAGGCTTGTTTGGTTTCTTCAACTATGTTGTTGAAAGCCTCGTTAGTCAGGACTAACGATAAATGGAGAGGTGAACTTATTAGAGATAGCACTTTACTATATGAAGTAACCAAACTTAGTTTCCCTCCACCGTTCGCCGACTATTGGTATCTTTGCCCCACAATATTTACACCTGTTATCCCTAGTTATATTCCACTCAGTAATCCAAAATCCTAGTCTCTTAATTAATAACTTCCCGCATTGGGGACAGTAGGTGTTCTCTCCTCTGTGGCCGGGTACGTTACCTATGTAAACGTAATTTAAGCCGATCTCCTTAGCAGTCTTCCACATCTTTTCTATAGTGCTAACTTGAGTTGCTTCTCTATTAATGTACTTGTACATAGGGAGGAAACGACTTATGTGTAAGGGCACTTCAGGACTTAACTCTTCAATCTGCCACTTAACTAGTTGCTTAAACTCCTCCAGTTCGTCGTTTACTCCTGGTACTACTAAGTACGTTGTCTCTACGTGAACTCCCTTCTCATGCATGTACTTAGTTGCCTCTAGTATAGGCTTTAAGCGACCTCTCATTATCTTAAGATAAGTTGATTTATTGAATGACTTAATGTCAACGTTAGCGGCGTCTATGTAAGGTATCAGTTCTTCTAAAGGTTCCAAGTTTATGTGACCGTTAGTTACTAACACGTTCTTATAACCCATTTTCTTAGTAGCTTTTGCTACGTCGAGGACGTACTCGTACCATATAATCGGTTCGTTGTATGTAAACGCTAAGAAGGGTACTTTAGTTGATTCCATGTAGCTTACAATTTCTTCTGGTGACATATAATCTCCAAACACCTCTTCTGGAGTACGTTGAGAGATCGTGTAGTTCTGACACCAAGGACATTTTAAATTACAACCAACCGTGCTTATGCTAACTATTGGACTGCCGGGGTAATAGTGGAACAGTGGTTTTTTCTCTATAGGGTCAACGTTTAATGCCGTAATAAAGCCGTAGTTTAAAGTGTAAAGTTTGCCTCCTCTATTTTCTCTAACTCCACAAAAGCCTCTCTGTCCTGGTCGCAATACACAGTTCCATGGACAAAGCTTACACCTTACAACTCCGTCTTTCAGTTGCTCGAAGAACATCGCTTCTTTAACTCGTTTTAGACCTAACTTCATGCATTAACACCGACATTTAGTTAAACGGTAGAGGGTATAATAAAGCTTAACTAAGAGCTTTAAAAGAAATTACTAAGGTCCTCAAATCCTCACCCCCTCCACACTAGCCAAGCGGCTCATAAACCCCCTCATCATCGGACCTATGTAATTTAACACACCCTAACTATTAAAAGCTTCGTGTCAACTGAGTTGTTGGGATAAATCTCAAGTGCTATTTCAGACTTATTTCCGAGAACATTCACGTTGAACGGAGTCTTCGTCTCTAATACTTCGGAAACTTGAGATTCTTTTGCTGGGGTTGCTCTGTCTAACGCATGCGATCGGAACTGGGTTACTATTCGCTCTTATTTCTCTGTTGTATAGTTGTGTAGAAGTTTCCGGAGTATTACCCCTAGGAAAGATTTATAAAGATATGAATGTCAGTGACTATCCAGTTTAGGATGAGAGTATGAAGAGAGGGAAAGTTAAACGACCTATCCCATGGATAGAGCCTCCAGAGAGGGAATGCAATGACCCGAACTGTCCTTTCCACGGAACTCTACCAGTTAGAGGAGTACTACTAGAGGGCACTGTAGTTAGCATTAAAATGAACAGGACTGCAGTAGTTAGACACGATTACCTACATTACGTTCCTAAGTACAAGCGGTATGAACGCCGTAACAAGAAGATTCATGCTCATCTACCGCCTTGCTTAGATATTAAAGAGGGGGATAAAGTCATCATAGGGGAATGTAGACCTTTAGCAAAAACAGTAGCCTTTGTAATTTTAACTAAGAAGTAATAGAGGTGATTTTATGGCTAAGAGGGGAATTAAGGTTACAGGCGTATCGTATAGGTTACATTTAACTCCTGGCGTTTTTGTAGGGTCTCTTGTTAAAGTAACAGATAACTCTGGTGCAAGAATAGCCAAAGTAATAGGAGTCATAGGAGCTAAGACTGTTAGACGTAGAATACCTGGTGCTGCTGTCGGTGATATGGTAGTAGTCTCAATAAAAGAAGGAAAGCCAGAGTTAAGGAAACAAGTAATGAGAGGAGTGGTAGTTAGACAGCGTAGACCTTATAGAAGGATAGACGGTACATGGATATGCTTTGAGGATAACGCTATTGTCCTAATGACCCCAGATGGTGACCCGAAGGGAACTGAAGTTAGGGGACCTGTGGCAAAAGAAGCTGCAGAGAGATGGCCTAAGATTGCCTCGATGTCTTACCTGATAGTCTAACTCTTCCTGGCGTACTTCTTTAAAGTTTCGACTACTGGTAAAGTTCCCTTAATTAAGAATTCTATAAGAGCTCCGCCTCCAGTACTGACATAGGATACCTTCTCCTTTAGTCCCATTTCAGCTAAGGCCGCTACAGTATGTCCACCTCCAGCTAGCACAAAACCTCTAGACTCTATTGCAGCTTCAAATACTTTTCTCGTACCTTTTTCGAATGGAGGTTCCTCAAACACTCCCATTGGCCCGTTTATTACTATAGTTTTGGCTCTCTTAAGTTTAGTAGCATAGAGCTCCATTGTTTCCTCGCCTATATCTTTTATTAGATAGTCAGTTGGAAGTTCACTTACTTTCAAGTCTTCTCTAGTTCCCTTACTAATTTCAACACCTAAATCAGTCGGTAAAATTACTTTGTCGTCAAATTCACTTAGTAACTTCTTTATGCGGTCTTTCAAGGTCAAGAATCCTTTCTTTTCAAGAACTTTAATATTAGGTTCGCCTATATCTATTCCTTTCGAGTATAAAAAGAGATTAGCAACTAGACCTCCAGTTAACACTTCATCAGCTATGCCCTTTCTCAATACTGACTCAGCTACATCAGCAGAATCTTCAGCTTTCGCTCCTCCTAATACATAGATACAAGGTCTCTCAGGAGCTTTTAAGATCTTCATGAGTGTAACTAACTCCCTTTCCATAACCCTTCCAGCGATGTACTCCTTCACTACGGGAGCAAAACCAACTAAGGATGCGTGAGATCTATGAGCGGCTGCAAAACCATCAACAATAAATATGTCACACAATGGTGCCAAATTTTTAACAAGATCGCTCTCAGCGTGTTCTTCTGGACTCTTCTTTTTCCTTTCTCCTGGCCACATTCTAACATTTTCGAGGACTAGTATTTCTCCTTTCTTAAGTTCCCTTATCGCAGACTTAGCCTTCTCACCGAATATATCAGGTACAAACTTAACTGGGACTCCTAGAATTTCCCTTAATATTTCAGCGTGCTGACTCAAGCTTATAAAGTCGGGTTCTCCCCTTCTACCCTGATGTGCTAGTATTACTACTTTTGCTCCTCTTTGAACAAGTTCTTTAATAGTATCTGCGTGAACTCTTATTCTAGAGTCATCAATTATCTTCTTAGTAACTGGGTCCACTGGAGAATTCATATCAACCCTAACGAATACTGTTTTTCCTTCAACCTCTACATCGTCCAAGGTTTTTATACCAAGTTCCTCAATCATATAATTCCCCCTTTCTAACATTGAGGTACGAGATTTAAGACTTTAGCTCTTCATCAGAGCTACTTTTATCTCATTATCTTAGCGAGTCACAGGTAAACTTAAAGGGTGTTAAGCTATTGATAAAGATTTTTATAACCTTTACTCTTTACTTATCTGGGTGAGACTGTGCCTAAGGTTTCAGTAAAAGTTCTAGTTAACGGATATGGAGTAATAGGGAAAAGAGTTGCAGATGCTGTGCTAAAACAAGAAGACATGAAGCTCATTGGCATTTCCGATATTGTCTATGATTGGAGAATTAAAATGGCCATGACAAAGGGATTGCCCATATATGCTTCTTTAGCTGATAAAGTTAATGAAATGAAGAGAGGAGGTATTGATGTCGAAGGGACGTTGGAAGAATTGTTGAAAAAAGGTGAGATTGACGTTATCATCGACTGTACTCCTGCGAAGATAGGAGCAAAGAATAAGCCTCTTTATGAGAAATACGGAGTTAAGGCTATATTTCAAGGAGGAGAGAAACATGAGGTAGCTGGTTATTCCTTCGTAGCTCAGAGAAACTATAAGGGAGCTCTTGGTAGACAGTTTATACGAGTTGTCAGTTGTAATACTACTGCTATATGTAGAGTAATAGGAGGCTTACATGAGAAGCTTGGCGTAAAGAAAGCAAGAGTAGCAATCTTTAGGAGAGCTGTTGATCCATGGAAGTCTGGTAGAGCCGGAATAATGAATACTGTAGTCCCAGAACTACACGTTCCATCACACCATGGTCCAGACGCTAAGACAGTCATTCCTGACCTCAATATTGTGACCATGGCTGCTAAGGGTTCACATAATATGATGCACTTCCACGCCGCTATGGTTGAAATGAAGAATAAGGTGACCTTAGAAGATGTCATAAACGTGTTAAGTGATGAGCCTAGGGTGGTATTTGTTAAAGGTGCAGATGGAGTTGACGGTCTTAGCGTTATTTTCGAGATAGCTAGAGATATAAACAGGTCTCGTGGAGACCTCTATGAAATTCCAGTATGGGAAGATGGAATTTCGATATCTGAGGATGGATACGAGGTCTATTTAATGTGGGGAACTCCTAATGAATCTAATGTAATTCCAGAGAACGTTGATGCAATAAGAGCTATTACTGAGATAGAGACTGACCCTATGAGATCGATATCTAAGACTGACGAAGCATTAGGAGTGATAAAGAAGTTATACTAGTTTATGAACATGAAGCTTTTAAAACATAATTTGTTCTTAGTATTGACATATCTACCAATACTTAAGCTTCTTCCTAATGCGTTCTTCAGGCCGTCCTAAAATTACTTTTCCATTAACTCTTATTATAGTTCCACTAGGAAGCGTTATATCAAACGTACATACGTCTTTGGGTACAGCCCTAATTTTGCCATCTTTAGAAAGTACTTTTACTGTCCTTGCAGTTTCATCAACTATTACTCCAGAGATCCCTACAAATTCCTTATGAGTACTACCTGAGACTTTTACTAAAAGTCCTATCAATTCATGTTTAACTAAGTTGCGTGGATTAACTTTCATTTCCCTTTAACTTGCTTTTTAGTTTCTTCTCTCTGTATAGTTAATATCCTTGCAATTGCTCTCTTTATTTCCCTTATTCTAGCTGGATTCTCTAGTGCTCCTCCAACTGCATGTGCCATCCCCCTTAACCTAATGAGCTCTAGTCTAAGCTCTTTGAGTCTCTTCTCTCTTTCTTCAGGAGACATTTTTCTTATCTCGTTAGGTCTTAATATTGGCAAGCTCTCCCCCAATAGTTGAGGTAATTTCTCAGCTTCCTATTATAAGGTTTTCCTATATTAGTAATCTAGAATTTGAGAGATGTCCTTTAAGCATTTTTCTGAAAAGAAAAAGGATACACGTATTAATGTGAAATAATGTAAAGCGTTCTAGCTAAACGAGTGATGCCTCTGAAATTACTACATACTAGTATCTTAGAGGCCTTAGCCCTACAGAAGCGCTCCTATTTTATTAGAGTAAGGATATAAGTGACCATTATATAGAACTATCTATAATAATGATAATTTAATCTTTCGCTCTTGGTGCTAAATAGAATGACTTCCTATATTGTTGAGCCTCATTAAACATTCTTAGCTTATAGCTATAGTTAATCTATTAGGAGCTAAATAGCACGTGTGCGTCCGAGAAACTACGAAGAATTATTGGGCTGAAAAGCTGAG
>Ga0180302_10000385_pt1 | contig 18853 bp, 12 predicted proteins | sample GuaBasSediGuay17_FD_121794 | JGI IMG/M metagenome (GOLD analysis project Ga0180302, IMG submission 121794) | Subseafloor sediment microbial communities from Guaymas Basin, Gulf of California, Mexico - Guay17, Core 4571-4, 12-15 cm | ecosystem: Environmental > Aquatic > Marine > Hydrothermal... | reverse complement strand
CAATAAATTTTTGCATTATAGTTATTATGAGAGAAATCTTGTAAAGGTTATTGTTAAGGTTGATAAGGATAAATTGGTTGCAGCTTGGGATATAGAAAATTCTATTAAGAGGGTAAATGGTCATTATAGTGCTCTAAGTAAAAAATTATCGATGTTCGGCGCAATTGAATATTCTAATAATTATTTAAGTGAACGTTTAAGTAGTGTAACACTCAATTTATCTTTCATAAGACTCTCACTAAGCTTCTTTATCATACCTGTCTTACTTATCGGCCTATTATTAACAGGTATGACGAATTGGTTAACAGTTACTACTAGGAGCCGTGAAATCAGTTTATTCAAAATTAGAGGAGTGAAAATTGGTTCAATACTCAATTCTCTTATTCTTGAAAGTGGTTTGAGTGGCGTTATTGGAGGCATAACTGGGGTTCTTCTTGGGGGCTTATTATACATCATCTTGGTTAATACATACATGGGAGAGTATATACACCTCGTAGATCCAGCAAAACTCTTTTATGCTCATTTAGGAGGCTACATGCTGTGGGGAGCCATGATTGGTGGTATCATCGCAGTGTTAATTAGTGTTATAATGACGAGGAGGTTGTCCAAGCTAAAGGTTTCAGAAGTTTTAACAGATCACATAGAGCAGATTGAGAAAGAGTTAAAATTTTCGAAGTTAGATTTCTTCTTTGCAATAACAGGAGTATATAGCATACTAGAGTTAGCTTCAGGATTTTGGGTAATGAGAACAATTTTTCAAATGGCGATGAGAAATTTTGCCTTAATGATATTTATAATGTTCTTCATATTTTTCGAGCAAATTGCTATCTTTGCAGGGCCATTCTTCTTCGTCTACGAGGCCTCAAAATTCATAGCATCAAGGGTGCAAAAGTTTAAGAAGGTATTATCAACTATATTAGATCCCTTCTTAAAAGACTTAAAGGAAATCGCAATTAAAAACTTTAGCAGAAACCCCATGCGAGCGGCTAGATTGATAGTAATACTATCAATAACAGTATCCTTTACAATATTTTACCCGATTCTTGCACAAACTATGGAAACAAGGGAGAACATAGACATAATCTTCCAAAATGGTAGCGATATTCGAATAAACGTCTACAACATGAATTATACAACAGCAATAGATATAAAGAACAGACTTGAGAACATTACTGGTGTGAGAGATGCGTACTTTAACTCCGAAATTCAATGGGGAAGCTCAACCATATCTTCAATAGACATTTTATGTGTTGATCCAGAATACTTCACGATGAAGTACTATAAACAAAGTTATTTAGAGGGCATTAGTCTAGAAGAAGCATCTAAAGAACTAAACAAGAGTTATAATATTATCTTTTCCAAATCGGTCCTAAAGAAAATAGATATAAAACCAGGCAAGAATATAACACTTAGAATAGATGTTTACGGTATAATCAAGGAAGAGGATAACAAATCACCTATAATCGAATTCAAAGTTCTTGGCCTTGCAAAGTTCTTACCAGGTCTGACATATTCGATGTTCTATCCACAAACAGAAGAGCCTATCATTTTAATGAGTTACCAAGTTTTCAAGAAGATCTTCAACAAAACTTTAGAAGTCTATAGCATTCATGTAAACATTGAAAAAGGAGCCAATGTGACATTGATAAAGGAAACTATTAACTCAATATTACTAAATGATTATGGGATAGATGCTGAAATTACAACATTAGATGATTTAAAGGAACAAAGACAATTATACGGGTTCACAATGATACTACCAATGATTACTCAATTTGAGGTAATTTTAACAGCTTTCATTTCAATAGCAGCAATAAGTCTCGCAGCAGCTGTAACAATCTCAGAGAGAAGGAAAGAAATAGCGTTATTGTACACTAGGGGCTTCTCAAAGGAGCAATTATATCTCATTATTATAGCTGAAGGCTTGATAACTTCAATAATAGCATTCCTAATAGGAATAATAACATCACTAGCATACACAATGGGTCTACTAGTAAGCATCATGACTTATGCATTTGGATTCACCTTATCGGTAGAGTTTCCAGAGGGATATCTAATATCAGTGCCATTATATTTAACACCATATTTAATCTCCTTATTCCTCATCTTCACACTCGCGCCAATAATCCCTCTCTACATATTGTTTAGAAAGAGATTTGTTGAAGAATTGAGAGTTAGACACTGAGGTGAATAAAATGAGTGTTGTATTAAAAAATGTTGTAAAAATATATGGATCTGGCCCAACAGCTGTTACCGCCCTAAAAAACTTAAATCTTAGTGTTGAAAAAGGCGAGATAAGAGCAATAGTTGGTCCATCAGGCAGTGGAAAAACAACACTTATAAATATCATAGGTGGCATAGATAAGCCAAATGCAGGCCAAGTAATAGTTGATAACGAGGATATAACAACATATGACGAGAAAAGGTTATTAGAGTATAGAAGGAAAAAAGTTGGAATAGTTTTCCAATTCTTTAACCTGATACCAACGTTAACCGCAGCGGAGAACATAGAGTTACCAATGATAATCCTTGGAATTCCAAAGGAGGAGAGAAAAAGAAGAGTTGAAGAGCTACTAAGAATGGTTGGAATGGAACATAGAAAAGATCATAAACCTGGAGAATTAAGCGGAGGCGAACAACAGAGGGTGGCTATTGCAGCGGCATTGGCTAACGATCCAGTAATACTACTCGCAGATGAGCCAACAGGGGAACTCGACACCAAGAACAGTAGATTAGTTGCCATGCTATTTAGGGATCTAAATAAGGAAACTGGGAAGACGATCATAATTGTGACACATGATATAGCGATAGCAACATATGCAACTAGGATAAGCAGAATCGAAGATGGTGTCATAACAGAAACATTTACACCAGCAGAAATGGAAGCTATATTCGGCGCAGTGAGAGTAGATGAGAAATACGTTCACCAATTAGAGGAACGAATATCAAAAATAGAAGAGGAAATAAAAAGCTTAGAAAAGCGATTTAAAGAAGGACAAATAACAGCAGATGAATTTGTTAAAAGGTACAACGAGTTAAAGGAAACAAAAGAAAAGCTAGAAAACGAGCTTAAGAGACACACATTGATATAATCCATTCCTAAATAAATCTTTAATCCATATTTTCTAACACAAAGAAATTAGATATTCTCATACGCGCTTTGTAATACATTAGTATTATTCTAGTGTTATCAATTTGACATTAAATTTTTATTCCTCAAAGAATAAATATATTACACCCAAAAAACGCCCTTTCTAAAACTCGGTGTTGCATATGAATAAGAAAACACTCCTAATAATGTTCATTCTACTAATACCAGTTTACGCACTCAACTCAACATCAACAAGTACAAATACCAGCAATATTAAATTACTAAGCACAACTCAGACACACGGCTTAACCTTCCAAAAACCAATAACACTCACAAGTTACACCTCACCATACCAAGTAAAAATCTTATTCGATGATAATCACACAGGCTATTGGTCCAGTAGCAAGTTTGAGATCTTTATACAAGATATAGAGGAATACTTTGGAGCAAATGTTACGATCAATGATAAGATGTTTAATGAAACAGACTTAAGCGAGTATGATATTCTAATAATGCCAGAATTTGACACAAATCTAACAGAAACAGAAATAATTATACTAAGACAATACCTAGAAAATGGTGGCGTAATATTATTTATGGGTGATAGAGATCCATATTTTGGGTACCCAGAAAGTTTAAACGCAACGACGCTTGATTACGGAATTGGATGGTATGCAGATCAAATATATGATGATACTAACTACGATTATAGAAACTATTACCCTATTGTGCATGTATGGGGAAATAACACTGTTGCCAAGTTTTTAAGCAATGATAAAACTTATGAAGTAAAGTTCAGGGGATCACCAGTATTAATAGTAGGGTCAAATACAACTAATTACACAATTTATATCATTGGTATCGGAGACGATGACACCTATACAGATTCTGGAAGATTATATGATGGAAACATCACATTTTTCGCCGCAGTAGATATCGTCAATGGTGGAAGATTCTTTGCATCAGGTTCAACAGAAATGTTTAGAACAGATAATTATTATCAATACCTAAACACAGGATTTGACAATAAAAATTTCGCTATGAGGTTAATTCATTGGTTAATGGCTGAGGGTTTGGAGATATCATCTGTTGAGTATCCAACGGGGATTATGAAGGCTGGTGAGACCGCCTACATTAACATGACAATTGTGAACAATGAAAATGTCGACGCTACTAATGTTAAAGTTTCAATTGAGATTAATGGAACATTAGAAGTTTTAAATGGTTCCCAAGAATTCACAGTTGATACATTATCAGCTGGCGCATCAAAAACAATTACATGGAAAGTCATGGCAACTGGTACAAGCGAAGCTAAGGTCATTGTAAAAGTTTGGAGCGATAACTTGAAAGGATTTAGCAAAGCATTTACAATCACAACGAAAGGTTTTAGTGTTGATGTAAAAGCTTCTCCAAAATACTTAATAATGGGTACGAATGTGACCTTGGAGATCAATGTTACTAATCCAGAGGGCTCCGGGGTAAATGCAACTAATGTAAATATCACGATCACAGTCCCAGACGCTTTCACAACCTCGAATGACACATTATATCATTATGATTGGATAAATGAAAGTACATATGTTTATCTAAAATTAGTATTAACCTCTGTTGGAGCTGCTGAACCGGCAACGATATCTGTATTCGTTGAATCGGAGAACTTTGGAACTGCTACAAAGACGGCTGAAGCTTATGTTTTCCCAGGGAGAATAGCTTTATTCTATGACACGTATGTAGGCTACTTCCACTCATTCAGATATGAGCATTTCCTAGAGAACGTTTCAACGTTTAGACATGTGTTCGTTTTAACAGAGCCGTTAACGGAGGAGATTTTGAACTTAACAGATCTTGTGATTATGCCAGATGTGGATGAACCTGTTCCACAAGATGAAGTAGAATTATTGGTGAATTATGTCAATGATAGTGGTTACTTATTAATTATGGGTAATTGGTATGGCTATTTTGACCCAGAATATATTAATAATATTACAGCACCATTCGGTGTAACATGGTATGACGCTGAGGTCTTAGATGACGATGATAATCTTGATTCAAATTATAAGATAGTGTTATCTAATTTTGCAGATAATCCATATGCAAGATTCTTAACAAAGGGATCCGAAAGTCTCATATTCCACGGATGCACATCATTTAACGTTACCACCGTTGAAGGTGTTGAATTTATCCCAATCGTGTTAGGTAATAACGATCCTGATTCCCCATCCTACCTAGTTAATTCTTCAGGAAAGGCGATGGGCATCAATGGTAGTGACATTGTTGCATTTGCTTTATTAAAGACAGCCGGTGAAGGATGGATAGCTTTAAGTGGTAGCTCATATGTTTTCAGATCCGATTACAGCTATATAGACTATTACATCCATAACAAAGCTTTCATATGGAACTTGTTAAGATTCTTCTTCACAACGGAATTCGTGTACGACACGGAGCCGCCAACAGTTAGCATTACATCTCCAGCTGACGGTTCATGCGTCAATAGTAAGGAATTCTGGCTAAACTGGACAGCTTCAGACAATGTAATGCTTGACAGATTTGAGATATACTTAAATGGTGAATTGTATAAGACTGTTGATGGAAGCGAGAGAAGCGTTGCAATAACTGTAGCAACTGATGGATATTACGATGTTGAGATAATTGCATACGATCACCTAGACTACACAGATTCTGACACAATATCGATATGTGTTGACTCAGAAGCACCAACATTAACGATCTTAGCACCCGAGAGCGGTGAATGGTATACAACATCAACAATAGTTGTGCAATGGTCAATAACAGACACGTTCCCTGAAAAGCTAAAGAATACAAAGATTTATCTAGACGGTACACTCGTGGATGAGGTCTTGCCAAATGTTACGACATACACATTGGAAAATGTTGCAGATGGAGAGCACAATGTAACAATTGTAGCCTCTGATACATTCAATATCGTTAAGAGTAGTGTGCTCTTCAAGGTAGACACAACCAAGCCGACAATTGAATACTTCAACTTAGCAAACAATACAAATTACACAGGAGCACAAACAGTAGACATAACCTTGAATATCACAGATAACATGTGCTTACAAAAAGTTGAAATCTTGGTAAATGGCTCAGTAGAATTCACACAAAACTTCCCAGAAGGACCAACATCTGAATCTGTTACAACAACATTAACATTTGATGAGGTTGGCAAATACTTTGTCCAAATAAAGATATATGACTGTGCTGGAAACATTGGTGTATACACATACGTAGTTAATATCAAAGAGAAGCCAGCAGGTGTATCCCCATGGGTTCTAGGCGGTATTGCTGTAATCGTAATCGTTGCTATAGTTGGCATACTAATCTTCTTGAGAAAGAGAGGATAAATTAAATACTTAAACCCTTTTTATTTATTTTTTCTAATATTTTTTAGGCAAAATTATTCGGTGTGTCTTTTATGTACAAAAACGTGAAAATAGCGTTTTTGTTAATCTCGATCGTTATAATATTCTCATTTTATGCTACAACACCCGTAAAGAGCCAAGAAGGTGAATATACTGTAAAAATTTTGATGCGAGAGGCCTCGGGTCAATACTATTCCCATAACTTGTATCAAACAATAATAGGTGACATAAGAGATAATGGTGGATTATTCGATTACTACGATGCAGCAAATACTTCATATTATGAAAGATTTCAAGAATATGACCTAATTATTATACCAAATCCTGGAACGGATTTCAGCACAGAGGAGCTCCAAGCCCTAAAAAATTACTTAGATAGTGGAGGTTCTCTACTAATTTTAGGGGATGTACAATACGGAGGAAACACTTACGGGAAACCAGATTGGTTAAACAATTTACTAAATTATATAGGCGTAGGGGACAAAGTTTTGTTCTGGGGGACAAATGCCAGGGGTGATGAGATCTATGATGACTCAAAAAATGAAGCTAATAGACCTTGGCAAGTAAAGGTTTCATCAGAATACTTCAAACCACATGAAATAAGTATTGGGATAGAAACAGTGGTTATAACATCATCAACACTTGATGTAAAAGACCCAGAAATAGTAATAGCAACATCGCCGGAATCTTCCTATGCAAGAGATGTTAGCGATAAAATACATGCAAGAGGAAAACTGCCTTGGTTAGCAGCTTTAGAGGTGGGCTCAGGAAAAGTTGTTGTCTGTGGAAGCTCAAGGATGTTTAGTGATCGACCATTAAGTGGGTCTGGGGTTCCATACATAAAATTTGGTAGCAATAGACAACTATTTTTCAACATTGTGAAATGGACAACTGGATTCGCGCCGAAGCTTGGTGAGGTAATAGATGTATTCGTGCCAATCCTAGACATATTTGGATTAGCCCTTGGATTTATTGTAGCATTTTTATACAAATTAGACACAAGAATAACTTTCCTCTATGCTGTATGGGGCGCATTTATGTACGCGATTATAGGAGCGATTCAAGTAGCTCTCTTCGGAGTGACAGTTCTTGGAGTTGCCTTACCACAGTGGGGTTATATCGCTGGAGGTATAATCGCAACTGGAGCAGAGGAAATAGCTGTTCCAGCATGGGGGGTAGCATTTATGAGATACTTCCTAGCAGGGATGTTTGAGGTTGCATTAGGTGCTTTCATATACTACTTATATGCCAAGTTTGTAAAGAAAGAGGAGAGTTCATAAGTTTACTATTTCTTTAAATTTTTTTCCATATAATGGAGAATATTAATCCCTATCGATTTGAATAAATCATAAATACGACTTAGGGGGAATCCCATAACATTCCAAAAGTCTCCTTCTATCTTGCTTATAAAGAAGCTCCCTATGCCTTGAATTGCGTAGGCTCCAGCTTTATCCATTACATTTTCAAGCTTCACATAAAGGTCAATTTCCTCACTAGAAAGATTTTTAAACTTAACTTTCGTAATTTCAATATCTTGGTAAATCTTATTCCCATTGTCCACTAGTATAGTGATTCCTGTTATAACCCTATGAGTCTTATCTTTTAGCATATGTAAAAATTTCTTGGCTTCTTCGATATTCCTTGGTTTGCCCATTATTTTGTTATCTAACTCTACAATTGTATCTAGTGAAAAGATGATATCATCACTATTAATCTTACTTAATACTGATTTTGCCTTTTTCAGAGAATTATTTAAAACAGTTTTAATTGGGTTATCATGAAATTCCTCAATAACCTTCTCAGGTTCTATGATCTCAAATGGTAGTTTTAACGTATTAACGATTTCTATCCTTCTAGGTGATGAAGTAGCTAAGTATATTTTACTAATCAATTTTTCTCACCAGAACATTAAACCTTTTCTCTTTTAATTTGGAAAAAATTTTTTGATAAAATGGATTATTGGTAACAATTGGTGACAAGTGTTGAGGATAGAAATAGATTCATCTAAGTCATTATTTGTTAGCGGGGAAGCTATAGTTTCCATACTTAAGGGAAAAGTTGAAGTATTTGGTGCCGTATTTGAGAAGGATGAGGTTGTAAGGGTTGAAGAGAATAAATCTGCACCTTTTAAACCACTAGATGAGAAGCTGGCTGTTGAAGTGAAACTAAGTAATTCTGGCTACGTATCCTATATTGAGGGTGATTTAATACCCGAAGATTGGAAAAAAATTGCGGGAGAGATCGCAGAAGTTAATGAAAAAATAAGCGTAATGATAGTTGGTGGGGTTGATGTAGGTAAAACAGGTTTTGTAACATTTCTCGCAAATAAATTGCATCTTTCTGGGAAAAAAGTTGCTATTGTAGATGCTGATACGGGTCAGAGTAGCATAGGGCCGCCGACAACAATCGGTTTGGGGTTCCTGAATAAGAAAATAGTTCACTTAACAGAGGTTCCCCTGTTTGACGCAATTTTCGTTGGTTGTACAACCCCTGCTGGTGTACTAGATAGATCAATTATAGGTACTCATATCTTAGTTAAAAAAGCTTTTAAAAACAATGCAGATGTTGTATTGATTGACACTACAGGATGGGTTTCAGATAAAGGTGGTAGGGAGTTAAAAACGAGTAAGATATATCTAGTTAATCCAAATTACTTAATATTGATCGAGAAAGAGTTTGGAGAACTTTTCCATATCGCTAAACCATTTCTATTTTCTAGTATCAAGATAAGGAATTTATCACCACCACCAATGTTAAGAGCGAGAAGCAGGGAAGTTAGGAGAATTATAAGGTATAGTATATTTTCAAAATATTTCAAGGATGCTGAAGAGATCGAAGTAAAGTTAGCATCTGTTAACATAAGATATGCACGTTTAGGCACGGGACGAGTTATCAAAGATGAGGACTTGGGGAACATTATCCAAATTTTGGGTTATCAACCAGATTATGTAGAGGTTACCAACGACTCCGTTATAATCTACTCAAAGGAGAGTTTACCAGAGAGCCAGTTAGATGAAATTGGGAAAATTTTTGATAAAAAAGAAGTTATTAACATAACACCAACAAAAATAGAGAATGTTCTCCTATCTCTTAGAGATAAAAATGATAAATTCCTAGGTCTAGGAATTTTAAAGAAATTCAATCCTGTTGAAAAATCTCTAACAATTTACACAAATGTTAATGAAGAAAAAATTAAAACAATCGAGGTTGGCCATATTAAAGTATCTGAAACTGGGGGAGAGTTAGAATATTTTGCTCCATGGACATTCTAATACCCCGAATTTATATATCATATTTGTAATCATTTTTTTAGGCATTTTTCCCAACAGGTGCCATGCTTGAAAACTAAAAGATTCATATACTTGATAGTTATGATCATGATAATATCCCTCCAACCGCTTACAGCATCCGTCGAGGCCAAAGTTAGGGTGAATGTTGGAACTATAGTATATTATCATATAATAAAGAATAGTTATGGTGTTGTAAGCGAGTATGATACATGGTACAAAGTAACGGACATAAAGTACGAACTTGGTAGAAACTACATTTATTGGGAAAATAAAGAAGGGTTAACTGGTAAGTGGCAAGCAGCCCAGTTTGGTAATCCAATAGTGGAACCTGGTGAAAAGTGGACTCTAATCAATGTCGATTTTTATTTAAAAGTAAGCTCCTATAAAAGCACAGTTAGCATATATAAGAATAGTGGATACGACACAGAATACGACTTTTTATTAGACTATAAATATTGGATAATTTTCGATAATCTTCCAAGGTGGGGAAAAAGATTCGCTTTCTGGGGATACGCATACGGTGATAATGGCACGCACATCCTAAAGTTGATTCACGATGTAACATATTTAGATAATGGAATCGCTCTAAAGATGTATTACGAATACAGCTATGACATGGACAAGGATGGCTCTATATCAGATTCGGAAACATATTATGAGGAGTGGATACTTACAAAATGGAATAGGCCCTTCTATGATGCATTATCACCAATATTACTAACAATAATTGGAATAATCATCATCTTAGCAGTAATTTTCGTCATTAGGATATTTGTTAGAAAACACATGAAGAAGGTGGAGGCCATATGGCAAAAAACAGAGGTATAATTAACGTAAGTTATAAATATTTAATCTCTGATATTTGTTTTTGAGATGCGAGGCGAAAGATATGGCGGGTATATCAAAATACCTCGTTAGAAGGGGATTAACTCTCATCCCAACTGTCTTAGGCGTGCTCTTAATCACATTCTTTATTGGGTATGTTATTCCGGCGGATCCGGCTAGAGCATGGGCTGGGGGCGAAAAAGCTGACCCAAACACAGCTAGAGAATTGGCGAAGAGATATCACCTTGATGAACCATTTTGGTCACAATTTTACTGGATGGTGCGAGGCTTATTAACAAATGCTATCGAAAGTCCAGTTCGAGATAAACCAATTTTTGATTTAATATTTTATCGGCTTCCTACAACGGTTCAATTAGCATTATTTACTGAGATAATAGCTGTTCTATTTGGTATTCCAATGGGCATAATTGCTGCATTGAAAAAAGATACATGGATTGATTCATCAATCAGAATTTGGGCATTGGTTGGAACATCGCTACCTGTTTTCTGGTTCGGTTACTTGTTAATATACGTCTTCTATATAAGATTACCATGGACTGACTTAACAGGCGTTCCTAGGCCGAGTTCAACTATAACAGGATTACCTGTATTAGACGCTATAATATTGGGAGATTGGGACGTTTTCTTTGCAATAATTAAGAGATTTTGGTTACCTTCATTCATGTTGGGTATATTATTTGCTGGAACAATAGCAAGATATCTAAGAAATACATTATTGGACTTCCTACAATCAGAAACAATCTTATTCGCGAAATCAAAGGGATTACCGCCACTTTGGGTATGGAAGCATGCGCTCAAGAACTCCTTGATACCTGTAGTGACAATTATCGGCTTTGGATTTGGAAGTCTTTTGGGAGGTGCTGTTATCACTGAAACTGTTTTTAGTTTACCTGGTTTGGGACGCTTAACAATTGAAGCAATTTATAATCTTGATTTTCCAGTGATCATAGGCACGACGTTGTTCTTCGCGATAATTGTTGTTCTGACAAGTTTAATAGTTGACATAATTTATAGTTTGATTGATCCAAGAGTTAGGCTATGAGGGGGAGGTAACATGGGTGTTTGGGAGTTAATAGCTCGGGGATTAGATCGGATCTCTTTTGGTATTGTTGACACAGTTGTCTTCATCATTGACCACATTAAACCAGGGTGGTCGGCAAAAAACAAGACCAAGGTCGATGAGTGGAAATTAATGTTCTATGCTTTCAATAGGTCCCCCTTAGGTGTCCTTGGTTTATTTTTAATAATTATATTCCTATTAATGGGAATTTTTGGACCGATGATAGCTCCATATAAATACAATGAATATCCAGCTCAATTTCTAGGAGATTTAAAGAACTCGCAACCCGGGGCACATGGGTTTATTCTCGGCACCGAAATTTATGGTCGAGACTTATTCTCGATGCTTCTCTATGGAGCGAGAATGTCCCTGATATTAACCGTTTTAACGATAGCATTAAGTGCACCAATAGGAGTAACCTTGGGGTTGATATCTGGGTATTATGGTGGAAAGATTGATGAACTTATTATGAGGATAACTGATATTTTCTACGCTTTTCCAGGTCTAGTATTAGCAATAGCCCTCGCAGCGGTTCTACCAGAGAGACTGAGAGACATAGTGCTAACCAATGATCTCTTAAAGAAGTTCCTATTAGTTTTATTTGCAGGAGCTGAAAGAGACGCAGGTAATATCGCTCCATTCGTATCTGTTATATTGGCTTTGGTAGTGGTTGGTTGGCCTGGTTATACAAGATTAGTTAGAGGAGTGGTTCTAAGCGTAAAAGAAAATGTTTACGTTGAAGCCGCAAGAGCTTTAGGTGTCAGCAATTTTTCGATTATAAGAAAACACATTTTACCAAACGTAGCATCAATTATTCTAGTTGTTTTAACTTTTGATCTAGGGGGTATAGTTATCCTTGGTGCAGCGTTATCATTTTTGGGCGTGGGTGCTCAGGATCCATTTACAGATTGGGGAAAATTAGTTTATGTAGGTTCGAGGTTCTTCCCCAATTATTACTGGTTGGTTCTCTATCCAGGTTTAACTTTATTTATTGTCGGTTTAGGATGGACATTCTTTGGCGATGCAATAAGAGATGTTTTAGACCCCCAGACAAGGAGAAGAATAGAATTCGGTGTAAAGGAGGAAGTTTCCAAATTAGATATTTTACCATCAATAGGCGTTATAGGGATCTTTTTGACCTTAATTTGGACTGGATTTGACGCATGGGACGTGTTAGTTCCTCTAACCCTAGTTGTTTACTTAATGTTATCTGGCATAATGTACAAGGTCCTCGAGATAATAGTAAATAACATTGATCTCCGCTACAAACCTATATGCCTTGTTAGTGTAATTCCAGTACTTTGGAGCGCGTTCAAAGTTCATCTAGTTGGTGGATTAATCCTATCAGGTTTGTTAGTTTTAACATACATTCCCTCCATTTTGAAGGCAGGTGGTGGTTCGCAATGAAGAAGATTTTAGAGATAAAGGATCTCCATGTACACTTCTACACTTACGCTGGTGTCGTAAAAGCAGTGTCTGGTGTAAACTTAGAGATTTACGAAGGTGAAACATTCTGCCTTGTTGGTGAAACTGGTTGCGGTAAAACGGTTACTTCAAGAGCCATAACAAGGTTAGTACCATCACCTGGTAAGATAATTAAAGGCGAAATTATCTACTATAAGGATGGTAAACCTATTAATCTTTTAGAGATTCCAGAGGAGAAGTTGAGGAAGATAAGAGGGGATGAAATATCCTATATATTTCAAGACCCAACAGCATCCCTAGATCCACTTTACACTTCTGGTTACCAAATTACAGAAACAATTTTCGCACATAGAAAGGTTTCAAAAAATAAAGCTTGGAGAGAAGCAATAGAGCTTATGAAATCTGTACTTATTCCAGATGCTGAAAGTAGGGTTAAGAACTATCCACATGAGTTAAGCGTTGGAATGAGACAAAGAGTTGTTATCTCCATAGGGTTAGCAAATAGACCAAGAATTATTATAGCAGACGAGCCGACTAGCGCAGTTGATGTAACAATCCAAGCTGAGCTATTAGACATCCTAAGAAAATTAAAGGACTTGTACAATACAACAACAATCTTGATAACCCACAACATGGGGGTAGTAGCGGAGATGTGTGATAGAGTAGCAGTCATGTATGCTGGCAGAATAGCGGAAGTTGGAACAGTGAATGAAATATTTAAAGATCCAAAACACCCATATACCAAAGGCTTATTAAAAGCTGTACCAAACCCATTAACAAAGATTGAAAAACTTGAATATATAGAAGGGTCGGTTCCAAACTTAATCTTTCCACCATCTGGTTGCAGATTCCATCCAAGATGCAAATATGTAATGGATATCTGTAAAGAGGAGAACCCGCCACTATTTGAACTTAGTCCTACTAGAAAAGTTTCATGCTGGTTATACTCACCTGAGAAAAGGGAGGGAGGGTAGATGGAATCAAACAAAGTTGTAGTAGATGTCAAAAACTTGTATAAATACTTCCCAGTTAGAAAATTAATATTCACAAAAGATTACGTTAGAGCTGTTGACGGTGTATCATTCTCAATATATCGGGGAGAAACTTTCGGCTTAGTAGGCGAATCAGGTTCTGGAAAAACAACCATCGGGAGATTAATCTTAAGGTTAATAGATCCAACCCAAGGTGAGATACACTTTGAAGGTAAAAACATTATGAAAATGAATAATGAGGAACTAAAAGAGTTTAGAAGAGCAGCCCAGATGGTTTTCCAAGACCCCTTCTCTTCCCTAGATCCAAGAATGACAATATTCCAAATAATCATGGAAGGGCCTCTCACACACGGTATAGATGTGGGTAATCCAGAAGAGTTCGTTGTCGGTTTGCTAGAAAAGGTAGGTTTGAAAAAGGAACACTTGTAGAGGTATCCCCACGAATTTAGCGGAGGACAGAGACAAAGGATAGCTATAGCTAGAGCCCTAGCATTGAATCCGAGATTCATAGTTTTAGACGAGCCGACATCGGCGCTAGATGTATCAGTACAGGCCCAAATTTTAGAAATGTTAAGAGATTTCCAGAAAGAATTTGGTTTCACATATTTGTTTATCTCACACGACTTAGCGGTAATCAAATATATGAGTAAGAGAATAGCCGTTATGTACCTAGGCAAGATAGTTGAAATAGCTGATGCTGAGGAACTATTTGAAAAACCTCTGCATCCATACACAATAATGTTACTTTCAGCAATACCTATACCAGATCCAGAATTAGCAAAAAAGAAAAAGAAGAAAATAAAGGTTACAGGTGAGCCCCCCTCACCAATTAACCCTCCACCAGGTTGCAGATTCCACACTAGATGTCCATTCGCTATGCCAATTTGTAAGGTGAAAGAGCCTCCAATGATTGAAATAGATAAGGATCATCATGTAGCTTGTTGGTTATACCTCAAATCCTAAGAGATCTAAAATATAATTCAATATTTTTTCATTTCTATTCAATATCCACGTATAAACATCACTTTTAGCAAAATTCCTACCTAGATCATATGCTACTACGTCCTCACTAATTCTCAAAGCAATAGGATAATAGATCATGTCACAAAACTCAATCCAATAATCCTTACCAGCTTTAAGTCCTAATCCTTCTTCTATCAAACCTATTAGAAAAGATAACTCAATCTCAGTACGATCTCTAGCCATTTTAAATGACTTTTTGTATTCCTCTGGAGGGAGGATAGAAAACCTTACGAGGAAGAAATCAATATCAGCTCTTTGTAACCTATTAGTCTTGGCTTTTTCCAGCATTTCGACAGCACTTTCCCTCAATTCAATTATTTTTTCGAGGATAACTTTGCAGTTTTTATCCCGTGGAGGAAGAATCACATTACTGTAAGGAGGTGCTTCTAGATCAATAAAGTTGAAAAGATCGCTTTTCCTACTCGTTAGAACGTATAACTTGTCCATCTTAGAAAAATTTGGAAAAAAAGCATCGAACAAGATATTATAAGTTGAGGATTCAATCACGTATCTTGATGATAGAAAGGGGATCCAAATTAAATAATAATTATTTTTCTTCAATCTTTTCATGTATTTTTCAATGTTAACAAATCTGCCCAAAATAATTACCAACTTGAATCCTTAACTACCTTTAAAATAGATTACAAGCATTAAAATATTTTTCTACAATAAATAATTTAGTTTAAGAGTAAGAAACCTAGTAAACAAACTAGTGAGGATGATGATAAATCGATCTTTATCAGTAATAATAATCTTTCTTTTGCTCATTTCTACGTACATGGATCCATTTAATGGAGAAATTGTGACTGGTGAGACGAATATTAAAAATTCTTATAAATTAGAGACTGAAAATAAGGAGCTTGGCATAATAGTAAAGCTAGTGAATTATTATTCTATAAAGAAGCTTGATAGGGTAATTGCTAGAAATAAGTTAAGTCTTTTTAAACTATCGAAAATTTCCAATTATTACATTTTTAAGGGAGATATAGATAAACTAATAGACATTCTGAATAGGGAGCATGTCGAATATAAGCTCTACCCAAACAAGGTATATAACCTCTCCATAGTAGATTTTGATAGATTATTGAAAAGTACTATCTATGAAATTTCAACAAAACTAGGGGCGCCTAAATTTTGGAAAGATGGATATAATGGCTCTAGTGTAAAAGTAGCCTTGGTTGACACCGGCATAGATCTTAATCACCCTGATATCAAAAATAAGGTTTTATACTCAAAATCTTTCGTTTATAAAATCTATGGATATAGCACGGATGAAGAATCGGTTTATGATGGAAATGGTCATGGGACATTCCTAGCAGGAATAATAGCAGGATCAGGGAAAAACGATTCGATAAAGGGACTAGGACTAGCGAAAGGAGCATACATAATAAACGCGAAAGTCTTTCCATCTGGAGTAGTGACATTTGCGACAACAGCATCAATAATAGCTGCTTTAGATTGGTTAAATCTTGGACCAGATGGCTTGGAGAGGAGTGGCGATGAACCAGATATAATAAACTTAAGTATAAGTGGTAATCCAGGAGAAGATGAACCGCTTATAGATGTGATAGAAGAGATGACAGATAGGGGCTTTGTAATCGTTGTTGCTGCTGGTAATCGCGGCGAAGGAGGGGGCATGTCATCCAGCATTACATCACCAGCGATATCTCCCGAGGTTATATCCGTTGGCGCAACATATCCAAATTTGTCCAAGATTATGCCATTCTCTTCAATAGGGCCGACTATACACGGTGTTTTCAAACCAGACTTATTAGCACCTGGTACAACTGTTTCATTAAGGATTGGCGGAGGATACACATCAAAGGTCGGCACTTCAATTTCAACAGCATTTGTTACAGCAGGTCTCGCACTTATCATTGATTACTTGAAAAAGAACTTAATTTATAATAGAACCAATTTGGTTGGATTTGTCAAAGTTTTACTATATAAAAGTTGCAATAAGTTAGGTAGCTATGGAGAATTATGGCAAGGAGCCGGCGTATTAAATTTGAGCAAATCGCTGGAAATTCTGGAATCTAGACAAAATTTGGAATGGTTAATTGTCCCTAGTAGGATACCAATCGGATACGACAATAGGCCATTTTTCCCCTTTGGAGAAAAAATCTTTCTAAACGAGACATATGAAGTTAATTTGTCAATAATAAGTTCGGTTAGAACAAAAATAATGATAGAGGCGAATAATACTAATGGAGTTGGGGTCATTATAGAGAACAATATTATTGATATTGATCCAGGTACAACAATCGTTAAAATGAAAATAGAAGCTAAGGATTTGACAAACGATACTTTTGAATATTGTATAAATTTAAGAGATACCTTAAACCATACTGAAAAAATTTTCATAAGGACAATGGTTATCCGCCCAAAGCATAGAACACTGCTTTTAACAGCGTTCACTAATTATTACATAAATTCAATCTATTCAACCTTTAGAGAACTAAGGTTGTTAATGGAGAATACCAATATTTCTCTCGTTGAGGAAAATGATAATTTCGGTGAATATGACTTTAAAAATTTCGATCTAATTTTTATCATCGACCCTGCAATGAGCGTAAGAAATTATGATATATATGGAAATTTAACAAAGTCTTTTTATAAAAATATTCCAAAATACACTATAGAGCAATTACAAAACTACATAAATGAGGGTGGGTACATCATACTACTGACTTCTTTGCCTCCCCTCATTAACGTTTCAAATATTAACGAGCTTTTATCACCCTATAGAATAAAAATAACAAACTATACAATTGGAACATATGACTATCCTAGAGAGGTAGAACCAAATAAAGAATCGATATTTTTACAAAACGTTTCAATTCTTTATCACTATGGCGCAGCACTGGGATTAGATGGAAAGTTTATACTGCCTCTTTTTGAATATTACGATACTCCAACTGCAGCAGTTACACTAACAACCAATGGCGGTATTTTCGTATTCGGTTCAACAACATACTTTAGCAATAAGATCTTCTTAAACATGTATGAAAAAACTACAAATAAATCATGCTTCTTCCTACTGAAAAACATATTCAATTTCATAGAGAATGACCACTTAACAAATATAAGTATCGAAAGCACAGAGGTTAAAAGAGGTGGAGAAGTAGAAATAAAATGCACTTTAAACTACCCACAAACCAGTTTATCGATAAGGACATACGACATGTTAGGAGAAAGAATACATAAGATGTCATCGAGCGAGGAAAACATAAGTGTAAAAATACTAGCTAGAGTAGCAGGATATACAGAAATAGGATTAGTTTACATCTCTAATTTTAAAAAATTCGTAAAATCCATCTGGTTAAAAGTAGAACCCCTCAGCAGCAATCCACCAAAAATAATATGCAAAACAAATAACACAGTTTATAATTTCACGAAAAACAGAGACTATGAAATAGAAATCTATCTAAAAGATACAGAGGGTATAATGCCAAGCAGATTTCAAAAAATAGAATCTAACCTAAAAGGCGACATTATATTCCAAGATTTAAACGAATCAACAATCATGATTAAGTTAATCTTAAAGGGGCGATATCTTGAGTCAATTATGAATTTTTACAAACTTCGTAAATTGAATATCGTTTTAAAAGTCACAGCTAGAGATTTAGACCTAAATAATGCAAAGGGTATAATAATAGTAAGTCTCAAAAAACAAGCTTCAACAGAAATTTATGGAATAGAACTAAACTTATTAATAGACATTATAATAACCCTAGCAATAT
>Ga0180302_10000383_pt1 | contig 18914 bp, 17 predicted proteins | sample GuaBasSediGuay17_FD_121794 | JGI IMG/M metagenome (GOLD analysis project Ga0180302, IMG submission 121794) | Subseafloor sediment microbial communities from Guaymas Basin, Gulf of California, Mexico - Guay17, Core 4571-4, 12-15 cm | ecosystem: Environmental > Aquatic > Marine > Hydrothermal... | reverse complement strand
GAGGTTGGGGATGAGCCCTGCAGGGGTGATGAAGAAGGTCAAGAAGCTAGAGGAGGCGGGCATAGTAAAGGGTTACACGGCGCTGGTGGACCACTCGAAGCTGGGGAAGCCATATAAGTACATCATCATGGTCAAGACTCAGGCCGGGAAGCACAGCAGCGTAGCGAAGGAGATAGGGGAAGTTCTCGGATCTAGCGTCTTGGAGGTATACACGATAACCGGGATTTATGATGTGATCGTAAAGGTCTTGGCAGGGGACGCCACTGAGCTCAACTCAATAATATCGAAGATCCACTCGATACCTGGAGTTACCGAGACCGTAACATCCTTGGTGCTCGAGACCGTTGAGGAGAAGCCTTCTCTGGTTCCAGAAGGGATTCAGCTTCCCATAAGGCTTAAGGAGCTCGAAAGCGAGTAGTCAATTTCCCCGGCTTCGACTTCGAGCAGTCGTTCAGCGAGGCCTTCACCCTTTCTTGATGCTCTCTAGCCAATAGTCGAAACGCTGATATACTTGTATTGCAATAATAATCCAAATAGTATGAAGATAGGCGTTCCAGCGAGCCTTGACTCAGATCTAATTGAGGAAGCATTGAAGTTCAAGGGAATGGGTACGGACTTCATAGAGCTCAACTTGACTCAGCCGATCCCAGAGGAGGACGAGCTTCTAGACAGAACCGCGGTTGTCGAGAGGATAATCCCCCTTCCTGTAATCCACCTACCCGAGGTCTCGGCCAGACACGAGATGAAAGTGCTAAAGGATGTGGTGGAAGCCATATCGAATTCCTCTTCATATAGGAAGATCTTCGTCACCCATCTCTTCGGGGGAAGGGAGATATCCCTTTGGCAGAAAAAGAGAGCGCTTAACGAAGTTCTCAGAATAGCCGAGGAATATGACGTGCCAATTGCCCTTGAAAATAAGTCAGAATCAAGGATTTTCTTCAGAAAAATGTTTCAAGCATTTCCCGACCTTAACATGTGCTTTGACATAGGCCATGCTCACCTCTACTTCCCAGAGAGCGAGATCTTGCAGTTCATAAAGGAGTTTTCTGACAGGATAATTCACCTTCATGTTCACGACAACTTCGGAGGGGGATCTGACGAGTGGGACCTCCACCTACCTCTGGGAATGGGGAGTACGGACTTCAAACCTTTGTTGGAGGAAGCGATTAAGTGCCCAAGGTTGAAAACGATAACAATGGAGGTCATTTGCTTCGATGATGACTACATGTTTCTAAGCTTGAACAAGTTGAGAAGGATGATAAAAAGGGAATTTGGGCAAAAAGATCGGGCAACTGATTAGGAGTTTGAGGTGCTGAACTCCTCTCGATCATTCCTCCCTTAACGCAAGTATAGAGCCAATTATTACCAAAGAACCTCCTAAGATCACCTGGATGTTTGGTGGCTCCTTCAATGCAATCCAAGCCGGGAGAGTAGCCCCAACAGGTTCACCAAGTATAGCTATTAAAACCCCATGTGCCTTCAGGTGTTTTAAGGCGTAGTTGTAGGAGGTATGTCCAAAGCAAGATGGTCCTATCGCTAAGGCCAAGAATATTAGGAAATCTTCGGTGCTGTAACCGGTAAAAGGCTTGCCCAACACTAATGCTAGCAGTATAAGAATTAGAGAAGCGATCCCATACACAGAAGCGGCATAAGGAAAGGTATCTAGCTTCTCCCAAGGTGCCTTCCAGATATCAAGTATATTGATAGGGTTTGGAGCCGCGCGCTAGAGGCGCGGCTCGCCATCGCTTCATCTGATTGAGTTAGAAGCAGAATTTGAACAGCATAAAAAGCTAATCTGTCTTAGTGTTTGATCTACAATCCAGCTGTAGTTTTCATCTTAAATTGCAAGAGACGGCACGATTAAATTAGGTACTTCCTAGGATTGCTCAGCAAATGGGAGGAATATATCTTGGACATATTTGAGGTCATAAGGAAAAGAGGAAGTGTTAGATGGTTTAAGCAGGATCCAATTGATGATTCAACGATTATGAAGATCTTGGAGGCAGGAATAAGGGCGCCAACGGCAATGGGCATGCAGCAATGGTTTTTTGTTGTGGTTAAGGACGAGAAAGTCAGGGAAAAGGTTTGGAAGTTCCTTAAAAAAGTCCACATTTTCTACTATACAAGAGCACGCGTAGGAAGCGAGTCATTTGACCAGGAGAGGATGAGAAAGCTACAAGAAAGGCTTGATAAAGGCATGTACCGAGCTCCAGTGTACATAGCAGCATACCTCCACCTTGGCCGCAGAGGTTTGAAGGATGAGTACTCGGAAATAGAGGAGATGTGGGGAATTGAAAGCGTTTCAGCGGCTATAGAAAACATTTCCCTATCAGCAATCGCTCTAGGTCTAGGAACTTGTTGGATAGGTGTTGTGAACTTCTTGGAGGAAGAAATTAACGAAATCCTGAAGCCGCCTGAAGGATGTAAGCTCATAGCCATCTTACCACTGGGATTTCCTTTAGAACCGCCAAAGCCAAAGCCAAGGAAGGGATTGGAAGAGGTCACTAAGGTAATCTGATCAAATTGTATATAACAAACTTGATCTAAGAACCAAAACCGCTCCATAATGATTTTATTAGCTATAGCCTGTCATGAGTAAAGATATGAAGAAGCCTTCGTCTTGGAGAATTGCTTCTATTACGATCTTCGTTCTAATCACGTTAATATCCTTGTTAAACGTCAAGAAAGGACCTGGTGGTGTAGACTGCTGGTATCATATGGCAGTTGCCAGAAACATCCTCAGCAAAAGAAGAATTCCCCTGTACGCTGACTGGGAGTACTACCCTGTGGGAAGGCCTCATCTTTATCCTCCTTTTTTACATTCGTGCGTCGCTCTCCTTTCAATTCCCTTCAGGGGGAATGTCTTGGCCGGTGGAAAGGTATTCAACGCCTTAATGCTACCAATATCAACGGCATTAGCCATACTAGGTTTCTCAAGGATATACAAGGATCCCTGGAGGGAATTCCTGGCTCTTATCATACTCTGCATGGATCCCATATTCTTCGGAGTCCATAGAGGACTTCTGCCCTCTGTTCTGGCCAGTGCCTTTGCCTTCCTAGCCCTTGCATACTTCTATGAGAGGAACCTCTATCCATGCGTTCTGATGATGACCCTATGCTTATACACACACTTAGGGATACCTTACCTCTTCCTCTTGGGACTATTCATATTCTCCACAATAAACAGGGAATACCTAAGTTTCTACGGGCGCTTTTTCCTAGCTTCTATGGTCCTCTTCTCCCCCTGGGGTTTGCATGTCCTGAGCAACTTTGATTGGATAGAGTTCGGCTTCAGGCTGGTTAGAGGGGACAGGCCCATCGTAATCTCAATTATAACAGTCCTCGGATTCTTAGGAGCTTTAATTGCAATTGGGAAGAGGGAACTCCCCGGCCTTTTAGCTCTCTCATGTCTTCTAGGTTTTTCTCCCGCTTTTATACTGTATGGGCGCAGGTTTTGGGCCCATTCATCTCTTCTCTGGGCTATGTTAGCTTCTACTCCTCTTTACAGCATCTCGAAAGGGAGAAAGATCAGGAAGCTGGTAATCGCTCTCTTAATCTTGATCCTTTCCCTGCTCTTCCAACCAGGAATCCTGCTGTCCAAGATGGGTGTAAGGAAGGGGTGGTTCCCAGGAGGACTGAGGGAGGAGATAGAGCTCCTATCAGGAGGGGACTACTCAATGCTGGGAGAAGACGTTAAGACAATAGTCCGGATAATAAACTCAGAGTTCAAGGAATTGGAAGCTGTTCACGTTAACAGAGGCTGGGTTGGAGAGATGCTTTACGTCTTCACCGGTAAGAAAACGGATTTGGCGATGTATGGGGAGGTAATGGATCCAATCCTGTATAAACCAGTTCTGGAGAAGATCAAATACGAGAGACCGGCTCTCTTCGTCTTCCTGAGGGAAGGGGGGAGGTATGACCTTCCCAACAACCTGGACGAGGTTCACGTGATAGGGAGATTTTACCTAGGTGTGCGGTGGTGAGCACAACCCCTGCCGCTGCAGCAAGTATACTAGAGGATAAGACTCCTGTTCCTTGTAGCTCCTCCTGCAAACTATGGTTAAGCCGTACTTCCCGAATAACTTCTCTACCTTGGACCTACTCAAAGCAGGAACCGAGTGATAATGCCTTAGACCATTTATCTCGTAAATGTATTCACCAAGCCTTGCCGGATTTCCTCTCAGTTTTAATCTCAGGTAAGCCTTGAGGAGCCTCCAAATTGGCTGCCCTCCATGTTCCCAAAGAAAACCCCTCTTGGTTTAAGCATCCTTGACACCTCACTTATGAACCCCTTCAGCTTATCAGGGGGAACGTACTCGAAGGCCTGCGTGAACCAGATGCCATCGAAGATTTCTTTCCTGAAAGGAGGATTTAGCATGCCTAAACGAACAAAATCAACGTTCTTCAAGTTACTGAGGAGATCCCTCCCCACCTCAAGCTCCTTAGCCGAAAGGTCAGCGAGGACGACAAAGCCTGCCTTCTCAAGGAGGTACGGGGTACACCTCCCGTAGCCTTCTGCTAGGTCTAGGGTTACTCGACCCTCTCTCAATATTCTCAGGAAGTAAGGCATATATCGAGCTCATCTACGCTCCAACACTCACCAGGAGTCTCGTAAGCCTTCATTGCCTCCTTAATCTGTGATAACAGTCATCTATCCCTCCGGCCTAACTCAGGCATATTAGATCTCAGAAAGGTGGTGTCTATTCCCCATTTGCTGAGGACTTGAATCTCCCTTCCCGGATCCCTGAAGTAGATGGGGAGGCATCTAAGATTCTGGGGGGCAACAACTCCAATTGCATAGTAGAAGGAACAGTCCTCGCAAATTACGGCTCCCTCTCCAACTCACGGTACGGGGCTTCAATGCCTTCCAGCCTGACCTCCTCTCCTCCCTTCTGGAACAGCAATAAGTTCTCGCTACCACAGCGAATGCACCTGAGGAGATGGAAGGTTAGGACTCTCATAATGCTCCAACGCCATTCGCGGTTATAACCTTGAACTCCTTAAGAAAGCCTTTAACTCCCATAGCGAGTTCTGATGAGCCTTAAAACTCGGTCCGTTAAATCTCGTTTCGTACCAGCTGCATTTGATCGACAATTGCTCAAGGTAGGTCTTTCGATGACATGTTCAGGCAAGTACTAACTGATGCTCACACTTTTTTATAGCCAAAAAAACATAGCAGGCTTGTTGGCTTACCAATCCAACCCTCTGGAAGGCTCCGGTCTGAGCAGCGAGCTTGCAGCTAACTTTAGTCATGAGCCTTCTTCTCCAATACAGATCATAAGGAACCCGTTCGGGGGGAAGATCACGTTTTCCCCTCCGGCTGGGATACGCATAGTTCCTCCTGACAGGACCTCTGAACTATATCTCTTCTCAATCAGGAGCCACATCTTGGCCCACGTCAAATACCTGTTCACCGTCACCGGACTAAGGCACCTCAAGTCGCTTGAGAGAGAGGTCTTAAGAGGGATTAATGCTTATAGGAGGGGCTTTCGGAGGTTGTTCTGGAGAACACAGCATGTTGAGCCTTTGGCCAGAGCCCTAGAGCTTCCTGGAGTAATAACCCAGTTCTTAGCCCTGAGCTGGCCGAATTTTCACGTTTCAAGGTATGAGGAGGGAGGGGATGAGGCCTGCCTGGAGCTGTCAAAGGTAGCAGGCAGAGAACACGAAAGGCATTTCTTGAAGGCCCTCGAAAGCGCCGCTGGTACCTACGGGAGGAGACACCTTAACGTCTTCGCGACAGCAGTAAGACAGGCCAAGAGATTTCTAAGCTCCTTTTCCAGCATATACGAGGCCCTGAATTTTGTGTTCTTCGTCAACGACCTGTCCATCCTAACAGATGTCGTTATAGGCCCAGAAACCATGGAACGTCTTCTGAAGGAAGGGGAGGTACCAGAGGAGTTGGAAATAACCTTCGAGAATTGGGTTGATAGGATACACAAGGAGTTTAAGACGATGGTAAGGGAGCTGACTTCATCTGAGGCCCCTCAGATTAGGGAGAGAGCCCTTAAACTTGCCGTGTTCTTCAACAAGAACATTAGGCCATGGGATGATGTACATGGGCTAACTAGAACGCTTGAACAAATAGTGAAGAAGCTCCCTTTGGCCCTAAGCGATGGAAAAATAGTCCTGTTTGAGAATTTAACGCCGGAAAACGAGTTTTTGATAGGGTATTTCGTTGATCACGAGATGTTGAGGATGCTAAAAGAAGGCAGGCTCCCAACATGTCCTTTAAGGGGATCTCCGCAGTTCACTAGATGCAGAACGTGCTCAGGGAATATTTCAGGTGAAATCAATCGATACTGCGTTCATGCAAGGAGATGGATTCTGGAATAGCCTCCAAATTACCTCAAACTGGAGAGAGCGGTCACAGTATGTTAAGGAGGCTTGGTTACTCCAGATGCCTTACGAGGAGAACCTCATCTTGCCAAATGACATGCAAGGTAGTGACCTTTCAAATAAGGGCGCGCTCAGAGAACTCTATAGGTCAAATAGGTGAGGAACTTGAGACGCTGTTTGAAATACTAATAAAGTCAGAAGCAGCTTGAGCTAATTTCAGAGCAGCCAAGATACTTGTTTGAGCTATCAAAGGAGTTAGAAAAAGTGGCCTCTCGTTCTTTTACAACTATGAAAGTCCATGACTAGGTGTTCCTCGACGAGGGAGCCCAACTACAGCAGGTAAAAGTTCCAGCAGGAGATCTCTGTTGGGGATAATAGCTGCAATTCGAAGAAGATAAGCTTAAATGTAACTCCCTTACATTATGGAGGCTTAGCAATACTTCTCTAGAAGAAGTAGCGATGAAAATCAGAGATCTTCCCCGGTCCGATATCTAACCAATGTTTATATATTGGTGCAACATAACGATTTTGACTGGGGAGAAACGTGGAAGAAGATCTCGAGACGTTATTTGAAATACTGTCAAATAAGATCAGAAGGAGGATTCTTGAGCTAATTTCAGAGCAGCCAAGATACTTGTTTGAGCTATCAAAGGAGTTTAAGGGAAGAGTTACGCAGCCAGCAATTCTCAAGCACCTAAAGAAGCTGGAAGATGAGGGGTATATTGAGAGTTTTGAGGTTATAAGCGACATAAATAAACTCCCCAGAAGATATTATCGTTTGAAGAAGAGCATATTTCTCTCCCTTTGTTTAGGAGATAGCATTCACAGGATTTCAGCCTTTAGCCTGACCTCAGAGGTTAAGCCTTCCTTTGGCAAAGATGTAATTCAGATTCTAACCGAGGGAAGAAAAGAACTGACCAAAATAAGGTGTTGTAATTCTTTAGAGGAGAAGTTGAAGAGATCAGCTGATCTTTTAGCTAGAATAGATAGAGGCATCAAGCTGCTCGAGGAGTCCCAATCCTACCTGTTATGGTTAAAAAGAGAAGTTTTGAGGGAAATAAAAGAAACAGCAGGCGATTTAGCCATTTTGGAAGGTAGCAGATCCAATAAAATGAACAGGAAATCCCTTTAGGAAGTTATCTTTAAATTTGGGGTGAATTTTTATATATGTAACCTAAAGTTAGTTACTCGGATATGTGGGAGGAGGGATGACGGATATGTACTGGGACAGATGGATTAGGAAGATATTTGAGGAGATTGAAGAGGAGTTTAAGAGAATGGAAAGAATGCTGGACAAAGAGTTCTCCTCAATGAAGGTAGGAGAGACCTTTGGACCATACGTGTATGGGTTCTCCATAACCATGGGTCCTGAGGGCAAGCCTGTGGTCAGGACGTTCGGCAACATCCCACCGGTGCAGGAAGTGGAGGGTTTCAGAACGCCCTTCGTGGACGTAATGGTGGACGAGAAGACGAACGAAGTCAAGGTAATAGCTGAAATGCCTGGAGTAGACAAGAATGACATCGATCTAAGGGCTACGGAGAAGAGGGTTGACATAAGGGCTGAGAGGGGGGACAGAAAGTACAAAGCAAGCGTAGACCTTCCGATTGAAGTTGACGTGAAGAGCGCGAAGGCTAGGTACAATAACGGGGTGCTAGAGGTCACTTTCAAGGCTAAGAGAGAAGTTAGGCCCTCTGGAACAAAGATCAACATAGAGTAAGACTTTACCACTTCTTCTTTCTACTCATTTTTATTTTGAAAAAAGTTCAATTTAGGTGGTCAAGATGAATGAGGGAAGAAAGTATGTGACGCTCAGGGTGGCAGAAGCCCACCCAAGGGACGTGGGGAGGGCCATTGCCAGGGTCGACAGGAAAGCTATGGAGGATCTTGGCCTTAGCTCAGGCGATGTCATCGAGATAATCGGAAAGAACAGGGCAGTAGCCATAGTGTGGCCAGCATACCCTGAGGATTACGGGAAGGGGATCATCAGGATCGACGGCTACACCAGGAGAAACGCTGGTGCGGGAATAGACGATCTAGTTAAGATAAGGAAGGTGAGGGCTAAGCCAGCAAGGAAGATAGTGCTGGCTCCGACCGAAGCTCTAAGGATCATCGGGATAGAGAGCTACCTCTCAAGGATGCTGGAAGGCATGGCTTTGGCCAGAGGTAACAGCATCCCAGTAAACATAATGGGAACTAGAGTAGATCTCATCGTTACCTCAGTTCAGCCAGCCGCAGATGCTGTCATCGTAACTCCTGAGACCGAAATCGTTGTTAGCGAGACCCCTGCTCCTGAGGTAGTTAGGAAGATCCCCAGGGTCACGTATGAGGACATAGGCGGCCTCGATGATGCCATCCAGAAGATAAGGGAGATGGTTGAGCTCCCACTTAGGCATCCGGAGCTCTTCCAGAAGCTTGGGATAGAGCCTCCCAAGGGAATACTGTTATACGGACCTCCTGGATGCGGTAAGACCCTCCTTGCGAAGGCTGTAGCGAATGAGAGCAATGCCCACTTCATAAGTATAAGCGGACCCGAGATTATGAGCAAGTGGTACGGGGAAAGCGAGAAGAGGTTAAGGGAGATCTTCAAGGAAGCTGAGGAAAATGCTCCAAGCATAATATTCATCGATGAGATAGATGCCATAGCTCCAAAAAGGGAGGAGGTAACTGGGGAGGTTGAGAGGAGGATCGTATCTCAGCTCCTAACGTTAATGGATGGCCTTGAGGCCAGGGGCAAGGTCATCGTGATAGGGGCAACTAACAGGCCAAATGCCCTAGATCCCGCTTTGAGGAGGCCCGGGAGATTTGATAGGGAGATTGAGATAGGGGTTCCCGACAGGAACGCAAGGCTTGAGATCCTGCAGATTCACACCAGGGGGATGCCCCTTGCGGACGACGTTGATCTCAAGAAGCTAGCTGACCTTACCCACGGGTTTGTGGGCGCTGACCTGGCTGCTCTCGCAAAGGAGGCAGCGATGAGGGCCTTAAGAAGGGTTTTCGCTGAAGTGAAGATAGACATAGAACAGGAGGAGATTCCTGCGGAGGTCTTGGATAAGCTAGTGGTTACGATGGATGACTTCCTAAAGGCGCTGAAGGACATAACGCCGAGCGCCCTGAGAGAGGTCGTTGTTCAGGTACCTAACGTGAAGTGGAGCGACGTTGGAGGGCTGGAGAAGGTTAAGGAAGAGCTTAGGATGGCCGTAGAGTGGCCCCTGAAATATCCTGAGTTATTTGAGAAGAGCGGAGCAAAGCCTCCCAAGGGAATACTGTTATACGGACCTCCTGGATGCGGTAAGACCCTCCTTGCGAAGGCTGTAGCGAATGAAAGCGAGTCGAACTTCATAAGCGTTAAGGGACCGGAGATATTAAGCAAATGGGTTGGTGAGAGCGAGAGGGCTATAAGGGAGATCTTCAGGAAGGCAAGGCAGGCAGCCCCCTGCATAGTCTTCTTCGACGAGATAGATGCCATAGCCCCGATGAGGGGCTCCGGAATTGGAGATTCCAGGGTGACTGAGAGGATAATAAGCCAGCTCCTTACGGAGATCGATGGGCTTGAGGAGCTAAGAAATGTGGTCGTTATAGCCGCAACAAACAGACCAGACCTCCTCGATCCAGCTCTCCTAAGGCCTGGAAGGTTTGACAGGCTGATATACGTCTCCCCGCCAGATCTGAAGACTAGGAAGGAGATATTCAAGGTCCACACGAGGAACAAACCTCTTGCGGATGATGTAGACCTCGACAAGTTGGCTGAGCTTACGGAGGGCTATACAGGAGCTGACATAGAGGCTTTATGCAATACAGCGGCGATGATAGCGATACAGGAGCTTATTTCAAAGTACCCAGATCCAGAAGAGGCTAAGAAGCACGCCGATGAGCTCAGGATAACCATGAAGCACTTCGAGGAGGCCATGAAGAAGGTCGGTCCAAGCCTCGTAGGCGAGCTTGAGAGCTATAGGAAGATGGCGGAGGAGTTTGAGAGAAAGGTGAAGGCTCCAGCAGCCTACGGGAATCCTGGAAGAGGGAGGAGGAAGGGGGAGAACGACTCAATGAAGTACATAGCGTAACCCTTCCCCTTTCTTAAATTGTTAAGGAATTTAGGGCTTATCCCCCGAATTACAGCCAAATTCCTATGAATTAATCGCTAATTCTTGAAGAATCTTCCTCAGGATTGGGGGCCCTGTAGGACGAAATGGGCTTGACATTATTGTTAAAAGGTCAAATGTTTTTACTCATATGAAAAGGGATGAGTGACAGGGAAAGAACTATATTAGGAAGAGAAGCCCTGTACTCGCTAAGAGAATTCTTAAAAGCAAGTTTAGGCTCCAAGGAAGTTTTCATAAAGATTTCTAGGGCATCAAAGCTTGAGGCTTTCTTCCTATTTTGGCTACTTCAGTCCTTCTTGGTAATCGTTGGAAACTACATGGTTTCTGGGAGGATCAAGTACAATTACGTGAACATACCTTACTGGGTTACCTCCGCAGACATATGGATGATCGAGGACAGGGCTATGAACATGGCAGTGATAAAGTCTCTTCTGGTTGCTCCAGGATTGCTAATTGCCCTAAATCTGTTTAGAATTTTGATCATGAAGCTATTAGGTGAGAGACTGGGAGGAGAAGCTTACTTGTCCTCAGCTGTAACTGCTTTCGCCACAACTCTAGTCCCAGAGTGCTTTAGGGTTGTGACGATCTATGGACTCCAGCTTCTCAGGCTTCCCTCCCAGATAGTAATCGATTTTGACCTCTTTAATGCCAAATCCGCCAGATATTTGATGTCTCTCGGATCGAAGGTTGCTCAACAGCTTTCAGAGATATACCAATTTAACCCCTGGGACGTTCTTATCGTCACCTCGATTTTCCTGTTTTGGGAAACGTATTTGTTCTACAGGATCTTCAGGATAGTTTACAAGCTAGATGTGAAGGGGGCAACCATAGCCACTCTCATCATCTCAACGGTGACTGGCTGGATAAATGCTCTTTTCTCCCTTGTTCCTTGGCTTCCGAAGTTTTACGTTGACCCCTATGAATTCAGACCTCCGCCCCCGCCAGTTCCCGTTGGCTGAACTTCTCCCTTTTAGCCTACAGGGGATCTGTGCATGCAGGTGCTAGGAGATCCCCGAACTTGTGAGACTTGCTGAGGAATGTATGTTAGATCCGAGACCCTTATCAAAAGTCAGCCAAGATCTTTACATGATTTATCTCGCCTCCTCTCCTTAAAAATCGTCATTTCCCTCTTTCTTACTATTTACCTTAGCCTTCATCATAGCAGGGACGAAGCTTCACCTAAAGTTCATGGACTGGACCGGGCAAAGGAAGGGAAGGAGAATTGGAATGAAGCCTAAACCACGTAGAGCGCGCTATTCGGTTGGATCAAAGCTGAACCAGGATCACATCGCCCTGCTTTATGATGCGGTCCTTTGGAGGGGCAATCCACTTATCCCCAACGAGCACGCCTATAACGTAGACTCCCATCTCCTCCAGCTCTCCTACATTTTTTCCTTCCATTTCTGAGCCCTTTTCTACCCTTACCGGAGCCAGCGGTGGAACGGAGATTACCACATCGTAAAGGGCTCCTGCCAAGAAGAGCTGGGAGGAAGCCAGAGTTGTGCTTATTGCCACGTCCACATCCCCGCTGGACCTAAGCATCTTAGCAAGCTCTTCTCTGAAGACCCTAGCGACTATCCTTATGCTCGGATTGAGCTCTTTAGCCCTCTCAGCAATCACAGAGTTGATCAGGTCGTCGTCTATCGTGATCAGAAGGGCTTTAGCCTTCTTCACGTTCGCCCTCTTCAAGGTTCTGGATAGGGAGGCATCCCCGAATATCACCGGAATCCCTTTAGCCTTTAACTCATCCAAGCACTCGTTCCTCTCCTTATCCCTTGGTAGGACGATGACCACGAACTCCTTACCCCTTTTTTGTAGGAGATCGGCCACTCTCCTTCCTAAGTGTCCCAATCCCACCAGGATTATATGATCTTCCATAGCAGACGCTTTCAGCTCCATCTTTTCCTCCTCGCTAAGCGTTTTTATCTCAACGAAGCCGAAAACCGGGGCAAACTTCAATAGAGCTGTAGATAGGAATATGATCCACTCTGAGATTTTCTCTGGAGCTTCCTGAAGCTGTACTATCTGAAAGACCCTTCCTACATCGGCACCACTAATCCACCAAGCTGCGAAGAATAGGGTTCCAAGGACTGAGATCAGCACTAGGGTTGACTTCATTGCCCTCACGTAGTAGGACAACAGGACCTTAGGCGGAAGCAAAGGACAACTGCCCCATGTGACTAAAGAAGCTTCGCTTAAAAGATTGATTTCCGCGATAAGATGCCTCAGGGCTAGCCTAGGGCTTTCAACAACATCCTCAGACCAGTGAACATCAGGACTATCGCGAAGGCTGTCCTAAGCTTGGAAGCCCTGAGCCTCTTCGCTATTCTTGCACCTGTCTGAGCCCCCAATATCACGCCAGCTCCTAGGAGAACAACGTACTCTGGAACAAGGTTTCCCATCAGGAAGTGGGTCGCCGCCCCGAAGGTGGCTGAGAAGATCATGATGAACATGGAGGTGGCGACGGCAAGGTGGATGGGTAGACCAACTACTAGGTTAAGTATCGGGACCATGAGCGCTCCTCCACCTATACCGAGGAAACCTGATGCATATCCGGCCAAGAACCCTAGAAGCAGGCCTTCCTTAAGCCTTGGCCTGTATCTGAAGACCTTTCCATCTCTATCCACCAGGGTCCTCGTGCCCTCGTCTCCTGAGAACTCGCGAGAGGGGTCTTTTCTCTCATTTTTCCCCGTTTTCCCCTTTGAAGTCATCATTTTTACCGCTATTAGCATTAGGAAAAGCCCAAACACGCCTACCAATCCCTTAGGGGAGATGAATTTCGTTGTGTAAGCTCCGAGGATCGATCCAGGTATCGTCATCATGGGCATAAGGAGTCCGACCTTGAAATCGATCCTCCTCTGCATGTAATATGCTATCGTCGACGAGGTCGCGGTCAGTATGATCACGTGAAGGCTTGTTCCAACCGCTTGGTGCGGCTCCACTCCGAGAAGGAGGACCATTATCGGGACCATGAGCGCTCCTCCGCCTATCCCGACCATTGCAGCTATAATTCCTATAAGTATGGCGACTGCAAACACTAGGAACTGCGTTATCACGTCGGGCACCTCAGGAAGCAACCGCCAAGTACTATATTATCTTGCTGGATCAGGATGATTGCGGGGACGATGATAGCCAATTAGGTTTATAGAGTAACCAGGTGGGGCATCTGACGTATGGTCAGCATAGTAATAGTGCTGTTGGTTTCGTCCTTCGCGGGATTTCTGGGTGCAATTACGGGGCTTGGCGGCGGCTCAATTATGGTACCCTTCCTCGTAGCCGTTGGAGTCCCCGTGAAGTACGCAATAGCAAACAGCATGATCACTATCATAGCAACTTCCAGCGGATCTGCCTCCGCTTACGTGAGAGAAAGGCTAACAAACATAAAGGCAGCGATGTATCTCGAGATCTTCACGGTTACTGGGGCCATAATTGGAGCATACATCGCTCTCTTTGCTCCTAGCAAGTACCTTTACTTCTTCTTCGCTGCCTTCCTGGCGACCTCTTTCTACGGGATCAGACGCGAGACAGGAGAGAGAATTTATGAGAGCGCGGTTCAGGACAGGATTTCTAAGTGGCTGGAGTTAGAGGGATCGTACTTCGACGAAGCTGTTGGTAGGGAGATTCGCTACAAGATGACAAACGCCCTGTGGGGAGGTTTGGGGATGGTAATAGCTGGATTGGCCGCCGGCATGCTCGGAATAGGGGCTGGAGCGTTCAAAGTAGCTGTACAGGAGCTGATACTGAGGATGCCCTCAAAAGTATCGAGTTCCACCAGTAACTTCATAATAGGCATGACGGCCCTCGCTGGATCCAGCGTGTTCATAGCTTCGGGTCTCATCAACCTGACCTTGGCTGCTCCTATGGCCATAGGAACGACTATTGGATCTCTAGCAGGGACACGGATCCTTAACAAACTGTCAAACAGGACAGTTCGTCTGCTCTTCATCGTTGTGTTAGTCTACCTGATGGCTCAGATGATATACAAGGGGGTGACTTCAGTTGTCTCGTAAGAGCGAGTACATTGCCCTTGAGTCGATTATAGGATACTCCTTACTCGTTTGTGTGATAACAGCTCTTTCCTTGGAGGTACTTGGACTTATCCTCTATGTATCTAACGGCAATAATGTCAACATCAACTTAAATCAAGAGTTGTGCATTAGAGAGGAAAACTTCTTCTCATACATCGCGAGGACTGTTCGCTCAGCCCTGAGGAGGCCAAGTTACACTAATCTGATGTCCCTTGGTCTGGCTGTTTTGATGCTAACCCCCTATCTGAGGGGAGTGCTATCAGTAGCTTACTTCGCTTTAACTGAGAACTACAAGTACACCCTACTAACGTCGTTCGTAATGCTGGTGATAACAATAAGCCTTGTAATTCGTTAGAATCGCTTATTCCTTCTAAATTTCTGGATTTTCTTTTCCTCCTTCCCTCTAGAGGGCAAATGCTCTCCTGTCAAGTATTAGTAGTTAAACTAAATAATAATGAGCTATTATCGACCCCGCACTGTACACTACAACCGAACTAGCCGATCTTTAATTATTGAACCCTCAAGAAGCCGCATGTCGCCTGCTTTTGACAGCAAACATCATAACTCTCCTTTCGCTGTCCTTAAAGCCAGCTCTATCACTTCCTTAGCTATCCTATAGGATGAAGTGAAAACTTCGCCGCTCATTCTAAGCTCAACTAGTTTTTCGGGATTTGGAATCAGTCTGTGATTTAAGACAGCAGGAGCTACAGCATCTACATCCTCCGGCAGGACCTCTTCGCTTCCTCTAAGTGCTGCATGAACCTTTGCAGCCCTCATGAGGTAGATCCCAGCCCTTGGGCTTGCGCCCAAGAGAAGCGACTCCCTAGCTGGCTCAAACATCTCCGGCCTCGTGTACCTAATTCCCCGAGTTATGTACTCTAGTGTGGATTCAGGAACCTTTACGTTCGCAGCTATTGATTCCTGCGCTGATATTATCCACTCCGGATCTACCACCTTATCGAGCTCCTCTATGGGTTCGGTCAACCTCGTCATATGAAGCCTGAGTATCTGCTTCTCTTCCTCAAGAGTTCTGGGATATTCCATCACTATCCTCATGAGAAACCTGTCAAGCTGGGCTTCCGGGAGGGGATAGGTTCCCTCGTACTCAACGGGATTCTGGGTAGCAAGAACGAAGAAGAACTTTCCCTTATCCCTGTACTCCAGTTTGTACGTCCTGTCACCTATGGTTACCTCCCTCTCCTGCATTGCTTGGAGGAGAGCCGACTGAGTTCTGGGTATTGCCCTATTTATCTCATCAGCTAACAGGATGTAGCTGAATACGGGCCCAAACCTCGGCTCAAATCTCAGCTCCTTTGGATTGTAGATTAGGCTCCCCGTTATGTCGGAGGGCATTAGGTCTGGGGTGCACTGAACCCTGCTCAGGCCCTTGAAGGGTGTCCCGTTTATCTCGATATTCACCATATCGAGACCTATGAGCCTCGCTAATCCCTTTACAGCAGTTGTCTTGGCAATTCCAGGAACTCCCTCTAGGAGGACATGGCCGTTTGATAGCAGGGCCACGATAATGAGTTTGATCTCCTTTTCGTACCCTATTATGGCCCTGTTCAGCGATGAAATTATTCTTGACGTTATCTTCTCTATCTCCTTAACCTCCATCTCCTCTCCTAACAGGAGTCCGATCACTATATAGTTTTGCCCCTGGATTAGAACTGCTTTTATCTCATGCAAACTTTGCCCTTAGGAGCACAACATCTCCCACCTTCTGGACGTCGTCCCAAGGAACATCGACATAGTAGCGCTTTTCTGGCTCCTCAGTGTAGTTATCAAGCAAGCTTGGATCTACCCCCTCTTCCTTAAGGAGAAGGACCAGCTTTTCCAACTCATCTATCGGAACCTTCGGGTTTTTGTAGGGATCCAGCTTTGCCTCCAACCTCAGAGCTGCATTCCTCCTCTCCTTCCTCAAGTCCCTCAGGAATCGAAGCCAATTTATCGTCCTCTTTGCCGCTAACCTCTTAACCCTTATTCCAGGCCTCCCAGCGCTTATGACGACCCCTATTGCCTCCCCTAGAACCTCCCCTGACATGGATACGACCATCTTCCCCTCTATCCTGGCTAAGTCAGCGTATTCCGGATTTCTTTCGGTTATTCCCCTGTACTTTGCTTCCCTAGGTGTCGATAACACCACAACTTTGATGTCGTCCCCCTCAGCTATGCATGCTATTTGCTCTACTGGCACAACACCTTTCTCGTGCTGAAGTTCCTTCTCCACCTTCTTCTTGGGAAGCTCAAGGCCAAGAGATCTGGCTAAAGATATCAATTCTTTGTCCTCAGCCCCTTCAGGGATTTTATCCTTTAGTAGCTCCCTAAGCCTCCCGATATCGACCTCCTCAACCTCGGCTCGAACTCTAACGCTTACGTGCAGTTTCACACCATCTTCCTCGACCGATATCCTGGAGACATTCCCATATATGAGCCCCTCGCTGTCAACTACAAGAGCTCCCCTTAGCTCTTCCTCCTCATAGAATCGGGGCATCTTGCAATCAAACAGGTTAAGATAAAAAGGCACACCATACAATATCTAGGAGTTGGGCTCCCAAGACCTGTGCTCAATCGCTACAAGACTGATTGAAACAGCTAGAAGAAGGGCAAGGCCTTATCTAGTCGGGCAGACAGCTGTGAGGACAAGGGGTATAGGTGTAGAGCCTGAGGATTACAGGGAATACGCCCCCGGAGACGATTTCAGGTTCATAGATTGGAGGCTCTCCAGCAGGGCCATAGGCTCAGACGGAAGGCGGAAGTTCATCCTTAGAGAAAGGAGGGCTGAGAGATCCTTGGAGTCTGTCCTTATACTTGATGCATCGGCCTCCATGGATTACAAGGAGAAGCTTGCTGCAGGGATATATGCTATCTCGTTCTTAGCAACCCTTGCCCTGAACCTAGATGACAGGATAACCGTCATAGTTGCCGGAAAAGGGGAGCCCCTCGTTCTTCCCCACATAGATCCCGGACTTGCAGCCTACGCAACCATCGCCTACATATGCAGGGGACCTGGAGCTGGAGGCATGACGGACCTTGAGGAGATAAAGAGGATTGTTCTGAGGCTTGCCAGGAGGAGAAGCCCGGTAATACTGATAACTGACATGGCTCACAGGCCAGAAGAGCTTTCAAGCTTTCTTGGAGCCATGAGGGTCGTTAAGAATGGGATTGGCATCGTATTCTCCTCGGACAAGAGCGAGATATCCCTCCCAAAAATAGGGTCCTCCCTAATACTGGATCCGGAGAGCGGGGCTTCCTTCCTGGAGCTCTCAAAGGAGGAAATATCCGATGAGCTTCTTCTCCACAGGGCGAGAATAGGATCTATTCTGAGGAGATGGGGTGTCCCTAGTGTAGAATTCGTTGGGATTAAGGGGGTAAAGCAGTCCGGAACAAGGTTGGCTTGGTTATACGTTAACTCGAGGGAGATGGCCTATGCCTAAACTCAGGCATTCAATTAGTGCTAGAGAGGTAGCAGTTCTTGGAATAGTTTTGCTGCTCCTGCTCCTAATGGCAGCGTTCTTCCACCCCTTAATATCTCTTGGGAGCAAGAGAAGGGTAAACCCGGAGAAAGTGAAGGATCTAGCTCCGTTAGCTGAACTCTCAGTCAGATCAATCAATCTTTCCTCAGACCTAGCCTACGAGTCTCTCTGGTCAGATGTAAAAGATTCTGAGATTTTAGAAGTAGAAGCTAAGTCTGAGCTAACTTTCAGCTCCCTCATGGAGGTTGAAGATGTTGTAAAGGAAACCGTCGGCGGTTCCTTAAGGGAAAGGCTGCTTAACGCGACCTATTGCTATGAGAACGTATCTTCAGCTTCAATAAATGCAAGCGAAGCCGCATATCTTTTGGATCAAGCTAGACCAAGCCTTATGCTTGCTTTAGATCTCCTACTGAAGGGAAACGTTTCCGAGGCCCTAGCGATCTGGAACGGCATCGAATCAAAGGTCTTGGAGTCCCGAAAGCTTGTCGGAGACGCGATCTCAAGTCTCATTGAGGTAGATAGGAGTTCCTTGCTTTCAGAGGCTCATGAACAAGTGGTAAACGGATCCCAATCGAAGCTGGAGCAGCTCGCAGATGAGCTGGACCAAATAATATCGCTTTTCCTCTTAGTGAAGGAGAGACCTCAGGAGGTAGAGAAGATCCTTGAAGCAGCGCTCTCACTAGAATCGGGAGCATATATCGACCTTAAAGAGCTTCTGGAGGAAGAAGGGGTTAAGGCAGCGATTCAGGCTTCCGAAAACCTCAACCCAGGAAAGGCGGGAAGGTTTGCCTATCACGTAGGAAGGTTCAAGGCCCTGATGCAGTTCCCCTGTGCCTGTCAGCAGGCAGGCCAGCAAGGAGACGTCGGCTCCGGGGCAGGAAGGGAGGAGAGACCCGATGATTAGCTTCGGAGTTGAAAGGATCTGGGTCTTAATCCTCTTTACCTGCCTAGGATGGCTTATCCTATGGTGGAT
>Ga0180302_10000382_pt1 | contig 18964 bp, 17 predicted proteins | sample GuaBasSediGuay17_FD_121794 | JGI IMG/M metagenome (GOLD analysis project Ga0180302, IMG submission 121794) | Subseafloor sediment microbial communities from Guaymas Basin, Gulf of California, Mexico - Guay17, Core 4571-4, 12-15 cm | ecosystem: Environmental > Aquatic > Marine > Hydrothermal... | reverse complement strand
TCTATGCCTACTACAACTGCGTCGACTTTTCCTGTAAAGCACTGTTCTTCATTTACTACTAGAAGTCCTTTACGTGATAACTCGTAGAAGAGTCCTGCTTCACCGACAACATATATCTTTCTCAGGTTCTTTTTCTCAAGAAAAACTGCTGTAGCATACGCGCTCGTGAAAATATTCTCTAAAGACGCATGAACACCAATTTTTCTAAGTCTCTCCAAGTACTGTTCGCGGCTCTTAGAAGAATTATTAGTAGCGAAAATAACTTTACTCGTTTTCATTAGCTTGTTTACAGCCTCAACTGCTCCTTCTATTACCTCCTTACCTCGCCAAACTACGCCGTCTAAATCTACTATAACTAAGTCGTATTGAGTGAGCACAAGCAGGTAATTCAACAAAACTATTAAACTTTAGGTTTAGAAAAATTCTAGGAATCTTTTTGCTGTTTCACGGTACTCTAAGTAAAAGCGTCTATATTCTTCAGCTAAGTCTGCGCTAGGAGACATCAACGACTTTAGCTGTACTTTCGAGAGATATTCTTCGGGGCTACTTATTAGTCCGGCTGCTTTAGCTCCTAAAACAGCGGCCGTCAGTGCTGCTGCATGCTCAGCCTCAGGTACACATACTTTCTTCCCGTAGACCGCTGACTTTATTTTAAGCCACTCCTTGCTACGAGCTCCTCCTCCGATACACCGAACTTCATTTACTTTAACTCCAAGGCTTTCGACTATATCTAGTACTAATTTAACTTCGTAGGCTATAGCCTCCATTAACGCTCTAACTATATGCCATCTCGAGTGACCTAAGAGCAAACCTATTAGTCCTCCTCTGGCTATAGGTTTCCACCAAGGTGCTCTAGCACCCATAAAGAAAGGCAGTACTTTTACTCCTTCGGAACCTGGAGGAATTTTAGATACCTCTAGGTCTATTCTCTCGAAGAACTCATCTCTACTAAAGTCCCCGAACATGTTATCTATTACCCACTCTAAGAGAGAACCGGTTGAAGAGAGACCTGTATCTAGTAGCCAGCGACCCGGAGTCATGTGTACTGAGACAATTATTCTACAGTCAGGGTCTAAGAGAGGTTTAGAGAGAACCGAGTTTACGCTAGTCGTCGTGCCTGTAGACTCTACAACTATTCCCTCTTTTACCGCGCCTGCTCCGAAGTTTTCGGCAGGTCTATCGCCTGCGCCTGCGGCTACGGGTATTCCTTTAGGTAAACCTAGCTCGCATGCAGTATTCTCTGTTACTTCTCCTACAGGCTCGCTAGACCAGTAGAGTTGGGGAAACTTGTTTGGAATATCATATTTGCTGAAAAACTCGTCTATCCACTTCAGTTTACTGATATCAAACATCATTGTTCTGCTGGCTAGAGTATAGTCTGTAGTATATTCGCCTGTCAGCCTGTAGACGAGGTAGTCTTTAGGCTGGAGGTATACTTCAGCTTTATCTAGAACTTCTGGGCTATATTTTCTGAACCAGAGAAGCTTCGGAAAAGAGAAAGTAGCATCAGGTCTTAGCCTTGTTCTGTAGTATATTCCTTCTAATCCATATTCTTCTTCTATTTCAAGAGCTTCTTTTGTACAGCGTCTATCCATCCATATAACGCAGCGACCTAACGACCTTCCACTCTTATCTATGAATACTATTCCTTCTCTTTGGCTGACTACTCCTACTGAAACTATTTTCTCTAAGTCCTCTCTCGGTATTTTCTTCAAGCATTCCGCCAGTACTCTCCACCAGTCATTAGGGTCTTGTTCAGCCCACTGCGGCTTAGGTCTATACGTGCGATAGTATCCTTCTGCAACTCGAATGATTTTAAAGGACTCTATGTCGAGTAAAAGAACTTTAAGTTTTGTTGTACCTAAGTCTACTCCAAGAGAATACATAGAGATTACTCAATTACCTTGACTTGGCTGAGAGGTCTTATTTTCTCTACTTCAGGGTTAACTAAGTAGAGCGGTTTCTCTCCTTTAAGGACCAGCACTAAGTTTTTAGCAGCTATTTCAGCCATTTTTGATCTCGTTTCGTGGCTGGCGCTGCCGATATGCGGCGTGAGGACTACGTTGTCTAGCTTTAGGAACGGGTGGTCTGGAGGTATAGGCTCTTTCTCAAATACGTCTAGTCCTGCTCCAGCTATCCACTTTTCTTTAAGTGCTTTATAGAGAGCTTTTTCGTCTACAACAGCTCCTCTCGCAGTATTAATGAGTATGGCCGTCTTCTTCATTAACTTGAGCCTCCTCTCATCTATTAAGTGATACGTGTCTTTAGTGAGAGCTACGTTTATGCTCACTATGTCTGCTTCTCTTAGCAGGTCGTCGAGCTCCCTATATTCTAGTCCGAGTTCTTTCTCGAGGTCTGGTTTGCGTCTACGGCTCCAGTAAATAACCTTCATGTTGAATCCTTTAGCTCTCCTAGCTACTGCAGCGCCTATTCTGCCTAGTCCCACTATTCCAAGAGTTTTTCCATAGACATCGTATCCTAGCATAAAGCAGGGGTGCCAGCCTACCTTCCATCCACTGCTTCTAACAAGCTTGTCTGCTTCAACTACTCTTCTAGCTACAGCCAGTATCAATGCCCAAACTAAATCAGCGACAGTTTCTGTAAGCACTCCAGGCGTGTTTGTTACATATATTCCTCTGCGTGTTGCCTCCTCTACGTTAATATGGTCGTAGCCCACGCTGTAGGTACTTATTACTTTGAGGTCAGGTGCAGCATCCATTACTTCTTTATCTATTCTATCTGTAAGTAGGCAGAGAAGACCGTCTTTATCTTTAATGTGTTCTATTATCCACTCTTTGGGAGGGGGTTCTTCGCGAGTCCACCATTCAGCTTCACAGTACTCTTTAATAATAGAGGGCCCAGGCTCAGGTATTTCTCTAGTGACAAGGACTTTAGCTTTCTTCACAATTAAGCTCACGAATAAAAATTATAAATAAATTAGCTCGAGGCTACTTTCCTTGCTCTCTTAAGATACTAATAGCCTTGATGTATAAGTCTACTAAGACTTCTTTCTTCTGCCTCTCGTCTAGTTTCGCAAATAAATCCCATATGAATCTGAGGACGCTTACAGTAGGCCCCCTCACTCCGAGCTCGTCTTCAAGTACTGCATACAAGTAGTGGAAGTACCGGTTGTAGTCCTCTACTTCACCTTTCTTAAGCTCCTCTTCGAGAATTTCTTCGAGCACTTCACTAGTCCTCTTTTCGGGAAAAGGTATACGCTCCTCAGGCGGAGGCATTGTCGTAAACTCTATGTGAGGCTCTGTCTGGTACCAGTAGGCTACACTAGATATATCGTCGGCGCGGTCGTTTGCATGACCATGCTCGATGGTAACTTTAATGGATTTTCTGAAGACCACTGGCTCTTCTAAGTGGAAGCGATACATTGTGTGATAGCCTAGCCAGCTTCTCTTGCCCCACAAGGGGAATCCGTGGTAAGGTCCCCAGTATTCACGGTTAAAGCCCCATGCTGAGCAGAAATAGTCTTCTGTACCAGTGCCGTGGAGACTGGGAGGCCATTTCTCGCCGTCGACGAAAATCATGTCGTCTCCTTCACCCCACCAGCATGGCCTTAGGCCGTGTACGCTTAGGACACAGCCTATGTAATGTCCTCTGCCTTCAGCATAGAGTATGAGATAGTTGTTTTCTCCCGTTAAGTTCACTTTAGTTTTCTGGGCTACTGTTTTTTCTCGGCGCCATTTCGCGTGGAACAGCCCTACTTCGTCTTCAAGCTTGTCGTAGAGCTCGTAGTCTATGTGGTAGTAGAAGGCTCTGACTTCAGTATCGCACTCATTTACTACTTCTATTTCAGCGTAGTCAAAGAAGGGCATAGGGAAGTAACAGTTAAAGCCTTTGTCGCAAGTCATGGTCAGCGGAAGTGAGATATAGTGTTTGGCTATCCCGTGTCCCATTCCAAAGAAATCGCCTATAGGCGACTCGACGCTAGGCTTATTTTCATGGTCCCAGTACATTCTCAAGAGAATTTTCCTCAAGTAGTATTTGTCGGGACAAGAGATTGTTATCCATATATGTCTTATTGCGCCCGTTCCTTTTATTTTAGCTAGTGTAGCTGTGTCTCCGGGCTTTATTGTTATGTAGTCCCTATTGCCTCCTGTTCGATCCCAGCTGGACTCTCTTTTAGTTACAGCATTCCTTAAGTAGGGGAGACTCCATAAGACTCCTCTTATAGTGGGGAGCGTCATGACATTATAGCGGGCTGAAAATATATATCAGTTAGCTCAATTAATGTGTGCAGAGTCTAGTAGAACTGCTTCATGGGTTTCTCGTAGACTTTATTTCACGTTACTGGTTTTTGGGTATTATTGTCACCATGGCTCTTGAAAGCGCTCTAGTTCCTATTCCAAGTGAAATAGTTATGCCTTACTCAGGCTATGTAGCCTACTTGAATAGTTCGCTAGCTATGGTACTGGAAGCGACTATTGCTGGAACACTAGGCAATCTTCTAGGCTCGTTGCTAGCATACTATCTTGGATGTAAAGTAGGCAAACCTCTGCTCCTCAAGTACGGTAAGTATCTTCTGGTAACTCAAGATAAGCTGAAATGCGCTGAAAAACTTTTCTCGAAGTACGGAGACTATGCAGTCTTTTTCGGAAGACTTATGCCCGCCATACGTACAGTTATTTCTTTTCCGGCTGGAGTGTTTAAAATGAGGCTTGGGAAATTTATCTTACTTACAGTAGCCGGCTCTATTCCATGGAATACCGCTTTAGTTCTTTTGGGATATTGGCTTGGACCTTCTTGGACTATTTTAGAAAAATATTTTCACGTGCTGGATTTCGTCGTTATCGCAGGAGCTATAATCATACTCGCTTATTTCTTATGCAAGCTAAGGTCTCCGAAGTCCTGCGGCCCTTGAGAGAGAATTTACATTAGTAAAACTTATATTACATGACTCATTTGTTAAAGAGGCTTTTTAAGGGGTGATATTATGGTGAAAGTTCTCGGCATCAATGGGTCTCCACGTAAATACGGTAATACCGTCAAACTACTATTAGTCGCACTAAAGACTGCGGAAAAGCTAGGTGCTGAAACAGAGCTTATTCACTTGTACGACTACGATATTAAGCCCTGCGAAGGCTGCCTATGTGACGAACAAACCGCCTGCGGATATCCATGTGCTATTGAAGACGATATGAAGATTTTATACGACAAAGTACTGAAGGCAAACGCTCTAATAATCGCTACACCCATATACTGGTTCAACATGTCTAGCGTAGTCAAAGCTTTTATCGATAGATTGACTGCCTTTGAGAACATGATCTTTATTGATGGTAAGAGCTGGGTTGAAGGAAAAGTAGCCGGTGTAATAGTATGCGGAAATGATAGTGGCTGCATACAGGTAATAGCGAATCTTTACGCGACTCTAGTCTCAATGGGCTTCGCTATACCGCCTTGGGCTTTAGCTTACTTCAATAAGAAGGGAGATGTTTTAGAAGATGAGAACACGCTACTAGACGCAGCCAACGTCGGTAGAGCAGTGGTTCTTGCAGCTAAAGCTTTAAAGAGTCTTTACAAGAAATGGTATGACGCCGAGTTAATCGAGTATGTACGCGAAATTAAGCCACTTGTAGCAAAGGTTTCTGAAGAGGCTAGACTTACGCAGATAGCTAGAAGAGAGAAACTGTTAAAAAGCATTAGAGAGAAATTAGCTTTATCAAAATAACTCGACCTATACGCATCAAAGTATAGGTAGAAGTGTTAAAAATGCTTTTCAGAATTAAATATCGTGAAGAAAAATTTATGGATGTTTGGCTTACCTCGCGAAAAACCCGAGAAAGCTCTAAGTTTACTTAGTAAAGGAGACTTCACTCATATAACTTTGCCTACAGATGAAAAGCTCATTAAACTCGCCTTAGACTACGGTTTTAAAGTTTTCGTTGTATTCAAAGCATTCGATATAAAAGACAAGCGTGGAGTCCCTGACATTCTCGCAGAAGATATTTATGGAAGAAAACACGTATGGTTTGGCTCGGGATGCCCTAATAATCCTTTGCTGAGACAAGATAGGCTAGAGAAGCTTAAAGAAATTATCATGAAGTACAATATACACGGAATATCGCTAGACGGCATAAGATTTGCTTCACCTGGAAGCGGAATAGGCGCTTTCGTTACTTGCTTTTGTAGATACTGTAGATGTAGAGCCAAGGAGCTAGGTTACAGCTATAACAGAATGAAAAGAGATGTCGGAAAGCTCCTCAAGAATCTACGTGGCCCTGGTTTTATAGACCACTTAAAAACATCTATAGAAGATTACTCTACGCTAATTGACTTTCTATTAGAATATGAAGGTGTACTAGAGTGGCTAAGCTTTAGAGCAGAATGTATTACTGAGTACGTTAAAGACGTTAGAAATCTTCTAAAGTCTATTGATCCTGAGTTGAAGCTAGGAGCATTTCTTTTTACTCCAACTTTATCAAGACTTGTAGGTCAGGATTATAGGAAATTGACACTCTATTTAGATGTGTTTCAGCCTATGATATATAGGCTCGGAAATGGAGTAGCTTGCTATAACTACGAACTAGCTATCTGCGCTAAAGATATTTCAGCAATCTCAGGAAAATCTTCGTCTGAAATTCTGCTATTACTTTACAAACTATGCGGCCTTGAAAACTTCAACCCTCCAGCTAAGCTGGAAGACTTAACTGAAAAGGGCCTACCTCTAGAGGTCATTTACGTAGAATCCGTTAAAGCTCAAAGACTTGTTGAAAGATGTAGAGTAGAGCCAATAATAATGCTGAAAGACCCTCATATAATTACAGCTGCCCGGAAAGTACTTGAAGCCGGCTGTACTGGAGTAAACTTCTTTATCTATAGTAGCGAGCTCCATGAAACTGTAGAAAAAGTCTGCGAAATGGTGAAAACTCTTTGAAGTACGGATCCCTACTTGACCTAGAGAGATCTAGAAAAAGACTTCAATAAGTTAGCTGAGCTAGCAGATAAGGGACTAGAAGTACTGCGCATAGATCTTCCTCTTCCTAAAATAGAAGAATACTACATAGGCACTAGAATTAAACCTCGTCACATTGAAAGAAGCACAATTACTAAGCTAAAAGACCTCGTTAAAGAAACACAGAACTTGGGCTTTAAAATAGTACCTCCACTAAGTGTTTTTCACTTCAGTCAACTAAATAACAACATAGAACTGGCTTCAACTACTATTTTTAACAAAAGGAATAAGAGATGGGCTTGTCCTATAACTAATGAAGTAAGGCACAGAGTTGAAGTAGATATACGTAACCTCATAGAAACCTACGACGTCGATGGAATATTACTTAATTTCGCCAGATACGAGGGCGCGTTTTCGAGACTAGAAAACTACCTAACATGCTTCTGTGAAAACTACCATAGAGACGCTGAGGAAAGAGGCTACGATCTATCTTTCATAAAATCAGGTTTGATCGAGTTATTTGAGAAAATAATTTCAGTAGATATCAATCTCCTCGTTAATTTCCCTCAGCTAACTTCACTCTTCGAGTGGGTTTACACGACTCTTGACTACCACCCTTTTACAGATTGGCTGGCCTTACATAGAGAAATTATTAGTGAATACGTGTACTACCTTACTAGACTAGCTAAGAGTTTAGGCGGACCATTAACTCTTGTTGGCGCAAGCCTTATGGCTCCCATGTGAAGTACACTCACAGGCCAAGATTACAGAGACTTTAGCATTATAGTCGATTTCATAAAACCTTTACTTTTTGATCAAATAATATGGAAAGGTTTACCTGTAGCAAAAGAAATAAGTGAGAAAAGCGGCATCAATAAGAATCTTTTAATCAGAATATACTTCAGGTTTTTAGGCTTAAGCAGTAAACATGTTAAGCCGTATAATGTTCTCAGAGAAAAAGGATTAAGCATTAATGCTCTAAGTGAAATAACTGAAACTTGCATAAAACTAAATGTGGCGAATAAACCTCTTTATGCTGCTATTTCGTGTAATAGAAGGTGTTTTATACAAAAGTATACGAGAGAAAAATTTTCTAATATTAAAGTTTTATTAAAGAAACTTATTGTAAAAACTGTTGAGAAAATATCAGAACTTGGAGTAAACTCAATAATCTTTAATGCTTACACTGGATTAAGAAAATACTTAACTGAAGTAATTTAGACAAAACTGCTACTGAGCTATGCAATAATATTCTTCTCACATTCATTATTACTAAGTTAATACAATACATTACTTTATTTTTGGTATAATCTTTTCATTATACAGAGACGTTAGTTTTATATGATATTAGATACGTCTAACTTGGTAGATGTACTTAGAAAACTCTCTCGAAGATTATTTAGCCGAAATATACAGACTTGAAGAAGCTTACGGATACGCGAGAGTAGGTAAGTTAGCTAGAGAGCTTGGCGTGGCTCCAGCTACTGTTTCTAAAATGATTAGAAAACTTGAAAAAATGGGTTTTGTTGAAAAAAATGAGGAAAAGAAAATTAGACTCACCGCTAAGGGAAGAGAAGCTGCTGAAAAACTAATAGGCAAGCATCTGTTTATAGAGCAGGTTTTAATGGAAGTTTTAGGCATCGACTACGCCGATGCTCATGCAATAGCGCACTATCTAGAACATATACCTGACTTGCTTCTAGAGAAAATTAAAGCTAAGGTACCCGAGGCTTCTCGTAGAAGAAACACTAAGGGAGTTAGATTAAGTGAAGTTAGCGAGAACAGTGCATGTAAGGTAGTTGCATTCACCGACTTAAAATCTCTATTTAAGTTCCTCTCTAAGCATGGTATTTCAAGAGGTTCCAAGCTTCTCGTGAAAAACAAGACTGCTTACTATCTCGAAGTTTTTTACGAAGATAAAAGCTTAAGAATTCCTTTGGATCTAGCCAGACTTATTCGCGTGGAGGTGGTCGAATAATGGTTTCTTTAGAAAATTTGCCTCCAGGTACAAGAGCACGAGTCGTTGGTATAGTTGGAGGTTACGGTTTAAGTAGACGGCTTATGGAAATGGGGTTTACACCGGGAACCGAAGTAGAAGTTGTTAACAGCGGACCTGGACCTCTCCTAGTTAGAGTAAGAGGAGTAGTTGTTGCTCTTGGAAGAGGAGTGGCTAGAAAAATTATAGTTCAACCCGTGGGCTGAGTCCATGTCGAAGAATAAAAAGGAAATAGTTGTAGCGGTTGCAGGCAACCCTAATGTAGGTAAATCAACTTTGTTCACCATTTTGACTGGAGAAATAGCTCATGTAGCCAATTGGCCTGGAACGACTGTCGAGCGAAAAGAAGGTCTTAAAGAACATCGAGGTAGAAAGATAAGATTTGTCGATTTGCCTGGAACATACTCTATTTCAGCTACTTCGCCCGAGGAAATTGTTGCTAGAGAATACATCGCTAGCGGCGAGCCTAACGTAGTGCTAGTTCTAGTAGATTCCACTGCGCCTGAAAGAACACTAAATTTGGCTGTACAGGTTCTCGAATTAACGCCAAAAGTTGTTATAGCGCTGACTAAAGCTGATGCTACCCATAGCTCGGGAATACATATACATGTCGACAAACTCGAGGAAAAGCTAGGTGTTCCAGTAGTTCTAGTATCAGCTCTTAAAGGCACAGGGCTGAGAGAACTACTTGATGCAGTAATTGATGTCGCTGAAGGAAGGAAAGGTAGAAAAAAGCCTCTTAAAGTCAATTATTCTTGGCTTGAACCGTATATAGCTGAAGTGGAATCTCTACTGAGTAAGCACAATGCTTTGCCTGAATATGACAGAAGGTGGGCCGCCGTAAAGCTTCTTGAGGGAGATTTGAGATTAGAGAAAATACTTGAGGAAAGAGGTTTCAAAGAACTAGTAAGGGAAATAAGGCGTCTAAGGACCGCTATTGTAAGAAGTACAGGCAAAGATATAAGCGAGCACGTTATCACATCCAGATTTAATCTTGTAGACTCTATCGCAAAAGAAATAGTAGTGAGAATAAAAACCCCCACTACTCCTAAAGAATCCCTGCTTGAAAAACTGTTAATACACCCTATTTACGGCCCTCCACTAGGACTCCTGATACTTCTCATATCCTTTACGGCAGCATTTGCGTTAAACACGGGATTTCCACTTAACGTAATACTCGACTTCGCAGGCTTCACTGAAGCTGCAGAAATAGTCGAAGAGTATAGCTTAAGCGGACTAATAGATTCCGCTTTTAGCTACTTAAGCAACATTTTAGAACAATTAATGACTCAAGCCAAATTTCCGGACTGGTTAGTATCACTAGTAATAGACGGAATAATACCGGGTGTAGGCAGTGTACTTTCCTTTTTCCCTCTAATAGTAGTAATATACATTGCCCTCTCCATAATAGAAGATAGCGGAATAGGTCCTCGCATAGCTGTATCGGTAAACAGATTCTTTAACTACTTTGGACTTTCAGGGAAAGCAATATATCCTCTTATAATAGGTCTGGGCTGCAACGTACCCGCAGTAATGGCTTCTCGAGCCTCGATAGAGGAAGAAGAAAGGAAACAGATAATCTTTTCAGCACCTATTGTACCCTGCCAAGCAAGACTATTAGTCATCTTAGCTTTCACTACAGCTTACTTTACCTCTCCTCTTCAACAAGCCTTAGCTATAGTGAGCATATATGTCATAGCCATTCTCTTAACTCTAACTACGTCACTCCTAATACGATTACTTTGGTTCAAGAAAAAGGATCCTCCCGAACTTATTCTCGAAATACCTCCAATACACAGACCTTCGCTTAAAGTAGTTTGGTGGCTCACATGGGACTATAGTAAGCACTTTTTGAAAAAAGCAGGCACTATAATAGTGGCTTTAAGCATCATTACATGGTGGCTCCTCAGTTACGGTCCTCTAGGGGTAGTAACAGACGTAGAGGAAAGCTTTGGAGCAATTATAGGGAGAAGTATAGCTCCTCTACTGACACTCTACGGCATCAGCGGCGAGAATGCTTGGAAAACAGCCTTTGCACTCCTACAAGGATTTGTAGCTAAAGAAGCTTTAGTGGAAACAATAGCTATAATGTACGGCGAAGCAATTTCTACACGTGAAGCACTACTAGCTTTAGGCCTAACTCCCTTACAAGCTTATGCTCTTCTGGTGTTTATGACTCTCTATGTACCTTGTTTAGCTACCGTAGCTGCTATCTTCTTTGAAAGTAAAAGCCTAAAGAATACCATTATTGCTTCCATATACATGGTGGCTTTAGCTACTGTGACCTCACTTATTGTTTACTACTTAGGGCTTTTAATCCAAGTCTTAGTCTCTTAAAGGCATATAAAGGAAATAAGATAAAGGCCTAAAGCCCAGCTCTTCTAAATGCCTTCTAATTTCTCTTTTCTCAACTAAACAGTCCACAATCAATGTATGTACTCCAATATGATATAGCTCGCCAGCTATAGAATCAAATAGCTTAGATAAAATATTTGAATTATAAGCTTCTTTAGACACCGCTAAGTATACTACTCTACCTAAACTATTTTCCTTTTTGGCAATTGCTAAACACTTTCCTTCATTCTCTTGGTCTACGAGAAAAACTATGTGTTTCTCTAAATCTTTTTGAGAAAACTTGTAATCCGATAGCGCTAATGAGTAATATTCTTCGATACGCCTTAGGTCTACCTTAGCTGGCTTGAAATAGATTTCATAGCTCTTTTCTACAGGTTTAAAGTAACTTACTTCATGTACCTTCATTCCATATTTAAAGAAAAACTCTATTGCCTCAACCCGAGAAAGTTCTACTCTAGCCGCTATTCCACCAGCAAAATAGCTTTTAAGTTTTTCAAAAAACCATTCCATTAGCTCAGTTAAGTACAGTTCATTCCAGTATTTAGGATGCATTAAAAAACATTTTACTTCAAAGTAGTTTCCTCTAGTTTTTCTGAGTAGCAGAGGCTTCTTTTCATCGGCTTTAATTGCAAGGATATATCCGATGAATCTACCTTCTTCTACTACGAGCGATAAATGAGGATAGTTTCCTTGAAAGTATAATATGTCAGATACACTTTTAAGGGATGAAAAGCCTGAGTAATCTGAGGATATTAAGTTGTCTACATACCTGAGATCAGACAGAGTACTTTCTCTCACTAACACGTATTATCTGTCTGCATTAGTTTAATAAATTACTGAAGAGTAAGAGAATATATTATCTCCCGACTTTTAATACTACGCTATGGATACTCCGCAAGTCAGCGTACTAATACCTGTTTACAGAGAATCAGAGCAACTTCAGCACTTACTTGATCAACTTCTTGAAGACCCCTATGAGAAAAAGGAAATACTGGTGGTTGTAGATGAACCTACTGAGAAAAGCTTAAAGTTAGCAGAAAAATACAAAGATAAAGTAAAGTTTATCTTTAATAAAAAGCGTTTAGGTAAGGTAATGGCACTCAACAATGCTGTAAAAAACGCTAGCGGCGAAGTATTGGTTTTCATAGACAGCGATATTGCCCAAATAAAGCCTAAAAACAGCTTCCTCGCGGAAATAGCTCACGCAGCAAACCACTATGAAGTAGTTGAAATGAGCAAAAGAGTTTTCAGAAAAGGTCTGTTATCAAGGCTAGTTCATTACGACTACTTGAGTTTCAGTGCAATAAACTGGGTTTTCTCACGTAAAATAGGTAAGTGTTTAGCAGTTAATGGAGCGGCATTCTCTATAAAGAAAACAGCGTTCGAGAGATTAGGAGGTTTTTCTAGAGTTGTTTGCGAAGACTTAGATATAGGCACAAAATCCTACTTATGTGGAATGAAGTATAAGTTCCTTAAAAATCTCTCTGTGTATATGCCCGCCCCGCCCTCATGGAAAACATGGTTTAAGCAGAGAAAAAGATGGGGTTATGGTGTAGCGCAGTGGATTTTTAAGTACTGGAGAGAATTAGCGGAGTTTGTTAAAGGAAACCCCTTACTGACCATACTTGGGCTATTAATGCTCATTCCTTCACTAGTGATATTTTTTACATTTATTTCACTAAGCCTAACGCTAGGAGAATATCTCATGGTAACCTTTATTCTGCTTACAGCTCTAAAATACGATCCTCTCCTAATTCTCTTAGTCCTTATTTCTCTTGGATACTCCCTTCATAGAAATCTAATACCGTTAGTAATAGCTACTGCTGCAGTGGCTGCAGTCTTTTACTATTTTGCCAGAAAACTTGAATATGAGTTCAAGGTATACGAGTTTCTACTCTACTACTTCATTTACTCGCCAATATGGCTCCTTATAATCATACTGAGTATTATTAGAGTAACCACAAGAAGAGCTCCTCCCAAGGACTGGAAAGTATAGTTAACTATGATGGTTAAAGTAGTATCATTTGATCTCGATGGAACTATTGTGGAAAGAAAGTACACTGACTACTTCTGGCTCGAAGTGATACCTAAAGCATATGCGGAAGAGAAAGGCATAGAGCTGAATAAAGCAAAGAGAATCGTCTACTTGAAATATGACGAAATAGGAGAAAATGACTTAAGGTGGTATTTACCCGATTTCTGGCTAAAATACCTGAATATAAGGAAAAACTTGAACAAGTTACTTTACGAAGCTTTCAGAGAAAGCAGACCTTATCCTTATGTAAAACCTCTTCTCAGCGTTTTAAGAAAGAAAAAGTTTAAGCTAATTTTATGCACTAATGCTTCTAGAGACTTTGCTATTGAAGTACTAGAATACCTCTCGCTAAAAAACTTCTTTGATAAAATATATTCATGTGTAAGTGATTATGGCTTAATCAGAAAGACTAGAAGCTTCTATTTTAGAGTACTTAAGGATCTTAAAGTTCCTGCTTGTCTAATGGTGCATATAGGAGATAACTACGTTTACGACTACAAGATACCAGCATCTATTGGAATAAAGGCTATTTTAATTAAAAAACCCGAGATGTTGAATTATCTTAACCTTTACCGCAAAATAGTTTCTATGAACATATAGCTTACTACTTACACTTTAACTGAACTACCTAAACTATATTTTAATAGCCTAGCAGATTTAATATGTAGTGGTCTGGTATGCACGTTGAACTCGTTAAAACCTATATTCCGGGATTTGACGAAATACTGGGGGGAGGATTACCTAGGCCTGGAGTCGTATACCTAGTAGGCCACGCCGGTACAGGAAAAACAACGCTCTGCGCCCAAATCTTATACAAAAGAGCCAAAAACCACGGCGAAAAGGGGCTTTATATATGCACTTCAGAACACCCTTCTTTACTGATCTCTAGGCTGAAATCAGTGGGCATAGAGTTTGACAACCTCGTAAAAAACAACTTAATTGAAGTAGCCTACGCGATACCCGTTTCAGAGGGAGATACAGTCTCTACCTTACTAGAGGAAGTTTTATCAAAAGTAGAAACAGGAGATATTTCCAATGTAGTCTTGGACAGCATAACTTCTCTCATAAACTTCCTTCCAGTAACTAAAGTTAGGAGCATTTTAGGCCTATTATACAAACACATTGTAGACAAAAGACTTCTAGGAATACTTGTAGGAGAAATATCACTGACAGGTAATTCACTTACAGCTGGAGTGGAGGAATTCATGTGCGACACTATTATCAAATTAGAGCAGTATGAGAGAACCGAAGGATATACTTTAAGGCTAGTGGTGCTTAAAAACAGAGTAGCTGGACATAGTAGAGCCTACTATGAAATATCGATAACTGACAAAGGCTTCGAGGTATTAGCACCATTTAAGCCATGACAATAGATCGTGTTAAAATAGCTCTAAGCTGGCTCTCTTTCTCAACTTTTCTCTTAGCATATCTTTTCCTCGGAGGAGAAGAACTACATCCTTCCCTCGAATTCTTCCCTTTAAGTTTCTTAACATTCTGCGTATGTGTTCTCCTCGTGATATCAGGTCTCATAGGCTTAATGATATCGGGGCATCCTTTCGAAAAGGAACAAATAGAAGTATTTTCTGGTTTAATAGCAGTAATTTTATCACTTCTCGCAGAGACAGTGTATTATCCACCTGATATATATTTCCTAAAGTACTTGCTAAACCATGTAGGCTTCACGATAGGAATTACTATAATATTTCTTTCCACGAAAGACTACTTTATCAAATTAGGTGTCATAAAAGCTACGCCGCGCACTTTTAAGCCATTCATAATATTTTCTCTATCAATACTCTCAATATTAGCTATTTCATCTAGTACAATAAATGCTCTATTTAGAGCAAGTATTTCATACTGCGTTGAAAAAGATATTATAGCAGCGACATTAAATGTAGTTTCATCTGCTATAATTCTTTTCTATGGACTTTACTTGGCCCGTAATTATAGGAGCTATTCTTATCCTATCGAGGCTTTCAAAATATCAGTATCCCTTAGTTTTGTATTTGCCTCCTCTTATTCGCTGATTAAAGTACTATCCTTTATGAAAGGCTACTTTAGCTTAATTGACGCATTAGTAGGATTTACAGCTATAAATATAGCTTTACTTACGTTCTTCGGAAGCTCTATGCTACTTATTGGAGCATCAATGCCTATTGCAGAAAGATACGGCGAAAGTGTTCTCTTAGGCATAGTATCTATAGTAGGTTACTCTGAGTATATTAGAAATATTTTAACATCATATGCTCGAGAAGGCTATTCCATTTTAATCATAACTAGACGTGGTAGCCCTCTTTTATCAGTTTTCTATGAAATCAGAGAAAAAGCTTTTATAGCTTACTTGGATCCCGAAACCTCCTATCCACGAAGCATTTCTCCTACAGAATTCTCTCTGCCTCCTGAAACAGCACATATCGTAAAGCTTGCTAAAATAGTAAAATCTTCAAGTAAAACAAATACTTTAATAATCTTTGATAATTTAACAGATATTTACATAGTTAAAGGAGCAAAGAAATCTTATGAGATAGTAAAAGAGATAAATAGAGTACTTTCATCAAATGATATAGTATACTTCATAGTTTACGTTAAGGCGCATGACGAGAAAAATATTGAAGTACTTAAGTCTCTTACGAAGACATACTTAGAAATTTAAGTATGAGTCCTACAATAGTGTATTGGTGAAAAATCCTCTTGAAACTCTTGAAGACATAGTATTTTACGGAGTATTTGCCTTAGCTTTATTGACAGTATTTTGGCTTGCTCTCCGAGGATGCATAATATTCAGATCTACAATTTTCTGGGATAGATTTTATATGAAAACGTTTGTCGCTCTCATGGTTGTAAGTACATCTATTCAGATTTCTATGGCCTATGTAAAGAGACCAGAGTACAGGTTCTCTGAGTGGAGAATACTACTCAAAGGTATACTTATCATGAATCTATCTACTATACTAGATCTCCTTGATGAAGTAGTAACACTAGGAGAATACGGTATGCTTCCTACACTAAAAATACCTCCATTAGCAGGTTCTCTTTTCATGACTATAGGAGTTTATCTATGGATAAAGAAAATATCAAGTCGGGAAATTACATTAACACATATTTCCTACGTAGGAGCAACTATTGTAGTCACTTTACTAATGCTAGCTATAGCTGTAGTTAACGTAAATGGCAGATACTCTAACCCATCATATAGTAGCTTTCTCCACGATATTTTACCTGAAATAGGCATATTGGCTGTAGTTACTGTTTGGACTTTGGCGCTCTTCACGAGAGGCTCCGATAACTGGTTAATTCAATTAATAATAGATTTATTTAGACTTAGTGGTATGTTTCTTATTATTGTTCTTTCATTATATATACTTGAAGACCTTTATGTCTGCTCTACACTCTCATTATTCTTCCTTAAAAAATCTTTCGAAATAGTTGCTTTAGGAGTTCTCGTAATAGCTTTAGTTTGGAGCGCGTCTCTTCCCGTAACATTTCTAGCTTCAGCTACTACTGTGCACACCAAAGTATCTAGAGATAGAAGCGTACTGCTTGAAGTAGATCTACCTGCTGACGCAGCAAGCATGATTAAAAATATCATAAAAACTAGAGAGTACTGTACAGTAATATTTACTAAAAAGAAGAGTCCTCTAAAAGAGAAACTTAAAGAGGAAGATCTACCAGTTCTCTTCTGCTACTTAGATTCTGTAAGCTATCCCAGAGAAATAAGCACTAAAGAATATGAAGTATCAGCTGAACAGGCACACATAATATACCTATTGAAAAAGATCCGCGACCGCTGTCACCTGCCCATTTTAATAGTCTTCGACAATCTAACAGATCTAATTACAGAAAGAGGTTTAAGGAAAACATACTTAATCGCAAGGGAAATACTCTCTTTCCTAGAAGAAAAAGATAGAGCACTATTCATTTTAATTAAGGAAGTTCACAGTGGAACAGAAAAAGCGCTTCTCTATTCTCTTTTCGAAAAAATAATCTCACTTTAACCACTTCTCAAGCCAAGCTATGGACTTTCTTCCAGAAAACATATGTCCTCCATCGAATATATCCATATCTAGCTTGTCACTTGCTCCGAGGAAATCATAAATCTTCTTGAGCTTTTCATAAGCCTTCATAACGTAAGACGGCGTGTAAAGAGGATCTCTTTTGCCGTACTCTATTAAGAGAGGACGAGGAGCAATTAGTCCCACAATATCAGGAAAATCAGCGTACCTGAGTATGCCCGGTATGTATTGGCAGGGACACTCTCCTCTCTCAATAAGCATGTCCCTAAAGGTGCTAAAATATCCACTTATAACAGCCACCTTTACTCTCTCATCAAGCGCGCTCGTATAAGCAGTCCATGTGCCGCCCCAAGATAACCCCACACAGCCTATTCTATCTTTATCCACAAAAGGTAGTGACTGAAGGTAGTCAATAGACCTAATAGCATCCCATACTCTTTGCCCAACCATAGTTTTTCCTAGCAGAAGAGATGAAGTAAACCCCCATGTGCAGGTTACACCGTCTCTTGATAGCTCGCCAAAGCACCTTCCATCAGGCACTAGTACCACGAAGCCTCTTTTAGCTAGCTTAAAGCCGTAATCATAGTTCAGCGGAGCAATGTACCTCTGGTACTCTATTTCACTTGATGCTATCCCAGCTACATCAACTTTACCCCGCCCATGTCCATGGAGCGCCAGAATACCCGGAGCCCTGTCCTTGAGGCTAGCTGGCTTAAGGAGATATGCGGGGACGCTGAAGTTTTCTTCAGTATCGTAAACTACTTTCTCTACAATGATACCGTCTTTTTCAAAGGACTCGACTACTTCGGGGTTTAGAGGAACTTTTTCTTCAGGGAATCCTCCGAGAAGCTCCACTAGTTTACTCTTAAGCCTATCTCTCCACTCCCTCCACTCGTCGAGACTTTTTGCCTTGAACTCAAGTAAAGGCTTATTTTCTCTCTCTAATCTACGAAGGTAGTTTAAAACAGAGAAATTTCTGTTCATGTTCTATTTCTGCGGAGAGCAAATATTATACTACTCACTTAACTAAAGACTACTTTAGTTTCTTTAATTCGCTTAAATACTCTTTTAAAATATTTTCAGCAGCTTCAAGCGAAGGCGTTAAGGGACCCAGAATCATTGCCTGCTCTACTAGTTCCATAGAGCTCTCAGCTATCCCTTTAACTAACAGTAAGTACTTTTCAGAATGTAGCCTTAGCCAAGCTTTAACAGCATCCGGGAGATCTACTGAAATCCCCTCTATCTTCTTACCATCAATTACTGCAGGCACTTCTACGGCTATTTCGCTAGGTAGCCCACTTATTAGACCTTTGTTAGGTATGTTAACTGCCAGCAATGATAGTTTCTTTTCATTGGAGAGAGCTGAAATTATGTCAAGAGCATATTCTCCCGAAGGCCTTATTTCCTTCCTGCCTCTAATTATAGCAGAGAAAACATCCTCTTGTCTTCTAACAACATTCTCGCTGAGCTTCATTTTATCGAAATCTATAATCCCGCTTGCCCTTTTCAGTACAGGACCGTATTTAGGGTGGTTAAGCCAGTAGCTTAAATAAGGGAAAAACTCTGCGAAGTGCCTATCACTCAAAGTAGGCAGAACTTTAAAAACTTTGTAGAGTTCACGTCCAATCAAGTACGGGTGTTTTTCCACAATACTGTACTTG
>Ga0180302_10000381_pt1 | contig 18969 bp, 23 predicted proteins | sample GuaBasSediGuay17_FD_121794 | JGI IMG/M metagenome (GOLD analysis project Ga0180302, IMG submission 121794) | Subseafloor sediment microbial communities from Guaymas Basin, Gulf of California, Mexico - Guay17, Core 4571-4, 12-15 cm | ecosystem: Environmental > Aquatic > Marine > Hydrothermal... | reverse complement strand
TGCCGAAGATATATCGATGCGCCTTTTGCGGAAGGGAAATAATGCCAGGAACAGGAATAATATTCGTAAAAAACGACGGCACAGTGCTTAGGTTTTGCTCTCGCAAATGCCGGGTAAGTATGCTTAAATACAAACGCAATCCTAAGAAACTTAAGTGGACAAGAGTATATGCTCCTCATAGGTAAGTAGTGGTGTCGCTGTGGAGCGAAACATTAGATCTCCCATAGTAGTGGTATTAGGACACGTAGATGTAGGTAAGACCGCCCTCCTAGATAAAATTAGGGGCACCGCTGTAATGAAAAGAGAACCCGGCACCATGACCCAGCACATAGGCGCTTCTTTCCTTCCCTGGAATACCCTCAAGACCATGTGCGGTGAACTGGCAAAGGGATTAAGGCGTGACGTCATTCTTCCTGGTTTATTAGTTATAGACACTCCTGGACATGAGGCTTTCGTAAACCTAAGGCGTAGAGGCGGGGGGATAGCAGACATAGCCATATTAGTGATTGACATCAATAGAGGTTTTGAAAAACAAACTTATGAATCTCTAGAAATCTTGAAAGCAAGGAAAACTCCCTTCTTAATAGCCGCTAATAAAATAGATAAAATACCGGGGTGGAAACCCAATCCCGGTCAACCTTTCATCTACACGATTAGAAAACAAGACCCGGAGGTTGTGGCACGTTTAGAAGAGCTCCTATACTACATCATAGGCGAAATGGAGAAACAAGGATTCAGAGCGGATAGATATGACCGTATAAGGGACTTCACTCGGGTAGTCGCCATTATACCCACTAGCGCTGTAACTGGTGAGGGAATACCTGACCTCCTCCTCGTACTAGCCGGTTTAGCTCAAAGGTTTATGCTAGAACGCTTAAAGACAAGCGAGGGACCGGGAAGGGGAGTCGTTCTAGAAGTTAGAGAAGAGAGAGGCCTAGGTACGACAATAGCGGTGATACTCTATGACGGCGTAATAAAGAAGGGCGATATAATCGTCGTGGGAGGTAGAGAAAAGCCGATAGTAACTAAGGTCAGAGCTCTACTAATGCCCAAACCTCTGGACGAAATGAGGTCTCCAGAAGATAGGTTTATGAGCTTAGAAGAAGTCAGAGCCGCCGCGGGGGTCCTAGTAGTAGCTCCAGATTTAGATGATACAGTAGCAGGCGCACCGATTATAGTCGTAGAAAGCGAGAAAGATATTGAAAAAGTAAAAAGTTTTGTAGCCGAAGAAGTAGCTAGTATAAAAATCTCCAGGGAAGCCGCCGGGTTAGTAGTTAAAACCGATACCCTTGGCTCGCTGGAGGCACTCGTAGGTTATATAGAAGCACAGGGATTTCCCGTGCGCTACGCAGATGTAGGACCTGTAGTTAAGAGAGACGTAGTAGAAGCTTCGCTAACAAAGAAAGAAGATAGATTTCTAGCAGCCATAATAGCTTTTAACGTTAAGGTTATGGAAGAGGCTAGAGAACTAGCAAGAGAGTACGGCGTTCCAATATTCGAAGGGAATATAATTTACAGAGTTGTAGAGGACTTCACAAAATGGTATTATGAAATGCGTGAAAAAGAGAAGAAACAAACATTAGAAAAGATCGTTCTCCCCGGGGCCATAAGAATACTTCCCGGATACGTGTTCAGGAGAAGCAATCCCGCCATAGTTGGAGTAGAGGTGCTTGAAGGGAGAATAAGGCGAGGTACGCCTCTAATGACGGGAGATGGTAAGAAAGTAGGTGAAATCATGCAAATACAAGAGCATGGAAAGGTCCTAAACGAGGCAGAGAAGGGCATGGCCGTCGCCATATCCATCAAGGGAAAGGTTATAGTCGGAAGACAGATAGACGAAGGCGACGTGCTATATGTAGACGTGCCCCTCGACCATATAGACATCCTACTCAGCAAATTTAAGGAAGACCTATCAGAGGAGGAAATAGAGCTCCTGAAGAAAATTAGGAAGATAAAGATTAAAACTAGAACCAGCTAAATTTACTAACTCTCTGGCTATATTAAATAATATAACCGCTGGCGTCTACAACTTCGGAGGCGATTCTAACAACACTTTTTACGGCACGTCGTATCCATTATAATACTTAACGAGAATATAGAATAAAAACAGCGAAGTCGACGTTAAAACCTGCACTTTTGAAAATTTCTACGGCTTTTTATCCTATGGGATTACACAATCACCCGGAGCATTAGAGGCTATTTTTTTAACAATTTTCTCCATATTCCCTGACAAGTTGCCTTAAAGGGATCGATTAACCTTGTTGTAAACGGAAAATATAGGGGAGGAGTTAACACTACATCATCGATGAGGAGGTTATTGGCCAAGAATGCCAGGATTTGATATAAACCATGCGCATATTCCTTCCCACAGATCACCTGCACCCCATATATAGTTCTAGTCACTCTATCGGCGATAACCTTTATGTATACGTCATTTCCTTCTCCACGACTAGCTACATCGCCTGTATAGAAGTGATGACGAGCAGTTACAACTTTTTTACCGTGCTTAGCCAAGATTTCCGAGGAAAAGCCAGCGGAGAAAACTAATTTTTCTCCGAGCAGCGCTTCGTATAATGGAAAAAACCTCTTTACTTGGTAGTTAAAACCCTCTATGTTCAGAGCGGCGATAATACCTTGAGCGATAGATAAATTATCGGATAAATGGGAAAAGCTTATCCCTGTGCTTTTCTCAACACATTCAACTACACTGCCGGCAGCGAATGCATTCCTAAAAGCCTTCATATACTCGTCGACTAGTACGCCTCCTTGCTCGCCCACAACTATTCCTTCCATGCGGGGGATTATCGGCTTGGCATAACCTCTCGCTATTATAATATCATTGTCCGCTGCTTTATCCCACTCCATCTCTTTGAATAGGAGGTTAGACGGCAGTATTTTTCTAATAAGTCCGATCATATCGCTGTCTAACACTTCATAGAGAGAACGTTTTTCATCGAAAAATAATTCGACGTCATGGCCTAAAACCGCTAGCTTATAAGCTATATCTAATCCATAAAAACCTCCTAATACCCCGATTCTTGTGCGCTCGCCTAGCTCTTGAACACGCTCAGCAAGGAGTAAAGCTTCTTCGATTTTCTCTAAAGGATAAATTTCTCCAATTCTTTCCGCGAATTTCTTGGGAACCCCCAGAGCCTCTACTCCCGTAGATATGAGCACTTTGTCCGAAGACTCCAAGACATATTCCTTATCCCCGGCCTGCAATACACCCTCGCTTAGGGAAATTTCTCCGAGTTTCTTCACTCTTACGAGTTCTACCCTTTCAATTTTCTCGACAAAAGCCTTAGGGAAGGCTATCGAAAGAAAAGGCTCTACTTCACCCAGCGCAATGTAGGGCAAAAGGCTACGTATAAACCCGGGAAATTCAGTATCACAGATCAAAGTTATCTTAGAGATAGGATCTACTTTCCTAATCCAGTGGACAGCATAGACAGCGGCTAAATCCCCGCCTAAGATCAGTATCCTCACAGACACACCTCCAAACAAGTTCAGAGAAGTTTGATGCAAATTAAGCCTCCGCCACAACACTTAAATTTATCGGAATGCCGGCTTTAGGACTAAAGCATAACCCAAATTTTGGGGACAATCACAGAGCGACTACATTGCCGGTCCTAACATTGTATAGCAGGCACAATATTTAAACCCGTGACGCTCTATCTTAGACGAACGTGGCGATAGCCTTGACTGTTCAGGCGGGCGTTGTAGGCAAGCCCAATGTTGGAAAATCTACTTTTTTCGCAGCCGCCACGCTCGCCGATGTAAAAATAGCACCCTACCCCTTTACGACCATAGACGCCAATAAAGGCGTAGGCTACGTTAGGATAAAATGCGTTTGTAAAGAACTCGGCGTGACCGATACTCCGGTAAACTCTATATGTATAGACGGGTGGCGTTTCGTACCCGTAGAGCTTATAGACGTAGCCGGCTTGGTGCCGGATGCCTGGCAGGGTAGAGGTTTAGGAAACAGGTTTCTCGACGAATTAAGGCGTGCTAATGTGCTTATACACGTTATAGACGCCGCTGGAACTACAGATATCGAGGGTAAACCGGTTAAACCCGGCAGCCATGATCCTTTAGAAGATGTAGAATTCTTAGAAAAGGAGATAGTGATGTGGATGTATCAGATAATATCCAAGGACTGGTCTAAAACAGCTAAAGCTCTAGACTTGAAGAGTGATATCGCTCGGGAACTCAGCAAGAAACTCAGCGGCTTAGGGATAACCGTAGCGAATATAGAGGACGCGCTTTCTGAAACTGGGCTTTTCCGTAAGAAACCATCGAGATGGACGGCTGACGAATTGAAGGATTTTATCCGAATACTTAGGGAGAAATCTAAGCCTATAATTATCGCAGCGAACAAATCCGACTTACCTACAGCCGAGGATAACATAAGAAAATTGAAAATGGAATTAGAGGGTAGATACCTAGTTATCCCGACTAGCGCCGAATCTGAGCTAGCTCTAAGGCGCGCCGCCTCTAAGAATTTAATAAAATATCTACCGGGCGATTCCGATTTCGAAATTACGGGCGAGGTTACACCTAAACAACTGAAAGTCCTAGAGTATATAAGAGAGAAGGTTTTAAAGAAGTGGGGGTCTACTGGTGTACAGCAAGTTATAAACGCGGCGTTTCTTGACGTACTAAAGATGATAGCGATATTCCCCGTAGAGAATGAAAATAAATACACGGATCACCACGGGCGCGTGCTACCTGACGTATACTTGGTTCCAGAGGGCACTACCGCTAAAGAGCTTGCCTACATGATACACACCGAGCTCGGGGAAAAATTCATTAGCGCGATTGACGCGAGAACTAAGAAAAGATTGGCAGCCGATTTTAAGCTAAAGCATAGAATGATAGTGAAAATAGTAGCTGGAAGATAAGGTAGCACGAATGACAATTGTAGAGATAAAAAACTTAACATTCACGTATAAAGGCAACGACGAACCCTCCCTCTTAGATATAAACGTGGAGATAAGAGAAGGAGAGTTTGTGCTAATAACAGGTCCTTCTGGCTGTGGTAAAAGTACTTTCTGCCGCCTCCTTAACGGCTTAATTCCTCACTTTTACAGCGGCGAGCTTAAGGGAGAAGTTAGAGTACTTGGAATGGATGTGAGAAAAACGCCCACCTATGAATTAGCTAGGTACGTAGGCATGGTCTTCCAAGATCCGGAGAACCAGCTATTCCTTTCGAGCGTAGAGAAGGAAATAGCCTTTGGACTGGAGAACCTAGGGTTGCCCCCGAGCGAGATAAGAGAAAGAGTAGAGCAAGTGATAGCGTATATGGGTCTGGAGAATTTGAGGGATAAAGCTCCCTTTGAGCTCAGCGGTGGACAGCAACAGAAAGTAGCTATAGCCTCTGTACTTGCTATGCAACCTAAAATCTTGGTATTAGACGAACCTACGGCCAATCTAGACCCTTACTCTAGTCTAGAACTGCTCGATATAGTTACGCGTTTAAATAGAGAGGAAAAAATCACGGTGATTCTAGTTGAACATAGATTGGAGGCTTTGCTAGATAAGGTTTCTAGATTGATTTTAATGGATAAGGGGCGAATAGTGTTAGATGAACATCCAAGAGAAGCAGTCTTAAATCCTAAGATTAAAATCGTGGGCGTGCCCAAAGTGATCGAAGTCTACGAGAGGCTAAAAAAAATAGGCTATAACTTTAATAATCCTCCCCTATCTCCAGAAGATCTTTCAAATATGGTGCATGAAATGGTTGATCTACATGGCAGACACAGTCGTAGAAGTTAGAGACTTATACTATTCGTACAACTCTCAACTAGTTCTCCGAGGAATAAACTTAGAAATTAAAAAAGGCGAGATAGTAGCCATTATGGGCGAAAACGGAGCTGGAAAAACCACTCTAATAAAACACTTTAACGGACTGCTAAAGCCTAAAAGGGGGATAGTAGAAGTTTTTGGAGTAGATACCAGAGAAGCCAGCGTAGCTGAGCTTTCCAGAAAAGTGGGATTGGTATTCCAAAACCCCGACCATCAGCTCTTCGCGGAAACTGTGGAGAAAGAAGTAGAGTTTGCGTTAAGGAACTTTGGGTTTGAAGAAGAGACGATAAAGAAAAGGGTAGATTGGGCTTTAAACCTAATGGGCTTAGCCAGGTACCGCCACCGCTCTCCCTTTACACTGAGCATAGGTGAGAGAAAACGGCTGGCGATAGCCTCTATATTATGCTACGACCCGGAGCTTATAATATTCGATGAGCCAACAGCCGGCCAGGATTTTCTTCAAAAAGAAAGAATAGCAGAGCTGTTGAACCTACTGCGAACCCGGGGCAAAACCGTGGTGGTGGTAACCCACGATGTAGAGTTTGTAGTTACTAGATTTAAGCGAGTAATAGTGATGAGCCGAGGCGAGATTATCGGAGACGGGGATATAAGGGACGTACTGTCAAACCCGGAGATATTGAAGAAAGCCAAGCTTGTGCCTCCTCAGATCGTCAAATGCGCATGGCTTCTATCGGACTTAGGCGTACCTAAAAACATTATCTACCCCGAGGAATTAATTGAGAAGATAAAAAGCATACTAGGCGCCCCGTATGGATAGCATACTTGAAGGCTTTAAGTTTAAAAGAAAAAACACGCTCATCCACAATCTCGATCCTAGGGCTAAGTCTGTATACCTGGTACTGTCGTTTATATCAGCTCTCCTATTCATAGAGCCAGTACCGCTGGTAATAATATTCCTCACTTCAATTCCACTAGTGGCAATCGCTAAAGCTTTTAGAGAATGGAGTAGAAGCATGAAAGGTTTGCTTTTCTTCATTATTTTTATTTTTGTCCTGAATTTATTCTCTGCCGCGGAGAATAGAGTTAACTATGCCTTTTCCATGGTATTCAGGTTTTTAGCTTTAACCTCGGCTTTCTCAGTTTTCTTTCTCACGACAACACCTGACGATTTTATGTCTGCACTGGAGAAATTAGGGCTTCCTACGGAATACACGCTAATGTTTACTATGTCAATGCGTTTCGTACCTACGTTGGCAAGAGATCTGCAAGTTATAGTTGACGCGCAAAAATGCCGAGGTCTTGAACTTGAAAAGGGCAACCTGATTAGGAAAGTCAAGAACTACGTGCCTATATTAATACCTCTAATTATATATGAGATAAGGAGGAGTATAATGATAGCGGAAGCTCTAGAGTCCAGAGCTTTCGGAGCTTTAAAAAGAACTACATCTTATACCGAGTTAAAGTTCAAGCCTAGGGATTATGCCTTTATAGCTGTAGTATTAGCTTTCTTCGGAGCCCTTATATACCTAAAGATAACAGGCTTAATGCCTGAGTGGATGAAAGTGAAACTGCCAGAAATCCCATGATTCACTAAACACGATGTCCTCTACTCTTTAAGACCGCTAGCCAGGGATTACCTCGGACAAAAGAAGGCATATACTGCCCCGAAGAATTATCGCCACTACCCTGACTCTCCTCTTTTGAAGTAACTACTTTAACGTTAAGTCCCGAAAATGCTGCTGCGAGCCTATCTATACTTTCAGCTAATTTTTCAATGCTGCTCTCTAGTCTATCTAGTTGCTTAATAATGCCATCTACATTGATTTGAGGCTGAATGCTCCGCGGCGTCGACTGAATCCCCATTATATCGGTCAGAGTCTCCCTAACCACTTTTTTTATCTCCTCGAGAAGCACCTCTCTGGTTAGCACGTTTTTCAAACCTCTAGCTTTCAGCGCCGGAGGCTTTGCTTGTACGGGCTTTCCGTCCTCTCCTCTCTTAAGATCATTTAAATCGATTCCCAGAGCTTTTAGATTAAGCCTATACTTGTAAGTTGCCTTATATACAGTTCTAGGGGCCACTCCTAAGACCTCGGCTATCTCTTTGGCGGTGCCGCCGCGTTTAAAGAAAACCGATATTATTTGTCTCTCCGTTTTTGTTAAACGAACCTTAGGGCCTTCTAGAGCCTCCGGGACTGGAACGTCCATGAGGACACCTAAATAACGCACTCAAAGATTTACTCGATTAGAGGTATAAAACTTTATGCTGGCGAAAGAATTTCTTCGAGATATTCCTTAACCTCCTTGAAGCTTCTTGCTTTAAAATCCTCAAACCCTATGTCCTCGTTTCTAAAACCAATATATTGGATTGTTTTTAATCCAAGCTTTTTAGCGCCGTAGATATCGCAAAACTCGTCCCCTATCATAACCGCATTGTCCGGCTTTACTCTCAACCGCCTCAAAGCATACAAAAAAATTTTGGCATGAGGTTTTCTAAAGCCTATCTCATCGGAAAGGGCTACCACTTTAAAATACTTCTGCACCCCCAGACGTTTCAAAATTTTCCTCGTAGCTCTACCATACATAACGTTAGACACTAATCCCAAAGAAAGACCTGCTTCATCAGCCCACAATATAAAATCCTTTAAACCGTCCGCTGGCTTAGTAAAAAGATAGTAAGGCCTTATATAGGCCAGCGATAATTCCCTGAGAATACTCTCGTCAGCTCTTATTCCAAGCTTATCCGCGAAGACGACCATTTCCCCTAGAACAGTGACCTCGCGAAGCGAAAGACTTCTGACTTTATCCATAAGCCTCCTAGTTTCTAAAAGTTTTTCATAAACATCCTCCACTCTATACCTATACCCATGTTTCTCTAAAACTCTCCTTAAATACTCCGCTCTCCTCCTAAAGTACTTTTCTATAGGAATATCAGGGTATACCATCGTACCCCAGAAATCCAGCAAAATCGCGCGTATCTTCATATCCATCACTTGCTTTTTAGGGAAGCACCTTCCCCGGGTTCAGTATGTTATTAGGATCAAATACTCTTTTTATCGCCTTCATTAACTCAATTTCCTTCTTGCTGAGACATAGTGAAAGGTAGCTCCTTCTTATAGCTCCTATCCCGTGCTCGCCCGTTATAACCCCTCCTAACTCGATAGCTGCCCTATATATTTCCTCCCTAACCTTACAGTATTGTTCAGCGGTCCAATCCTCAACTTTCATGATATGAGGATGAAGATTACCGTCACCGACGTGCCCGTAAACCGGTATATGTATGCCATATTTCCTAGAGATCTCGTCTATCTTATCCATGAGCAAGCCGACACTGGCCGGGGGCACAGCTACATCGAGTATATCTACAGTATCTGGCTTCAGAGCTACGTAGATCTCGCTCCTAATTTTGAGAATTTCCTCTTGCTCCCGTCTAGACTCAGCGACTAAAGGCTCCAAACCTCCATATTCGCTGCATACTTCAGCTATCTTCTCGCATTGCCGATAGGCAGCTTCTTCATCAACTTCGGCCACTATTATCAAAAGGAAAGCGTTTCCCTCTCTACAGGGCCAAGCCAATCCTAGCCTCTTAGCCGATTTCTCTACAAGATCTTTCTCCACGTACTCCAAGGCCAGAGGGATAACTCCGCTCTGGAGAATTCTTGGAACAGCATTTACCGCCTCGTGCCTACTCCCGAAGGGTACGATCATAGTCACCGTGGCGCCGAACTTCGGGTAAAGCCTGAGTATAGCTTTAGTTATTACTCCTAAAGTGCCCTCGCTACCTATTATCAAATGCATTAGGCTGTAGCCCGTGTTATTTTTTATCAACTTCCCCCCTAGGTTTAACACCTCTCCGGTCGGCAACACTACCTCAATACCCTTTACATAGTTTCTCATAACCCCGGTTTTAACGGCCCTCGCTCCTCCAGCGTTACACGCCACTAGACCTCCTATATGCGCTCCTTCATCTCCCGGATGTGCTGGAAAGAATAAGCCTGCCTTCTCCGCCTCTTCTATAAGCTTTCCGAGAGTTGACCCGGCTTCGGCGACCGCCATTAAATTCTCCCTATCTATCTCCACCCTGTTCATCCTCTCCAAAGACAAGATTATACCCTTCTCCGTCGGTATACATCCTCCTACAAGCCCCGTTCCCCCTCCTCTAGGAAAGACTGGAATCTTCTCGCAGTTGGCGAGCTTTAAGATTTCAGATACTTCTCCAGTATTTCCAGGCTTTACCAAAACCACATCCATAGCCGCTTTAGGCCTGACAGGTTCTGCCGTCTCATCAACCAGATAACCCATCATTTTTTCCATTTCTACAACAACCCATTCGCTCCCAACTATATCCTTAAGTTTCCTCACTATTTTTTCGTCCATCCCTAACCCCCCTTCTCTTCTTTAACTCTCCAATTAACCTAGGCACTATTTCGTATAAATCCCCCACGACTCCGTAATCCGCTATTTTAAATATTGGGGCGGAAGGATCTATGTTTATAGCTATGATTACCTCTGAGTTTCTCATGCCAGCTATGTGCTGGGGAGAACCCGAAATTCCACATGCTATGTACAACCTCGGCTTAACCACGTTTCCGCTAAACCCGACTTGATGGTCTCTAGAAATCCACCCTTCATCAACCAGCGGCCTGCTAGCCCCCACAACTCCGCCCAGAAGACTGGCTAGCTCTTCTATCATTTTTAAGTCTTCCCGTTTCCTCAGCCCACGGCCACAGGCGACGATAACGTCGGCTTCTGCAATCCTAACTCTTTTTGCCCTTTCCTTTCTTATCACTTTGATACCAGTATCTCCTGAAATTTCCACTTCTTTAACTATAACCTTACCCCTTCTGCTGACATCTCTCCTTCCTGGCGGCAAAACTCTATACCTGACTGTAGCCATCACAGGTTTGGTTTTAGTTTTTATATGAGCTATGATATTCCCCGTAAAAGCTGGACGAATCTGCACTAAGTCTCCATTCTCATCTATCTGAAGATCTATGCAGTCGGCTGTTAAACCCGTATTAAGAGCCGCCGCTATCCTAGGAGCGAGAGAACGGCCTAAGCGCGTAGCTCCTACGAGGAAAATCTCCGGCTTCTCCTCTTTAATTAAATCGACTAGAATTCGCTTATACAGAACTACGTCGAATTCCTTCAGAGATGGATGGTCAAAAAGGAATACTTTATCAGCTCCATAATATATGAGCTCACGAGCTTTATCCTTTACCTGGTATCCGAGCAAAACTCCGGAAAGCTCGGCTCCCAGTTTGTCGGCTATTTCCCTTCCCTTGCCCAACAATTCAAAAGTTATCGGGTGTGTTTCACCTTCGCGCTGCTCGGCGAAGACCATTACCCCACTGTACTTCCTCACAAAAATCCCCTCTCCTCGAGAATTTCTAAAAGTTCATTTACGGCGTCTTCACCTCTGAGAATTTTCACATTCTTCCCTTTTTCGGCGGGAAAAGTGATTTCGTATACGGTGGTCGGGGAGCCTGAAAGCCCAAATCTGCTTACATCGGCGACATCCGCTAGATTGTCGGCCGTCCACACTTCTATCTTAGCCTTCCTCGCCTTAAGCTTGTCACGCAAGGTGGGAAGCCTTGGAGTATTTATATCCTTGGTCACCGTAATGAGAGCCGGCAGCCTTACCTCAACTAAGTAGTAGGCGTCGCCCATATCTGAGACCACCACTATTTTCTCTTCCGAGACTTTTCTTATTTCAGAGACGTATGCTACATGAGGGATATCGAGGTGCTCGGCGAGCTCCGGGCCTACTTGCCCGGTATCCCCATCCACCGTTTTTTCTCCACAAATTATGAGATCGAATCTTCCTAACTTCCTTATAGCACACGCCAGGGTGTAAGAAGTAGCTAGAGTATCGGCTCCAGAGAATCTTACGTCGGACAGGAGTATCGCCCTATCGGCGCCTCTCGACAGTGCATCCCTTAGCGTAGATTGAGCTTGAAGAGGACCCATGCTTATAGCCGTGACCGTTCCTCCCAATTTCTCCTTTATCTGAACAGCGGCTTCTAACGCGTTCAAGTCGAAAGGGTTAGTCTCGCCCGGCGCAGAGCTCCTATCTATTCTCCCTATTTCAACGTCAAACTTTACTTTCTCTATGTCTGGAACTTGTTTAATGGGCACGACAATGTGAAGCCCCATCGATTTGATATAGTGCTAGCATCTCATTAAAGTTCTGCTCATTTTTAAGTAAGTAATGTTTATATTGATGATTTTTTATGTTGTGAGGGAGTGCAAAGTATGGGTCGAGAAACGTCACAGCCTAGAAAAGTCAGAAAGAGGATGTTAAATGCCCCACTCCACATTAGGCGTAAGTTTTTGACAGCACCCCTGGCTCCTACGCTGAGGAGGGAGTATGGCATCAAACGATTGCCTGTCAGAAAGGGAGATACTGTGCTTATTCTTAGAGGGGAATACGCCGGCCACGAGGGTAGAGTGGTTAGAGTCAGCTTTAAAAAAGCTAGGATATACGTCGAAGGCGTCACCAGGAGGAAGGTCGACGGGACTGAAATTTTTATTCCCATTCATGCATCTAAAGTTATGATAACTAAGCTCGATCTTTCGGACGAGAAGAGAAAGGAGATTATAAGACGTAAAGGGGGTAAGGTGAAGTGAAGGATATTAGAGGTAGCTTAAGACACTTATCGAGAGCTAGAGCTCCCTGGTACTGGCCCATACTAAGAAAGGAATTTAAGTGGACTATAAAGCCCAGTCCCGGACCTCATCCTCTCCGCAGATGTATACCTCTGGGCATTATCATAAGAGATATCCTAGGCTATACCTCGTCTATGCGGGAGACAAGGAGAGTACTTAGCGAGGGTAAAATAGAAGTTGATGGCAAGATAGTGAAAGATTACAAGTATCCAGTTGGGCTCATGGACGTCATCCACATTAAGCCGACGGGAGAATATTTCAGGATAATGCCTCACCCACAGAAGTTCTTGTGGCTCCATCAGATAGATGAAAAAGAGGCCGGATTTAAACTCTGTAGGATCGAGAATAAGACCATGGTTAAGGGAGGAAACATACAATTGAACCTTCACGATGGCCGTAACTGCTTGATACATTTAGCCAATCCCATGGAGCCAGAGGAAGACGTTTACAAAACGCTAGATACTATTAAACTCGCTATACCCAAACAGGAAATACTAGACCACGTGAAGCTAGAGAAGGGAACGCTAGTCTATATAATAGACGGTTCTCACGTGGGAACAGTCGGTAGAATAGAGGAAATAAAGCAGGTCTTTAAGAGAAAAAAAGCAGCGGTAATTGTCACGGATGAAAATGGCAACAAGAAAGCTACAATCCTTGACTATATCTTCGCCATTGGGAAGAATGAGCCCCTAATAAGCCTGCCGGAGTGGTAGATATGTCTGAGGAGAAGATTTATCTTGAAACTGGACATCCCATGAGGAGAGTGATTCTTGGAAAAGTAGTAGTTAATATGGCAGTTGGCGAGTCTGGCGAGAGGTTAGCGAATGCTGTTAAGGTTTTAAAGGAACTTACGGGCCAGAAGCCTAGTTTAAGGAAAGCTAAGAGGACAATAAAAGAGTTTGGGATTAAAAAGGGAGAAAATATAGCATGTATGGTCACTCTCCGCGGTAGAAAAGCCTTCGAGTTCCTTAAGAAAGCTCTTGAAGCCGTAGACAACGAAATTCTCGAATCCAGCATCGACAAGTACGGCAACTTCGCCTTTGGAGTCAAAGAGCATATATACCTGCCCGGAGTGAAATACGACCCCGCGGTCGGGATATTCGGCTTCGATGTCATAGTTGCTCTCGAGAGACCTGGATACCGCGTGATGAGGCGGAGGAGAGCTAGATCTAGGATACCGAGAAGGCATAGAGTAACTAAAGAGGAGGCAATAGAATTTATAACTAAGGTTTTAGGAGCTAAAGTTGTGAAGAAGAAAGTAAGGAGGTGGTAGTAATGGGAAAGATAAAACCCCCTAAGGAGAGAAAGTACGGCAAGGGATCAAGGAGATGCGTCAGATGCGGAACTCATGAAGCGTTAATAAGAATTTATGGTTTAAATCTGTGCAGGAGATGTTTTAGAGAAGTAGCTGAAATTATAGGATTTAAGAAATACATGTAGGAGGAGAACATGGTTGTCATAGATAACTTAGCGAACGCTCTCTCGACTATAATGAACAACGAAATGAGAGGTAAAAAGGAGTGCGTAGTCTATCCAGCGTCTAAGTTTATAGCGCAGGTACTGAGGGTTATGCAGAAGTATGGCTACATAGGCGAGTTCGAGTACATAGACGATGGCAGAGCGGGTAAATTCAGGATACAATTACTGGGGCGGATTAACAAGTGCGGAGTAATTAAGCCTAGATTCCCTGTTAAGAAAGACGACTTCGTCGAATGGGAGAAGAAGTTCCTGCCATCTAGAGATATAGGAATACTAATAGTCTCTACGTCCAAGGGAGTTATGAGCCATATAGAAGCTAAAGAAATGGGAATAGGCGGGGTGCTAGTAGCATATGTCTACTGAAGTATCTGAACGCGAAGTAAAGAGGTTACTTAGAGTAAGAAGTTTGTTGAAGAAGAAAAAACCCGATTTCATCCGAATGAATTCATGGAGACTTCCAAGACTTGGAGATGGATGGAGACATCCCAGGACTCTTGATAACAAGATAAAATGGGAGAAAAAGGGATTTCCAGCTAGGGTAAAAATAGGCTACCGGAAGCCTAAACTCGTTAGAGGCTTCCATCCTTGCGGGCGTATAGAGGTTCTCGTACACAACGTGAAAGAGCTAGAAAAGCTAGATCCTAAAGTTCACGTCGTCAGGATAGCGTCTACGGTTGGCAAAAGGAAAGAAGCAGAAATACTTAAAAGGGCTAGGGAAATAGGGTTAAAGGTTTTAAACGCGTGAGGTGTCTTCCATGACTATGAGGACTATAAAGAGAATGGCCGCGGAAATACTTAAAGTTGGAGAAAGCAGAGTATGGATAGACCCGGAGAGAGCAGGCGAACTCTACGACGTAGTTTCTCGAGAGCAGGTTAGGAAGTTAATTCATGACGGCGTGATAAGGAAACTATCGCCTAGCACTCCCTCCAGAGGACGGATAAGAATAAGAAAGGAGAAGAAGAAAAGGGGACGAAGGAGGGGGCAGGGTAAGAGGAAAGGTCCTAGGTTTGACGAGAAGGATTTGTGGATTTCTAAGATTAGAGCGCAGAGGAAGTTTCTTAAAAACCTGAGAGAGCGTAGGCTTATAGACAAGAAGACCTATAGACGCCTATACAGGCTGTCTAAGGGAGGATTCTTCAGGAGTATAGCCCACTTAAAACTGTATATTAAAGAACATAAATTGATTAAGAAGAGGCGGTTGTAACTTGGCGAGAGGCGCTAGGTATAAGGTTCCGTTTAAACGCAGGAGAAAAGGATTAACTAATTATCGTAAAAGACGAGCTTTAGTTATTTCAGGGAAGCCCAGGCTCGTGGTGAGAAAATCTAACAGGCATATAATCGTCCAAATCGCGGAGGCAGAGCCTCAAGGCGACGTAATCCTAGCTTCAGCGCACTCTAGAGAGTTGGTCAGGGATTACGGTTGGAAGGGGGGTACCTGTAATACTCCCGTTGCTTACCTGCTTGGATTGATAATCGGCTATAAAGCCCTTAAGAAAAACGTGAAAGAGGCTATACTGGATATAGGGTTGCATAGATCAACTCGAGGTGGGGTAATCTACGCCGCTGTAAAAGGCGCTCTTGATTCAGGACTTAAAATACCGGTAAGAGAAGACATGCTGCCCTCTGAGGATAGAATAAAAGGAGAGCACATAGCTAACTACGCGAAGGTTTTAAAGGAAGAGAATCCAGATCGCTATCAGAGGCAGTTCTCTTCTTACTTAAGTAGAGAAATACCTCCGGAAAACCTTCCGGAGCATTTTGAAGCTATTAAAGAGAAGATTGTCAAAGCTTTCTCTTCTTAAATCATCCTTAGAACGAGTTCGTTTATTGCTTCTCCCCTATAGCCCGTTTCTCCGCCTTCTCTATAGTGTTTTTTTATGGTACCTTCAAACCCTCCTTTAGGAGGCCGCAGTCTGAAGACAGGCTTTAGCCCCGGAATATCAGTGATCTTCTTTCTCCCCTCTATTAGGTCGCGAGCCAGCTCTTCAAAACTGTTATAACCTAGCTTTTTAAGGTACTCTAAGGTAATCCTCTTATTGCCTGTTAAATAGCCGCGTTTCTCTATGAGCTTCGCTAACGTCTGTTCGTTTATCTCCCCCCAAGTGGCTACATGGTCTAATACTTTGAGCATTCCTCTATACGGCGGCGTGTCCCTCACCAGTACGGCGTGGAACTTTCTGTGAAGTCTTAGCAATTCTAGGGTTTTCCTCTCTTCCGGCCTCCTGCCCGACTCGCCTTTAAGCCTAATTACTAATAACAGAGTCATCTAGGCTCACTTCCGCTTCTACCATTCTGAAGGAACTTTGAAAGCGTAGGTGGACTTTAAAGCGTTATAAACGGCCTTAGCCATATTATGAGCCGTCCTCGTCTCTCCTCTACTTCTGGTCCATATATCCTTTATTCCTGCTAAGCGCAGAACAACTTTAGCCACGTCGCCAGCGACCAAGCCCACGCCCTTGGGCGCTGGTATAAGCAGTATCTCAACGCTTCCACTCTTTCCCATTACGTTGAAGGGTATGCTGTGAGGCTCGCCGCAGAGGCACTCCCAGCTACCGCAACCCCTCCTAACCGGGATTATGTTCATCTTAGCGTCTTTAATAGCCTTCTCGATAGCTTCTCTTATCTGCTTAGCCCTCCCCATGCCAACTCCAACATAGCCATCCTCGTCTCCCACAGCTACAGTTACCTGAAACCTGCTGACTTCTCCTGCGTCGGTTTGGCGCTGGACCAGATTCACGTTTATGACCTCGTGCTTAAGGTCGGGGAGCACGGCATCTACTATTTCCACCTCTTTTATCGGCAAGTTCATTTCGAATATCTGGTCTATCGATACTATCTTTCCTTCTTTCACCAGCATTCCAAGCCTGGTCCGCGGCTTCCAGTAGTCTAGCGTTGACATCCTACCACCACGCGTCTAACCATTCTACGCATTTTATATTTTAAGCTTTTCGGATAAACGAAGCCGCGTATACACGCTGCGACACTCAGCATGTCATAAGTTGATAAGCTTAGGGCGGTAAATGGCCCTCGAGAACAAATATATATTAGTTTTAAGCCATCTAGGGATTGAGCGGGTGGAGTTAATGGTCGTTAGAAGGGAAAAGAAAAGGAAGTACTATAGGGGATCGAGGACGTACGGATGGGGAAGAGTAGGCCAGCATAGGCGACGCGGTAGAAAAGCAGGACGCGGAAGAGTAGGCTACCATAAGCACAAGTGGACATGGACCGTAAAGTATGCCCTCGACATGTTCGGGAAACACGGTTTTACTAGGCCTCCAGAAATGGTTCCCGAGCACAGGTGGATTAACCTAGGCGAACTCGACGAGTTGATACCTGTATTGCAGAGTAAGGGCTTAGTCGATACCGTTGAGGGGAAGATTTCCGTGGATCTCACTAAGCTGGGGTATACTAAACTGCTTGGGCGAGGACGCGTAACTCAAGCTCTTCTTATCAAGACTATGTACGCTTCCAAGACGGCGATCGAGAAGGTAGAGGAGGTTGGAGGGAAAGTTGAAGTTCTGAGAGGGTGATAGAAGTGGGAGCGTACGAAACTCTTAGCCCTATTTTCCGATTCCTGCCAGAAGTTGAGAAACCGGCTTACAGGCTAAGCCTAAAGGAACGGCTTTTCTGGACTGGCGTCGTTTTGCTAATTTACTTTGCAATGTCTCAGATACCGCTATATGGAATTCCATGGGCTCAAGCTCAATATCAACAACTGCTCTTTTTCCAGATTATAATGGCTTCACGCCGGGGTACCCTGCTTGAGCTAGGGATAGGCCCTATAGTAACGGCAGGGCTTATCTGGCAGCTACTCGTCGGCAGCAAGATCGTAGACATAGACTTGACAACTCCCGAGGGCAGAAAGCTCTTCTCAGGAGTTGAGAAATTGCTGGCTATGGCGTTTGCAGCTATAGAAGCTTTAGCATATATAGTGGGCGGCGCCTATGGCCCACTAACATTCGAGAAAGCCGCTCTGGTTTTCGTTCAACTTTTCGTAGCCAGCACGATAATCCTCCTCATGGACGAATTGCTCCAAAAAGGGTGGGGAGTAGGCAGCGGCATAAGCCTGTTCATAGCAGCTGGTGTGGCTCAGCAGATATTCTGGGAGCTCTTCTCGCCAATCGGCCCCTTAGAAGACGGTTTGTATTATGGCGTTATCTCATCGGCGATATACGCCCTGAGTATTGGGATATCCACCGGAAACTGGACACCCGCTAGCCAAGTAGTAGTTAGGAAGACCGGCTTCCCCGACCTCTTAGGCTTAATCACGATGATAGCTTTCATTCTCTTACTTGCCTATGTAGAGAGCATGCGGATAGAGATACCCATCTCCGTCTCCAGGTATGGAGGACTTAGGTCTAAAATACCTCTAAAATTCCTTTACGTCTCAAACCTCCCGGTCATATTGGTCTCGGCGCTTTACGCCGACATACACATCTTCGCCCAAGCCCTCTGGCCTAGGTTTAACCCCAACAACGATAACACTTGGTTTAACATCATAGCCATGTATAACCAGACGGAGAGAGGCAACTTAATCCCGCTCCCAGGCTCGCTAGTCTACTACATAAGTCCGCCCACGTCTATATGGGTTATTTTCGAAGATCCGGTCCACGTAGCCATATACTCGCTGATGTTCATAGGGTTCTCCGTCCTCTTCGCAATAGCGTGGGTAGAAACTTCGGGAATGGACCCAAGGACGCAAGCTCAACAACTAGTGGAAGCCGGCCTCCAGATACCCGGCTTTAGGAAATCGACTAGAGTTTTAACCTCTCTATTCTCCAGATACGTGTGGCCCTTAACTATCCTAAGTGGTCTATTGATAGGTATAATCGCTGTGGTAAGCGATTTACTCGGCGTATTGGGCTCCGGCATAGGAATCTTGTTGATGGTAGGTATACTCGTGCAATATCAACAGATACTAGCTAGGGAACAAGCGCTGGAAATGTATCCGATACTGGCTAAGGTCCTCGAGTGACGTTGTAAAACAAATTTTTTATCTTACTGCGTCATAATAGCAAGTACCGCTGGTGGTTTCCATGCCTAGAAGCCCTACGAGC
>Ga0180302_10000380_pt1 | contig 19002 bp, 21 predicted proteins | sample GuaBasSediGuay17_FD_121794 | JGI IMG/M metagenome (GOLD analysis project Ga0180302, IMG submission 121794) | Subseafloor sediment microbial communities from Guaymas Basin, Gulf of California, Mexico - Guay17, Core 4571-4, 12-15 cm | ecosystem: Environmental > Aquatic > Marine > Hydrothermal... | reverse complement strand
TATTTTGCCTTTGTATTTGACGGCGTCCCATAGGGTTGGTATTATGTCGAAGTATACGACGTCCCAGTATTCTTGTACGTAGTCGTCTAGGGGTATGATGTATCCGGCTTCGGCGTGGGTGGCTACGTCTTCGTGTCCGGTACAGTATATGTCTGGTCCTTTGCCGGCTTCCATTGCCATTAGGAATCGTTTCTTGTAGTCGCCCCAGCTTTGGGTCCAGAAGTCTCCTTCTATTTTGACTCTTGTTGGTGAGCCTAGGTCTTCAAGCATTTTGTTTAGTTTTTCGGCGGCTACTTTGAAGGCTTCGAATCTGTATACGGATGGCTCGTCTGGTCCTATTGCCCATACTGTTATGGTTATTTCTGTTGGTGCTGCTGGTCCTGCGGCTTCTAGTTGTTTAGTTAGTTCTTCTACTTTCTTTTTGAGTTGTTCGTTTTCGGCTAGTAGTTTGTTGTATTCTTCTTCTGATACTACTCCGACTGGTGCTGGTTTGAGGAAGTAGCCGATTACTGCGCCGATGATGATGCCGACGATGAGGAAGACTATAGCCATTGTAGAAATTTGCCCCTTTCTCCTCATGGGGTCACCAAGTTGTATATGGTTTTTTAGCTTATTTATATTTTTCTCGTTAAATTAATAGGTTAATATTGTATACTAATGTGCTATTTAAATTATTTTGAGCTCTGGTGCACTAGGTAAAAATTGGTGACTTTGGAAGTTATTTTGTAAAAAACTCGGAGTGTTTAGATGTAGGCTTTTTCGGTTTTTCTGTCGAATATGTGGGCTTTTTCTATGTCGAATGTGATTTTTACTTTTTCTCCTATGTTGAATTGTGCGCCTGCTGGTACTAGGGCTCTGATTAGTACTCCTTCTCCTAGGTTTAGGTGGACTATTAGGTCTCTTCCTAGGGGTTCGACTACGTAGATTTCTGCTGGATATTCTCCGTCTGGTTTTATCTGTATGTCTTCTGGTCTTATTCCGAAGATTACTTCTTCTTTAGCTCCTGCTTCTTTGAGTACTGTTGTGATGTCTTCTGGTAATGGTAGTTTTAATGGTCCTATGTCTATTGCCAGTTTATCATCTGTTTCTACTAGGCTTCCATCTATGAAGTTCATGGGCGGGCTTCCTATAAAGCCTGCTACGAATACGTTTGAGGGTTTGTTGTATAGTTCGTCTGGGGTTCCGTATTGTTGTAGCCTGCCCAAGTTTAGTACTGCGATTCTGTCTGCCATTGTCATGGCTTCTACTTGGTCGTGGGTTACGTAGATCGTAGTGATGCCCAATTCTTTCTGCATTCTCTTTAGTTCGGCTCTCATCATTATTCTTAGCTTGGCGTCTAGGTTGCTTAACGGCTCGTCCATGAGGAATATCTGTGGTTCTTTGGCTAGGGCTCTGGCTAGGGCTACTCTCTGCTGTTGGCCACCGCTTAGCTGGCTTGGCTTTCTATCTAATAGTTCGGCTATTCTGAGGAATTCGGCTACTTCTTTGACCTTTTTCTCTATTTCTTGTTTGGGTACTTTTTTGAGTTTTAGGGGGAAGGCTATATTGTCGAATACGGTCATGTGGGGGTAGAGGGCGTAGCTTTGGAATACCATTCCTACGTTTCTGTCTTTGGGTGGTACGTCATTTACTATTTCGTCTCCGAAGTATATGTAGCCGCTGGTGGGCTTGTAAATGCCTGCGATCATGAGTAGTGTTGTTGTTTTGCCGCAGCCGCTTGGGCCGAGTAGGGCTACGAATTCTCGGTCTTTTATGTGTAGGTTTAGGTGGTCTACGGCTTTTACGGGTCCAAAGTATTTGCATAAATCGACGAGTTTTACTTCTACCATTCTTTACACCTTTGATAGAATAATTTGCTGCCTGATATAAATATTTCAATGTTGTGGAGATAGAAATAAAAGGGATTTCTCCGCAACCCTATGCGTGGTATAAATGGGTGAAATGGAATATTTGTTAGGTATAGACTTGGGGACTACGACTTGTAAAGTGGCTTTGTTCTGGGCTGGCGGAGAGCTCATCGCCATGTCGGGGAGGGAGTATCCAACCTACTACCCTAAACCCGGCTGGGCGGAGCAAGATGCGGGAGATTGGTGGAATGTCACCGTGGCTACTATAAGAGATGTGTTAAGAAAGTCGAAGGTAGATCCGAGAGATATTCGAGCTATATCGGTGAGTAGTCATAGGGAGGCCGTGGCGCTGTTGGATGAGAAAGATAGGGTTTTAGACCGAGTGATTATATGGCTTGATAAGCGTAGTATTCCGCAGGCTCGGTGGATTGAGGAGAATTTCAACTCTTGGGATCTCTATCGCAGAACCGGGCTACGGGTCGATCCTACTTTTACGGCTACTAAGCTTTTATGGATAAAAGAGAATAAACCGGAGATATTAGAGAAGGTTAGAGTCGCCCTTCAGCCTAAAGATTACTTAATTTTTAAATTGACTGGAGAGAAAGTTACTGATTATAGTGTGGCCTCTAGGACTCTTCTCTTTGATATTGAGAAGAGGGAGTGGGCTTACGATCTCTTCGAGGATTTCGGATTGCCTTCGGATATATTCCCAGAGGTTAAGTACTCTGATGAGATTGTCGGCTTTGTAAGTTCTAAAGCTGCAGCTGAGACGGGGCTTAAAGAGGGAACTCCCGTTGCGGGCGGGGGAGGGGATAGGCAGTGTGAGATTTTGGGCTCGGGGGTGACTTCTTCTGATAAGGTGGAGGAATCGACGGGCACGGGCTCTACTACGGCGACTGTTTTGAAAGAACTGGTTTTTGATAAGGAGATGAGGGTTGTCTATACTTGTCACGCTCTTAGGGGCATGTGGAGTTTAGAGGTGGGGATAGCTACGGCTGGCGCTGTGCTGCGCTGGTTCCGAGATCAGTTTGCGACGGGAGAGAAGTTTTTGGCTGAGTTGACGAAGAGGAGGGCGTACGAGTACTTGGATATGGAGGCGGAATACGTACCTCCTGGCTCTAATGGTTTGATAGTTGTCCCCTTCTTCTCCGGCGCTAGGGCGCCCCGGTGGAAGCCTTATGCTAAAGGGCTTATCTTCGGTTTAACCATATACCATACTAGAGCGCATGTTTTCAGGGCTTTGATGGAAGGCATAGCTTATGAGATTAGGAAGGTTTTAGAAGTCTTGGAGGAGTTGGGGATTAAGACTGGGGAGATTAGGGCGTTGGGCGGCGGCGGGAAGACTCCGGCTTGGGCTAGGATAAAGGCTAAAGTTACTGGCAGGAGGGTTATTATACCTGAGATCTTAGATGCGGCGGTTGTGGGAGACGCTATACTGGCCGGTTTGAGCGTGGGGGTTTACGAGAGTGTGGAAAAGGCGGTGGATAGGCTCGTTAAGATTAAGACCGTTATTGAGCCCGACTGGGAGATCCATAAAGTCTATGATAGGTATTATAGACTTTATGAGGCTTTAATCGAAGCTGTGGAGCCGTTCTATAAAGAGATTACGGAGATCGCCGAGCATCCGAGTCCGGAGGTTCCGTGGGATATCGATAAGCTCATCCACCTGTTGTACAAGCTGGAGGCTTAAACGACAAAGTTTTAAGCCTCTTTTTAAGCTTAGAGAATGGTGTAGCTATGTTTTCGGTGTATTTGGAAAAAGGTGGTATTGAAGGCGTCTATAAGTTCCCGTGGAAGGTGAGCATCGTCGCCTTTATGGCTAACCCGGCGACTTTGAAAGGAGCCGAGGTGAAGGAGACTTTCGAGTTTATAACTAGCGACCCCTTCTTCGACGTGATAGAGATACACCCGTTGCCCAACGAGCTCTGGGAGGTTGTAGACCCCATAGTTAAGAAGGCGGGCGTAGAGGTGGCTTATGGAGCCCAGCCCTTGGTCCTAATGGAGAAGAAGAATCCTAGTTCTCTAAACGAGAAAGAAAGGAAAGAGGCTGTAGAAGCTATAAAAGGAGTCGTGGATTTGGCGGCGGAGAGGGGAGTGAAGAAGGTTGCTTTTTGCAGCGGCCCCGACCCCGGTCTTGATAGGAGGAAAGAGGCTACTCAAGCTCTAATAGAGAGTCTGAAAGAGATTGCTGGATATGCGAAAGAGAAGGGAGTATATATTATTTTAGAGACTTTTGACAGGAACTGGGATAAAAAGCAGCTTATCGGTCCTATAAGCGAGGCTGTTGAAGTTGCTAAAGCTGTGAGAGAGGAGTATGACAATTTCGGGTTGATGTGGGATTTAAGCCACGGCCCCATGTTGGGGGAGAAACCGCAAGATTTGTACATCGCCAAGGACTATCTAGCCCACGTCCACATAGGCTGTACGAAGGAGACCGCTGAGGGATTAAAGGACTGGCATCCCGGGTTCTACAGACCTGGAGCCGTTAACGGTATTGAAGATGTTAAGGATTTCATAGCATTCCTGGCTGATATCGGGTATAAAGGAGCCGTGGGGTTCGAGGTTAAGCCTGAAGAGGGGCAGTACTGGCCCGAAGTGGTTCAGGCGGCTAAAGGCGTTCTCTATACCGCGTATGTTAAATATCTCTTGGAGAGGTGAGAGTATGGCTAAGATAAAAATCGTTTTTGAGAGTATAGGAGAGGTGGAGGTAGAGCTTATCGATAAAAATCCCAAGACGAGAGATGCTATTTTAGCCGCGCTGCCCATTGAAAGCCGGGCTAATACTTGGGGAGATGAAATATACTTCTCCACTCCCGTTGACGTCGGAGAGGAGAATTCTCAAGAAGTCGTCGAGAAAGGCGACGTGGCCTACTGGCCCCCGGGCAGGAGCATATGTCTATTCTTCGGCCCTACGCCCGCTAGCCGCGGACCCGATGAAATAAGACCCGCGAGTCCCGTAAATGTGTTCGGCAGAATTGTAGGAGATTTAGAGCGTTTAAAACGAGTTAGAGATAGAGAAAGAGTTAGGGTAGAAAAGGTAGTTTAAATGGCCATCCCCGGCAAGGCTATCCGACTCAGCAGGATATTTAGGAAGAATAGTGGCAGGACGGTTATAATAGCGCTGGACCACGGTAGGAGAAGAGGGCCTATCAAGGGCTTGGAGAATTTTGCTAAGACCGTCGAGGAGTTAATAGAAGCGGACATAGACGCTTTCATGGTTACGCCAGCTATGCTCGAAAAGCACTACGATCTCTTCACTGGCAGAATAGGCGTTATAGCTAGGATTGACGGGACGGGGACTGTGAAGGGGCCGGACGAGACCGATGATAGGTTAATTTCGAGCGTCTATCGGGCTTTAAAACTCGGGGCTGACGCGGTCTCGGTTATGCTTTGGATAGGTAGCGAGCGTGAAGCCGATAACCTGGAGAAAGTGGCGGTAGTCGCTGAGGATTGTTTTGACAACGGAGTACCCCTCTTGGTAGAAGTTCTGCCTTCACCGCCCTATTTAAAGGATAAGTATTCCTGGGAGAACGTTGCTTATGGATCTAGGATAGCGGCCGAGCTGGGCGCCGATATCGTAAAGACCTTTTACACCGGCAGTATCGACGGCTTTAGATTAGTGGTGGAGAGAGTCCCCGTGCCTATAGTCGTCTTGGGAGGGCCTAAGAAAGAGAGTCTTGAAGAGTTTTTAAAGATGGTATACGACTCGGTTAAAGCAGGGGGTAAGGGCGTAGCCATAGGTAGAAATGTTTTCCAAAGTCCGAATCCGACAGGAGTTGCCAACGCCTTAGCCGCTATAGTTCACAGAGAAGCTAGCGTGGAGGAGGCTTTAAAGCTGGCGAAAGGCTAGACTACGAACTCGTATCCACACTTGGGGCATTTGACGTAAGTACATCCTATTGATGCTTTATAGCAACCGCCACAGGCGAATGCTCTGGAGTAGGATACGCTGAACCTGTTGCCGCATTTAGGGCAGGAAACTATGTCCTTTCCCCCCTTAATTCTCATCATTTTTTGACTAAGAGTTAACGAAATATAAACGTTTAACCCTATATTCCAAGGGACTATGTACGTCGATGTGTTCTATATGATATTCTGGATACTGTTGCTGTTGATGTTCCTATCGCCTCAGCTACAGTTTAGACAGTTAAAACACGCCAGGCTCAACCTCATACGGAAGATGGAGGAAAAGTATGGTTTTAGAGTTATAACTATGATACATAGACAGGAGAGAATAAGCTTTCTAGGAGTCCCCCTCTACCGGTTCATCGATATAGAAGATTCCGAAGAGGTCGTAAGGGCTATACGCTCAACACCCCCCGATAAGCCTATAGCATTAATCCTACACACTCCCGGCGGGCTCGTCCTAGCCGCTACTCAGATCGCCGAGGCTTTAAAAAGGCATAAGGGAAAGAAGGTAGTCATAATCCCCCACTACGCTATGTCGGGCGGTACTCTGATAGCGCTGGCCGCGGATGAGATTTGGATGGATCATAATGCGGTTTTAGGACCCCTCGATCCTCAGCTGACTTCTCCTAAGGGCGTTTCGCTTCCAGCTCCTTCGATATTAAAAGCCGTTGAGACTAAAGGAGCTCAAAACGTATCGGATGAAACTCTAATTTTAGCTGATGTAGCGTCTAAAGCTTTAGCTCAGATACAAGAGGTCATAGTTAGCTTGGTTAAAGACAAAATGGGGGAGGAAAAAGCCGGGGAACTCGCCAAGATGCTCACTGAAGGCAGGTGGACTCACGACTATCCGATAACGGCTGAAAAAGCTGCTGAGATGGGGTTACCCGTGAAGATGGGTATCCCGGAGGAAGTCTACGCTCTGCTAGAGCTATATCCGCAGACTCTTCAGGCTAGGCCAGGAATAGAGTATATACCGTATCCCTATCATCCTGTTCCGCGTAGAGAATTAGAAAGAAGATAGGTTATTTAACAGCTTTTTTACATAATTTTTCGATACTTCTAAAGACAGTGTATCGTTTTCGGCAACCAAGTTTATCCCGTATTTCTCTAAGCCACCGTGCAACTTTTTGTCTATTATCTCGCGCAGTACATCGCTCACCTTTTCAAAATTCTCTGTAGGTTCAAAATAGCGGTAAAGCGCCCTAACTTCTATCCTTATCCTATCTTGACCAGTGATCTCCAGTACTGAGATTATTCTAGGTCCTTGAACTTTAAGATACTCATTAAGCGCGTTTAAAAGCGCAGCTACCGCCTCCTCCAAATCATGTCGCCGTTAGAACTGTCTTATCCACGCCAACGCGTTAATGATGTTATTTTCAAATTTTAAGCCGTCGATAAGCCTAAGAGTTAAAGCCTCTACCTCCTTGTCATACCTCTCTTTAAATTTTCGATCCTCCTCATAGAGCTCGACTATAGCTTCCCTCAGATACCTCTTACCGCTTGAGTTTCTAAGATTTAATGCCACGAAGGAGTAGTACCTGAAGAAATCAGCCCGCGGGTCTCTCTCTTCTCTAACCCCGTTTTTCACATCTTCTTCATAGCGTTTAAGCTGTAGTTCTAGCTCAGGAGAAGCAAGCACCCCCTCTTCTTCAACCTCCTTTTTCAAGAACTGGTATACGTCATCAAATATTTGTTCGTAGAGTCCTCTCTCCTTAGAGCCTTTCGGGTAAGACGCTAAGAGCTCAAAGAGCAATTCTATGTAAACGCCGGATATCTTATACTTTATCTTCCCGCCCGTAGCCCTCAATAAAGCTTCATAAGTCCCTATCCCCTTGCCGCTATATGGGGAGGAGCCACTACCAGAGTGTATGGAGAGCAACGCGCCGAAAGCTCTGGCTATAGCGGCTAGTTTATCTACTCTCTCTTCGAGGACTTTTAAATCACCCGTGTAATCTTTTCTTTTCTCAAAGCCTATATTTGGGGCTATGAAGTCCGGCTTAATGCCTATCTCCCATAGCTCTCTCAGGTAGAAGATCATGTCTTTGCATTTCGTCAAGCTTGGGGTTTCGTCAAAGGCTATCTCTATCCCGTAGGGTTTTGACATTTTAGATTTTATGTAGTCGCAGATGGTCTTGGTGGCTTTTAAGCTCTCTCTATACTTTAAGGCTAGCCTCATGACTTCTTCATTGGTGAAGGTGAAACAGTATGGGATTCCTCGCTCCCCTATGTAGACGAATTGTCTGCCGACGTACCGTTTGAGCAAGTCCCCAGCTCCATCTCCAAATATTGTTGAAAACTTAGACTCTAACTCTCCTGGCGACATTTCCTCGGCGGAGTAGTCTATGAGAAAACACGTGTCTATTGTATAGAAGTTTACGTAACCAGTGGAGACCGCCTCGTCTATCTCCGCTTTTATATAGTTTAAAGATTCTCCTAGTTCTTTCTCGCTCATCCTATACTCCGTTCTTACGCCGGAAATCCTCTTTACGGCTTCGGCTGCCGAGGGGGCTACCGTCAAGTGATCCGCTTCGATCTCAACCACTAAACCTTCTTTAACAGCGGCTTCAGCAGCCATTGTCATATATTTTCTTATAGAAGTTCCGGTGTGGCCTCGGGTTATCTCGTATTTGCCAGGTGGAGCGTTGATGACCCATTCAGGCGCTGTTTCCCTGCCGAAAGATAGCATTAAGCCTCCGGCGACGTTTCTCTTTTTATAAGCTCTTAGAATACCCGTGAGTATTATTTCCGGAATCCTTATCCCGATAGCTGGATGCGCTATCGGCCCTAAGTACCAGGGTCCGAAGACGTCTCCCGACATCACTGTTTTAATGCGATACTCCTTTATAAAGCGTTGACTGTTAAGCTTTTGAGAAGATGAGAATAGCTGGAATAGATGAAGCTGGGCGCGGCCCTGTTTTAGGACCTATGGTTATGGCATGCGTAGTAGCTAATGAAAATCAAATTAAAATTATGGAAAAAGCCGGCGTTAAAGATTCTAAAACTCTTACCAAGAAACAGCGTATAAGATTGGCGAGAGTTATAGCCGATAACGCCGACGAAATACTAGTCAAGATAGTTCATCCTTGGGAAATTGACGCTGCCGTCGAAGGGATATCGTTTAAGAATCTCAATTACTTAGAGGCGAGCATCGTGGCGGAAATCCTAAACCACTTAAAAAATCGAGTTGACGTGGTGTACGTGGATTCACCGGATCCAAATCCGGAGCGTTATGCTATGCTAATACGGAATAGAGTATGTACGTCACTTAAAATAGTGGCCGAAAATGACGCAGATAAAAAATATCCCATAGTTGCGGCGGCTTCTATAGTGGCTAAAGTAGAGAGAGATAAGCTTATAGAAGATTTGGCGAGGAAATACGGAGATTTGGGCTCAGGGTATCCGGGAGATTGGAAGACGATAACCTTTTTGAAAAAGTGGATTAGAGAGAAGGGAGAGCCTCCTCCCTTCGCTAGGAAGAGCTGGAAGACTGTTAAAAAGATAATGAATGAGTATAGGACTAGGCGTATAGCCTAGTTTCGGCTTTTTCGCCAACTCGGTATTTAATCCGTGAATAGTAGTCCTTGACCTCTTGTTCTACGAGCTTTTTTAATGCTGTGGGATCTCGTCTTTTGAGTTCGACGATTCTCTTCTCCAATTCTGGACATCTAGCCGCTCCTTGAACGCCGAGTACCTTTGAAAGTCTATGCTCTAGGTAGTATACTAGAGGGTGGTTTTCCCCTTCCTTTTCTACTTTAAAGGTTTCAGCCGGATCTCCCATAAAATCAAGAGTTTGAAGTATTAAAGTTCCTAACAGCTCCCATACAACTGTATTACTCATATTTTCACATACCAGATTGAAAGAGTAGGATTTAAAGTTACTCTAAGTTTTTAACGATCCATTTCCCCATTTTCCTGAGAGCCTTTCCTCTGTGAGAATAACGGCTTTTCTCCTCTATGTTCATCTCAGCAAAGGTTTTTTCACATCCGTCTGGTATGAATATGGGGTCAAAGCCGAAGCCCTTCTCTCCCCGCATTTCATTCGCTATAATTCCATTAACTTTTCCTTTAAAAACTACATCTCCCAAGCCAGGAGCTCTGAGGGCAACTACGGATAAGAAGTAAGCTTTACGGTTGTCTACACCCTCTAAGAGCTTGAGAATCCCCTCACCTCCTATAGTTTTGTAAATGTATGAAGAGTATGGTCCGGGGAAACCGTTTAACGCTTCTACAAAAAGCCCTGCATCTTCTACGAAAAATGGAGCGTCACGGAAATCTATATGCCGCAAGGCGTATAAGGCTATCTTCTCCAAATCATAACTTTGAATTTCTTCCTTTTCAACGGTTAACATTTCAACTTCTATGCTATAATCTGATAATATCGATTTAGCTTCTCTTAATTTCCCCTCATTCTTGGTAACGAAGAATACCTTCAATGCTAATCCCTTATGGACTTTCAGCTACTCTATACGACTTAAAGTTTTCGATAGTTGACCTTGAAGAATAGAAATAATATCCCGCCGGGGAGCGGGACTTCGGGTCCTCCATCGTCCTCCGCCTACGGGCGGGTGACCTCGACCCGGCCCGCCTAACCCCGGTTTCGGGTCTGTGATTATTCGTTAATAGACGTATATTAATCTATCTTTATTTTAAATAAGGTGAGTAAAACTACAAAAATTCAAGTAATATTCCGCTTTTGTTAAAATATTTTTTACATAAAACGAGGATGTGAGTTAGATAAATTAACATGCAGCGGCTATATCATTGAGAGATGATGCGCAATGATTGATATTTAAAGCCTTGAAAAGTGATTAAGGCCGCCGCTTATGAGCGCTGATCTCCCATTTAAGCTTTAAGCTTATAATGATGAAATAGATTTATGAGAAGAGTGAGAACCTTGAGTCTTCCGCCCGAGAGGAAGAGAAAATACGCTATTTTATTCCTACTGGCGGCTTTTAACGATGCACTAGATATATTGGAAATTTTTAATCCATTCATAGAACTACTCTTAGACATATTTACGGCAGCAGTTATAACATACTTACTCGGCGAGTTAGATCCTATAGTCTTTCTGGTAGCTGTTTTAGATGCCGTCCCGTTCGTAGATTTAGCTCCAGTATGGACAGGCTATATTTATTACCGTTATTATAAGGAATTACGGGCAATGACTCCTAAACCAAGAATTGAAGTATTTAAGATCCCCAGGGAGGGAGATTATGAAGAATAGATACATTGATATTGTATCTATTTTGGCTCTCTTCTCCCTCGGCTTCTATATCTACATGACCGTTCTAAATAAGACTTGGATGGTACCGGGGATAGACGGCCCTTACTACGTGGTGCAGGTAAACTATCTTTTATCCTACGGAACTCTGAAATATCAAGATCCTCCTCTTGTGTTCTACGTATTTTCTCTGATTACGTTAATTGTAGGAGATCCGTTTTTAGGAGTTAAAATTGGAGTTTCCCTCCTAACATCTCTGGCCTCGATACCTGTATACCTGTTGTTTAAACGGCTTACGGGTTCTCGAGTTGCAGGGTTTACCGCTGGCTTAGTTTTCTTATTCGCCCCGCAGACCTTCAGACTTCTGGGAGATTTTATGAAGAATTCGAGCGGCCTGTTATGGCTTAACTTATACCTTTACTTGCTCTATTTATGTCTAGAGAATGGGAAAGGGAAACTTCAAATACTTGCAGTTATATCTCTCATATTGACCGCTCTAACCCACATACTCGATTACGGAGTTGCCCTTCTCTACACCTATCTAATAGTATCTCTAGTAGCTCTTTTAAAGCTTAAAGCAAGAAGTATAGCTTTACCAGTCTTCACCGCTCTATTTTCTCTCTTTCTCTTCTTTACTATTCCAGCCATTGTGGGAGGCGACGTGTTCAAAGGTGTTAAATTCATAGCGGATTTGATCGAGCAGGATTACTCTAAAATGGGACTCATGCGGGGGGAATGGTTTATACTGTCCTGGTTCGCGGCAGGAGCGCTCTTTCTCCATTCCATTATAGCGTACACAAGGAAAGAGAAAAATAAAAGCGTGGTATCCCTAGCTAGCGCATTCGTGATGTTAGCTTTAAATCTCCCCCTGTTGCCGCGGAACTGGCTTTTTAGATTTCAGTTAATGACGCCTGTGCCTATGTCGCATGCATTTGGATTCGTTACTGGCGGTTTCAAGGATAAGACGCAGGAAATAGCAGCTTTACTCTTGGCGATAGGAATAATCGGAGTGTTGGCTCTTCCAGCTTTTTATTCGGTTAGACCAAGTATTCCCGAGGAGGCTTACATAGAGTTAAAACACGTTATAGAGGATATTATACCGTCTCTAAGCGGCGACCACTGTCTAGTAGTTCCTAATCCGCGTATAAGGTACTGGGTAGAGACTTTGGAAGAGGAAGTTTTCGGAAAACCTAGCTGCGCGTCTCCGGTACTAGTTATTGAAGCTAGAGCTAAACCTTCGCCAATCAAGGGCAGGATAATTTATAAAGGAAAGTTTATATTAGCTATTACGCCTCATTAGCTCTTAAACAATAACCTTAAAACTATTGATTTTCAAATGTCATTCAGTATGTCTGTTATTGAGAAGCTTAAAGATGCTCTAGAGTACATAGATTCGGCTCTCGATATATTAAGAAGTATAGCTGGTGAATCCCGAGAAATGGCTGATATATTGGAAGATGCAATCTACCACTTGGAGGAGGCGGGCGATATACTCGATTCCCTAATCTCAGAACACAGTTCCTAATTTTTCTTTCTTTTTTCCATTTTCTCTAATTTTTCCTCAATTTTCCTTATTTCTTTCAAATACTTCTTCGATACTCTTCGATATTCCTTCTCGCTTATCTTACCCTCAAGTCTCATGCTTTTAAGCTTTATAAGCTCATCTTGAAGTCTATCTCTACGATCTAACAGGTACTCGTAATCTTCCTCTTTTCCTCCCAACATTAAGATAGCCAATATAAACATTATAACGGCTAGTATAACCGTCGTCAAGAGAACTGAAAACTCCCAGCCTCTCCTTTTATTGCCCAAGATTCCACCTGAAACTACTCCATCATCCTCATTACTAGTGTAGGACACTGTGTAATAAAAAGATTGATGGAGAAGGCTAATTAACGGCTTATTTTATCTCTACACGAACCGGCTTCTTGTTAAGTTTTCGGCCGCAGCGTGGGCATCTGCCTCCATAATATTTGTATACAAATTCCGCTGAGACAGGTTCTCGGCTTTCGTAAAGTTTAAAACTACAAGTTCTGCAAAGTACTGTGAACACGTGTTAAACTAGAAAGTCGTGCCTATTATCGTTTTCTCAATATTTTTTAAGGATTTATTTTAGTGAAAGTATTCGGAATAAATGTGTTTAGAAAAAGTGTTTTCAACTATTTGAGGAATATAGACGCTTATGCTCAACTATGACTCCACGTTTAGAGATATTAGCTACATAAACTCTTTTCGAATATTTCCTTAATGCTTTTTCAATATGTGAAAGATCTTTTTTATAGCAGAGAGCCACTATTAGACCACCGCCTCCGGCGCCTGTCAACTTAGCTCCCAAAGCCCCAGTATTCCTAGCGGTATATACAAGACGTTCTAACTCTATCGTGGATACTCCTATCGCCGAGAGAAGTCCATGGTTTATATTCATTAATTCGCCTATGGTCTTTACGTCGCCCATTTCTAATGCTTTAGCAACTTCATAAGCAAGTATTTCCGCCGACTTGTAGATCGGGTCTAGCACGGAGCTATATCTAGCCTTGAGCTTACGAACTCTTGCCACCATTTCCCCAGTACTTCTAGGCACGCCTGTATCAGCTAGTACTAGTGCCACATTTTTTAGGTTCAGATTTATACGCGTAAATCCTTTTTCTTTTATGTAAAGGATAGCTCCTCCATAGGTGGATATGGTATTGTCTATACCACTCGGTTTTCCGTGAACTATTTTCTCGGCTTCGTAAGCTATTTTAGAAACTATACTTCTATCGACTCTTTTTTGAAGAGCTATTACAGCGGCTGCAGTCGCAACCGATACAGCCGCGGAACTCCCCATACCAGCGGCTGGCGGCAGTTCAGAAGTTATAGTTATATCTAAACCTTTATCCAAAGATATGTATTGCCTCGCGAGGGAAGCAGCCACATATATAGGGTATAGTGGAGATTTCTCGTCGATATATTCGGGGGAGAATGTCTCCTCGATTTCTAGGTCTTTCGATCGGATAGTTATATCGTTGCCATTATCTACAGTTTCTACAGAAACTCTAGCTCTTAGGTTTATGGCTATGGCTATGGCTGGTTTTCCTCCGACTACAAAATGTTCGCCAACTAGGATGACTTTACCGGGCGCCGATGCTATAGACTTCAATCAAATCACCGATTGTCGATAATTACAAGTAACACAATTGTATAAGTTGTTTTTAACTTTTTACTTTGAAATAGTTAAATTTATTTTTCAGCTTTGACGGCTAGTTCTTTAAGAATTTTAATACCTATGCCGGCTATCTTTTCTCCGGCTATTAACATGAAGAACATAAGTATGTACCATAGGAAGGTATTAGTTAAAAGAGTTAACGTATCGCCTTCTATTATCGTTAAACTTCCGCCTAGAGGTAGCTCTGCCTTGATATCGTTGAGCGATATTAAATAAGGAGGGTAGCTTATTCTCATAAACACTAGAAGTACTGAGGCTAACGCATAAAATACCAATATTAAACCTGTTGTTAACAATACATAGCCTGTAATTTCGATGATTTTCATAGGATATTTTTCGCAAAGGATATGCATAAGGTTACTTCTTGCCATACTCCTTTAACTCTACCTCCAAAGTGTCGACCTTTATAACCGCATATTGACCCATAGAAAGAGATCCAGAATTTACTATGAGAGTTCCCTCTAAATTATCGTAGCCTCTAGCCTCGTGAACGTGACCGCAGAGAAAGAGCACTGGTTTAAACTCATCTATAAGCTCTCTCAAAATACCCTTTCCTATGTGTATTTGAGAATAAGTCATATCCACTTTTACTCCAGCTGGCGGATAGTGGGAAACTATTATGAGCGGAGCTGAATTGCGCATAGATAATAAGGCTGAAATTACTTGAGCCACGTTGTCGTATATGTATCTACCGCCTATCCCAGCGAATAGATAAGCTCCGAATTCGCTAACTCTCCCCTCAATTGATAAACCGAGAGCTTCTAGTTCCGACTGTATAATTTTTGAATCCATATTCCCCGACACAGCGAAGACCGGCTTATCGAGTTGCGCGAGTTCTCTTACAGCGCTTAAACTCTCGAAATCCCCTGTAACCACTATTAAATCATAGTCCTCAGCCTTCGCGATCGATGTTATTAATCCAGTTTCTCCGTGGATATCAGATAAGTGGAGTATTTTCATTACTGCGGAGATTTAAACGTGGAATATTTAAATTTTAGGCAAAGGTATTCGTCGGAGATTTAAATAAGCGAGGAATTTAGTAGAGCGAGGATATGAAGTTGAAAGATATACTGCGAGAATATCTCTCTGAAGAAGAATTAAAACATGCTCCATCGACGTTTGATATTATAGGCTCTAGGGAAAAAGCTGTAGCGATTGTAGAGATAGACCCGGTTTTAGAGGATAGAAAGCACCTAATAGCGGAATCTATTATGAAAATACATAAAAATGTTAAGACGGTTTTGCGGAAATTATCGGAGAGAAAAACCGCGTATAGGATTAGGGAGTATGAAGTATTAGCTGGTGAAGAGGATACAGAAGTCGTCCATAAAGAGCACGGAGTAAGACTGAAACTCGATCCTAGGAATGTTTATTTCTCTCCTCGAGAAGCCACAGAGAGATTGCGAATAGCCAGACAGGTTAAACCCGGAGAAACTGTAATGGTTATGTTTGCTGGTGTAGGACCCTATGCGTTCATTATAGCAAGAGTACAGCCTTTGGTTGAGAAGATTATAGCAATAGAACTGAACCCTTACGCGTATAAGTATTTAGTCGAAAATGTTAGACTTAACAGAGTGGAGAATAAAGTGATTCCAGTTTTAGGAGATGTGAAAATTATGGCTAGGAAGTGGTATGGAGAGTGTGATAGAGTCGTTATGCCTCTGCCTAAGGGGGCATACCGTTTTCTAGACGAAGCTTTTCAATGTTTGAAGAAGGAGGGGGGCGTTATACACTTTTACTTTTGGGCTAAAGAGGAGTCCTTATTTGAAAATGCTATTGAGCATATATGGGGTTATGCTTGGAAGTACAAACGTTCAGTAAAGATATTAGATATCAGGAAAGTGTTGCCTTATGCCCCGGGCGTCTATAAAATTTGTGTAGATTTTAGCGTGAAGAATATTTATTAGTGTAGCGTATTAGCCTTTGTCATGAAACCCAAGCATATCTTTAGGGCATATGATATAAGAGGTATATTTGGAAAAGATTTAACTCCCGACATAGCCGCTGCTATAGGAATGGCTCTTGGCACCTATGACCCCGGACGGTTTATAGTTGGAGGAGATATCAGAACCAGCACTCCCGTTATTAAACAGGCTTTAACCGCTGGGCTAGCTGCTACGGGATGTGATGTTATCGATATAGGGATTGTACCTATAGGCGCGGCTATTTACGCCTGTTGGACTCGTAAAGCCTCTACCGCGTATGTGACGGCGTCGCACTTGCCGCCTGAATGGAATGGAATAAAGCTTTATGGTAGGAGAGCTCTTAGCTATACATCTGAGGAAATTAAAGAAATAGGGAGGATTTTCTCTACAGAGAGTTTCAGACTGGTCGGTTGGGATGGATTAGGAAAGGTAGCAGTGGAAGAGGTTTTGGAGGAGTATAAGGGTTATTTAGCGAAGTTCGCTACTGTAAGCGGATTTAAAATAGTCGTAGATTGCGGAAATGGAGCTACCGCCTTGATAGTCCCACAACTCTTAAGGGAGATTGGACATACAGTTATAGAGATTAACTGTGAAATAGATGCCAAATTTCCGGGTAGAGGGGCGGAGCCCGAACCGGAAAAGCTCGGAGAACTTTCCAGAGCTGTAGTTGAGAATAATGCAGATCTCGGAATGGCTTTTGACGGAGATGGAGATAGAGTCGTATTTGTGGATAAAAATGGAAGGATTTTATCTGCCGAGCAGATAGCAGTTATTATGCTGGCTGGAGGAGTTAAGGGAGATGTTGTCGCTAATGTAGAGTGTTCTTCTGTTCTGGATGAATACGTAAGCTCTTACGGAGGCAAGGTGTATAGAGTTCCAGTGGGGCATACGTTTATGGTTAGGAAAGTTGTAGAGACCGGAGCTGTATTAGGCGTCGAGAAGTCGAGTCATTTCTCTGTTCCTCTTAATCCCTTGATGGAAGAAGGGATTTTAACGAGTATTTATTTTATAGAGTGCTTAGCTAAACTGGGGGATAGAATTTCGGAGTATATACCCGAGGTTAGGCCTATAAAAAGGCTTAAAATACCCGTTGAAGAGGAGATTAAGTTCGAAGTAGCTGAACGAGTTAAAGAGAAAATCCTTGAGAGATTTGAAGATGTAGATACTATCGACGGGGTAAGAGTTAACCTTGATCAAGGCTGGTTTTTAATAAGACCTTCCAATACGGAACCTTTAATTAGAATAACGAGTGAAGGAGTCAATGAAAAGGAAACCTATAAACTCCTTAAGATGGCTGAAGATATAGTTTTGAGGGTTTTAAAGGATTTTAGGCATAAATAACGATGATCTTCTCACAAAGTTGAGCCTGCTTATTTAGAGATGTTTTATTTCTAAAGATACACCAGAGAGTGTAAAAGGAAGTATTTTAACTTGTTAAGCGCTTTCCCGACACATAGAATAAAGTTAAACCTAGAGCAGTTAGAAAGGTTGCGGCAATAGTACGCCAATCCGATTCTTCCCTGCTTGAATACTCACTCTTCGAGTATAGTGAAGACTTAATTAGCCTCAGCTTAAAGTCGCACGTCATCGAGTACCAGATGGGATATACGTTTCCTTCAAGTATAAAATAGTTAGATAAAGGTGCTGGTATAGCCCCCTGCTCGGGTAGACTGTCATCTCCTATTTGCCTAGCCTCTAGTAGTACTCCGGTTTCTGTATCGTATGTGAATTCGAACCGATTTACTGGGGCTATCATCCACTTTAGCCCCCTATGTAGGAGATAGTATCCATGCTCTACTCTGGTACAGTTGACTTCTTTAAACGTGAAGTTGATTTTGTGCAATCTATCGTGGGTGTCCGCTTTTTTCAGATATATGTTCTCCCACACGATGGTATAGTTCTCCGGTATTGTAGTAAGCTTCATTCCCCAGGTTGCATTTGAATTAGAGATAGTATTTCTGCAGATTTCGGCGAAACGTCTAAACGTCTGCTCGTTGGCGCATGAGATTGTTATCCTTGAAGACCAGCTATATACAGTGACCGCTCTGCCAGTTCTATATTTAGGCACAACTTCTCGTCCTATCATATAATCGCTTGCTCCCTTAAGCGAGAGATTGTAGTAAAGTAGCGTAACCATACCATCTAGGGTATCGTTAAACGACTCGAATCTTATCGGGTATAATAAAGCTAGAATTAAATCTCTATGCTTATCTAACCAAAACACCCATTCTCCAAGGTCACGACCACATTCATCAACAACCACGCCATTAACCTTGGAGACGTATAGTATTTTGCTAAGCTTAATCTCCTTAGTCGAAGTAATACCATAGTTTATACCATTATTACTTAACGTAGCCCACTTTTGGTTAACGAAGAGTTCTTTAGCATTTTCCAAGCTCCAAGGATAGCAGATAAGCGTGGCGTTTTCTAACGTTACAGTGTAATTTATGACGTATGTATCCGACTTCTCGTCAATTACCTTGACGTTGATAAAACCTTGATCGAAAACAACATAGCATCCGGCTTTTACGCTTTCACAACCGGGTCTCCTAAACCCTATATAAAATACGTTTCCGGGAGGTGTTATATTGAGAGTCTTCAATAATTCAATAGCTTCATGGAAACGTGTTCTGTATAGAAGACACTGAGACTCCTTCTGCGGACCTGTTGCCTGTATTATATATCTAAAGCTGTGCCCTTTCAAGCTTCGAGAAGGAGTAGCCGAGGGTGTAATAAAAAACATTAGTGCTAATACGAGTAACATTACGCCTACGATACACATAATTAATACTTTTCTCATATTCACACCTTATAATAGCTGGCTAGTATTTTCTAGAGACATATGAATAGAGTATATACCTTCAGCAAAACTATTTCAATAGATATCATAATCGT